>Ga0247727_10010172_pt1 | contig 16749 bp, 8 predicted proteins | sample WisWelCaveWW1625_FD_202498 | JGI IMG/M metagenome (GOLD analysis project Ga0247727, IMG submission 202498) | Biofilm microbial communities from Wishing Well Cave, Virginia, United States - WW16-25 | ecosystem: Environmental > Aquatic > Deep subsurface > Groundwater > Cave microbial mat | place...
GGTTGTTGAGCAGGTCGAAGCGAATGGCGCGCAGTCCGTCTCGCAGTGATTCGATCGTGAGTCGCGCGTCAATTTTCACTGACTTGGTGTTCGGAATCTCAATGGCCATCTCTACGTGACGCAGGGCCGCCAGTTCCTTGTCGTCGGAGGCTGGCATGAGATCGTAATTCCCCTTGACGTCGTAATCCTCTGGACGATGTAATACTGAGAGCGTTTCGTACCAGCGCTTGCCGGCGGCACCCATGGAGCGCTCGTGATAAAGAGCATTCTCGATGCGCCAGCGCCCGTTGCGCGCGAATCCGTACCAGTCTTTGCCATCCTTAACCCGCACATTGGCCGTGAAAAATGCCGTGGACTTGAAGCCGTTCAGGGTGTTCTCCAGGAAGTCCATCTGGGAGATCGTCGCGTTGAAGTCGACCTTCAATCGATCGTTCCAGGTGGCCGAGGGATCGACGGGTCCTCTCGTCCCGGGCTTGGCGACCGCAAGGATCTCCTGTTCGGTGCCGTCGTTGAACCGAAGAACCGCCTCGCCAAAGTTTTCTTCGAACTTGGACTTTCCGTAGCCTCCCCTGAGGAGCCTCCTGTCAATCTCGTTCGGGATCGTGACAAGGATGGTCCCACTGCCTGAGAAGTACGCACCCGGCACACGTCCCCCGACCGGCCGAGCCAGGTACTGGACGCCGTCGCCAAAGGTCAGCTCCATGTTGTCACGCTTGATCTTCAGGTCCCGAACAGCAAGCGGTTTCTCCAAGTCCAGGCCAACCTTGAAAAACTGGTCGAAGACCGCCGCCATCTCCTCCTGGCTCATCCGCGACGGCTCAACCCCCTCCTGAGCCCATCCGGGAGGCGCCGAACACACAGCGAAGCAGGTGGCCGCGAACACCAGCCACCCTACCTTCGCTTTCGGCGGAGCGTCCCCGAGGAGTGCCCTCGGGCATCCTTTGGGTGGGCTCGATTCGGGCTGTAACATGGGGATTTCCCTCTCGCAACGCGCGTATGCTATCACCCCTGTCCGGCACGCGAGTGCACGTGGGGCTATTAAGGCCTGGCCGACATCCTTGCCGAGGAGGCCAGCCCCCTTTCAACGAATCTGCAACTTGTTGGATAATAGCGCCCTCTTCCAAAAGGGGGCCCACTATGGACCGAGGCCGCCGCGCCGTCATGCCCGCCCTCGCTCTTCTGTTCGTTCCTGCCGCCATCGGAGCCGCCACCGGTGAACCGTCCGCGTCGCCGCCGACGTTCACCGCCCCGCCGATCACCACCCAGGCGGAGATGGAGCGCGCCTTCGACGAGTTCTTCACCGTCGGCCTCGATCTCGAGCGCCCGCTCGCGGTGCGTGATTTCAAGATTAAGCGGGACACGTTCGAGATGACCTTTGCCCAGGGCACCGTGTACCTGGCGAAGCCGGTGGCGGGCCAGGTCACGGGAGCCTACTTCGCCGGCACCGGCACCATGAAGCTGTCGATCCCGAACACATTCGACCGCAAGGAGATGCAGGAAACCTACGGCAAAGCGGCGATCGAGGAGTCGATCTCGGAGGCTGTCCTCCGCTTCGACGACGGTGCCGAGCAGGAGATTCTCGCCGCTGGCAAGCCGGGTGGTCCGATCTCCGCCGATCCTATGACGACGTGGAACGAGCGCCTCAAGGTGGATTTCAACTCTATCGATCTGCAAATGGACTTCCTCGAGACCCGGCTGAACGCTCTCAAGCACACGACATTCTTCATGGCCGCCATGCGGTTGGGGGCCGGCAAGACCTGGTATGCGTTCGTCCACAGCGGTGGAGATCGGATCGAGAACGGCCTTTACCACGAACGCCTGCTCGGAGCCGCTGGGAAGCGTTGGTACGTAGTCATCTGCCAATTTCACCGCCCCGAGGACTACGACGCCAAGGGGAATTACGACCTGATGCCCGAATCGGACGCCAAGGACATCGCCACAGTCCGCCACACGGAGATGACCATCGAGATCCCTAACACGAAATCCGTTCTCATCGACGCCCGGCTCACGGTCGAGGCGCTCCGAGATGGCGTCCGTGCGCTGCGCTTCGATTTCGTCAACAACATCGACGCCGCGTCCTGGACCGAGAAGGGACGCCCCGTGACGCCGACGCTGGTGGCCGACACGGCCGGGAACGCGCTCCCCTACCTGCACCGGTGGCACCAGCTCATGGTCCTCCTCCCCCGTCCGCTCACGAAGGGAGAGACGACGGTCGTGCAGGTGAAGGCCACGGAGGACACGATCAACCAACTCACCTCGCGCTCGTATTGGATCTACACCGACGATGATTGGTTTCCGAAGATGGGGTATGGAGGTGGTCGTTACACGATGGATTGGACGGTCAAGATCGCGAAGCCTCTCCGGGCCGCCGGCACGGGAGATTTGGTCAAGGAGTGGGTGGAGGGTGACTTGAACTGCGGCCGATGGAAAAGCGATGTTCCGGTCGAGTTGGCCTCCTTCATTTTCGGAGATTTCAAGTCGACGGACGGCCTGTACAAACGGGAATCACCTGGAACGGGCGAAGTGCCGCTGCGCCTGTTCACCATCCAGGGGGGCGCGGAGCACTTCAAGGGCAACCCGCAGAATGTCCTAACCAACATCGCCCAGGGCATCAAGACGTACGAGACCATACTCGGCCCCTTCCCCTATGCGCAGCTTGACATCGCCGAGATGGCCAAGTTCCTCGAGTTCGCGCAGGCTCCAGCGGGGATCCTCCTGGTGAGCAGCGTCGTAGCAGGCGGAACGATCGTCCAGGACGAAGCCGGTGTGCGTGTGCTGAATATCGAAGAGCAGGGCGGCCTCGGGAAGGTCGGAGGCGGTGGAGTCGGCGACCAGTTCGTTTACCACGAGCTGGCCCACCAGTGGTGGGGGCACCAAGTCGACGGCGTGGGCCCCGAGGACATCTGGATCAGCGAGTCGTGGGCCGAGTACAGCGCCGGGCTCATCATCGACGCGATCGACCCGAAGAGATTCCGGGACATGCGAGTGAAGTGGAAGAAGCATGCAATCGACGGGGACCCCTTTGGAACGATCAGCGCAGCCTACCGCTCGGACTCCCCCGAACACCCGGGCACGTATTGGCGCATGGTCTACAACAAGGGCCCCTACGTCGTCCATATGCTGCGGACCTGGATGGGCTGGGAGAAGTTTTCCAAGTATGTCTCGACGATCCAGAGCAAGTACAAGGGCACCGACATCAACACGGACACGCTGGCGCGCGAGGCGAGCGTCTTGATGGGCTACGACATGTTCCCATTCTTCGACCAGTGGGTACGCGACAAGGGGATCCCGAAGGTGCGCTACTCCTGGTCGTCTGCGCCCGAGGCGGACGGCAAGCACCTCGTGACGATCAAGGTGCGCCAGGAGGACGAGGCCAACTTCAAGATCCTCATGGTGCCGATCCAGTTCATCTTCGGGAAAGGCGATCCCGTCGTCGTCACCAAGCCGATCCTGAAGCCGAGCACCGAGCTCCAGGTGCGTGTCCCGGTCGCGCCGAAAGACGTCCGCATGGACCCGGACGAGACGCAGCTCGCGACCATCCTGCCCGAGCCGAAGAGGTAGGGCCGGCGCCATCGTGCGCCTTCTGGGCTGGACCATCGCTCTCGCCGCCGCCATAGCGCTCCTGAAGGCGGCGGTCCTCCTTCTCGAGCCGCGACTGGCCTTCTACCCCCTCCGGGATCTGCCCCTGACACCCGGCTCCGCCGGGCTCCCCTTCGAAGACCTGCGGGCGGCGACCACCGACGGTCTGGTGGTGCGCGGCTGGTTCATCCCGGCGCCGGCTTCCGGTCCCCGCGCAGGACCCCCGCTGACGCTCCTCGTCTTCCACGGGAACGCCGAGAACATCGGGCAGGGCCTCGACCTCGCGGCGCGGGCGCATCGGGCCGGATACGCGGTGGCCCTGGCCGAGTACCGCGGCTACGCCGGCAACCCGGGAAGGCCGTCGGAGCGGGGTCTCTATCTCGACGGCGAGGCGGCGCTCCGGGCGGTCGCGGCGCGGGGAGATGTCGACGCGGCGCGCGTGGTCTTCTGGGGTCGGTCGATCGGCGCCGCGGTGGCGGGGCGGCTGGCGGCCGCCGGGCGCGGGGCGGGCCTCATTCTCGAGTCGCCATTCACCTCCGTCCCCGATCTCCTGCGTGACGACGGCGCCTGGGTGTTCTACGCACTGTCCTTCCTCGGCTCGTATCGCTTCGATCTCGCATCGGTCCTGCCGGAGGTCCGCATGCCGGTCCTGCTGATCCACGGGACGCGGGACGAGGTGGCGCCTTTCGCGCACTCCGGGCGTCTGCATGACGTCGCCCGGGGACCGCGATCGATCCTCGCCCTCGAGGGCGGAGGACACAACGATCTCTGGTCCGGTTACGAGGATGACCTGTGGGAGGGCGCGGAGCGCTTCCTGCGCTCTCTCGACGGCGGTCCGGAGGCGGTTCGGCCGCGGTAAACATCGGCCCCGGTCGTCATCGGCGCCGGACGGGATCAGGCTGGGTAGGGCTCGGCGACGCTCACGGTCGTGCGCGCACCGCGCGCCTCGAGCTCCCGGAAAAGCGGGCCCGCCTCGACCGCCCGCTCCGGCGGCAGGACGCCCGTCGCCTTCACTTTCCCCTGCGCCAGCCAGCGCGCCACGATCGCCGGCGGCGAGGCGACGAGGAGCGTCCCGCCGGAGAGCCCCCATTCCTTATGCGGGAAGGCGGTCGTCTCGACCTTCCCGGCCACCGCCCGCCCGTCGCGCGTGCCCCGCACCTCGGTGACGATGTCCTTGAATCCGAGGCTCGTGGTTCTCTCGGCCCGTGGAGAGCGCTTCAGCACCTCGACCAGGACGTCGCGCGGCCGCACATCGGCCCCCCGCACCGTCACCTTCTCGGTCGATGCCAGCCCGAGCTGAGCCAGGAACTGGAGCTGCCGCAGCGCCTTCTCCGAATAACCGAAGAACGAGATCTTGAAGAAGCACTCCCGGATCCCTTTCGCTCCGTAGGTCAGGGGGAGCGTCGCCACTTCGGAGTGCAGCGACAGGTGGACCTTTGTGGCGCCGATCGGCTCCTGGAAGCGGTACAGCTCCTCCTCGCCGAGGGGCGGCGCGTCCATGAACTCGCCGTCCTTGAACACGACCGCCGGCTGCGTGATCTCGTCGAAAATGGTTTCGATGGAGTAGGCCCAGGCCAGCGAGTCTCCCTGGTCCGGGGTCGCGCCGTTGTAGATCCGGATCGACTCGACCGCCTCGAAGGTGTCGGCCAGGATGCGCGCCTGCACGTTGGCGATCCCGGGGCAGGAGCCGAGGCCGAGCACCGCCAGGATGCCGGCGCTCTTGAATTTGCCGTCCAGCTCGAGCTGGCGGCGCGTGGTGTGGAACAGGCCCCCGAGGTCGATGTAGGGCACGCGGGCGTCGAGGCAGGCTGCCATGACCGCCAGATTGAAGGAGTACTGCACCGAGTTGACGACCGCGCCGACCCCCTCGAGGAGACGCACCAGCGAGGCGTGGTCGGTGACGTCGATGCGGACCGCCGTGACCCCCGGGCGGCCGAAGGAGGCCGCGGCTTTCTGGGCCCCATCGAGGTCGAGATCGGCGATGACCAGCTCCCGGACGGCCCGGTCCGAGGCCAGATCGCGGCCGATCGCCCGCCCGATGATCCCGGCCCCCCCCAGCACCACGATGCGCACAGCGCACCCTCCGTTCCCCTCCGCCCGCGCGGAGGCGTCCACTGCGCACTCTGAAATCGATTGCGGCAGGATGCTATCGTGACGCCGTCGGGATGGTCAACCGAGCCGTGACGACGGTGCTCTGCGTCCCGGCCGATTGACGGACCGGATCAGTCCTCCAGGAGACGGAACTCAAGCAAGGAGCGCCCGGCGAGAGCCGATCGCGCCGCGAATACGACGAGAGCCAGAAGGACGATCAGGGAGAAGAGGCCCGAGGCCCCGTACCAGGTCGTCAAGGCGGGCGACACCGGGAACGCGGTCATCAGCATGACCGCCAACAAGGCGGCAACCAGGGCGAGGACGCCGAACCGAACCAGGACGAACGTCACGATGGCGGAGATGGCCGCCGCGAACGGCAGGCCGAGAGTGCCGAAGTCCTGCGCCATCAGCAGGGACACGATCGTGCTGCCGACCGCAAACAGCCCGGCCGCAGCCGCCCACTGCCGGCGCAGCAGAAGCCGCATCAACAGAAGCGAGAAGAGCAACACCAGCGAAAGCTGCACGAGTTCCGCCAGTTGGCCCAGCAGGAACGCAACCCAGACGCCCGGACCCACCAGGAGGTCGAACTCCTGCAACTGCGGCGGGGCCGGCGGCCGGCCCAGCAAGGCCGGAGCGGCGCCGGCCGCGGTTCCGAGGACGGCCATGGAGGCGCCGAAGGCCGTGCCGATCAGGATGTCGCGGCCGACCAGCGGGTCGCGCGGGCGGCCGCTCAGCAGTCGCGTCCAGGAGATGATCCGATCGGGCCAGCGTCGCCGCACGCTCGGCTCGAGTGCGATGTAGTACAGCCAGACGACCGCGCCTTCGAACAGCGCGCGTCCGCAGAGCCGGACGAACAGCCCCCATTCACCCTGGGGCGATGGAATATGCGTGGCGGCGCACAGGCCGGCGACGAACACGGTCGCGAAGATGCCGGCCGCCAGACGGAATGCTCCCTTGCGATCAACTCGCCCCAGGCGCAGGTTGCGCCGTGCCAGAAGCAGGCCCGCCACGAGAGCCGTCGCCAGCAGCCCGAGAACGATGGCAATGGCGGCCTGCTGTCCGGCGCTCGGCTCGAACGGCTGCACCCGGAGTGGCGGGTTCCACGGCCAATAGATGTGGAAGAAGACCGGGCGCCCTCGATAGGAGGCCGCCTCGACGCGAACCGGGTCCTGCGGCACCTTCGGATAAGCCCCTTCCCAGGCGGCGCGCATGTCTCCGAAGGCGGACGGCACCCAGCGGGGTTCGGCCGGCTTGAAATCCTCAAGCCGCAGGCCGGCTTCGGTGAACAGGGACGCCCAGTCGACCGGGGCTGCGGGCGCCGCGCCGTCATCGATCTGGGGCGGCACGGCGCTGAAACGCCAGAGGTCGCCGCCGGCCGTCAATTGGATCTCCACCATGCCGGGCACGAGAGGCGGAGGATCGTCCGCGTCCACGATGCCGCCGACGTTGAGCGCCTCCAGATGGCGCGGGCTCTGCCGGTACCAGAAAAAGACTGCCGGAGGCTGCGGCTCCGACAGGCGGTCCCAGCGTCCTTTCGACTGGTCGCTCTTCTGAATGTGCTCCATGTAGCTCCGATGCCACCCGAATCCGTATGCGACGCCGACCGGACGGTCGGAATACCCGAAGCGGCGGACGACCACCTGCGCGCGCTCCACCAGCACAGCGGCCGATTTGGGCGGCGCGGCCCTGGCGATGAGTGTGGTTCGCCGGGCGAGGAGCGCCACGCACACGACCCCCGCAGCAATCGTCCCCAGACAGGCCCACACCAGGAGCGGTCGCAGTCCACCGATCGCTCCGGCCGCCGCCACCATCTCGGGGGAAGGCGTCTCTCCGGCGGCCAGGGCCATGGCGAGGGGATCGCCACCCGGCAGGGCGGCGGCGACCGCCAGAGCCGACGGCGGCCTTTGGCGCGGGTCGGCCTCCAGGCTCCTCAGGATCACCCGCTCTACTGCCGGATCGAACCCCTCGACCAGGGACGAGGGCGAAGCGGGCGCCGATTCCTGGCGATTCTGAACCAGCTCGGCGAATGTCTCCCCCTGGAAGGGGCGCTTGCCGGTGAACAGCTCGTACAGGACCAGGCCGAGGGCGTAGACCTCGCTGCGCACCGTGGCCTCGCCTTTGGCGAGTTGCTCGGGCGCCATGTAGGCCGGCGTCCCGGCTCGGGTCCCCGCCGCTTCCCCGGTGCCGGCGACGCCCGCCAGGCCGAAGTCGGTGATCCGGGCCCGGCCTCGCCCGTCGATCATGATGTTGGCCGGTTTCAAATCGCGGTGCAGGACGCCCCGGTCGTGCGCCGCGGCCAGACCGGCGCAGAGCTGCCGGGCGATCTCGACCGCCTTGTCCTTTGGCAGCCGGCCGATGCGTCGCAGGAGCGTCGACAGGTCCTCCCCGTCGATGTACTCCATCGACAGGAACACCTGGCCATCGACCTCGCCGATGTCGTAGACGCGGCAGACGTTGGGATGTGACACCTGGCGGGCCAGCCGGACCTCGCCGTGGAAGCGGGCCAGCCGGGAGGCGTCGTGCGACAGATCGGCGGGCAGGAATTTGAGCGCCACGGGCTGGCCCAGCCTGAGGTCATCGGCACGGTAGACCTCGCCCATCCCCCCGCGCCCCAGGAGTCCCAGGATGCGATAGCGCTCCAGGACGAGAGTTCCGGGGACGAAGCGACCGTGATCGACTGAATCGGAGGAGGACGAGGAGAACCGGGCCGGGCGGGCCGCCGCGGAGGAGCCGGACGGGCCGCGGTGGCCGGATCCGGACGAGGGCGCCTGGTTCGGATCGCCGGCATGGAGCGTGCGAGTCGGTGACGCCGCCGACGATCCGATCCCCGCGCCGCACTCCTGGCAGAAGCGCGCCGACGTGGCAAGCGTCCGGCCGCACGCGGGACAGGTCACCCCACGAGGTCCGGGCCGAACCCGCCGGCATCGCGCGCCAGATCGCTGACCCGCACGAGGTTGGCGTCCTGGTTTTTCCCCACCTGGTACAGATGGCGGCGGATCCGCCGCCAGGCGGAGTTGCCGAAGGTGCGCGTGAGCAGAATGTCGCGGCGGGCCGCCTCGGCCCCCTCCTCGCGGATGCGAGTGTTGGCGCGCGACAGGCACGCGACCAGGGCGTAGAGATCGGCGGCTGCCTCGGCGAGGCGCTCCTGCACGAACTCGCGGTCCACGATCCCCTTGCCGTGGGCCCGCAGCGCCGCCTCGGCGGTGTCGGCCAGCGTCTCCGCGAAGTGCGCGGCGCGCGCCGCGGTCTTCGCGAGCGGCGGCTCGATGTCCGGGAACGGCTCGTCGGTGACGGCGCGGCGCAGCTTCTTGAAAGCGTACTCGGTCAGGACACCGACCTGGGAGACAGGATCGCGAAGCGCCCGCCCAACCTTCTTGAGATCCTCCCCGACCCGCTGCAGGCCGGCCAGGGCGACGAACACCCTCAGGATCTCGTTGGTCCCCTCGAAAATCATGTTGATCCGGCAGTCCCGCAGGAAGCGCTCGTAGGGGTATTCGCGGATGAAGCCGTTGCCGCCCGCGATCTGCACCGCGTGGTTGACGACCCGCCAGGCGTTCTCCGAGGCGAAGATCTTCGCCAGCGCCGACTCGATCGAGTAGTCGACCCCCGGCCGCTGCGCCAGCTCGGTCGTCAGGTACACCATGCTCTCGGCGGCGTAGGTGCCGGTCACCATCTCCGCCACCTTGCCGCGGATCATCTCGAACTCCGCGATTGGGCGGCCGAACTGGCGGCGCTGCTTCGCATAGTCCACGGCGCGATCGATCATCTCCTTGGCCATGCCGACCGATCCGGCGGCCAGCGACACCCGCCCGTCGTTCAGGATCTCCATGGCGTACTTGAAGCCGCGCCCCGGCTCGCCGAGGAGGTTCCCCTCCGGCACCGGCACCTTCTCGAGGTACAGGTCGGTCGTGGAAGAGCCCTTCAGGCCGAGCTTCTCCTCTTCCTTGCCCGTCGAGACCCCCGGCAGATCCCGGGTCACGACGAAGGCGCTGATCCGGTCCTCGCCCCCCACCGCGTGGCGCGCGAACACGGTGAACAGGCCGGCGTGGCCGCCGTTGGTGATGTAGCGCTTGCCGCCGTTCAGGACGAAGACGCGGCGCTTCTCGTCCCAGAGGGCGCTCGTCCGGAGCGACGCGGCGTCCGATCCCGACTCCGGCTCGGTGAGGGCGTAGGCGCACAGGAGATCCCCGCGCGCCACCGCCGGCAGCCAGCGCTTCTTCTGCTCCTCGCTGCCGTAGAGCACGATTCCCTTGCTGCCGATCCCGAGGTGCGCACCGACGATCGTGGCGGTGGCGGCGCAGCCGCGGCAGATCTCCTCCGTGAGGCGGCAGTAGGCCGTCAGCGGCAGACCCGATCCGCCGTACTCTTCCGGGATCGTCATCCCCAGGAGCCCCAGATCCTTGAGCTCTCGGATCTGGGCTGCGGGGAAGACACCGGCCTTGTCGACGGCGGCGCCGTCGAGCCGTTCCTTCGCCCAGCCGCGAAAGGTCTCCAGCACCAGGCGCAGCGTCTCGCGCTCATCCTCGCTCGGGCGCGGATACGGGAAGACGAGGGACGCTTCGAGACGTCCCTGGAACAGCGACTTCATGAAGCTCGCGGTGCGTGGACCTCCGGGCGCTGCCAAGTCACTCCTCGAAGAAGCGCCGGCTGCCGCGGGCCATGTCGCTCAGCAGGCGTGCCGGCTGGAGGCGCTGGCCGTGACGCTCCGCCATGAACGACAGGCCCTGCACGACCGTCGCAATCCCGATCGTGTCGGCGTGGCGCAGGAGGCCCCCCCGGAACGGCGGGAAGCCGGCCCCCAGGACCATCGCCAGGTCGACATCGGCCGGATCGCGGGCGACGCCGGTCTCGAGGCACAGGGCGGCCTCGTTGATCATCGGCAGGACGAGGCGCGACTCGACGGCGCCGGGGTCCGCGCCGCGCCGCTCGCGCGCCGCGATCAGGCCGTACACAGCGCCGTTCACCTCGCGCGGCGCGCCCGACGCCGATCCGTCGGCCTCGCCTCTCTGGCCGGGCCGGTAATGATAGAAGCCCTGCCCCGACTTGCGACCGAGCCAGCCCTTCTCCTTGAGGGCCTGGAGGACGGTCGGGCGCGGGGCACGGTCGGGGAAGGCCTCGCACAGGACCCCAGCGACGTGCGCCGCGACGTCGATGCCGATCTGGTCGAGGAGCGCGAACGGTCCCATCGGCAACCCGAACCCGAGCAGCACGCGGTCCACCTCTTCGAAGCGCGCCCCCTCCTCGAGCATCAGGAGCCCCTCCCCCACATAGGCCATCAGGACGCGGTTGACAAGGAACCCCGGGGCGTCGCCAACGACGACCGGGGTCTTGCCGATCCGCTTCGCCAGGTCGACGACAGTGGCCACCGTTTCGTCGGAGGTGCGCGGCCCGCGGATCACCTCGACCAGCGGCATGCGGTGCACCGGGTTGAAGAAGTGCAGCCCGACGACGTCCTCGGGCCGGCGCGCCCCGGCCGCGATCGATTCGATCGGCAGCGATGAGGTGTTGGTGGCGAAGACGAACCCCGCCGGGAGAACCGCTTCGAGGTCGCGCAGCACCTGGTGCTTGACCTTGAGCGACTCGACCACCGCCTCGATGACCACCTCGGCGCGGCGCATCCCGGTGTATTCCAGGGTCGGGAGGATCCGGTCCGTCCGTCGTTTGAATTCGCTGTGGGTGATGCGCCGCTTCCGCAGGTCGGTGGTTTCCAGCTCCCAGGCCGTTCGCACGCCGCGCGCCAGGGCCGGGGCGTCGATGTCCTTCAGCCGCACGTCGATGCCGGACTTCGCCAGGGCGCGGGCGATGCCGCCCCCCATCACGCCGGCGCCGGCCACCACCGCCATCGTCACCGGCCGCGGCCGGGCGGCGACGACCGGATCGCGCTTCGCCGACTGCTGCATCGTGGCCAGAGCGACGAGCCCCCTGCTCGTCGGCCCGACGGCCAGATGGCCGACCGATTCGGCCTCGAGCTGCAGCCCCTCGTCCATGCCGTGCCGGAGACCGTATGCCACCGCGTCCAGGGCCAGGAAGGGGGCCGGGTAATGCCGCTCCAGGAGTCGCCGGCGCAGCCGCCGGCGCGCCACGCCGGTCGTCAGCGCGATCGACCCGAGCCGGACGGGGTTCCACCGCGCCAGCGCATGGCCCGCCAGCATTCGTCGCGGCCGGCGACGACCCTCGGCGGCCTCGACGATGAGCCGCTCCGCAGCCGCCATCAGGTACTCCGGCGGCGCGATCTCATCGACAAGACCGAGCGCCCGCGCCCGGCGGGCGTCGACCGGCCGCCCGTTCAGGATCAGGTCGAGGGCCGGGGCCAGGCCGACGAGCCGGGGGAGGCGCTGGGTCCCGCCCCAGCCGGGGAGGATCCCGAGGCGCACCTCGGGCAGCACGATCTCGGTGCGCCGCGATTCGGCGGCAACGCGGTAGTGGCAGGCCAGGGCCAGCTCGGTGCCGCCTCCCAGGCAGGTCCCGTTGATCGCCGCCACGACCGGGAAAGGCAGGCCTTCCAGTGCCGTGAACAGTCGCTGGCCGCGGCGCGAGGCCGCCTCGGCGTCCTGGAACGACCGCAGCGCCCGGATCTCCCTCAGGTCGGCGCCGGCGATGAACGAATCGGGCTTGGCGCTCCAGACGATCAGCCCCTTGAGCGCCTGCTCCCCCGCCTGCGCCACGAGCAGCTCGAGGAGGGCGATGGCCGGAGCGCCGAGGAGGTTGACCTTGCTGTCCGGGGTGTCGAGGACCAGGAGCGCGATATTGTCCGGCCGGGTCTGGAGCCACGCACCGGGACCCGGGATGCGGCCCTCGAGCGGCAGGGCCTCCTGCGCCTTGGCCGTCATGATCTTTCCAGGATCAGCGCGGCGCCCTGGCCCCCGCCGATGCACAGCGCCGTGAGGCCGTAAGTCAGGTCGCGGCGCGCCATCTCCTTGAGGAGTGTCAGAGCCAGCCTTGTCCCCGAGCATCCGACCGGGTGGCCGAGCGCGATCGCTCCGCCGTTCACGTTCAGGATCGCCGGGTCGACCGTGCCCAGCGGCGCGTCGAGCCCCAGGGCGTCGCGCGCGAAGTCGCGCGAAGCGAAGGCGCGCAGCACCGCCAGCACCTGGGCGGCGAACGCCTCGTTGATCTCGACGAGCTGCATGTCGCCGAGGCGAAGCCCCGCCCGTTGCAGCGCCAGGTGCGTCGCATGGACCGGCCCCAGGCCCATCACCTCCGGGTCGAGCCCGGCGAAGGCGTACGACCGGATGCGTCCCAGGTACGGCATGCCGAGGGCGCGGGCCCGCTCCTCGGAGGCGACGATGACGGCGGCCGCCCCGTCGGTCAGCATGCAGGAGTTGCCGGCGGTGATCGTGCCGTAGCGCCGATCAAAGGCAGGCCTCAGGCGCTGCAGGGCGTCCATCGACTGGTCCTCGCGCGGCCCGACGTCGTCCAGCACCGGCTCCTGCTTCGGGGGCGGGAAGATGGGCATGATCTCCTCGCGGAGCCGCGCGCGGCCGGCGAGGGCGCGGCGGTGGCTCCCGAGGGCGAAGGCGTCCTGTTCCTCGCGGCCGATCCGGAAGCGGCGCGCCAGGACCTCCGCCGTCTGCCCCATGTCGAGGCCGCTCACGGCGTCCCGCAGGCCGACCTCCAGCGCCGGGATCGGCTTCAGGTCGTCCCGGCCGAAGCCGAGCAGGGCGGCGGCGCGCTGCGGAAGCGTGCGCGCCCGGCGCAGCCCCATGACCTTCTCAGTGAAGCCGTGCGGCATCTGAAATGGAATGCGGGACATCGACTCCACGCCGCCCGCGACCACGACATCCGCCAGGCCCGATTCGACTCGGTGATAGGCCGACACGATGGCCTCGGTGCCGGATCCGCAGTTCCGGTTCACCGTGACGGCCGGCACGCGCTGCGGCACTCCGGCCCGCAACGCCGCGACGCGCGCCAGCGTCGTGGTGTCCGCCGGTTGGGCGACGTTGCCGACGATCACCTCGTCGACCACCTGCGGGTCGAGATCGACGCGCGCCATGGTCTCGGCGATCGCGAGACACGCCAGAGAGTCGGCCGGGACATCCTGCAGGACGCCCCAGGCCTTGCAGAAGGGCGTCCGGACGCCGTCCACGATGACGACGCCGCGGCGTCCGCTCATTCCTGGACCTGGTCCCGGGTGATGCCGTACTGCTCCATTTTCTTGTAGAGGTTGCTGCGCGGCGTGTCGATCGCCTTGGCCATGCGCGAGATGTTCCACCGGAACTCCCGCAGCTTGCGGAGGATGAAGATCTTTTCCGCCTCCTCGCGGTACTCCTGGAGCGTCGCGAACGAGCCCGGATCGGGGCCGCCGCCCGGCGCGGCCGCGGGCCGGCCCGGGGCCGGCGCCGCGCCCGGAGAGATCCACGCCCCGGGAGCCGCGGCCGCCTCCGCGCCGGCCGGAGGCGGCCCGGCGCCGGCCGCGCCGGCCGTTCCCTGGTCGATGGCCAGGACGTTCTCCTCCTGCACGACGTCGCCCTCCGACATGATCAGCAGGCGCTCGACGAAGTTGCGAAGCTCGCGCACGTTCCCCCGCCAGGGCCGCGCCTGCAGGCAGATCATCGCCCCGGGTGCGATGCGGCGGCGCCGGCAGTTGTTCTCGGTGCTGAACGCCTCGATGAAGTGGTCCACGAGCCCCGGGATGTCCTCCCGCCGGTCGCGCAGCGGGGGCGAGGCGATCGGCACGACGTTGAGACGGAAGAACAGGTCCTCGCGGAAGCGGCCGGCCCGGATCTCGGCCGCCAGCTCCTTGTTGGTCGCCGAGATCACGCGCACGTCGACCCGGATCGTCTTCGCCAGCCCGACGGGCTCCACCTCGCCCCCTTCCAGGACCCGCAGCACCTTGGCCTGGGTCCGAGGGCTCATGTCGCCGATCTCGTCCAGGAAGATCGTGCCGCCGTCCGCCTGCACGAACTTCCCCATCTGCCGCGACGAGGCGCCCGTGAACGCGCCCTTCTCGTGCCCGAAGAGCTCCGACTCGATCAGGTCCTCCGGAATGGCGGCGCAGTTGACCTTGACGAAGGGCTTTTCGGAGCGCGCGCTGGCCCGGTGGATCTCCCAAGCGATCACTTCCTTGCCGGTGCCGCTCTCGCCGCTGATCAGCACCGTGGCGCTCGTCGGCGCGGCCCGGGCGATGGCCTCGCGCACCGTCCGCATCGTGGGCGCGTCGCCAATCATCCGGAGGCGCGACTCGACCTGGAAGCGCAGTCGGAGATTTTCCTCCCGGAGCCGCTTGCGCTCGATGGCGTTGCGCAGCGCCGTCAGCACGCGGTCCGACTCGAGCGGCTTTTCCAGGAAGTCGTACGCCCCCTTGTGGATCGCCTCGACGGCCGTGGGGATGTCGCCATGCCCGGAGATCATCACGATGGGTGTGTGGGCGTCCCGGCCGCGGGCCGTCTGCAGGACCTCGAGACCGTCCATCTGCGGCATCTTGATGTCGAGCAGGACCGCGTCGGGCGCCTCCTTGCGCAGCGCCTCGAGCCCCTCCGGGCCGGAGCCCGCCTCGATGAGCTCATACCCTTCGTATTCGAGCACCATCCGGAGCGACTTCCGGATGGCCTCCTCATCGTCGATGATCAGGATCCTGCCGCGCATGGATGCGCACCTCCCGCGTCCGCACCGGAAAAAACCGCCCCATCATAACAAATGGTGCCGCGACACGCGTCGCGGACGCCGGTGCGCTCCAGTGGGGGCCGAGCTACGGGCAGATGTTCCCTGGTAGAGACTGGTCGAGCAGGCGCTTCGCGTGCCCCGGCGGCAGGCAGCCCTGGTTGAACGGCTGTTGCGGCGGGAACGAATCGCTCTTGTAGCACTGTGATCCGGCCGACGATGCCGCGGCGTCATACGCCTCGCACTGCCCCTCCGGTCCGCAGTTGGTGGCATCGACGGCGCTGGCGGCGGTCGGATTGCGACACAGTCGCCCCACGTTCCCGCTGGTGCAGACCTGGTGGCGTCCGCAGCCGCCGAAATCCCCCGTGCCGACATCCGAGGTGCAGTAGGGTCTGGAGATGTTCGGCAGGTTGGTGCATGTTCCACCGTTGGGACAATCGGCGGGAGCCGTGCAGGGGGCCCCGGCGTTCGTGCCCAGATTGCACCAGCCGGTGAAGTTGCAGACTCCCAGGTTCGGGCAGGACAGGCTGTTGACCGGCGCGCCCGCCGGCGTGTGGCCGACGGAGAGGTAGTAATACACCTGACCAGCCGCCGGGATCCCCTCCTGCGCGTTGGTGTAATCGGCCAGGAACTGCTTGCCAGGGTTGGCGTTCACGAAGAAGGGCACGTGGCCACGGTGGGCCACCGATCCGAGTGTCGCCACCCCGGCCTGCGGCGGGGAGACCGCGCTCGTGACCGGATAGGTCTCGCCGTTGGCGACCCCGCGGTACAGGTCCATGAGGTTCATTCCGGCATTCCCGACGATCGAAACCCTCTGGACGTCGTCGGCCGCGTTGGCCGGAACTGACGACGGCCCCAGGAGCCCGCCGCAGGTGCCGCCGTCGCCGCAGTCCGCGTTGACGCTGGCGCAGAGGCCGCCGCCGAGGCAATTGGCGTCGGTGTCGCATCCGGCGCCGGCGGTCGGTCCGCCGACGCAAGTGCCCGTGTTGCACGGTGCACCGACCGCCCAAGCCGTGCACACGCCCCTGTAGTAACGGAAGCCCAGGTGGGCGTCGGGCGGGTTGGCGAAGTAAGCGTCGCTGCCGTCGCCGGTTGCCGGCTGCACGGAGATCGAGGCGCCGACGTCGCTCGTGCAGGTGAAGTCGACGCTGCAGCGCATCCTGACCGAGTAGGTCGCGATCCCTTCTGGAGCATCGAGGTAGAACGTCTTCGGCCCCCAGTCCTGCTTCAGCACGCCATCCCGGAAGAACTGGAACTCGGCCACTCCGGGGACACAGCCACCGGTCAGGGTCGAGTTGATGGCGCTCACCCGGATGCTCTGGCCGGCGACCGGGAAGGTCGTGACGCCGTCCAGGGGGTTGAGGGCCAGGTCGGTGACCGTCAGGAGGACGTTGGTCCCGTTGTCGGGGCCGGCGCTCTCGTCACAACCGGACGCCGGACAGACACCGCCCGGATCCGGCCGCGTGTCGGCCCTCGCCG
>Ga0247727_10010173_pt1 | contig 16748 bp, 18 predicted proteins | sample WisWelCaveWW1625_FD_202498 | JGI IMG/M metagenome (GOLD analysis project Ga0247727, IMG submission 202498) | Biofilm microbial communities from Wishing Well Cave, Virginia, United States - WW16-25 | ecosystem: Environmental > Aquatic > Deep subsurface > Groundwater > Cave microbial mat | place...
AGCTTGGAAAAGAGTCCAGCACACAAAGATCAAAAAGCTTCGAAAGCCTGCTAACCATTATTGTCTTTGCAGCTTCGGCAGGTGCAAATTCGTAGTTCTCTTCCGCGCAAAGCCTTAGGTTGTCAAGCAAGATTATGTCACCATTTTTCATGTTTTTTATTTCTCTTTGAGCTTCTGAACCAATTACATCTTCGACATACTTGATCTTGTGATTCAGTATCTTCTCAAGCACCTTTGCATGACTTTCCATGCCGATATAGTCCTTGTTTCCGACTCGACCTTGATGGGAAGCTATGACCACCTTCGCTTCCTCGAGATCCTTTAAGGACTCGGTAGATTCTCGTATCCTGCTTGTTTCAAGTATCTCCATCGTCTTTGGATCAATGGGCGAGTTCATGTCTACGCGAAGAAAAACAGTCTTTCCTTTAGTGTCAAAATCCTCAAGTGTAAGAAGCTTCACATCGATCCTATCTTTTGGTGTAGTTAAAATCCTTTAGTCGAAAAATGGAGCTATCTTTGAGATGAATTTTATTTCAATACAATTTATCAACAAGTTATTATAGCATATTTTGAGTAATTTCATATGCCAAGAATTATTCACTTTGACATTCCTGCAGATGATCCAGCTAGAGCACAGAAATTCTACCAAGACATATTTGGTTGGAAGTTTGACAAGTGGAATGGTCCAATGGAATATTGGATGGCAAAGACCGGAGATGACAAGCAGCCAGGAATTAATGGCGGTCTTGCAAAGAGAATGCCAGGGCAGACTGGCATGACAAACACAATTGATGTCCCTTCAGTGGATGAATTTGCAAAAAAGATTGAATCCAAAGGTGGGAAGGTAATTCTACCAAAAATGGCAATTCCGGGAGTAGGCTACTTTGCACAGTGTTTGGACACGGAAGGAAACGTATTTGGAATTATCCAGATGGATCAGAACGCAAAATAGCTTTTTAGGATCTGGGTCTTACCAGATTACAACTAATACTATCTATTGAACAAAGATTCAATTTAGCATTTTTATCAATTGTATGAAAAATAACCTTTAGTGTAGAATAAGTCAATTTTGATTAACATTATAACTACAATTACCCAATTTAAAAATAAAATTCAAAATTCTGATTGAAATAATAAAAAATAGAAGTGTAGACTTGATTATCCATATCAGTTATTAGGACCCTTTTTCCTACTAGGGTAATGATAAATCTCTCAAAAGCAAAGTACCCAATACTTTTCGGAATAATGATGACAATGGCAACAATAGTCTCGAATCCACAAGTTTTCGCTCAAGAACCCCCACAAAATGATGGGCCCAATCAATGTAAAGAAGATTGTAAAACTCTTTATGACATAGCTAAGCAATTATGCAACGAACGCGTTCCACCAGGCCTTGGAAGAGCTCTATGCCATATAACAGCGGCTGCAGCTTACGCCAGCTGTTTGTTAGGTTGCAGAGTATCAGAATAGAATCACCACCCACTTTTTCTTTTTTAAACAATCCAATCTAGAATCTATTATATCACGCTACAAAAACTAATAGTGTGAGATTGCTCAAATTTAATTAATATTAAGCAGATTTTTTTGGTTTTTAGTTATATGATATAACGAATACGAAGGTATGAGTGCCATTAGCGGTTCAAAACTGCTTTTTGTGCACAACAATTGTTATAACAAGTTCAGCGTTAAAATTGAATTACTCACTGGAACAGCATTATGTTGTCATACCAATTATTCTCTGAATAATCAATAATCCAACAATCGTATAGATTTAGTTGCAAATTAATTCTATTTACTCCAGAAACTATACTGGTGATATCCTTAGAATGTGATCTCCATCCACTATCAGTAATTCCACCACCAACAAGACGTTCAGTAAACAAACTTGCACCATTGTCTGCATTTATGATACCGTAATCGAGTAAAGTTGTTTGAGAGAGTGTAGAACTAGAAGTTGCCTTATAATCAAACTCTAGCATTAATGGCGCAGCCGAGCGAGAAGAGATATCGACTACTTTTTCCATACCATGAATTGAACAGATTCCCTGATAGGTATCTCCGCTGATATGTGCAGCTGGTGCTGGCTGACCATTTGTTGTATCAAGAGTTAGTGAATAGCCAGAATGCCCAAAGTATGTCCATCCGTCAAGACTAGTATCAAAGGAATTGTCAAGGAATACGTTAGGAGTTGGAGGAGGTGACGCAGGAGGATTGAAATCAGCGGCTATAATTGAGCGCATAGTGCCAAAAGGCGTGTCAATCACATTTGGTGGACCAAATCCACCAGCACCGTCAGCGAGTAGAATTACAATCTTACCTTCATTCGTGACAAGCGCAACGTCTTTTTTCCCATCACCATTAAAATCAGCAAGTGCTATGGAGTTTGGAGAAACACCCGTATTAATCAGACTATGTTGGCTAAATCCGCCAGCACCATTACCTAATAGAGTTGATATTTTTAGTGATTGATCAGTTGATACAATGTCTTTTTTCCCATCTCCATTAAAATCAATAACTGCAACTTCTCCAGCCTGTAAAAATCCTGGTACGTCACTTTGAATCTGTTGGCTAAATCCGCCAGTACCGTCACCTAGTAGAACTATAATCTTTGCATTAAATGCAGTTGCTAAAACATCGTCTTTTCCATCATCATTAAAATCATCAACTGTCACAAATTGAGAACTTCTTCCAATGTTGATCAGGTTGGGTGGACCAAATTCGCCAGTGCCATCTCCTAATAGAACTGATAAGTTGAGTGAGTTAAAGTTGGCTGTTACAACATCGTCTTTCCCATCACCGTTAAAATCACCAACTGCAACTTCTTGTACATTAACTCCGCCTGTGCCAATCACATTTGGTGGACCAAATTCGCCAGTGCCATCTCCTAATAGAACCGAAAGACTATTCGAACTAAAGCTTGCTGTTACAACATCATCTTTCCCATCACTGTTAAAATCACTAACTGCAATTGAGACTAGCCCATCAGTTCCTGCATTAAATATAATAGGCTGAACAAATCCACCAGCACCGTCACCTATGAAAACTCCAACACTACCGGGGAAAAAGGCTTGCACAACATCTTCATTTCTATCGTTATTAAAATCTCCACTTGCCGCATCCAATGTACCTAGTAAAGGAGGGAGGCCTGCATCAAATATAGTAGGTTGACCAAATCCACCAGCACCATCAGCTAGGAAAACCACAAGACCCCTATTGGCAAATGACGTTACAATGTCTATTCCTGTGCCTCCGCCGGGTGGAGGAGGTGGAGCAATTTCCTGTCGGTTTCCAAATTCCAAAATATCAGAATCGAAATGTCTAGTGTCAGGATCTGGCGTAAAAGGTATTGTTTGTGATTCCCCTGTTGTACTCTCCCAGCCAGCTTGTAGTGTTTCAATGGCCTGTAGATGAGTCACTCCAGAAGGAACCTCAACAGTTGTTGAAAATTCGCCGTTTGAACCACTGACTGTTCTACCCAATTCCTGAGCTGCACGACCGGATCCAAATATAGCTACAATAACGAATTCCCAACCCTCACGTCCCTCCTCGCCACTATCCTGTCTGCGATTATTATTCCTGTCATTAAATTTCAAACCTCGTATAGTAGCTGTCTGCTGCAAATTAGATCTTAATGTGATTATTAAATTTCTTTCAAGTAGGCTTAGACCTGTGTCATGCGTGAGAATGAGTGGATAGACTTGATCAATGAGCAACTCTAGAAACTCTGATGGCAATTTTAAACCAACAATTAAGCGTCCTAAGTCTTTGGTTATCGATTTTGCGATAGGTTCTGAGACAAATTTATCTAATGCAAAAAATCCAGCAGCGTTTATGAGAAAGAGTCCCACGTACTCATAATCATTAAGCGGTGGTTCCCCCACTGCTATTAGTGCATCATTAACTTGATTTGTTACTTCATAAGCGTGCCAAGAACTAAGGCCTATTCTAACACCTAATATAACAACTACAGGAATAATAGGACTGTTTGTTTGAGTATCAAATTGAATCTCGACTCCTCTACTTTGCAGTTCTGCAACTATATCCTTAAGAATTTGAAGTTCCATCTTACTTTTATCAATTAATGGTTTAGTCAGTGGCAGAGAGTACGATTGTATAACAGGAATAATGTCTCTGTCTCTTTTTCCCAAGTCAGACGAAATTATAGTTGCATCACTGATCAGCTCGTCAGCCAAGGCGTTGGATATCTCTTCACCCCTTTCATCTTGCAATTCTGAGACAAAATCAGACAGGATCTCTTGCACATCTTTTATTTTCTTATTAGCTTTAGTCTCTTTGCCAGAGAGAATGGGTTTATCTATTTTATTGAGCTTTTTTAGATCCTTGCTAAGTATCTTCAGAAGATCTTTTTTTAAATCTTTGTCGACGACAAGTTGTTTAACTTTATTTTTCAAGTCAGTTATCTTTTGTTTTGCTACATCTACTATTGCTGCTTCGTCAAGAACGTTTCCAAGTCGTTCTAAAGATCTAACTGTGTCTTGAAATAACGCCACAAGCTCTTCATTTGTAAGAGCAGAAAGATCTGCTGGTGTATCATCATCGTCATGGTCTCTGTCATCATCGTCATCTTCATCATCAGCATAAGCGGACAGAATTGTATTTTGTCGTAGTACATCATTACGGGATGGTTGGTAAAAAGTAGGAAGACTTGTATGCAAACTTGACATTAGTAATGCAATAATCAACATACTAGCAAGTATTTTCGAATCCCAACCATGCAAGAATTAATGTTGACTACGGTAGTTATTTAAGAATTTGTCAAACTTCTAATGTGACTATTTCCAAAAATGAGAATGCGTTTTTATTCTAATCCATTCTCAGTACAAAAATTCCCACAACTCGATTATAATCTGCGTTATGATTTATTGGAGAGAACTTATTATAAACAGAATCAATCAATCGATAATGCGGAAAGTTGGTTTTATTCTCGGAATTCCTTTAATCATAATTGGTGCAAGTGCATATCTTTATTATCAAACTTACCTCTTGGATTGTCCTGCTATTGCCATGTCGGCAATAACTTTCTCAAGCGATGTAGAATCAAGATGTGAGTATGTATTTCTTATACGATGGGGTGGTGGTGTTTTGGTTATTATTGGAAGTGGCATGGTACTTCTAGGTGCGACTGTAAAAAACAAAAAAAATACATTTTAGAGTTTATCTTTTTCTATGTAATTCAAAGATAAAGGTATAGATTCATTCATAATTTTTGAATCAATACTATCAATACTGTAATCCGGTAAGATTCAGCAGTAAATGAGACTAATTTTAGTTCCTTTGTTCATGAAAACTATTCAGTTGAAATAAGATTCAATTGAATGTGACTTTACAACATTATTCTTAATGCTACTTATGGGTCCAAAATTAGACCAAAATAATTATTGGTTCCTCTCAGATTCGAGATAATTCATTTTAATATGGAACAATCTGTGATTAGTTAAACATGCGAATTATACAACATCTGGGAACCAAATATGCAAAATTGGATTTTTGACATAAGATCAATAAAGTTTTTTGTGCTTCTTGCATCTTTTATAATTCTTGCATCTCTAGTTCACGCAAAAATTACACAGCCAATGGATGACGCAATTACAACATATGCACAGTCGCTTGGTGGGAATCAAGCCCTGGACTTGACAATGCAGATTTTTACCGAAATTGGAAGCGTCTTTTACATGATAATTTTTTGCATTATACTATTTATCAAAAAAAACACAAGAAGGCTTGGTCTTGTGCTGATACTTTCTATTTTAGCGGGAACGATAGCTTCCGCATATATGAAAGACTTTGTGGGGCAGGAAAGACCAAAGCTGGAATTTGCGGGAGAACCATTTCCTATAGGTCTTGAACAAGATTCCTCCTTTTTTGGAATTGGCTCGTTCCCATCAGGACATGCCACAAGAACCGCAGCATTTGCATTTGTGATAGGATTTGCACTCTCAGTGAAGTTTCCGCGTGGATGTTACCTTTTGTGGATCTATCCACTTTTGGTCTCAATCAGTAGAGTCTTCATACTGCAACACTTTCCGACGGATGTCATTGGCGGTACACTTCTTGGAATACTTGTTGCTGATATAGTTTCAAAAAAACTAAAGCTGCATTTGATATTTGAAAAATCAAAAGCCTAGCTCTTGTAAAACCTTTGAGCTTATCAGTACCATGGCATAGTGCAGGCTGTCATAATGATATATCCAATACATTACATCCCGCTCTTGCTTTGTCTTTCGCAATCCAAAGTTAAGCTCATTCATTATCAAAAAACCAATTTTTTTAGCTGCGTTTTTGTCATTTGTCATCAAAACCTGGTATGCGCTCTTTTGTCCTGCAAATCCCAATTTTACCATCTCTGCAGCGGCTTGGGATGCTTCGGCTTCGTCTTTTACCTCAAATGTTTTAGAGACAGGAAGCTGGGAGGGGTGAAACTCCATACCGTTTTTTTTATAGTGCCCAATAAAATCTAGCAGGTGATTTGATCATATTTTCAAAATTTGCTAAAAAAATCGTGAAAGATGTCAAAAATATTAACTTTTATGTCAATTACTAATCATAACAAAAACTTAATCGAGTACAAAAACTCTAAGACACCATGGCATCCCTTTCTAGGCTAGCTCGATCATACAAAAATAAGAAAATCCAAGCGACAAAACTCAGAAGACAAACCGAAAATAAACTCAAAACCGCGGTTTCGCTAAAGCGAAGTTCTTCTTCTGGGCTCTCTTCGCTTGAAAGAAGGAAAGATACAATGAACGCAAAAAAAGATGCGGTCTCGCAGCTACTCACCCAGTATTTGGCGCAAAGGGCCAGTATACAGAGGCTGAAAACTGCGGCAGAAGAGAGAATAATGCAAGAAAAAGAAGCAAGGGAACAAGCTCAGCAGGAAATTGAATTTCCTGAATTGGATAAAAACCCACGGGCTCTTGAGAGACTCAAAATGATAGATCAAAAGATCGCAGATCTAAACTCAGAGATAAGACAAAGAAATGCCGCAGAAGAAAGGATTGTTAAACTAATTGCAGATACGATAAAAGCAAAATCAAGGCTTGATTCAAAGATAAGACAGCAAGCGCAGTCAAAACCGACACTTTTGGAACAGCTAAAATCTAGCACAAAGGCAGGGGAACGGCTGCGTTCTCAAGTTCAAACAAAGCTGAAGCAGGAAGCTCAACTAGGTCGCAACTTGGTTACAATCAACGAGAAATTAAAACTCTTAAAAGCTAAAAGACGAAAAGCAAAACGCAAGGTTAAGAAAAAGACAAAAAGAAAGGCACTCAAATCAAGACGTAAGGCAAAAGCACGAAAAACAAAAACAAGAACAAAAAAGGCTCCAAAAAGAAGGGCAAAGACAAGAAAAAGAAGGACAATAAAAAGAAAAACAACAAAAAGAAAAGCAAAACGCAAGGCAACAAAAAAATCTAGAAAGTCAAGACGAAGATAGAAATCCTACGCTTCATTAATATTGAATATCTTTTCCTTCTAATCTGTGTCATCTCCACAAAAAATTACTGTTGAAGTTTCCGAAATGCCCAAGCTGAAAAGCCCGCAGCTTATCTGCGGTCTGCCGGGAAGTGGCTTTGTGGGCAAGCTCGCAGTTGATTATTTAATAGAAGAATTCAAGGCAGTCCAGTTTGCAAACATATTCTCCTCATCCTTTCCGCCACAGGTTTCAATCCAACCCGATGGTACAATTGATCGGATGAAAAACACGTTATACTACTGTAAAAGCAAGCCAAATGATATAATTCTTTTAACTGGGGATGCCCAGCCAGTCACCCCAGAAAGTGAGTATGCCATGGCAGAAGAAATCATAGGAATTTGTGAAAAGCTTGGTGTTACTAACATCTATACACTTGCGGCATACATCACCGGATCTTTTTCAAAAACTCCAAAAGTATATGGAACAAGTACATCGCTTGATGTAGTCAAGGAATTTTCAAAACAAGGAATTTTTACAATGAATGGAGGAAGCATCACTGGCATGAATGGCTTGATGATAGGAGCTGGAAAAACAAAGGGAATAACTGGAGTCTGTTTGTTAGGAGAGACGTCAGGCTATGTTGTCGATGCAAAGGCATCAAAAGCAGTTCTTGAAGTTCTAGCAAAGATGTTAGGATTCAAGCTTGACATGGCCACACTTAACAAGAGAGCTCAAGACACAGAACATCTAATCAGAACAATCGAGGATCAAATGGGGCAGCGACCTTCAGGTGAACCACTACCTATTCCATCACAAGATAAAAAACTAGGATATATCAGCTAGTCTAAAACTCGATTATGTTTAACTTTCCGTATTTTCCAACGTTGAGGGAATTTTCTCCCTTGAAGTTGTTGATATAGCCATTTTCTACTGTCACTTTGGAGCCAGCCTTTACCATCTTGATCTGAGCATCCCACAGTGTTAGTTTGATCTGGCCTGAGTCGTCTTTTAGAATTGCATCCACAACTTGGGCCTGCCCACCCGTTCTCAGGTTTACAGTTCGTGGCTCACCAATGCTTTCTATGGTTCCTTCAATGGTGTCTAGTCTTGTCATGCCGCTTCTAAGCTGACTTATTGTAGTCATCAGCCAAATTTTTCGTGCACAAATAATAAGTGTTTTGATATCAAGTTCTGCTAAGATATAGGGGTTTGAGTCATTCGAGTTTATTAGTTCCTATAATCTGCCAGATTACACCATCATCAAGACTTTGATAAACTTCCTGAAAACCCTCAGATGAATAGCCAGCGATATAGATTGTCTTATTCTGTGAGTCTACAGCTATACTTGTTATGGTAAGGTCAGGTTTACTGATCTTTTCCCATGTTTTTCCAAGATCAGCTGATCTTGCAAGACCAAAGGTTGACGTTGATGCGTAAAGAACACCATTTTCATCAAAAGTCAAAGCAAGTATGGTTATTCCTTTGTATTCATCAAGCTGAGTCCAGCTTTTAGCACCATCATTTGACTGAAATATTCCCTTACCAGTACCAGCAACTACTATTTGGGAATCAAGGGCTGAAATTGCAAGAGCTGAAACATAATCTGGATATTGTAGTGTTTCCCAAGTCTTGCCAGAATCTACAGTCTTGAATAAGCCACGACCCCCACTATCAAATCCTATGATTGTGTTAGGATCACTTTTGCTTACTGCCATTGCATGAAAATCAACTGGTGGCTCTAAGACTTTGGCAACACTTTGCCAGCTTTGTCCACCATCCGTACTTTTTATCAAGCCCGTATTTCCGCCAGTTGAAGGATGACCACTTGCATAAAGTGGAATGCCAGCAGTTGGAGGTGCATTAAATGCCATGTAGTCTGCACGTACAATATCAACTTTGAATGGTGGGTTACCGCTATGACTATGATAAAAATCTCCATGAGTTGCTATATACAAAATAGTACGATTCGTTGGATCAATCCCTAATCCGTGTATGTGTTTCCAGCCCACTGTTCTGGAATATCCTAAAGGAGAAATTGAATTTTCTGTGTTAAGGGCATACTGGATAGCAATTATCATCCCAATAATCATAATCCCAAGACTAATGGCAACAAGTTTCTTGTTACTGGGTATTGTTAATTTTTTATTCATACGAACTAAACCACTCCACTAGTCTTGTCACATTAGATAAAGGCATTTTTCCAAATTAAAATTCATTTTAGTGTAGAAAACATCTTCGCATATTAAAGAATAGTACTTTACATTTGTAAAGTACTAGATTGATATAATAATAAGCATAATACAAGTTATCAAAATGAAAAAATTGATGATTGGTGTCATGGTAGCAATAGGAATTTTTGCAACAGCAACCTTGTACCACATATCTCAAAATATAGATGCAAACGCTATGATTGGATCAAATATGGGTTCAATGATGAAAAGTGGAAATATGATGAATATGATGAGCCAAATTCCTCAAGATGTGATAGTTAAAGTCACATCAGGACAGGTAACAAAGGCTGGAAAAGAATCTAAAATTACATTGTTGGTTTTGGATAAGGACACTAAAAAACCAATTACTAATTCTCAAGTAATAATTGGTATAGAAAGAGGTGCATCAATGACAACCATGAATATGGTAGGTGGAATGTTCAATGCCGATGAGATAGGCAATGGAAAGTATATTATAAGATTTACACCTGATAGCAAAGGAATCTACACAATGCATACGCATGTTATTCCACATGGCAAATCAATGCATTCAATGATGAATAATCATTTAGATATTGGAATTATTGTGACTTGAAGCCATCTTAATCAAATTTTCAGATTCGGGGTTTAGTGAACAGCTTGCCAGCAACAACATTCTTGCCAAGTACAATTAGGACATTCTTTGGGCGACTTTGAGATCTTACATTCAGAAGGAAAGCAACCACAATCAGCACATTTGATTTGCATCAATTATTCTTCGAAGCAAGCTTAATCAGATTTTCTATTTTATTCTGTACAAACACCTATCCAATCAACTTTATGATTATTGGCTCTATCTTATTTGAAATTTCCACGATTTTATGATTGTCTATATTTCGTTCACAGCTGACATACACCATCATGTCATCAATATGGTATACCAGCTGGTGTACTTTGTCCCTGATCATATGCGTAAAAGTAACCCTTCCTAGTGATTCATCGAATAACCCCTGCATCAATTTCATGACGCTTAGATCTGCTGAAAGCACTTCCAGTTCCTTTTGATCAAGTAAAATTTTCTTGCCTTCTCTTATTTCTCCATGGAGGATGTTTCCCTTTTCGCCAATGATTCCTACATAACGAATTGCATCATCCAGAGCCAGAATTTTATCTGCAATATTTTTAAAATAAGACAATTTTGTAGTTCATCAAAGGTAGAATTACAAAAGATATTAGTCCAACTTCACAAGCTAGCTAAGTATTTGCTATTTTAGCTAATTTGGTTAGTCGTTACAGAGCTTGGAAATTTAATAATATGCGTTTGTTATTCCCATGTGTTGAAAACTATCCTGATCTTGGCTCTGCTGCCTTTCTTTATTGTAATCTTACCAATTTTTGGAGAACCTGTTTTAAAAGATCCAGATTTGGCTATTGAAAAATTTGTTTCTGGTATTTGCTGCAGACCAACTACCATGGCTTTTGTCGGTGATGATATCTTAGTTCTCGAACAAGAAAATGGAAAGGTGCGTGTTATAAGAGATGGGGTATTGCAAGAAAAACCAGTACTTGATGTAAATGTAAGAGGACAAGCTGAACAAGGTCTGCTTGGAATTACTACAGTTGGTACCGCAGTTTATCTATATTTTACAGAATCAACACATGACGGTGGTGAGGCCATAGGAAATCACATCTACAGGTATGACTGGAACGGGCAGGAATTAGTAAACCCAGTCTTGGTCAAGACACTACCAGGAAAGCAGTTTTACCATAATGGTGGTGCCATGGTGACTGGTTTAGATGGCACTGTTTATGCAGTCATTGGTGATCAAGGAACGTATGGAGTTCTGCAAAACCATCCACAAGGTGGCACAAATGATACAAGTGTAATTTTACGTGTTACCCCAGAAGGACCCTATTACGCCATGGGAGTAAGAAACAGTTTTGGTCTTACTGTAGACCCAGTAACAGGCAATCTTTGGGATACAGAAAATGGAGACGATGATTTTGATGAGGTTAACCTTGTGCCTCCAAACTTTAACAGTGGCTGGGATGTAATAATGGGTCCTGCAACAGAATCAGAGCTTTCCAGATTGCCTGGTTATGATGGATATGTATACAGTGACCCTGAATTTAGCTGGCAACAAGTAGTTGTACCTACAGCAATATCATTCATTGATTCAAAATTGTTTGAAAAGTACAAAAACAGTGTATTTATCGGCGATTGCATTTATGGAAATCTATACAAATTTGAATTAAATTCAGACCGAACTGGGTTTGTTTTTGATGATCCTGAACTGGCTGATAATGTAGTAAATACAGACGAATCAATGGATGAAATTGTATTTGGAACTGGATTTAGGTGTACTACCGATATTGAAGTAGGACCTGATGGACTTGTGTATGTTGTATCACACGCCGATGATTCGATTTATAGAATAATGCCAAAAACAATGATGATTAATGAAGTTCAAGACGTAGACTCCACCACACCAATTCAATATCTAGAATACATCACAATTGCAGCATTAATAATAGTAGCCATAATTGTCCTCAAAAAAGTGCGTAACAAGAATGCCACACAATCTAAATCAAAGACCACTCAACCATAAGAAACTAGTTTCAGTTATATAATCAAACTTTGAAGTTCACCTTGCAGGGGTATCGAAGCCCGGCCAACCGAGAAGGACTCAAGATCTTGGCAATGGGAAATCCTTTCCCTTAGGGGTTCGGGGGTTCAAATCCCTCCCCCTGCACTTTACGATCTTTTTTCTGTCGCCTCAACCGTTGCTTGCGATTCAGTTCATCAAAACCGCGATGATTCTCTCCCATAACATGTTTTGTAATGATAGATATTTCCATCTTTTCAAAATTCAATCCAATGTAAAATAATTAGAATGATCTATACTTTGAGCATCTGAACTTCACGGACAGTGTGTTTTGAAAGATCTTCGTGAAGCATTGCGTGGGATTCGTCAGTAAAAGTTAAATTACATCTATAACATTTCCACGCTTTTGTACTCACATTATATAATTAGTCATTTTTACTTATAAGTATATTGTAGAATCTGTCTGTTTTATTGTAGAACACACCGATCCAAACCAAATAAGATTACAATTTCTAATGAAATACTCCTTACTTTCGCGTTTTCATGACGCCTATTTTGTCAAAAACAAGGATTTAGAATCAATTAAAGGATCTTGCAAATTTAGAAAACCATTGGTAGACATCTTTGAAACTCTAAGTGAGTTATCATACCTTGGAATTTTTCTTTTACTTATTGCAATGAATGCTTCACCAATTCTAATGCCGCCTACTTGGATAGTCTTGGCATCTTTTTACAACATAGATCCAACCCTAGACCAGCCTACACTTGCTATTGTTGGAGCAACAGGGGCATTAATTGGACGTGTTATCCTCATGTACATCAGCAGATTCTTCCGCAGATTCATTGGGACAGAAAGAAAATCAAATCTTGATAAGCTTGCCGAGTTTATGAAAAATAAAAAGTACGGATTTTTTTCTGCGTCATTTGTTTTTGCAATAACACCACTTCCAAGTAACTTGTTATTCATGGCATACGGAATAATGAAGGTCAAAAACATAGCTCTTTTTGCAGGATTCTGGATAGGCAGAGCGATTGCGTATTATTTAATGTTGTCAATCAGCACAGTAACATTAAAACCATTTTTAGAATTATTTGACGACAGCTTGGTTGGCATATTGGTTACGGACATTGGTACTGTGGCGATGATTGTGGTATTTGCTTGTATAAACTGGGAAAAATTACTGACTGAAAGAAAGCTCTCATTTGTAAAACCAAAATTTTGGCGATTCTAAATTGAGATCAATTGAAAAGCTAAAGATTGCAGTTCAAAAAAGAATGAGAAAAAATGACCCGGCGCATGATTTTGAACATATAGTGCGGGTTTACAAAAACGCACAAAAACTAGCAAAAAAAGAAAAGGCAAACACGAAACTTGTCCTTACAGCTGTACTATTGCATGACATTGGTTCCTTTCCAAAATCAGGCAGCAGATCCAAAACATCGTCCACAAAAAGTGCCTTAGAAGCACAAAAGATACTCAAAAAATATGACTATTCTAGTGATGAAATAAAGATAGTTTCAGATGCCATACGTGACCACAGCTTCTCAAAGGGAGTGGTTCCACGCACCATTGAAGGCAAGGTGCTTCAGGATGCAGACAGACTTGACGCCATAGGTGCAATTGGAATAGCTAGGACATTTGCCGTGGGGGGATCTGAAAAAAGGCCATTCTATAGCAAACATGATACATTTTGTCACATCAGAAAACCAGATGACCAGAACTGGACTCTGGATCATTTTTACAAAAAACTTTTGCTTTTAGAAAAAAAGATGAACACAAAGACAGCAAAATCAGAAGCTAAACGCAGAACCAAAATAATGAAAAAATTTCTTAATGATTTAAAAAAAGAGCTCTAACCATAATCTACATACCTGTCAAATCTTTTTTCCACTTCGAGATTTTTTCCAGCAAGAATTTTTTCTATCTCATCCTGGTATCTTTTTTTGGCAAACGCAACCATCTCCTGAAAATTTTCAGATTTTGGAAACGAATCTATAAAACTGTCTAACATCTTGACGTACTCTACAACTTTGTTTCTATATTCTTCTCTTGTCGGTTTTTTTATTTTGTTTACACGAAACCAGATTACTGCCCAAGTTGATCCTATGACATGTGGCAGCAAATCAAAGGCACGATCTAATTCAAAGCCCTGGTCGTCACGCATTTCCTATCCATTTAATGTCTTTGCAGCAATCTTAGAAAGATATGTAACTATCATGTCTGCACCAGCTCGTTTGATTGCAGTCAAAATCTCCAGAGTAACTTCATTTTCATCAATCCATCCTTGTTTGGCAGCTGCCTTTACCAGAGAATATTCACCAGAAACGCTGTATGCAGATATTGGTATGTTGAAACTGCTTCTTGTCTTTGCAATCAAATCAAGATAGGCAAGTGCAGGCTTGATCATCACAATGTCTACACCTTCAGCAATATCGGCCTCTACTTCCCTCATTGCCTCTGTCGGGTTTGTATATGGAAGCTGGTACGTCTTTCTGTCTCCAAACTGCGGGGCACAGTGAGCCATGTCCCTAAATGGTGAATACAAAGATGAGCGGTGCTTTGCAGAGTGCGACATTATTGCCACGTCAGTAAATCCAGCATCATCCAGCCCATGTCTTATTGCTTTTACCTGTCCATCCATCATTGCAGAAGGTGATACTACATCAACGCCGGCCTGAGCTTGGCTAACAGCTATCTTTGTTAGAACATCCAAGCTGGAATCATTGTCTATTTTATCGCCTTTGACTAGACCGCAGTGACCTGCGCTTGTGTATTGGCAGAGACAAACGTCTGCCATTATCGCAATTTCGTTTCCAAGGTTTTTTCTTATTTCAGAAATAGCTTTTTGAACAACTCCATCCTGTGCAAAAGCCGATGTGCCTTTGTCGTCTTTTGTTGCTGGAATGCCAAATATCATTACTGCAGGAATCTTCAGCTCAGCTATAGAGTTTACTTCCGTTACCACATCCTTGATTGGAAGCCTTTCAATGTCAGGCATGGATTCTACTTGCATTCTTGATTTCAAATCTTCTTGAACAAAGATGGGACATATTAGATCTTTTGGAGAGAGCCTTACTTCTTCTAAGAGCTCGCGAATTTTCTTGCTTTTTCGCAGTCGTCTTAGTCTAACATTAGGAAAAGTCATACGCAAAAAATACTATTTGCTAGCAATATAATCTGTTACTCTTTTATTTTATAATCAAAAAGTTTGCTGACGGTTTTGAGCAACTCGGCGTCACCTTGCTCTGATGCACGTCTCAGATTGTTCATTGGAGTTGATATGATTCCCTCAACAATTGCTTGCGTGAGCTGGTCGATTATTCGTATTTTTTCTTCGTCTGTTTCTCCAAGCATCTGTAGGGCCTTTTTGAGCTCCTTTACACGCACCATATCCATATCTTTGAACACACTTTTTACCACAGGTTCTACTTCCAATCTCTTCATTACCGCCTCTACAACTGGCAGCTCTTCACTAATTATTTTTTCCGCAGAGGAAACCTCGCCAATCCTGCTTCGCATGTTCTTGTCAACCATTTCTGCTATCTGATCCAAGTTGAACATCTTTATGTTACTTATGGTAGCAACCTTTTCATCAACAGTTCTCGGATTGGACAAGTCAAGGATCATCATGCCTTTCTTTTTTGAATCCATTGCATTTTTTATTCTGTCATACGTAACAAGAAAATATGGCGCAACTGTTGCAACAAACAAGACATCAACTGCCTTGAAATTTCCAAGTGCATCTTCAAACTTGATTGGTTTTCCACCAACTGTTTCTGAAAATGACTTTGATCTCTCAAAGGTCCTGCTTGTTACAAAAAATCCCATGTTTCTTTTTTTGAGTGATTTTGCAACAAGACTCGCTGCTTCACCAGTTCCTATAAGCAAAACATGTTTTGATTTCAAATCATCAATGTTTTCTTCAGCAAGTTTGACTGCCATGGAACCGATGGAGACAGTGCCTTGGTTTATTCCAGTGGAACTTCGTACTCTCGTGCCCACTCTAATTGCTTTATCAAAAAGCGTATTCAGGTGGGTTCCAGAAGCTTTTACCTTTCTTGCAGCTGTGATTGAGTTCTTTACTTGTCCAAGTATCTGTTCTTCTCCAACTACGAGAGAATCAAGTCCTGCGGTCAACTTCAAAAGATGTTCGTATGCTTCAGGACCTTTACTTATTTCCAGGTTTTCCTTGAAGGCATTTTCCTCAAGGCCCGCTATAGACGCCCAAGTCTTTTTTATTCTATCAATATCATGATTATTTCCTGCCCCAAAGATCTCAACGCGGTTACATGTCTGAAGTATGACACACTCCCGCAACCCAGAGTGCTCCAAAAAAGCAGAATATGCAGAACTCATGTCCCTGAAGGTGAATCTTTCAAGCATGTGGATTGGAGAGTTACGAAAAGTAACTCTAGCATTGACTACATTAAGGCTCATTTCAAATCACCTAACATCTTCATAACACGCTTTTGTGCTTTTTTAAAATCTCCGTCTTTTATTAACTGTTTTACTTGATTATC
>Ga0247727_10010174_pt1 | contig 16748 bp, 16 predicted proteins | sample WisWelCaveWW1625_FD_202498 | JGI IMG/M metagenome (GOLD analysis project Ga0247727, IMG submission 202498) | Biofilm microbial communities from Wishing Well Cave, Virginia, United States - WW16-25 | ecosystem: Environmental > Aquatic > Deep subsurface > Groundwater > Cave microbial mat | place...
GGGAGGAAAACGCCATGAAGAAGTTTAGCGATCTGACGCTCGGCCTGATGGTCGGGCTTGGCTGTCTCGTGTTGTCCTTGGGCGCGTTTCTGCTCGAACCGAGCGGATCGTCCTGGCTGTGGCTGGCTGCCTTCGCCTTGGGCGAAGTGGCGGTCGTGACGCCAGCGCAACTTTCAGCTGCGCTGGAGGAGCTGAAAGGCTTGGGCGCGCAATTCAAAGCCGAGAACGATCGGCTGCTGCTTGAGGGGAAAAACACGCAGACGCAGTGGACTGAAAAGCTGCAGAAGCTCGGCGATCGCATCGATGAAATCGAGACGAAGTTCAACCGGCCGCCGGTGCCGGTGGACCAGGATCTCGAAGCGGCCGGGCATGTGATCGCCAGGATCTCGAAGAGCGCGCGCGCGCCGGAGTTTATGCGCAAGTGGTATGCGATGCCGGCGACGGAGCGCATGGCCAGGCGCGAGGCCTTCGAGACCTGGTGCCGGAAGGACGAGAAGGGGCTCTCGCCGGACCAGCAGAAGCTGATGACCATCGGCGACGATACGACGGGCGGCTATCTCGCCACGCCGGAGACCACGAACGAGATCCTCAAGGGCGTGGTGGAGTTCTCGCCGCTCCGCTCGATCTCGCGCGTGCGGACGACGTCGGCGAAGTCCGTGAAGGTGCGCAAGCGGACGGGCACCTTCGCGGCCGCGTGGGTGGCGGAAGCCGGGACGAAGGCGGAATCCACGGGCTTGAAATACGGCCTGGAGGAAATGCCGGTCCACGAGCTCTACGCCTACGTGAAGATCACGAACGACGACCTGGAGGACTCGGACTTCAATCTGGAATCCGAACTCCAGATGGAAGCGGCCGAGCAGTTCGGCGTGGCCGAGGGGCTGGCCTTCGTGAGCGGCAGCGGCGTCGGGAAGCCGGAAGGCATCCTGACGAATGCCGCCGTGGCCACCACGAACAGCGGCCACGCGACGCTGCTCACGGCGGATGGGTTGATCGACCTGTTCTACGCCGTGAAGGACAGCTATGCGAAGAACGGCGTGTGGGCCATGAAGCGGTCGAGCATCGGCTCGATTCGCAAGCTCAAAGACGGCCAGGGGAATTATCTCTGGCAGCCGGGGCTCGCGGGCGTGGCGCCGGCGACGCTGCTGGAGCGGCCGTACTACGAGGCCGTGGACATGCCGGCCGTGGGCGCGGGCACGAAGCCGATCGCGTTCGGGGATTTCAAGCGCGGCTACTACATCGTGGACCGCTCGCAGATGACGGTGCTGCGCGATCCGTTCTCGGCGAAGAACACCGGCACGGTGGAGTTCGTGTTCCGTCGGCGTGTGGGCGCGCAGGTCGTGGTGGCGGAGGCGATCCGCACCCAGACGATCTCGGCCTAGTGCGGAACACGAAGCAGGCTGAGCAGGCAACTGGGAGGGCGGCGCGAGAGAGCCCGCTCTCCCCGAACTCTCGAAGAGGAGCATGCACACGATGAAAACATTGAGCACACGACAGGCACTGTTCGCGGTCCTGGCGCTGTCGGTGTCGATGCTGCTAGCCACGCACGTCGGCACGATCGCGCAGAACGTCGCCTGCTACATGGACCAGGGCGGAGCCGGCTGGCATCTGGGCAGCGGCTGCACGCAGACGGTGGAATCCGGCGGGACGCTCAACGTCGCGGCCGGAGGCAATTTCCAGATCAGCGGGACGACGATGCGCTTCGCGCGCGGCACGGTCACGCTGGACGGATCCAACCCCTCCTCGTTCGCGCACGGCCTGACATCGGTGACGGTCTGCCAGCTCACTGACGTGCGCTCGACGGCCCCAGGAGACGAAGTGGCGATGCTCACCTATGTGGTGAACGGCGCCAACATCGACGTCTATGCCTGGATGAACACCGGCGGTACCGATCCGACACTGGTCGCGTCCACCGACGCGAACGACGTGATCGCGTACTTCTGCGTCGGCACGTAGGCGGATTCAGGATCGAGCAGAACGGCAACGGACGCTGTGACCATTTCGCAAAGGAGACGGACACCATGAAAGACCTGCATGACAACATCGATTCGCGGCGGGTGATCAGCCCGACGCGGGCGACGGACAACACGGCCCTGGTGGGACAGATCATCAACCACGCGGGCTACGAGAGCGCGGAGTACATCGTCAACACCGGCACGCTGGCCGATGTGGACATGACGGTGACGGCGCTCCTGGAGGAGAGCGACGATCCCGCGATGGCGGGCGCGGTGGCCGTGGCGGCCGCCGATCGGCTCGGTTCCTTGCCGAGCTTCATCTTCTCCGACGACGACAAGGTGTTCAAGTGCGGCTACAAGGGCGGCAAGCAGTACACGCGGCTGACCCTTACGCCGGCGCTGAACGCCGGCAACGCGGACATCAGCGCGATCTGCGTGCTGAGCCACGCGCGGCATGCCCCGGCTGGTGCCACTCAGACTCCGTAGTCTGACGGCAGCGATGAACTGGCTTCGCCAACAGTGGCGTCGGTTCCTAGGAGGCGCGGCGTCTGCCGCGTCTCCCGGTCAGCCCGATGTTCAAAGAGGAGACACCACGATGCGCGTGAAAATGTTGACGACGGTGCCGGCCTCGCCGGACGGCCTCGCCGTGCAGCTCTACAAGAAGGGCGAGGAATACGACGTGCCGAAGCCGCTGGGCACGATGTTCGTCGCGGAAGACTGGGCCGAGGCGCTCAAAGCGGCGCCGGCGGAGAACAAACAAGCCAAGGGACCGGGATCGAACAAATGAGTCTCACGACGCTGGCGAATTGCAAGGCCTTCAAGAACGTCACGGGCACGGCGCATGACGCGGAGCTCACGCGGCTCATCGCCGCCGTGGACGAGTTCACCAACACCTACTGCAACCGGAAGCTGGAGCAGGCGACCTTCACGGAGTACCACAGCCTGCGGGAAGGCCAGCAATCTTTCCTGCTCAAGAACCCCCCCGTCGCCTCGATCACATCGATCCATGACGATCCGGACCGGGCCTATGGGGCCGGCACGTTGCTCACGAACAACACGGATTATGTGCTCGAGGACGAAGGCGCAGGCCGGATCGAGTTCGACGAGCATGCGACATCAGGCGGGCTCCGGAACATCAAGGCCGTCTACGGCGGCGGCTTCGCGACGGGGAGCGGCGCACTCAAGCTGCTGGAGCAGGCGGCGATCGAATTGATCTGGCTCACGCGGGACCTGGGCGACAAGGCGCTGCTGGGCATTCAGAGCAAGAGCATCGCCGACGGCAGCGTGACCAATTATCAACGCAGCCGGTTGGACGCGGTCCGGGAGATCCTCGACCGCTATCGGCTGCATCGGGTGTGACCACGGGAACGCGGCGCGTCTCGGCGCGCCGGGGGTTGGGATGGGGGGCACTCGTGTTGGCATTCAAGGTCGGCATCGTGGGGATGACCAGCGCGCGCGTCGCCGCGGCGGCCCGCGCGGTGCGGCCGGCTATGCTCACGGCGATGAAGGAAACGATGAGCGACGTCTGGCGGCGCGCCACCAAGAAAGTCTCCGGCGACGTGCTCAAGGTGCGCAGCGGGCATCTGCGCCGCTCGCTGGGGCCGCCGCGCGTGGGGGAGACGGCATCCGGCGTGGCCGGCACGCTGGGCGCGCGCGCGATCTATGCGCGGATCCATGAGGAGGGCGGGACGATCCCGCCGCATATCGTGCGGCCGCGCTTCGCCAAGGCCCTGCGCTTTCTCGGCAAGGACGGCCGGCTGGTGTTCGCGCGGTCGGCGCGGATCCCGGCGATCCGGATCCGGCCGCGCCCGTTCCTGCGGCCGTCGTTCGAGGAGGCCATGCCGACGGCGCGCACGCGGTTTATACAGGCGATTCTCCAGGGATTCAACGAGACGTAAACGCGAATTGAAGGAGTCGTGAATGCCGCCTGCAGTCGAGCCCATCCGCGAGCGGATCATCGAAGCCGTGCGGGCGCGGCTCGCGACGCTCGCGGCCGGCGGCACCTACTGGTACACGCCGGGCGAGGTGGGACGGGATTGGAAGCTCGCGGAGGAATGCCAGGACCTGGCGCAGGACCGGCCCTATTACGGCGTGGTGGGCGGCCTGGAGGAGCCGAAGGACGCCGACAACCGGGACGTCCACGAACTGCTGACCGTCCTGATCGTCGGCTGGATTGCCGACTCGGAGAACCGCGACCGCGCCGTCAACCGCGCGCTGGCGGATCTGATCGTGGCCACCTACACCGACGAGACGTGGGGCCTGGGCCCGGCGGTGCTCTACACGGAGGTGGGCCGGCGCGAGCCGGAACATGCCGCACTGCTGGCCAGGCCCTTCGGATATTTCGAGTTGGAGCTCAAGGTGCACTATGACCGAGCGAGAACCGCGGCGTAACGACAAGAGGAGGACACCATGCCAAGCGGATTGACCATGTTAGCCCTGGCGGGGATGGGCAAACAGAACGCCTTCATCACGGGCGTGGCGGCCTCCCAGCCGCTGTATCTGATCAGCGAAAATCTCAAGGCCGAGAGCGGACCCATGTCGAGCGAGTTCCGCCACGGCCGCCGGGCGGTGGAATATCTCGGGCAGCTAGGGATGATCCGCTGCGGCGGGCCGCTGGTCGAGCAGCTCCGCTATCTGCTCACGACCGATCCCGCGCATATCCTGCTGGAGCAGACCTTCGGCAAGGCGCGTGGGCATGTCTACCGCAACCTCACGCGCGAGAGCTGGGTGCCGCTGCGCGTGGCGGCGGCGGACAACGTCATGCTGGCGTTCTCGTTCACGCCGGCCGTGACCGCGTCCGCCGGCGTGGCGATCCGCCTGCGGCTCAGGCGCCGCGGCAATCTGGCGGCCGGAGCCGGCAACGTCCAGGCGCATTTCGACGGCGATGCGGCGGGCAATCCGGACGAGGCGCCGCTCACCAACGGGTCCTCGGCCACGATCGACGTGGGGCAGATCACGAAGGACGACAACGGCCAGGAAGTGGAGTTCACGTTTGCGACGTCGCCGACGCTCACGGCCTCCGTCCCCCTGCACGGCCGCCTGGTCGGGACCTACGCGGCCGGCGCCACGGACAATATCGAAGTGGCGGTGGAAGATGTCGCCTCCGGCGGCAACTTCGAGATCAAGGACGCGGCCTGGGCCAACGACGCGACGAAGAACATGGTCGGGCGGATCCTGACCACGTCGTTTACCGACAGCTTCCTCATGGCCGACACGATCGAGGGGCTCTCTGCCACGCTCGCGATCGACAAGCAGGTGGCGGTCCACGAGTACCTCGGCATGAAGGTGCAGAACTGCACGCTGCGCTCCACGCCGGCGGACGGGCTGCGCGCCACCTATGATGTCGTCGGCTACGACGAGGATCAGACGCCGATCACCACGGCGGGCGTGCTGGCCGGCCTGAAGACTGTGCGGAGCTTTCCGCTGCACCAGAATCTCACGCTGCTGGTGGGCGACCAGGTGGACGCGCTCGCGGGCGGCGATGCGATGGCCGTGGACAGCCTGGAGATCCGGCACCAGCGTCCGCTCGACCAGGTCTTCGTCTCGGCGCAGCGCCAGGCGCTGGAGCCGCTCGAGAACGGCGCCGGCCGCGTGGTGGCAGCTGTGAGCCTGCCGCGCTATGCCGCCGACACCTGGCGCACCTGGCAGAATGCCGGCACGCAACTGCAAGTCAAGGCGCAGTGGACCTTCGGCGGCAAGTTCCTCACGGCGCTGCTGCCGAACGTGCTGATCAACGGCCAGGTGGAGATCCAGACCGGCGGCAATGCGCCCTACAACCAGAAGGTGGAGCTGATGGCCTACCGCAACGGCGGCGCCAACGGCTTCATGGCGATCGAGGAAGAAGCCGAGCTCAACTATCTGGCGTAACGAGAGAGGAGCCCGCATGCCGATTCGCTTAATCAAACACGATGCGCGGTACACGATCCGCATCGAGCAGGTGGTCTTCGAAGTCAAGCGTCTGGCCCCTGATCTCGAAGCCGCCCTGTTCGACCAACTCGGGCAGACTGAGAAGAAACAGGAGCGCGTTACGATCGCGATCGATCTCCTGGAGCGCGCGCTGGTGGGATGGGAGGGGCTGACGGCGGAGGACGGCCAGCCGGTGCCTTTTGCCAAGGAGCGCATCCGCGAGTTGCCGTGGCTCGTGCTGATCAACTTGGCGCTGCAGGTGGCCTTGGGGGGCCACCAGGTGGACCCTCCGCAGCCGGCGACCTTGACGCCCTAGCAGGCTGGGTCGCCTGGCAAAACGCGAACCCCGGCCTGAACTGCGGCCAATGCCGCGCGCTCTGCGAGTTGGCGGGGCAGCCGTTTCGCTGCCAGGCGCGCGAGCCGTGCCGGCCGTTGTCCTGGTTGAACGGGCTGGCGGTGAGAGTCTTTATCAGCATCGCGGCGATTGGGGAGCGGACTACGTGGGAACTCTGCGAATTGGAATTGACGCCGGACGAAGCCGCAGGACTGCGGCGGCGGCTCATCGCCCTGGCGGACATCCGGAACCGCATGAGCAGACAGGAGCCCTGACGCATGGCTGACGGCATTCAGATCACCCTCTCGGTCAAGGACGACGGCACGGCGACGTTACAGAAGGTTTCCGGACAGATCGAAGGGATGGAGCGGCAGGCGACGCAGAGCGCCGCCAAGATCTCCTCCGCGTGGGAGACCGTCAAGGCGAACTGGCTGCAGTTGACGGCGGTGGCGGCCGGCGCCGCCTTGACGCTGCAGAAGGCGTGGGACCTCGCGGAAACCGCCGCGTCGTTCGAGGAGTCCGTGGGGCGCGTGAACGCGCAGCTCCGCCAGTACGGCGCCACGGCACAGACCGTGGTGCAGGACGTGATCGCGCTGGCGAACGGCCAGCTCACGATGAAGGACGCGGTCGAGCTCACTTCCCGCGCGCTCGCCGTCGGACTCAACCTCGACCAGTTGCGCACACTGGTACAACTCGCCGAGGTGGCCAGCGACGTGCTCGGCACCACGATGCCGGCGGCCATGCAGCATCTGCTGCAGTCCATCGCCGCGGTGAATGACCGCGCCTTCAAGCAGATCGGCCTCTATGTGGATCTCGACAAGGCCGTCGCCGCCTACGCTGAGCGTGCGGGCAAGGCCACGGGCGAGATCACACAGCAGGAAAAGCAGATGCTCCTGTTGAATGAAGTGATGGCCAAGACGCCCGCCCTGCTCAAGCAGGTCGGCGACGGGACCGTCTCGATGAGCGACAAGATGGCCGCCGTCAAGGCCAGGATTGAAGATTTCTGGCTCCGCATGGGCTTCGTGGCGCAGGCCGGCGCCTTCGCCGTGCTCGCCGCGTGGGATGCGCTGGTGACCGGGGTGAACAAAACCCTCGCCTTTCTCCTCGAACCATTGGCCTTGATCGAAGACGGGTGGCGCAAGCTCTTGTCGGTGATGGGCGTGGAGGCGCCGCCCGTTATCCGCGGGCTCGCGGATCTCGTTAATTCGACCGGCAACAAGGCCATGAAAGATTTTCACGATTCGCTCGGCGCGGTCGGCGAGGCGCTCGCAAAGGCATTGGATCCGCTCGAGGCGCTCTCGAAACAGCAGGCGCAGTTGCCCAAGCCGGTCGAGGACGCGACGCGGGCCATCGAACAACAGACCGAGGCGCTCAAGGAGCAGGCGGCGGCGGCGGCCGGCGCGGCCGCGGCCACGCAGGCGGTCAAGCAGTCCGAGGGCGCCGTCGGCGTGATCGGGGGCGGGGCCGATGCGACGGTTCGGGGCACGGCGGTCAATACCGCCGGCTTCATTCCCCAAGGGGACTTGCCGATCGCCTCGGGGCTGGATCCGTTCTTCTTCGGCACCGAATCCCCGCGGGCTGCGCTCGACGCCATCGACCGCGAAATGGCCGTGCTGCAAAATCGGCTCAAGCCGGAAAACTGGATGGGCACGTTCGGGGCCTTCCGATTCCAGACGGAAGGGGTCAAGGCCCTGACCGAGCTGATGGCCCGCCGCGATCAAGCCCTCAGCCGGCTCTCCACAGAGAGGGGCAATCAGACGAACATCTTCAACTTCAATGGCACGGTCGTCGGGGGCGACTCGGCGGCGCGCCAGTTCGTGCGCGAGAACGTCGTGCCCGAGCTGCGGGCGCTCAGCTTCTCGGGGTGACCCATGCCCGACGTGACCTGGACCAAGGACGCGACCACCGTGACACTCGATAAGGGAAACATCCGGGGCGCGCATCAGTTCGATCGCGCGCGCGTGGTGACCGACCGCCTGGCCGGCGGCGCGATCGTGGCCTACGAGTTGGGGCTCACGCCCCTGGAGGTGCTCGCCTGCGAGTTCCCGCACGTGAGCAAGACCAAACTGGATGACCTGCTGAATTTCAAGAACGCCGTCGTGAAGGACGACTTGCTCACCTTCACGCATACGGACAATAGCGAGTCGCCGGCGTTGGTGAAAACGGTCCGGCTGGCGTCATTCGAGTACGCGCCGGAGGCCTATACGAACCCGGCGGTCCCCCGGCATCGCGTGCGCGCCACGCTCCAGGTCGAGCCGAGCTGAAGGAGAGACGTATGTCATCGAACGAGAAGAGCATCCCGGCCAAACGGATCCTCGCGGCGCTGTCGCCGACCGCGCAGCTCGATCTGGGCAAGCGCGGGCTCGCGGAGCTGCGCGCGCGGGCCTACCAGGAACAGCTCCCGACGATGGGCCCCGTGCCGGTGGCGCTGCAGGAATGGGCCGTGCTGATGCAGGCGCGCTATGGCGAGCAGGTCCAGGTCTGGCACGCCTGGCTGCCCTGGCTGCCGGCGCTCCTGGTCGTCCGCTATGGCGAAGCGGTGGAGCACTGGCCGGCGGCCTTTTCCAGTGAGGATCACGCGCGTGCCGTGCAATGGCTGCGCGGCGACACGCCGCGCGGCGTGGCCTACGCGCCCGCGCTCCGGCACCTCGTGACGCTGGCGCTGTTCCTCCTCGCGGGGATCCTCTCCGGCCTGCTGCCCTGGACGTCGCTGCTGGCGCTGCCGATCTTCGCCACGGCCATGACGGACTTCTTCGAGGATCTGTTTATCAAGCACCAGTTCAGGACCGGCAACCTCACCCTGAACGCCTGGGCCGCCACGACCGCCTACAGCGTCGGCGACATCGTGCGTCCGACGACGCACAACAACCGGCGGTTCCGCTGCGTCATCGCCGGCACCAGCAGCGGCGTGGAACCGACGTGGAACACGACCTTCGGGGCCGAGCAATCCGACAACAGCGTGACCTGGCAGACGATCGCCGAGGGGCTGCCCAAGCTGCCGCTCTTCATGGCGCTCTATACGGCCGCGCCGGGCGAGACCGGCGGCGGCACGGAAGTCAGCGCCGGCGGCTATTCGCGCGTGGCCTTGCATCCGCTGGATGCCAACTGGAACGCGCCCTCCGGGGGCAACGGCCTGACGGACAACGCCGCCACGATCACCTTCGGCCCGCCCAGCGCGGACTGGGGCGTCGTGACGCATCTGGCGTTTCACACGCGGTCGAGCAGCGGCGACATGCTGTTCTACGGCGCGCTCGCGGCCAGCCGCGACGTTAAGAACGGCGACACCGTGCGCTTCCAGGCGGGCGATCTGGATGTGCTGGCGGCGTAGCCGACAAGGAGTGGCGACGATGATGCTGACACGGTTCGCTCGGTACACACGGCTGACGCCCCTGCTCATCGCGTGGATGCTGCTCGCGGCGCTGCCGGCATCGGTCTTCCAGCCGCCGGCCGCCGACGCCAGCCAGCGCGTCGCGCCGCGCGTCAAGGAAAGCACAACGACGACCGGGACCGGCACGGTCAATCTCGCCGGCGCCGCCTCCGGCTTCCAGACCTTCGTGGCCGGCTTCGGCACCGGCGCCAAGGTCAACTACACCATCCTCGACGGCACGGCCTGGGAAGAAGGCATCGGCACGGTCACCGATGCGACACCCGATACGCTCTCCCGCGATGTCGTGCTGGCCAGCTCCACGGGCGCGAAACTCACGCTGGCCGCCGGCACCAAGACCGTCATGGCCTCGCTCTCCGCGCGCGGCCTGCTGCCGCGCGGCTATATCTCCGGCTGCGGGATCGCCAATAACGGCGCCGATGCGAACAACGACATCGACTTCGGCGTGGGGGAATGCCGGGATGAGCAGGACGTCCTCGATCTCGTCGTCAAGACCGCGCTCACGAAGCAGCTCGATGCGGCCTGGGCGGCCGGCACGAACGCCGGCGGGCTGTTCACCGGCTCCAAATCGGCAAACACCTGGTATCACGCCTTCCTGCTCGTCAAGGACGCCGACGGCACGATCGACGCCGGCTTCGATACGAGCGTCACGGCCGCGAACCGGCCGGCGGGCTACACCTACTATCGCCGCGTCGGCGCGATCCGCACCGATGCCACGCCGAACATTCGCGCCTTCGTCCAGGACGGCGACTATTTCCGGCTGAAGGCCTCCGTGCTGGATGCGGACTTTACGAATCCCGGCACGAGCGCGGTGCTGCGCACGTTGACCGTTCCTCTTGGTGTCAAAGTGCAGGCCGTCTTCAACGTCTCCCATCTCGGCAACGCGGCCGACGAGGTCGCGTACTTCTCGGATCCGGACGCGAACGATGAAGCGGCCAGTCAATCCGCTGCCCCCCTGAGCAACATCTCGGGCAGCACCACCACGCGCGGGATGATGCAATTTACCATCCGGACCAATACCTCCTCGCAGGTCCGGACGAGGTTCGGGACATCCGGCGCAGGCACCACGGTCCGCATCGCCACGCTCGGCTGGATCGATTCCAGGGGGTCCGATGCCAAGGTGTCGTTCTCGGAAACGCAGGGCATCCTGCCGCTTGGGTATCTCTCCGGCCTCACGCTCGCCAACAACGGCAGCGATGCGACGAATGACCTGGACATTGCCGCCGGGGCCGCGCGCGCCGACGACGACCTGGCGGACCTGCGCCTGACCGCCACGAACGTCAAGCAGCTCGATGTCACCTTCTCCGAATACAGCGCGATCGGGACGCCCAGCGGCGGCCGGGACTCCAGCGATAATCTCACCGGGGCCAAGACCTTCCATGTCTTCCTGATCGGAGGATCCGGCAAGAACACGCAGGGCTTCTTCTCAACGTCGCTCTCGCCGACGCTCCCGCCCGGCTTCACGCGCAAACGGCGCGTGGGCAGCATCCTGTGGAACGGCAGTACCATCGTCGCGTTCGTTCAAGACGGGAGTTATTTCCGCCTCAAGGCATCCGTGCTGGACGTGAGCGTGACCACGCCGGGGACTGCGGCGGTGCTGGCCACACTCTCGGTTCCAGCCGGCATCAACGTGCACGCGCTCATCAATGCGAGCTATGCAGACGGCGTGGCCAACGCGGACCTGAACATCAGCGACCCGTCAGCGAACGACGAAGCACCGTCAAAAACTGCCGCGCCGCTCGGGACATTATGGGGAGGGAACGTCGGGCCCACGCTGGTCAACACCGTTGGATCGTTACGAGTGCGCACGAACACGTCGTCTCAAGTACGGTACCGGGCCGGCGCATCGAGTGCCAACGCCGTGGTCCGCATCGCCACCCTCGGCTGGATTGATGAACGCAGCGCCGGGCTCGTCAGCCAGGCGGCCCCCCCCACGCAGCATACCTTGGGGACCGAGCAGGCCACGACATCAGGGACCTCGATTGATTTTACCAACATCCCGGCCGGGACGAAGCGCATCACCGTCATGCTCGTGGGCGTCTCCACCAATGGGACGAGCGTCGTGCAAATCCAACTCGGTGATGCGGGCGGGATTGAAACGACTGGATACATCTCAAAGTCCATGCCAGATGGAGGTGGCGGGGCCAACTCCATTACGACTGGTGTGGCGATCTTCAATGCCGGGGCCTCCGCGTCTATTTATTATGGAGCGATGGTCTTCTCGCTTGAGAACGCCGCCACGTTTTCATGGATGGCGCACGGAACGACGGGATTAGGCAATGCAGATGATATCTGCTCAAACGCAGGGCATAAAGCCCTGAGCGCAGAATTGACCACCGTGCGCCTGACGACGGTCAACGGGACCGACGCCTTCGACGCCGGCGCGGTGAATATCTCTTACGAAAAATGAGCTTCAACGAAGGCGCCCTCAACGAAGTCCCTCTGAACGCGGAGCCCGAAGGCGGGGGCGCGACGATCCACAACCTCGCGGCCTCGCTGACCGTTAGCCTGAGCCTCTCCGCGGTATTGACGCTGGCGATCCCGCTGCAAGCTGCGCTGGCGACGTCGCTGACGCTGGCGCCGACTCTCTCGCTCGGCGGGGATCTGAAGGCGTCGCTGCAACTGCAGGTCACTCTCGCGGCAGATCTCACGACGCCCTTTCCGCAGGGGTCCTTCACGGACACGATCAAGGCGGAGATGGCCAAGATGGCCAGCCGGCCGGTGACGCTCCTGCGCATGGAATGGGCGACGGGCGACGAGTTCTACGGCGATCAGGCCTTCACGGTGAACAACTGGGGGGGTGCGAACCGCGCAATCCTCGGCACGGTTGGCGACTGGGGGCGGCTCGACGACGTGGCCGACGTGAATCTGGCGGCCACGCCCGTGGTGGACGGAGACATGACCGTCATCTGCAAGATCCCCGGCGGCCGCGACGGGACGGGCACGCTCTGGACCAGGCTCACCGATCGCACGAACCGGCCGGAGCAGACCGTCATCTCGCTCTATCTCTGGTGGCGCGATCTCAATGCCGTGACCGACCCGCCCGTGAAGATCTGGGAGGGCACGGTCGGCGATTGGAAATGGAACGATGAGCAGACGCTCCAGGTCCGCTTTGTGGACGCGATCGAGCGCCTGGACCGGCCGGCGGGGCTCCCTGTCACCACCGACAACTGGCCCAATGCGCACCGCGACGACGTCGGTAAGCTGGAGCCGATCTGCTACGGTTCGCTGAAGCTCATTCCGTGTCTGCGCGTGGATGCCGGCGCCGTCTCCACGCTCTCGCAGGATCTGGCGGCCGGGGCCTCGGTGCTGTATTTCTCCGAATCGGATGCCCCGATCCCCAACAGTGGAACCGGGCTGTGCGATGCCGATGAATTCACCTGGACCGGCAAGACGACGGAGACGTTGAACGGAGTGGTGCATGGCAAGCTCACCGGCGTGAGCGGGATCGACGTGGCCCACAACAAGGGCGCGACGGTGCTGGAGAAGAAGACGACGGCGAAGTTCCTCGCGGCCGGCCATAAGTGCACAGCCGTCAAGAAAGTCTACGCGCGGCGGCCGGGAGAGGAGCCGACGTTGCAGCTCGGCACGGCGTACACGGTGGACCTGGTCAACGTGGATGCGGTGGACGGCCATCAGGTGACGCTGATCAAATTCACGAGCTATCCCTCGCTGCCCGACAAGGTGAACGCGCAGACGCAGGATACGATCGGCGGGACCACCAACGGCGAGACGCAGCTCGCGCAACAAAACACGAGCACGAGCCTGCCGGCGAGCGCGACCCTCACCAGCACGAGCGGCGCGGACGCCGACGACTTCACGTTGAGCTTCAACGACCCGGCGGGCACGCCGAGCTCCTTTGAATACGAGATCGCCCTCAACGTGAGCGGCTCCCTGAACAGCGGCGCCTATATCTACGTGAAGCATGGCGGCGAGAAGATCGTCATCGCCTTCTATAACAACGGCGTCTGGCAGCCGACGACGAACTTCATCCTGAACACGGATTCGAACAGCCTGGTCTTCGGCCACAACTGCACGCTGACCAATGGCAGCTACTCGGTCGCGCGCTGTTTCCGCAAGGTCATCGGGCAGGCGACCTGGACGAAGACCGGCTCGGCCACCACGCACATCGGCAACGTGATCGCGCAGACCTGGGTGGGCGTGGAGGTGCTGGCGGACGTGGACGGGCATCCGGACGACGCGCTGGGCACCTACACCGGCACCCCCAGCGGGCTGATCTCGCTGGCGCGGCACGTGATCAAGCATTTTCTGGTGACCTATATGGGCCTGGGCCCAGCCAAATTTGCGCTGTTCTCGACCTTGGCCGATCGGCAGGGCACGCTCTATACGCTGGAAGGCTGTGTGCGGGAACCACTCTGGGCAAAGGACGTCGCCGGCCGGCTGGCGTTCGAGAGCGGCTGCTGGCTCAAGTTCAAGGCAGGCGTCGCCACGTTGATCCTGCGCGAGCGGCTGCGGCAGCCCGATCATGTGCTGACGACGCACCGGCTCGTCTTTCTCCAGGGGGAGAAGCAAACCCTGGAGGTGGAGCGCTTGCCGATCGCGGGCGTCGTCAACGAAGTGAACGTCCGCTATGACCGCGACTGGTCCATGCCGAACAGCGCGGATAGCTATCGGGGCATCAGCCGTGACGTGGACGCGGCCTCGCAAACCCGCTACGGCCGGCTCTTCAACGATCCGCTCTTTCAGATGGATTTTGTACGGGTTGCCGCCCAGGCCGAGGCGCTGCGCGATCTATACCTGGGGCTCTATGCCGAGCGCCGGCAACTGGTGCGCTGCCGGACGCGACTCCATCATGCCAATGTGGCCTTCGGCGATCATGTCCGGCTGCAGGACCGCATGGATCCATTCGTAACCGGCGAAGTGGTGAGCGCGGACTACACGCCGGGCAATGCCGTGGCCGGCCGGATGCCGGCCTTCGATTTCACCATCCTGGACATCGAGGAGGCGGAAGCCATGCTGCCAGTCGTGGATAAAACCGGAAATTATACGCTGGTTGCGCCGGCGGACTGCGAGACGATCTTCACGAACAAAGGGGCGGCCGGGCTTACAGTATTCAGCGTGTCGGCGGCCAAGCGCGGGCACCGCTACATTTGCTATGTGGATGCCGCGCAGGAGCTGCGTGTGGATCCGAACGGCTCCGAGCTCTTCGTGACCGTGTCGAACACCGACAGCAGCAATCAGACGGCCCAGGCCGCCGGCAAGTATCTCTCGTCGAGCACGCCGCGCTCGTGGCTGGTGCTGACGTGCATGAAGGATGGCGAGCTCACCGCCCGCCGCTTCGGCACCTGGGCCGTGGAGGCATAGAGCATAAGGAGGACGCGTGACGACAAAGCAGCTCCATCATCGCCAGCGCACCCGCACCTGCGATCGCACGGGGGGGGGGGCACTTTATGAAACGGCCGCTCTCCGTCGCCTGCTGGCTCGGCGGCAAGGCGAAGCTGGTCCACCGGCTCCTGCCGCTCTTTCCGCCGCACCGCTGCTACGTGGAGCCCTTCGGCGGCATGGCCTCGGTGCTATTGAACAAGCCGCGCGCGCAGACGGAGATCTACAACGACCGCGACGCCAGGCTCTTTTCCCTCTTCTCCGTGATGAAGTACCACGCCGGCGAGCTGGATGCCGAATTGACGACGCTCCTGAAAAGCCGGCAGCTCTTCGAGACCTACCGCGAGCAGACCGGCATCACGGAGATCCAGCGGGCGGCGCGCTTCCTCTATTGCCAGGCGCTCGGCTTCGGCGGGGAAGGCGAGCACTTTGGAACGGGCAAGTCACCAGGCGGAGCAGGACGCAATATTAATGGCCTGCAAACTGTGATCGAGCGCGTGCGCGAGCGGCTGCAGACCGTGACGATCGAGCATCTGGACTGGGAAGTGTGCATCGAAAAGTACGACAGCCCGGAGACCTTCTTCTTCTGCGATCCACCCTACTGGGGCGCGGTCGGCTACGACGTGCCCTTCAGTGAGCGCGATCAGGATGTCCTGGCCGATCGCCTGCGCCGCATCCGGGGCAGGTTTCTCATGACGAACACCGATTGTCAGGACGTGCGCTCGCTGTATCGGGGGCTGCCCTGGACCGTGATCGTCGGGCAGCTCTCGGTGCCCAAGGACGGCAAGGCCGGCCGGCTGCTCCGACATCTGACGGTCGCCAACTATCCGATTCCGACGCGAGGGAGGAAATCATGAAGTCGCCAGGCGCACGCCGCCCGTGTCTGTTGACTCGCTGGCCAGGTGGAAAGGTCCGCCAGGCGAATCAATTGATCGGCCTCTTGCCGGAACAGCATTGTTACGTGGAGGTGTTCGGGGGCATGGGCTCCGTCCTGTTGAACAAGCCGGCCGCCAAGGTGGAAATCTATAACGACATCGACGGCCGCCTGGTGTCCTTGTTCCGCGTGTTGAAGTACCACTATCTGGAGTTGGACCGCGAGCTCGACTGGCTGTTGCGCTCGCGTCAGATGTTCGACGACTTCCGCGAGCAGCAGGGGCTGACGGAGATCCAGAGGGCTGCGCGGTTCTTGTTCCTGGTCTCGACGAGCTTCGCGTCGAAGGGCCTCATCTTCTCGCGTGCGTCGGCCTCGAATAAATCCGGCACCGCGTTGACGATCCCCGTCCTGCGTGAGCGCGCCAGGTCGGTGAGCGCCAGGCTGGAGCGGGTCTCGATCGAGCAGCTCGACTGGCTGGACTGCCTGCAGAAATTCGATGGGCCGGGCACGGTGTTCTTCATCGATCCGCCCTATACCGGCTCGCACAACTGGTATCAGTACGAGCTCTCCGATCGGAGCCACGACAAGCTGGCCGAGGCGCTGCGCCAGATCAAGGGTAAGTTCCTGCTGACCGATGCCGACAAGCCGGCCGTCCGGGAACGCTATCGCGGTTTCCAGATGCAGAGCATCACGACGCGCTTCACCGCCTCGAACGTGGGGCTGACGCACTTCAAAGAATTGATCGTCACGAACTACGGGTCTCAGGAAGGCAGATTAAAGACCCATTCATGGAGTCATCAACGGCCGTTCAACGGACCGCGCACCGCACGCCCTGGCCATGCCGAGGCCGGCACACGACGGCGCCTAAAGACGTCCAGACGTCAGACGGCGAGGCGTTCCGAGCAGGTTGTGAAGCAGCAGCCAGTCGAACGGTAGGTTCTCTGACAGCGCCAG
>Ga0247727_10010175_pt1 | contig 16747 bp, 16 predicted proteins | sample WisWelCaveWW1625_FD_202498 | JGI IMG/M metagenome (GOLD analysis project Ga0247727, IMG submission 202498) | Biofilm microbial communities from Wishing Well Cave, Virginia, United States - WW16-25 | ecosystem: Environmental > Aquatic > Deep subsurface > Groundwater > Cave microbial mat | place...
TCGCGCCGCTCGCAGTCGCCGCTGCCGCATCCCCTCGAAGTCTCGTGCCATACGCCCCCCTCACCCCGAAGAGAGCGTATCCAGACTTCGTCAGGTTGTCAATGTATTATGCGAGTCTCTCTAGCCCCGCAGCTCCACCCGCCGAAACGCGTAGACCAGCGCGAGCACGGCGCCGATCGCCCAGGCCGCCAGGCGCGCGGTCACGCGCACGGAGTCGCCCGAGATCGCGACGCCGTCGAGCCAGGGCGCGAGCGCGAGCGCCATCGCCGACGCGAGCGGCGGCCCGAAGCGGTCGAGCGCGCCGAGCCAGCCGCCGACCTCGGTGAAGGAGCCGAGGCTGTTCGCGAACGCGGTGAGCCAGACGCCGCCGAGCACGAGCAGCAGGGTCGCGGCGCGCGGGAGCGCGAGCGAGGCGGCCATCGCGAGCGCGGCAACGGCGACGCAGCCGAGCGCGCAAGCTGCGGCTGCGGCGAGGGCCGGCGCCACGGCGAGACCGCTCCGCGCGGACAGCAGCGCGATGGCCGCGCCGAGCACGAGCGCGCCGGCGCCGAGGCTGAGGCCCAGCACGCCGGCGAGCCGCGCGAGCGCGAAGGCGTCGCGCGAGATCGGCCGTGCCAGCGCGAGCAGCGCCGAGCCGTCGTCGAGCGTGCTCTGGAGATGGTCCGCTGCCAGCACGCCGGCGAGCGCGATCCCCCACAGGCCCAGCAGCACGAAGCTGCCGAGACCCGCCGGGCCCGCCAGCTCCGTGAGTTCGCGCAGCTCTCCGTTCACGGTCAGCGAGGGACTGCACGAGGTGCAGCTCTCGAGCAGCGCCACGGAGGCGAGCGCAGCGAGTGCAACGGCGAAGGCGATGCGCCGCCGCAGCGCGTCCGCGATCGCCTCACGCGCGAGCCAGCCGAAGCCGTTCATCCGCGCACCGCGCGCACGAAGACGTCTTCGAGCGATTCGCCGGGCTGTGCCAGCTCAGCGAGCGCGCCGCTCGCGACGAGGCGGCCCTCGTTCAGGATCGCGATGCGGTCGCAGGTGCGCTCGACCTCGGAGAGGCCGTGCGAGCTGACCAGCAGCGCGGCGCCGCGTTCGCGCGCGGCCTGGAGCCAGCCGCGCGCGTCGCGCACCCCGAGCGGATCGAGGCCCGAGGTCGGCTCGTCGAGGATCAGCAGCTCGGGCCGGCCGAGCAGCGCGTTCGCGAAGCCGAGGCGCTGGCGCAGGCCCTTCGACAGTCCGCCGATGCGATCGCCCGCACGCCCGGCGAGGCCGACGGTCGCGAGCGCGCGCTCCACCTCGGCCTCGCGCTCGGGAGCGGCGATTTCGGCCAGTGCGGCGTGCAGCCGCAGGAAGCCGCGCACGCTCGCGCGCTCGGGCAGCACGAGACGTTCGGGTAGATAGCCGACGCCGCGCCGCGCGGCTGGGTCGAAGGGGCTGCAGCCGCGCAGCGACACGCCACCGTCGCTCGCGCGCGTGAAGCCGAGCAGCAGGCGCAGCGCGGTCGTCTTGCCGGCGCCGTTCGGGCCGAGCAGGCCGAGCGCTTCGCCCGCGGCGAGGCGCAGGCTCACGCCCGCGAGCGCCGTGCGCGAGCCGTAGCGCTTCACCGCGCCGGCAAGCTCGAGGGTGACCATGCGGCGCAGAGTATCCTCGGCGCATGAGCCGTGCCCGTGTGTTCCCGCGCGTCGCGCGTTCGATCCTGACGCGCACGGGCGGCTACCTCAGCGGCTTCACGCACACGCTCCAGCCCTACGCCGGCTGTCAGCTCTCGTGCGTCTACTGCTACGTGCGCGAGATGGCGGTGCAGCGCGCCAACCCGTTCGGCCTCGCGTGGTCGCACTGGATAGCGCCGAAGATGAATGCGCCCGAGCTATTGGCCCGCGCGGCGGCGCGCGGAGCGCTCGCTCGCGCCCGCATCTTCTGCTCCTCGGCGACCGACCCTTATACACCGCTCGAGCGCCGGCTCGAGCTCACGCGCGGCTGCCTCGAGGTGATGGCGACTCATCCGCCCGCTGCGCTGCTGGTGCAGACGCGCAGCCCGCTCGTGCTGCGCGACGTCGCCGTGCTGCGGCAGCTGCCCTGCGCGGGCGTGAGCTTCACCGTTACGACCGCGGACGAAACGGTTCGGCGCCGCTTCGAGCCCGACACCCCCCGCATCGCACGCCGCATCGCGACGCTCGCGGCCCTGCGAGCGGCGGGCCTGCGGGTGCAGGCCGCCATCGCGCCGCTCCTACCGGGAGATCCCCAGCGCCTCGCCGAGCTGCTCGATCCGGTCGTCGACCGAGTCGTCGTGGACGACTACTTCCGCGGTGACGGAGCCGGCGGTCGCCGCAGCCAGATCGCGCTGAAAATGCTGCAAGGGCAGGGGCTTGGCCGCTGGGCGGAGCCCGGCTACGCGGCCGAGGCGAGCGCCGTCCTGCGGCGAGTGCTCGGCCCCGAACGGGTCTTCGAGTCGCAGGCCGGCTTCAACGACACCAGCTGGCTCGGGCCCGCCCGCGGTTGACATTGTGATACACGGTGATACAAACGCGCCGTCGCGCCCCGGAGGATCCCATGACGAACGAAGAGCCCAATCGCGAGCGCAAGGAACGCGTCCTTCACACCCGCATCTCGGAGCAGCTGGCCGAGGACATCCGCGCCATCGCGGATGACCTGCGCGTGCCCGTCTCCAACCTGGTGCGCAACGTGCTCGAGGAGGCCTTCGACGCCGTCGAGCGAGTGAGCGGCGACGTGAGCCACCTCTTCGACGACGTGCTCGAAGAGGCCGAGCTCGCGAGCGAGCGCTACCAGCGTTATCGCGGCCGCGTGCGCGAACGCGCGCGCGCACGGCGCGAGCGCGCCGAAGCGGCCGCAGCACCGACACCGACCGCACCCGCGCCCGTCGCGGAGCCCGCCCTCGCGGCGCAGCCGAGAGACCCGCTGAGCCGAGTCGTGGCCTGGCAGCCGGTGGTGCTCGCTGCGCCGCGGCGCTGTGCGCGCAGCGGGCGCGAGCTGCGACCGGGCGAGCGTGCGTACCTCGGCCTCGGCGAGGCGGGCCCGCTCGGCGTCTACGTGGCGGAGAGCACGATCGACCGCCCGGCCTGACACACGTGCGCCTCGCCGATCTCACGACGCCCGCGCTCGTCGCCGACGCGGACACGCTCGACGCCAACCTGCGCACGATGAGTGCTGCGCTGCCGGGCGCGCGCCTCCGGCCCCACGTGAAGGCGCACAAGTCCACCGCGCTTGCGAAGCTCCAGGCCGCGCTCGGCCACCGCGCCTTCACCTGCGCGACCGTGCGCGAGATGGAGGGCATGGCCGCAGCGGGCCTCGGCGACGACCTGCTGCTCGCCAACGAGGTGCTCGACGCGAGGCGGCTCGGTGCGCTCGACGCGCGCGTGAGCGTTGTGGTGGACTCGGAGCCGACGCTCGAGGCCGCCGCGCGCGGCGGCGTGCGCGAGGTGCTGATCGACGTGAACGTCGGGCTGCCGCGCTGCGGCTGCGCGCCGGAAGCGGCGGGCCGGCTCGCGGATCTCGCGCGGCGGCGCGGCCTCTCGGTGCGCGGCGTGATGGGCTACGAGGGGCATCTGATGGGCATCGAGGATCGCGCCAAGCGCGCGGGGGCGACGGGAGACGCCATGGCGCTGCTCGCGCGCGCACACGGCGACGTGGGCGGCGAGCTGATCTCGGCGGGCGGCACCGGCACGTACGACACGAATCGCGTCGCGACCGAGATCCAGGCCGGCTCCTATGCGCTGATGGACACGGCCTACGCGAAGCTCGGCCTGCCGTTCCGGCAGGCGCTGTTCCTGCTCGGCAGCGTGATCTCCGTGAGCGACGCCTTCGCGGTGGCGGACGTGGGGCTGAAGGCGCTCGGCATGGACCACGGCAACCCCAGCATCGAGGGCGCGAAAGTCTGGTTCTGCTCCGACGAGCACATCACCTTCGCGAGCGAGGCGCGCGCCGCGGTCGGCGACCGCGTGCGCGTCTGGCCTGCGCACGTCGATCCCACCGTGGCGTACCACGAGCGCATCCACCTCGTGCGCGGCGACGAGGTGTTGGGCGAGCTGCCCGTAGACCTCCGCGGCTGGTAGTTGTTCAGTAGCGGGACGGACCTGTTTGTATAGCTGCGCGAACCTGCGCGTCTTAACAAAAGGACCGTCCCCCAGCTAAGCAGCTAGTGCGAGCCGATCGGGTCCACGAACACGAAGCGGGCGGGCTTGGTGAGCAGGTGATCGACCGGGATCTTCCACTCGGTCGGGTTCACCATCAGCGTCATGGCCTCGGCGGGCACCCAGATCATGCCGCTCAGCATCAGGCCGATCAGGCCGACCGGGCGCATCACGAGCACGTCCACCATGGGATGGGCGAACTCGGAATCGACCTTGTCGACCCGCTCGTTGGTGACGGCGGTGGCAGGCGCCGCAGCCAGTGCGGCGAGAGCGAAGGCAGCGAGGAAACGGCGGGCGGAACGCATGAGTCCCTCCGGAGGGGTTGAGGTTCCTGCCTGAATCGGCCGGAAGCGCGGCGAACTGAAGCGACACGCCCGGCGCGCGTAGCGATGCCACCGCGCAGCATGGGTCCAGAGAAGCGCAACGGCAGGCGCAACCCGGCGCCCGGCCGCGCGTGTGCAAGACTCCACCGTCATGCCTGCCACTGCCGAGCGCCCGGGGCCGCGGCGGATCGCCGTCGTCGCGGGCTTCGTGCTGCTCGCGCTCTCGCTGCTCGCCAGCGCGCACTGGTACATCGCGCAACGCCTCGTGCTCGACCCCGGCGTGGGCGAGCCGCTGCGGACGCTCGCGCTCGGCGCCATCTGCGTGCTCGGCGTGGGAGCGGTGCTCACGCCCGGCCTCGGGCGCTGGCTCGAGCCGCCGTGGCTGCGCATCGTCAGCTTCCCGTTCCTGGTTTGGATGGGCCTGTTCTGGCTCGCCCTCGTTGCGCTCGCCCTCTCCGATCTGGTGCTCGGCTCGATGGGCGCGAGCGCGGGCGACGTCTCGAAGCCCCGCGCGCTACTGGTGAGCGCGCTGGTTGCGGGCACAGCGGGGCTCGCCCTGCGCAACGGGCTGCGCGTGCCGGCGGTGCGCCGCGTCGAGATCTCGCTCGCGCGCTGGCCGCGCGCGCTCGACGGCTTCCGCATCGTGCAGATCAGCGACATCCACATCGGCCCCGTGCTGGGGCGCGGCTTCGCGGCGGCGCTCACCGAGCGCGTGAATGCGCTGGCTCCCGACCTGGTGGCCGTGACGGGCGATCTGGTGGATGGCGACGTTCGGCGCCTGCGCGACGAGGTTGCGCCGTTCGCCGCGCTGCGCGGCCGCCACGGCGTCTTCTTCGTGACGGGCAACCACGACGTCTACTCGGGCGGCGAGCCCTGGGTGGAGCGCGTGCGCGAGCTCGGCATGCGGCCGCTGCGCAACCGGCGTGTCTCGATCGGCGGCGAAAGCGGCTTCGACCTCGCGGGCGTGGACGATCACCGCGGCGACTGGGTGCGCGGCTCGAGTGAGGACCTCGGCGCCGCGCTCGCCGGCCGCGATCCGTCGCGCGCGCTGGTCCTGCTCGCGCACGACCCGGTCAGCTTCCGCCGCGCGTCCGCAGCGGGCGTCGATCTCCAGCTCTCCGGCCACACCCACGGCGGCCAGATCTGGCCCTTCAACTTCCTGGTGCGGCTGGCGGTGCGGTGGGTGGCCGGCCTGCACCGCGTGGGCGAGAGCCAGCTCTACGTGAGCCGCGGCTCCGGGTTCTGGGGCCCGCCGATGCGCCTGTTCGCTCCCGCCGAGATCAGCGAGATCGTGCTGCGGCGGGGATAGTCCCGCTGTTGGGCTCTCGGAATCAGGTGCGCAGCGTCGGAGGCCTGGCCGGGTGGACCGATTGCTGCTCCCGGCGCTGTCGGTAGCGGCACCCCGCGCTTCTTACGCTCGATCGCTCGGCGTACCGCCGTGCAAGTGTGCGGCTCCGGTGAGCGAACGCGCGTGCGCCTCCGCAGCAACCGGCTCCACCCGTCCCCGATTCCGGTCAGCACGCGGGGTGTCGCGCCTAGACCTTGATGCGCCCGAACTTCGGCGGCCGCTTCTCCAGGTAGGAGTTCACGCCTTCCGGGAAGTCGGGCCGGCGGAAGCTCTCGGTCATCAGGCGGATCGACTCGTCGAGCGAGACGCCGAGCTCGGCCTCGAGGCGCGTGTAGATCTGCCGCTTCATGATCGCCATCGAGGTGGGCGAGACGTTGTCGGCAAGCTCCTTCACGTACGCGCGCACGAAGGGCAGCAGCTCGTCGTGCGGCAGCGTGCGGTTCACGAGGCCGATGCGCTCGGCCTCGGCGGCGTCGCAGCGGCGCGCGGAGAAGAGCAGATCGAGCGCGGCGGAGTGGCCGACCAGGCGGGGCAGGGTCCAGCCGATGCCCCACTCGGCGACCAGGCCGCGGCGTGAGAAGGCGGTGGTGAAGATCGCGCGATCGGAGGCGAAGCGCAGGTCGGCGAAGCACATCACCGCGAAGCCGAGGCCGGCGCAGGGGCCGTTGATCGCGGCGATCACGGGCTTCCGCACCGAGAACAGATAGGCATAGGGACCCGCGAAGTTCGGCCCCATGCTCGCGTCGCCGGGGCTCGCCTCGAGCTTCGCGCCCTCGCCGTAGCTCTTGCCCTCGCCGATCGCCTTCAGCCCTTGGAGGTCTGCGCCCGCGCAGAAGCCGCGCCCGGCGCCGGTGAGCACGATCGCCACCACGCGCTCGTCCGCTTCCGCCTGCGCCACCGCATGCTTCAGCTCGTCGGTCATGCGGTTCGTCATCGCGTTCAGACGCTCGGGGCGGTTGAACTCGATGGTCGCGATCGGATCCTCGACGCGATAGAGCAGATCCTGGTACATGCGGGCCTCCTCGCTGCCGGGCAGAAAGCTACGACGCACCCCGCGCCGCTTCCAGCGCGAGGGTCTGCTAGCGCTTCTTGCCCTCGCGGGTGCGGCTCGTCACGGCCCGCTGGCCAATCGCCGTGATCTCGGTGACGACGCACGCAACCGGGTCGCGCTGGCCAGCATCGGTCATGCACAGAGAGTCGTCGGCCATCACTGCCTCGAGCCGCGCGGTGAGCGCGGGGCTGGCGTTCAGGAAGCTCAGCGCGAGGCCGTCGCGGTCCTCGCGCACGACCTCCGCATCGACCACGAGCCGCTCCTCGAGGTTCCCGTAGAAGGCCAGCGAGACGCGGTCCCCGCGGTGCAAGCCGGCGTGCGGTTCTACGAGCATGCCGCCGGGGGAGAGATCGCGCCCGACCAACACGCGCATCGCCCGGTCGTGTTGCTGGATGGCCACCACACGCCACGAGAAGGGCCAACGCAACGAGCGGCGCAAGCTCGAGCGGGAAACAGCGGGCGTAGAGCGACCCGTCGAGACCGCGCGGACTGCCACCGCCGCCGGCAACGCCTGTTCCTGGTCGAGCCTGAGCGGGCCCAGGGCCGCCCTCGAGAGCACCGCTCGCAGACGCCGGTCCGCCTCCGCCGGCAGCAGGTCGAAGGCCAGAGCCATGACGAACGGAAGCTCCGGAGCCGCGTGGGCGTCTCGCTCGCAGCGAACGACCCAACCGCCGAGGAGGAGATCGCCGTCCTGCGTGACCTCGCGCGGCAGCCGAAGCGTGAGGCGCGTGTCGGGCTTGGCGCTCTGCGGCACGAGAATGCGGCAGCCGCGGGCAGAGACGTCGGCCAACAGGGCGGGGCGCCAGCGCAGCACGCGGCGAACCGCGATCGGGCAGCCGACCGAGACGCGCTCCGCCGCACGCTTCTCCTCTCCCCGGTAGAGCAGGCGAAGCACCAACAGCCGCAGCGCCACAGGGTGGACCGGACGGCGGACGAGGTAGTCGAAGCCACAGTCCATGAGCCGCGTTCGGAGCGTGCACGAGTCGTCGCTCAGGATGGCGATCCGCGTCGGTGTCTCTTCCCCGGGCTCTCGCGGTGGCGCCCGTAGGGCTTGGCGCGCCGTGGCAATCAGCAGCCGGCTCGGCATCGGGAACTCGACGCCGGTGAGCGCGTCGCTGCGTACCCAGATGTACTCGGCGTCGAGCTCACTGAGGAGCGCTCGGATGTCGGTGAGCTCTCCGTCGTCGATCACGAGGATGCTGTGCGTTCTCACCGGGTGGGGTCCTTCCGGGGATCCACGGCCTTGCGGTCCCGGATGATGGCTTCGTAGGCCTGACCGATGCGCGCCGCGAGCGCGGCCAGCGCGCGACAAACGGCATCCGGGGGCCCGCCGATCAGATCCTCGACGTAGAGCAGGTTCACGACGCGAGACTGGACCTTGACGGGGAAGACGACGGCCTGGCCTGCCGGGCTCCCGAGCGCGTCGATCAACGCGCGCTCGGCCTTGCGGCACAAGACGCCGCGCGTCACCCGCCCGGTTACGGCGGCCCGGAGCAGAGGGCTCGCCAGGGCTTCGCCTGCGAACACCCCCGTCAGGTCCCGGCGCACGACGGCCCCTGCCGCCTGGAGTCCTTCGATCCGATCGCGCACCACGAGGAACGCGGCGATGCGCGCGAAGGCGACCGCGACTTCCAGCCCGAGACGGACCGATTCCCACGGATTCGAGACGGCCGCGAGCGCTTCCAAGTGTTCGGCCGAAGCGCGCGCGCTCGGCGCAACCGGCGTTCGGAGTGCGGCAGCCGGCGCCCTCGCCGGCGCCGCGCCGGCCGGCGCCGCCTCGCTGAGCGAAGCAAAGCTCTCGGCGTCCATCAGCTCCTCATCGGGAGCCAGCGCGTCGATCCCGAGCGCTCGGCGTTCGGCGAGCGTCTCGTCGAAATGATCCCGCAGCAAGCGCTGCATGCGCGTCTCCGACACCACGTAGGGAAGGACGCGAAGCCCCGTCTCGAGCAGCAACACCTCTGCGGCCTCGCAGTCCCAGGGATCCGTCATCGCCACGTGAAGCGTCTCACCCTCGCGCCGGAACGCGAGCAGGCGAAAGCGTTCGACGAGCTCGCGCGGGATGGCCCCGAGGGCCTCGGGGTCGGGCTGCTCGAGCTCGCCGGCGGGGGCGCGGGCGACTCCCAGGTGATCGGCCAGCGCCTGCTCGACCGTCTCCTCGTCGAGCGCGCGGCTCGCGACGAGGTGCGTGCCGAGGCGGCCCCCGAAGAGAACGACCGATTGGGTCGCCTCCTGGAACTGTCGAGACGAGATGAGGCCGCGCTCCAAGAGGGCGTGCCCGAACGACTGGCTGTTCATCGCTGTCTCGGCCGCCTCCGCTACGAGCCCGCCCCGAAAGACCCTGCCGCCTGATCTAGGTGGGAGCGATCTCCACACGGAGGCTCTTCCACTCCTCGCCGAGCTCGGCGAGCGCAAGCTCACGCGCCACGGCCTCCGACGCACAGCGCACGAGAACCGTCCGCGCCCGCGTGCCCTGGATCAAGGCCGCCCGAACGCAGAAGCTCTGCGTCGCGCCGGCCGGCTCGACCCCGCGCGGAGCACCCTGGCCTCGCGCGAAGCTCTCGACCAGCGTCAGATAGGCGGGCGGCGGACGTATCACGCTGAGGCCGAGGCCCGTCGTCCACACGGGCGCGAGCGCGAGGGGAACACGATTCAGCCGCGCCACCCTGGCTTCGACGACGAGCGGCGCGTCACGGCCGAGGATCAGCCGAACGCTCACCGGTGTTCCAGGCGTCGCCTTCGCCTTGGTCTGAACGAACACGCCGTGCCGCGAAACGTCCAGCACGAATCCAGAATGCTCGCGCCCCTCGATCGTGAGCTTGCACGAAAGGCGCTGCCGGATCCGCTTCTCTCGGCGTTTCTCGCGTTGCGCTTTCATTCTTCGGCCCTGTGCATCGCAAGGGTGATCGGTTGGGCGTCACGCCTTCTTGACTCGGGTTCGCCCAGGTCAGCCGGCCGCGCCCGGCAGCCAGATCCGGAACTCCGTGCCCGCGCCCGGCTCCGAGCGCACCGTGATGCGGCCGCCGTGCTCCTCGACGATGCGGAAGGCGATCGCGAGGCCCAGCCCGGTGCCGACGCCCACCGGCTTGGTGGTGAAGAACGGATCGAAGATGCGATCCATGTGCTCGTACGGAATGCCGCAGCCGTCGTCGCGGAAGACCAGCTCCAAGCCGCCGTCCTGCGCGACAGCGCTCACGCCGATGCGGCCCCGCTCGCCGACGGCCTGGCCGGCGTTGACGAGCAGATTCAGGAAGACCTGCTTCATCCGCTGCGGATCGCACTCGAGCGGCGGCAGCTCGTTGCAGGCGATCTCGACCGTCGTGTTGCGCGGCATCTGGAGCCGCGCCACGCGTACGGACTGCTCGACCAGGTCGCGAAGGTCGGCGAGCTGGCGTTCACCGCTGCCGGCGTGCGAGAACTCGCGCACGTCGCGCACGATACCGGCGGCGCGATCCATGCCCTCGAGCGACTCGTCGAGGATCTCCTCGGCCTCGGCGAAGGCCGCAACCACGCCGGCGGTGGGCGGGCTCTCGCCCATGCCCTTGCGCAGCGTATCGATGTGCTCGCGCAGCACCGCCAGGTTCGCACGCACGTACGCGATCGGATTGTTCAGCTCGTGCGCGATACCGGCCGCGAGCTCGCCCACCGCGGCCATGCGGCCCGACGTGAGCAGGCGGCTGCGCAGCGCCACCACCTCGCGCAGGTCACGCACGAGCAGCACGAGCCCGCTCGGCCGGCCGCGCTTGTCGAGGTTCAGCAGGGTCGAGACCGAGACGTCCACGGGCGCGCCCTGAGGCGGCAGCAGCCGGCACTCGACGTCGCGCAGCTCGCGCGGTGGATCGAACAGATCCACCGAGAGGAACGGGCCGAGCGGATGGCTGGCCAGGAGCTCCGGCGTCACGCCGAGCAGCGCGGCGAGGCGCCCGTTCACGGCGCGTACGCGGCCACTCAGGCTGAGAGACGCCACACCGTCGGGAAGCGAGCGCAGCACACGCGCGGTGAGCCCCTCCGGCACCAGGATCGAGTCGCCGTAGCGGGCGAAGCTCCAGACGTGCACGCAGCCGACCAGCGCGAGCGAGAGCGTGCCGAGGCGCGGCAGGGTGTGGACGCCGGCCAGCGGAAGTACCACGTCGGTGAGCGACGCGACCACGAGCGGGATGCCGATTGCGAGTCGGACCGCCGTGAGCCGGCGTCGCTCCTCTGCGCCGATCTCGCTGCGCCGCCAGCCGAGCAGCAGGCCGGCGCCGACGCTGCCGCCCGTGACGAGGTACTGGAGCAGCATGCCCGGCCCGGGTACGGGCGACCAGCCCCACCAGCTCTCGAGGGCGCGGTCGATGATCACCGGGCTGTAGAGGCTGGTCACGAGCAATGGGCCCGATGCCGCGTACAGGAGCCCGACCACCGCGCGCACCCCTGTGGTGTCGCGGTCGCGCGCCAGCATCAGCGCGTGGAACGCGACCGGACCGATCGGCACCCAGCCGAGCGCCGAGATGCGCATCCAGGTGAGCGCATCCTCCGCGCTGCCCGCCACGTTCCACGCGATCTCGCAGAAGGCCCAGAACGCAGCGCAGGCGGAGACGCCCACGATCGGCCAAACGCGGCGGTTGCCGGGGTCGCGCGTCCACACGGCCAGCGCCGTGGCGGCCGAGATCGTGCACGCGAGGATCGGCACCAGCACGTAGAAGTGCATGTCTGACAGCATCGGCAGGCCCGCGTTCGGACTTTCGCTAGCGTCCGTGCTCCATGCCCCCCGCGCAGGAGTTCATCGAGGTCCGAGGCGCCGCCGAGCACAACCTGAAGCGGGTGGACGCGAAGATCCCGAAGCACCGTCTGGTGGTGTTCACGGGGCCGTCGGGCTCGGGCAAGTCGAGCCTGGCCTTCGACACGCTCTACGCCGAGGGCCAACGCCGCTACGTCGAGTCGCTCTCCGCCTACGCGCGCCAGTTTCTCGGGCAGATGGAGAAGCCGAAGGTCGATCACATCCGCGGCCTCTCGCCGACGATCTCGATCGAGCAGAAGGCGGCCAGCAACAACCCGCGCTCGACGGTCGGCACGATCACCGAGATCCACGACTACCTGCGCGTCTTGTGGGCGCGCATCGGCCGCCAGCACTGCCACCGCTGCGGCCGGCCGGTGGAGCGGCTCTCGGCGGCGGAGATCAGTGAGCGGCTGCGCGCGCAGCCGCAGGGCGCGCGCTTTCTGCTGCTCGCTCGGCTGATCGACAACCGCAAGGGCGAGCACCGTGAGGTCCTGAACGAGGCGATCGCCGAGGGCTATGGCCGCTTCCGCATCGACGGCGCCGTCGTCCGCGGCGACGAGCTGCCGGCGCTCGACAAGAAGAAGAAGCACACCATCGACGTGGTGGTGGACCGGCTCGCGGTCCCGGAGGGCGCCGACGCCGGCTTCGCCACGCGCCTGGCCGACTCCGTCGAGACGGCGCTGAAGAAGGGCAAGGGCCTGTTGATCGCCGACTTCGGCGGCGGCGATGAAAGGCTCTACTCCGAGCAGCTGCACTGCCACGTCTGCGACCTCGGCTTCCCCGAGCTGTCGCCGCAGAGCTTCTCCTTCAACTCGCCGCTCGGCATGTGCCCCGACTGCAACGGCCTCGGCACCAAGCCCGAGATGGACCCGCAGCTCGTGGTGCCCGACGCGAGCAAGAGCGTGAACGAGGGCGCGATCGCGCCCTACGCCAGCGTGATCGGCAAGTCCGAGAGCTGGACGGGCTCGCTGATCCACAACCTCGCGCGCACCTACAAGATCGACTTCGACAAACCCTGGCGAGAGCTGCCGAAGAAGCATCGCGACCTGCTGCTGTACGGCAGCGGTGAGGAGCGCATCGCGCACTCGGTCAAGTTCTCGACCGGCAAGATCGAGTTCCACCGCGCGTTCGAGGGCGTGCTGAACGAGCTGTATCGCCGCTTCCGCCAGACCAAGAGCGAGGGCATGCGGCGCTGGTACGTGCAGTACCTGTCGGAGGCCGAGTGCTCCTCGTGCGGCGGGCGGCGCCTCCGGCCAGAGTCGAGCGCGGTGAAGCTCGGCGACCGCTCGCTGCCCGAGCTCGCGGCCAGCACGATCGAGGAGACGCGCGCCTGGCTGCGCGGCCTCGCGCTCGAGACGAACGCGCGGCGCATCGCCGAAGAGGTGCTCAAGGAGATCCACGCGCGGCTCGGCTTCCTCGCCAACGTCGGGCTCGGCTATCTCACGCTCGACCGGCCCGGGCCCAGCCTGTCGGGCGGCGAGAGCCAGCGCATCCGGCTCGCGAGCCAGATCGGCAGCGAGCTGACGGGCGTGCTCTACGTGCTCGACGAGCCCTCGATCGGCCTGCACCAGCGCGACAACGGGCGCCTGCTCGAGACGCTGAAGCGGCTGCGAGACCTCGGCAACAGCGTGATCGTGGTCGAGCACGACCGGGAGACGATCGAGTCCGCCGACTGGGTGCTCGACTTCGGCCCGGGCGCCGGCGTGCACGGCGGCGAGATCGTGGCGTCGGGAACGCCCGCGCAGATCCAGCGCGCGAAGAAGTCGCTGACCGGGAAGTACCTGTCGGGCAAGCTCCGCATCGAGTCACCGGCGCGCCGGCGCAAGGGCTCGGGCAAGCAGCTCCGCATCGAAGGCGCGCGCGAGCACAACCTGGTGGGCCTCGACGTGGACTTCCCGCTCGAGACGATGATCGCGGTCACCGGCGTGTCCGGAGCGGGCAAGAGCACGCTGGTCAACTCGATCCTGTTCCCGGCGCTGCGGCGCGCGCTGCACGCCAGCCACGACGTCCCGGGCGAGCACGACCGGGTGATGGGCGTCGGCCATGTGGACAAGGTGATCGACATCGACCAACGCCCGATCGGGCGTACGCCGCGCAGCAACCCGGCCACCTACACCAAGGTCTTCGACGAGATCCGCGCCGTCTTCGCCGGCACCGCCGAGGCGCGCGCCTTCGGCTACAAGCCCGGTCGCTTCTCGTTCAACGTGAAGGGTGGCCGCTGCGAGGCCTGCGAGGGCGACGGCGTGAAGCGCATCGAGATGCACTTCCTCGCGGACGTGTTCGTGCCCTGCGAGGTGTGCAAGGGCAAGCGCTTCAACGAGGCCACGCTGCGTGTGCGCTTCAAGGGGCTGAACATCGCGGAGGTGCTCGACCTCTCGGTGGACGAGGCGCTCGCCGTCTTCGAGCACCAGCCCGCCGTGATCTCGGGCATTCGCACGCTCGCCGAGGTGGGCCTCGGCTACCTGAAGCTGGGTCAGCCCTCGCCCACCTTGTCGGGCGGCGAGGCGCAGCGCATCAAGCTCTCGCGCGAGCTGTCGCGCACCGCCACCGGCCGCACCGTCTACATCCTCGACGAGCCCACCACGGGCCTGCACTTCGAAGACCTGAAGAAGCTACTCGCGGTGCTCGAGCGCCTGGTCGAGTCCGGCAACACCGTGATCGTGATCGAGCACAACCTCGACGTGATCCGCTGCGCGGACTGGGTGATCGACCTCGGGCCCGAGGGTGGAGGCGGAGGCGGCCGGCTGATCGCGGCTGGCACGCCCGAAGAGGTGGCGAAGTGCAGCGCGAGCTACACGGGCAAGCACCTGAAGAAGGTGCTGTGAGCGCGATCGAGCGGCTGGTCGAGATCATGGCGCGCCTGCGCGACCCGAACGGCGGCTGTCCGTGGGATCTCGAGCAGGACTTCGCCTCGATTGCGCCGTACACGCTCGAGGAGGCGTACGAGGTGGACGACGCGATCCGGCGCGGCGACATGCAAGGTCTCTGTGACGAGCTCGGCGACCTGTTGCTGCAGGTGGTCTTCCATGCGCGCATGGCGGAGGAGGCCGGGCACTTTCGTCTTCAGGAGGTGGTCGAGGGCCTGTGCGACAAGCTCGTGCGCCGCCATCCGCACGTGTTCGGAGACGCCACGATCGCGACGACCGCGGAGCAGACCGAGAGCTGGGAGGCGATCAAGGCGGCGGAGCGCACAGCGGCCGATCGCGCCGCGGATCCGCTCGACGACGTGCCGCTCGCGCTACCCGCGCTGGCGCGCGCGGCAAAGCTCCAGCGGCGCGCGCTGCGTGCAGGCCGCGCTGCGGAGCTCCCAGCTGCGAGCGACGAGAAGCTGGACGCAGCCGCGCTCGGCGAGCGCCTCTTCGCGCTGGTCGCCGCCGCGAACCGACACGGCCTCGACCCGGAGCAGGCGCTGCGCGACGCCAACGCCCGCTTCGAAGCGAGTGTGCGAAGAAGAGAGGGGTCAGCCTGACCACGGCGCCAACTCGCGGAGAGCGGAGGCCCAGCGAATCCTCGAATGCCCGGGCGCGCAGCGGGATCCTGGCGGCCTGAGTGCGGCGTCCGCCCCGAGGAAATCTCCTTCCGTGTCGAGCTTCCTCGCTTACAACTATCAGGCCGGCAACCCGAGCGGTTGGGCTTGGAGCTTCCTGGTTGCGACGGACAATGGAAACGGCACCGCCACGATGCTCAAGTTCGACTACGTGTACGGGAGCTCCGGCACGCAGCTCGGGATGGCGGGTGCGACTGGCGTCGTCACGGGCGACTATTCGACCATTCTGTCCTCGACGACGACGGCAGTCTTCATCGACATGCTGGTACTCGGCCAGACGACGGTGCTCGACTTCTTCATGGACGACTACTATCTGGCCGACAACGATGCAGGCGTCGCGATCAAGATCCAAGCGATACCGGAGCCGAGCACGATCGCGCTGTTCGCCAGCGCCGTTGCGATCTTCTTCGCGCCGAGGAGTGTCCGCCGGTCGGCCAGATAGTGGCTTAGCCGCGATTGCCAGAACGAAACGCCCACGGAGAGCGAAGCCGACCTCTGCAACGTCTCCCTTAGACAGCGCATCCAGCTTGTCGCCCCGCGTTGGTCCGGGGATCCGCGCGTGACCGGAGATCGGCCGGGTCGCCGCTGGGAGTCCGCTCGCCTACCGTGCGCTGGTGCTGGGCGCTGTGAGGTAGGCAGATCGCTTCCCGACGCACGCCCCCACCATGTCCCCAGGCCCAGGAGCCGACAGTTGTCCCGCCGTGACCAGATCCGCATGACCGACGAGGAGCGCAAAAAGTTTCTCGCCGATGCCCAGACCATCACCATCAACTCGATCGGTCCCGGCGGCTACCCCCACCCGATGCCGATGTGGTTCGGGATCGAAGACGACGGCAGCGTGGTGATGACCACCTTCACCAAGAGCCAGAAGATCCTGAACATCGAGCGCGATCCGCGTGTCTCGCTGCTGGTCGAGAGCGGCACGGTCTACAACGAGCTGCGCGGCGTCGTGATCTACGGCACCGCCGAGCTGGTGCGGGAGCACGAGAAGATCCTCGACATCCTCGCGAAGGTGACGGCGAAGAACGCCGGTGGTGCCGGCAACGCGCCCGATCCGGGCGCGTTGCGCAAGGCGCTGCTGGGCACCGTGCCGAAGCGCACCGGCATCCGCATCCGAGCCGAGCGCATCGTGTCGTGGGACCACCGCAAGCTCGGCGGGGTGTACTGAGTGACGGCGACCGCCAGCGGCCTTCCGCCCGAGCGCTTCGTCAGCAAGCGCGACGGCTGGCTGGTGGTGGTGCTGTGGGCCGCGTCGCTGGTGGATCTCGGCGTCGCCGCGTGGATCTGGCTCGGCCTCGAGGGCGCGCCCGCCTTCGTTGCGCCGCTGCTGGTGCTGGCGGGCGTCTTCCAGCTCCAGCTGCTCTATGCCACCGACTACGGCTTCGAAGGCGACGCGCTCCGCATCCGCGCCTCGTTCTTCCGCTGGCGCGTGCCGCTCGCCGCGATCGACGCCATCGAGCCCACACGCAACCCGCTCTCGAGCCCGGCTTGCTCCCTCGACCGCCTGCTGATTCACTACGGCGAGAAGCGCATCATGATCTCGCCGCTCGACAAGGCCGGCTTCTTGCGTGCGCTTGCGCAGCGGGCGT
>Ga0247727_10010176_pt1 | contig 16747 bp, 18 predicted proteins | sample WisWelCaveWW1625_FD_202498 | JGI IMG/M metagenome (GOLD analysis project Ga0247727, IMG submission 202498) | Biofilm microbial communities from Wishing Well Cave, Virginia, United States - WW16-25 | ecosystem: Environmental > Aquatic > Deep subsurface > Groundwater > Cave microbial mat | place...
AAGGCGTTGTTGGGCTTATTGTGCCGCATGCAGACATGCCATTTTCCGCTTCTGGAATAGCGCCAGACATGATTTTCTCCCCCCATGGTATCCCTTCGCGTATGACCATCGCTCATTTGATTGAAATGCTCGGCGGCAAAGTGGGCTCGCTTGCAGGACGATACATCAACGGCACAACTTTCGATGCAGAACCGGAAGAGAAGCTAAGGAAAGAGCTCATGTCGATGGGTTTCCGCGAGAATGGCGTCGAGACCATGTATAACGGGCAAACGGGAGAGGAATACCAGGCAAAGATCTACATCGGCAACATGTATTACCTCAAGCTCAAGCACATGGTGGCCAACAAGATCCACTCCAGAGCGCGAGGACCAATCCAGCTCCTGACAAGGCAGCCAACAGAAGGGCGAGCCAAAGAAGGCGGTCTCAGGTTGGGAGAGATGGAGAAGGACACTTTTATCGCGCACGGCGCTTCCCTGTTATTGAAGGAGCGCTTTGATTCCGACAAGACCGTTGTTCCTGTCTGTGAGAACTGCGGCATCATTGCAATCAAGGACGAGCACAAGAACAGGACATACTGCCCATTGTGCGGCGACAATGTAGAAGTCAATTTTATTGAGATTAGCTACGCATTCAAGTTGATGCTTGATGAGTTCAAGTCCCTTGGGCTGTACCCCAAGCTTGAGCTGAAGAGCAAGTATTAGGTGGACAAAATGGCAGAAGATGACACAACAGAGCAGCAGCAACCGGAAATGCCGCAGCAGGAAGAAGGCGCGCAGGCTACAGAGGCAACTCCGGAGCTGAAAAGCCAGATAGAGAGGATTGAGGAAGAGGAGCATTACGTCCATAAGAAAATCAAGAGCGTCAATTTCTCATTGCTTTCGCCAAACATGATCAAGAAGATGTCTTCTGCGAAGATCGTCACCCCAGAATTGTATGACAAGGAAGGATACCCTGTTGACGGCGGCTTGATGGATATCCGCATGGGCGTCATTGATCCAGGACTCCGCTGTAAAACCTGTGGTGGAAGGCTAAAAGAATGCATCGGGCATTTCGGCTATATCGAATTGGCAAGACCAATCATGCATATCAAGTTCGTTCCTGTTGTCATCACCATGCTCAAGTCATGCTGCAAGGATTGCGGTCGTGTTCTTGTTCCGGATAATAAGATTGCGAAGATTCGCGAGCAGCTTGACCAAATTGAAAAAGACCAGGGGCTCGAGGAGCGCAGGAAAAAAATCAAGGATATTGTCTCAGCGATGAAAACAACGTCAAAGTGCCCGCATTGCAAAGCCAAGCAGGGCAAAATCACGCTTCAAAAGCCGACAACCGTGATGGAAGACGAGAAGAGGCTTTCTCCAATCGAGATTCGCGCGAGGCTTGAAAAGCTGACTGATGAGGATGCCCAGCTGTTTGGGTTGAACTCCCCACACATAAGGCCCGAGTGGATGATTATCACCGTGCTGCCCATTCCTCCAGTTACCATGAGGCCATCCATCACGCTGGAAACCGGAGAGAGAAGCGAAGACGACTTGACGCACAAAATTGGTGATATCGTGCGCATCAACCAGCGCCTGTTTGAAAACATCAACGCAGGAGCTCCTGAAATCATCGTTGAGGATTTATGGGATTTGCTGCAATATCACATTACAACATATTTTGACAATGATGTTGCACAGCTTCCGCCCGCGCGCCACCGAAGCGGCCAGCCACTCAAGACATTAACAGAGAGAATCAAGAGCAAGGAAGGGCGCATCAGGCATAATTTGGCGGGCAAAAGGACAAATTTCTCCGCAAGAACGGTCATCTCGCCAGATCCGATGATTGAACTGAATGAAGTTGGTGTTCCCTTCATCATTGCAATGAAGCTCACTGTTCCGGAAAGAGTGAATGAATGGAACATGGTACACATCAAGAAGTTTGTCCAGAAGGGCCCAGAGGAATATCCGGGAGCGAACTACATCATCCGGCCGGATGGGAAAAAGAAGAAGATCACTTCAGAAACAAAAGAAGCTTCCCTTGAGGAGCTGCAGCCAGGATACATCATTGAAAGACACCTCATGGACGGGGATGTTGCCATCTTCAATCGACAGCCATCGCTCCACCGAATGAGCATGATGTGCCATCGCGTGAAAGTATTGCCGGGAAGAACTTTGAGATTAAACCCTGCGGTTTGCGCCCCATACAACGCTGATTTCGATGGCGATGAGATGAACCTGCACATTCCACAGACAGAGGAATCACGGGCAGAAGCCGAGATTTTGATGGAAGTCCAGACCCAGGTTGTCTCGCCTCGTTATGGGTTGAGCATCATTGGGTGCATTCAGGATGCAGTGTCTGGCAATTATCTGTTAACAAAATTCCTTTCTTTCACGCGCCAGGAAGCAGTGGACATACTTAGCGCAGTCGGGTTGACTGACTTCTCAAAGCTGCCGCGCAAGCAGGTTGTGTCAGGAAAGGAAATTTTTAGCGTGCTGCTGCCGGATGACTTCAACTATAAAGGGGAATCCAGGACAAAGGACGAGACCGGAACAAAGGACGTAAGCATAGAAGGCGGCAAGCTGGTCAAGGGATTCATGGACAAGAACTCGCTGGGCGAGGAAGAAGGCCTCATGCTAAGGAACATCCACCAGCAATATGGCAAGGATGTTTCAATTGATCTCCTTGGAATGATTTTCCGTTTGGGCATTGAAGTGCTGTTCAGGCATGGCTTCACGGCTGCGCTTGCAGACACTGATCTTCCAGAGGAAGTGCAGATAAAGGTCAAAGAAACACTCGACCAAGCAAACAGGGACGTGGAGAATTTCATCCAATCATTCCATCAAGGAAGCTTGGAAACATTCCCAGGAAAGACAGTTGCAGAAACGCTTGAGCTTCGCATTTTGGAAGTCTTAAACAAGGCAAGAAACGAGACAGGAGATATTGTGGCGAAGAATGCCAAAAAGAACTCACACACCATGATTATGTCTGCATCCGGAGCACGAGGTAATTTACTCAACTTGGCCCAGATGGCCGCATGCGTCGGGCAGCAAGCGCTACGCGGAAAGCGCATTGACAAGGGGTATGAGAATCGCACATTATCATGCTATAAAGAGCACGATCTGAATTCGGATGCCCGAGGCTTTATCAGAAACGGGTTCAAGTCTGGGTTGACTCCGCAGGAGTTTTACTTCCAGGCAATGACCGGGCGAGATTCGTTGATGGATACTGCCCTGAGAACGCCAAAATCTGGTTATCTCTATAGAAGGCTGGCAAACGCGATGCAGGATTTGAAAGTGGAGTATGGAAACACTGTCCGGGATGCATCAAAGAGAATCGTGCAGTTTGAGTATGGAGAGGATGGCGTTGACGTTTCAAAATCAGAGAACGGCAAAATCAACGTGAAGCGCATTATCGAGTCATTGAAGTGAGGAACACATGGACGAGACTATCAGCGAGTACAAGGAAAAGCTTCCAAAAAGGCTTGTGGATGAGATTGTGGGGCACGCCCCTAAAGGGGCTTCACAGGCAAAGCTCAAGAAGATTTTCGAAGCAGTCTTGAAGGAGTATGAGGAATCAAAGATTGCCCCGGGAGAATGCGTTGGCTTGATTTCAGCTGAGTCCATCGGCGAGCCAGGTACCCAGATGACTTTGAACACATTCCACTTCGCAGGAGTTGCGGAAATGAACGTTACTGTCGGCCTTCCGAGGATTATTGAGATTTTGGATGGAAGAAAGGAACTGAAGAATTCCGTCATGGAGATTTATCTTAAGAAGCCGTATTCCGAAGGCAAGAACCTTAAGGAGCTTGCGCTACAGATCAAGGAAACAACGCTCAATGATATTGCCAACGAGTTTTCCATTAATATCGCTGATTTAACTATTGAAGTTGTGCTCGACAAGCAGAAGATGAAAGGGCTGGGCATCACCACAACAAGCATCATCAACTCCATCACCAAGCAGATGAAGGGGTTCAATGTCAAAGAGAAAGATGATGGCATTTCCATCAAGGCGAAGAACAAGGAGAGCACCCTTAATGAGGCTTTCAAGGCCAAGGAGAAAGTCAAGAGTGTCCATGTCAAGGGAGTTTCTGGAATCAAGCAGGTGCTGCCCATTAAGAGAGGGGATGAATATATCATTATCACTTCCGGAAGCAATTTAGCGGATGTGCTGCAGCTTGAAGAGGCTGATTCACATCGCACGATGACAAGTGATATCTACGAGATTCAAAATGTTCTGGGCATTGAAGCCGCACGGCAAGCCATCATCAACGAGGTTGCCAAAGTGATTGACTCCCAAGGGTTGAATGTTAACATTCGCCATATCATGTTGGTTGCAGACAGCATGACGGTTTCAGGGGAGATGCGCGGCATCACGCGCTATGGGGTTGTGTCTGAGAAATCAAGCGTTTTGGCGCGCGCATCATTCGAAACGCCAATCAAGCATCTTATCAATGCGGCCTTGACAGGAGAGACAGACTATCTGACATCTGTTGTTGAGAATGTCATGGTCAACCAGCCGGTGCCTGTAGGCACGGGATTGCCGGGACTTACGGTAAAGTCACCTTCGAAAAAGTAGGTTTATAAAACAAGAAATATTCCACCAAGCACATGGCAACCGAACAAGCATACAATGTAGCTGACCTTAAGAAAGTGCTGAAAGGAGAGAATGTCGTTATCGGCACCGAGCGCACGTTGAAGGAGCTCAAGCGCTCCACTATTGAAAGGGTGTTTGTCACCTCAAACTGCCCAGCGTCAGTTGAGCAGGATATTGACTATTATGCAAGGCTTGGCAATGTGGAAAAAGTGAAATTGCCTATTCCAAATGAGGAATTAGGAGTCATCTGCAAAAAACCGTTCTCTATTTCTGTCGTTTCCCTCTTGAAAGGAGGATAGCCCTTGGCAAAGCGCGTGTTTGACATTGCTGCGATGCAGAGCATGATGTTTTTTGAGAAAGTCACTGGCGCTAGGCTGAAGGATTATCTGCCCGAGTATGGGATGTTTGTTGTTGAGCAGGGCCAGATGGGGCTTGCGATTGGGAAAGGAGCGTCTACGGTTCGAAAGATGGAGCACTTGCTCAAGAAAAACATTGTTCTTGTTGAGTATAATGATGATGTTACTTTATTTGTGAAGAATTTGGTGTATCCTGCTGAAGTGACTGACATCAAAAGCGAGGACGGGATTGTAACGATTCACGGCAAGGATGCCAGGTCAAAAGGCATCATCTTTGGAAGGGAGAGATCACGTTTGAAGCAGATCAAGGAAATTGTGAAGAGGCATTTTACTGTTGAGGATGTGAAGGTTGTTTAGAAAATTACTGTTTTTTTAGTTCAATAACCGTTATCTCATTCTTCGAGCCCAGCCTCATGTACGGGCCCCAGGTTCCGGTGCCGGGAGAGACGTAAAGGAACATATTCTTGAACTTGTACAACCCTTTGATGTAAGGGAAGGCAAGTTTTACTAACAATGTGTGTGGGAAAATTTGGCCAAAATGGGTGTGGCCGGAGAGCATTAGCGAGATCCCTTTTTCGTTGGCAGCATTGGTTTCAGCAGGCATATGGTAGAGCAGGATGGACGGCTTTTTTGGGTCTATTTTCAGTTTGTCGAGTGTCTTTTTCAAATGCTCGTGCTCGACGGCATACTGCGCGCCGACTATCTGAATGCCCTTGAATTCTTCCACCTCGTCCTTCAGCACGTGGAGATGGGTTTGCTCAAGCAGCTCATAGATATTCTCAATGCCTTCATAGTACTCGTGGTTGCCGGTGACGTAAAATATGGGGATGCCCAGCCGGGCAAGCTCTTCAAGAGCATCAAACATGTGCGGCTTTAAGGGAGCGGAGCCATCCACCAAATCCCCAGTGAGCATGACCGCTTCCGGCCCCAGGGGCTTGATTTTTCTCACGATTTTTGCCAAGTAAGCGCCATTCCTCACTGTGCCCATGTGGATGTCTGAGATGTGGACGATGCGCATGTCTTTCTTCAGTTTTGGCAGCTGAACTGTCACATATGTTGTGCGTATTTGGGCGGCATTGATGATGGCATACAGGATGAGCAGCAGCAAAAGGTTGAAGACGAGCAGGCTTCCCGCGGGCTCGGGGATGGGAACAATCAATGTAACTGCGCCATACAAAAGAAGCATGAAACAGGAGAGGAAAACAATCCCTATCCATAAGGAAGAGACAATATAGAGCCACCTGCTCGGGGGGCTGGGAAAGCGCTTCTCGATGATGGTTGCCAGGGGGAAGGTGAAAATGGTGAGGAAGATAATCCAATGGTACGCTGTGCCTTTTTCTAGAGAGAAAAAAGAGAAGAGCTTTGAGAGCACATACCCATTCATGAGCAGGTTGACTGCGGCAAAGATGCTGAAAAACATGACGAATTGGGTCGAGCGTCGCATTGCGTAGGGGGTAAAAAACACTCTTTTAAATCTATCCCTTTTCTTCAAAAAAGACAATTTTAAATACTCATATTTAATGAAGCGGAAGTATGAGTAAGATTACTGCCGTAAAGGCGCTTGAAGTTCTTGATTCCCGTGGCAACCCTACAGTCAAGTGCACGGTAAAAACCGACACGCACACTGCGAGCGCGATTGTCCCTTCTGGAGCGTCCACAGGAAAGCATGAAGCCTTGGAGTTAAGGGACAATGACAAGCGCTACAATGGTAAGGGGGTGCAGAAAGCAGTGAAGAACGTCAATAATGCGCTGTCTAAGGTCGTGGTTGGGATGGACTGCACTGCTCAGGCGGACATTGACAATGCGATGATTAATGCGGATGGCACACCAACCAAATCCAAAGCAGGGGCAAATGCCATTCTTGCTGTCTCTCTTGCGGCATGCAAAGCAGGGGCTTTAAGCAAAAACATTCCGCTATATCAGCACCTTCAGGAAATTTCCGAGACAAAGAAACTGACCTTGCCCATTCCGCAGCTCAACATCATTAATTCCGGAAAGCATGCCGGCTTGGAGAATGACATCCAGGAGCACATGATCCTCCCAACAGATTTCAAGTCCTTTGGCGAGGCGATGCGCGCCAGCGTGGAAACGTATCATGCCCTCAAGTCAATTTTGAAAAAGAAATACGGGGCGCAGGCAACCTTATTAGGAGATGAAGGAGGATTTGCCCCGCCCATCAAGAGCATCCACGAAAGGCTGGACCTGATTTTGCTGGCCATCAAGCAGGCAGGCTACGACCATAAGATAAAAATCGGCCTTGATTGCGCTTCTTCCGAATTTTACGACAAGGGAAGGTATACTATTGGGGAAACGCAGTATGATGCCCATGAATTGGTTGATTTCTACAAGGAGCTGGCGAAAACCTATCCCATTGCCACTATCGAAGATGGCATGGCAGAGGACGATTGGCATGGCTGGCAACAGCTAACCAAAGAGATAGGGGGCAAAGTGCAGCTTGTAGGGGATGATTTGCTGGTTACCAACACCAAGCGCATCATTGAAGCTATTCGAAAGAATGCTGCGAACGCGCTGCTGCTCAAGGTGAACCAAATAGGAACGGTCACAGAATCCATCAACGCAGCCGAGATGTGCATGAAGGAGAAATGGAATGTCGTTGTCTCGCATAGGTCGGGAGAAACCGAGGATGATTTCATCGCTGATTTGGTTGTGGGCTTGGGGGCATCGCAATCAAAGTTCGGAGCCCCTGCAAGAAGCGACAGGACGGCGAAGTACAACAGGCTGCTTGAAATTGAGCAAGAATTGGGAAGCAAGGCAGTGCTGCAGAAATTGTGAGTTGTTTGGAAAATAGGCTGGTTCGATGCACAAAATTGTTCTGCTTAGGCACGGGGAATCCACCTGGAATAAGGAAAACAGGTTTACAGGCTGGACTGATGTGCCATTATCCAAGAAAGGAAAAGAAGAGGCAAGGAAAGCAGGCCAGACGCTGAAAAAAGAAGGCTATGTGTTTGATGCTGCGTTTACTTCTGTTCTCAAAAGAGCCATTGATACGCTGGACATCGCATTGAAAGAGATGCATATGAAACTCCCAATTCATTATTCTTGGAAACTGAATGAGAGGCATTATGGCGCACTGCAAGGCCTGAATAAGTCAGAAATGGTTGCCAAGTATGGGGAGCAACAGGTGAAAATCTGGAGAAGAAGCTATGACATCCAGCCTCCTGCATTGGAGGAAGATGATGAGAGGCATCCTTCCCACAGCCCATTGTTTAAAGATGTCCCCAAAGATGCGCTGCCGTCTACAGAATGCCTGAAAGATGTCGTTGCCCGCGTTGTTCCATATTGGAAGAGCGACATCGCTCCCGCAATCTCATCCGGCAAGAAAATAATTATTGCTGCACATGGCAACAGTTTGCGGGCTCTTGTGAAATATTTGAATAATGTTCCGGAAAACGAGATTGTGGAGCTTAACATACCAACAGGAGTACCATTGGTGTATGAGCTGGACAAGAATCTCAAACCTATCAAGCATTATTATCTCGGCGACCTTGAAGAAGTGAAGAAAGCAATGGAAAAAGTTGCTGCTCAGGGAAAGGCGAAGTAGTCAGTTTTGCGGAGTGCTTGTTTCTTTGTAGAATGCTGCAGCATCTTCCGGCATCACAGAATTAATAATACATCCCGAGCCAAGCTCGAAGCCGCCCCAGGTGGCCATTCTTGGCGTTATCTCGATGTGGAACGGCAAATTGGAGCCTTTCAGCGCGTAATGGATGTAGAAATTGTATGATGCTCCTGCAGCATGAAGCCTCATGAGGAGCTTTTTCAGCAAGGATGCAAGATTTTCAAAATCGTCATGGCTGAAATCGTCGAATGTCTTGAGATTCTTTTTTGGAAATATCCATGCTTCATAGTTGAACATCGATGCGAAAGGGCAGAATGCAATGAAACTTTTGTTCTGCGCTATGCCGCGCTTTGTCTTGAGCTCTTTTTTTGCAATAGCAAGGTATGGGGAAATTTTTGATTTGGCTGAAGCATGGATTTCTTCCTGAATTGCAGGGGGGATGTGAGGCAAAGCCATTGCTTGGGAGTGCTCGTGCAATAAGGAAGTGCCGGCATCGCTGCCGTGGTTTTTGAATATGATAACATATTGTATCCCTTTGAGCTTGGAAAGTTCCTTGATGCGATGCGCATACACATGGAGCAAAGAAGTGATGTGCTCAACGGGGAGCTCTGCCAAGGCTTCTTGCCCGGGAGTTTCTGCGATAACCTCATGCACGCCATAGTTGGAGGATTGTCTTAGGTTTCCTGAAAATTTCTGGGAGCCCTGCAGCTCAAGGGCCCCAAACTTGTTGTCAAACCACCTGATGAGCCATCCTTTCGTGCCTTGGACACGCCCTTTTTCAGGAGGAGTGAGGTTTTCGTTGCCGATTGCAAAAAAATCCACCGGTGAGCGCACTTCCACTGCGGTTTTCTTGAATTCCTTTGGGCGCTCTCCGCGCTTCACCGCATAATAGACATATTTCTCAAGAAGATAGTCTTTTCGAATAACACCCATAAGTGTAACTAGGCGAGGACTATTATTTAACGCTTTTGGATTTTATTTACCCATACCCAGTTGAGAACAGAGGGATTGGAAATCATTCTCTTGGGGATGCTATAGTGCCAAAAGAAGTCCAATACTGCATGGCCTACATACCCTATCAATGCCAGCAGCGCCTGCTCAAAGAAGTACGAAAGAGCGATGAGCGCCGCAATAAATTCAACAGTGTGGCAGACTAGCAATATGCCGTCGAATTCCCTGAAATTTTTTTTGTCTCCCCCTTTGCTGAATTTTTTGTAGCAGTGAGAAATGTTCAGGCTTCGGAATTTGAAAATATACCAAAAGAAATGGTCTCCATCGACCAATACTCCCCCCACAAAGAGGAAGAGGGCGTTCCAGCCAAAGAACGGATAGAGGATTCCTGCCAAAACAGAAGTAAGCCCCACGTGATACTTGATGTCCATAATCCCCCTTCTTCCCCCTAGCCCTTAAAGATGCCCTTTCGCCTTGAGAAGCTCTGCAATGAGGGTGCCGCCTCCTGCTGCCCCCCTAATGGTATTATGGCTTAACCCGACAAATTTCCATTGCAAAATAGGATCTTCCCTCAACCTTCCGACAGTCACAGCCATCCCCTTATCCGTGTCGCGATCAATCCTAGTCTGGGGGCGGTTGTCCTCCGCCCGATAGATGATTGGCTTCTTTGGGGCGAAAGGCAGGTTGAGCTTTTGCGGCTCTCCGCTGAAGTGCTGCCAAGCGTGGAGGATTTCCTCTTTTGTTGGCTTTTTCTCGCAGGAAAAGGAAACACATGCCATGTGGCCGTCTATGGTCGGCACACGGTTGCAGTGCGCGGATATCTCAAATGAATTGTCATATTCGAATTTCCCGTTCTTTATTGCGCCAAAGATTTTTTTCGGCTCGTATTCTGATTTTTTCTCCTCACCACCAATGTACGGCACGACATTGTCCACAATATCAATGGATGCGACACCCGGGTGGCCCGCTCCTGAAACGGACTGCATTGTCGTTACGATTGCTTTTTTGATGCGGAATTGCTTATGGAGGGCTGCGAAAGGGGCCATGTAGCTTTGGATAGAGCAGTTTGGCTTAACCACAATGAATCCCTTGTCCCATCCCCTGCGCTTTTGCTGCTGAGGGAGGATTTCAAGATGGTGAGGATTGATTTCGGGAATTACCATAGGAACGTCTTCTGTATGGCGATGGGTTGAGGCGTTTGAGACGACAGGAATGCCAGCAGCAGCGTATTTTTCCTCCCATTCCTGGGCGATGGGAGTGTCAACTGCAGAGAATACAAAATCGCAGTTCTGTTTTGCCGCCTTTAGGTCTTCGAGAGAGTAAACGGTTTTATCGGCTAGAGGGTGAGGAAGGTTTTTTGCCATGTGCCATCTACCCGCAACTGCTTCCTTGTACTGTTTTCCGGCGGAAGTTGGAGAGGCAATGAGATGGGCTATTTCAAACCACGGATGGCCTTCTAAAAGCGAGATATATTGCTGGCCGACCATGCCGGTTGCGCCTAAAATGCCGACTCTGAATTTATCCATAATCCCCTAACCTCATTTCAGCCAAAAAATTCCTTATGTAATAAAACTATTGCTTTCTGCGCGTCTTTGTTGTCAACGACAAACGTGATGCTGATGCCCGATGAGGCTTGGGAGATCATCTCAACCGGGATATTGTTTTTGCCCAGAACTCCAAAAATTGATGCTGCGACAGTTGCAGCGTGGGTTCTGCCTCCAACCGTGCAGACGATGGCCTTGTCTTTGACAATTTCAACAGTGCCGAATTTCGCGAGCTCCTTGGCGATGTCATCCACCTTGTCATCAGAATCGACTGTCAATGACACGCTCACCACGGAAGTTGAAACCACGTCCACGCTCTTCTTGTATCTCTCAAAGATGGAGAAGATCCCTGACATCAGGCCAGATCCATCAAAGAAAGCAGGAGAATGTATATGGATGATGGTGATGTTTTTCTTGTAAGAGAGCGCTTCGACAGCTTTGGCGGATTTTTCCCGCGAATCGAATGTGCTCACGATGGTTGTGCCCTTGTTCTTTGGCTGAAAAGTATTGAGAACTTGCACAGGTATGTTTTTTTCCATCGCTGGGAGAATTGTTTTCGGGTGGAGTACTTTTGCGCCAAAATATGCCAGCTCGCATGCTTCCTCAAACGCCAGCTCTGGGATTGTTCTTGCGTTCGAGACAATTCTTGGGTCGGTTGTCATGATGCCATCCACATCTGTCCAGATTTGGATTGCTTCCGCGTTGATTGCTGCGCCGACGATGGCACCGGTGTAGTCTGAGCCTCCCCTGCCCAATGTGGTAATTTCCCCTTTCCTTGTTTTACCCAGAAAGCCGGTGATGACAGGAATTATGTGTTTTTCGTTGACTTGTTTAATGATGTTTTCTCCCAGTGCTTTGTAAGAGTCTTCCAATGGCTCTGCGTTGCCAAAAGCGCCTGTTGTGCCCATGCCTAAATCCCACGCGTTGAATGCCTCTGCCTTCATCCCAACAGAATTCATGTGGGCAGCCACAATCTTCGAGGATATGCGCTCGCCAAAGCTTTGGAAATGGTCCAGTGTTTTTTGGTCAAGCTTCTTTGATTTCTTGGTTGAGTGGACAAGCGCCTTCAGTTCATCAAAATCTTTTTTCAGAAGCGATGTGGGAAGCTTGAGATCTGTTAGTATGGCGTTGTGTGTGTCAGCAATGCGGGAAAGCGACGAATCCCTCCCATTTACACACTCGTTTGCAAGTGAAATGAGTGCATCGGTCATCTTGGTAACGGCAGAAACAACCACCACAGGGCCCCTTTTCTTTACAGATTTCACAATAGAAGCCACATTTTTAATGCGCTCAGCACTTCCCACAGAGGTGCCGCCGAACTTCATGACAATCATCCATTTGGTATGAGAATGATTTATTTAAAAGAATTATGTTATTTACGCAACAAAATCCCCTAAAAAAGAAAAAATTGCATACTATTAAAAATAATGTTTGGATTTTGCATCGTATGGAAAGCATCAAGGCACACATTCCGGCAAAGCTTTATGATATCCTTGCTGCGGAAATCAAGGAACTGCGCCCTGCGCAGAAGAAGGCAGTAAAAGCGGGACTTCTTGAGGGGAAGAGCGTCTTGGTATGCACCCCCACCGCATCAGGAAAAACGCTGATAGCGGAGCTTGCGGCAGTGAAGGCAGTCCTTGAGCAAAAGAAAAAAGCAGTGTACATTGTCCCTTTGAAGGCGCTGGCAACTGAAAAGTACAGGGATTTCAAGCGCAAGTATGAGAAAATTGCGAAGGTTGCGCTTTCCATCGGCAATCTGGATGCCTCGGACCCTTATCTTGCGGATTACGATATTATTATTACTACATCTGAGAAGCTGGATTCCCTTCTTCGCCACCATTCACCGTGGCTCATCAACGTCGGAGTTGTCATTATTGATGAAATTCATCTGCTCAATGACCCTGGGAGAGGACCGACACTTGAAATTCTCATCACGTTGCTTCGGCGAGTCCTGAAGAATCTCCAAATCATCGGATTGTCCGCAACGATTGGCAATCCAGAGGAGCTTGCAGAATGGCTGGGAGCAAGGCTTGTGGAAGATGATTGGCGGCCTGTGAAGCTCAGGAAAGGAGTTTATCTTAATGGGCAGCTGGAATTTATAGAGAATTAACCTTCCAACCCCAAATTCTGCATCACTTCATTCGCATTGAAAGCTTTCAGGTCTTTGTACTCTTGCCCGGTGCCGATGTAGAGGATTGGCTTTTTGGTAATGTAAGAAACTGAGACAGCAGCCCCTCCTTTCTCGTCAATGTCTGCTTTGGAGAGGATAATCCCATCAAGTCCAATGGCATCATTGAACGATTTTGCCTGCTCAACACAGTCATTGCCGGTGATGCTCTCGCCAACAAAGAGCTTGACATCCGGCTTGGCTACCCGCATGGTTTTTTGCATCTCCTGAATGAGGTTTTCGTTGCTGTGCATCCTTCCCGCGGTGTCAATCAGCACCACATCCACACTCTTTGCCTGCGCGTGCTTTATCGCATCGAACGCAACTGCTGCAGGGTCTGCGCCATAGTCGTGCTTGATGACTTTGATTCCCAATCTATCTCCATGCTGTGAAAGCTGCTCAATGGAAGCTGCCCTAAAGGTGTCTCCTGCTGCAAGAACAACAGAAAAGCCTTTTTCTTTGAGCATGGATGCCATTTTTGCGATGGATGTTGTCTTTCCGCTGCCGTTGATGCCCACAAAGGCGATGATGAAAGGCTTTTCCTGCTTTCGGCGTATTCTCTCAATGAGATCAAATGGGTTTTCAAACAATCCTTTGATGGAGTCTTTCAGCGAGATGATGACGGTTTCTTCCACTTTATTTCTTCTTATGGGATGGTTGACTAGGGAAGATTTCAAATCGTGCTTTATTTTGTCTATAACCTCGACAGCGACATTGTTTTCCAACAATGCAAGCTCCAAATCAAAAAACATGTCCTCAAACTGCTGCTCGTTAATGGTTGTGGTGAGGATTTTTTCCTTTAGGACGGAGAAGAACCCTTTTTTCTCTTCTTCTTGCGGTTTTTCTTGAGGAGGTTCTGGCTGTTTTGGAAAGGGTTGTGGTATTTTTTCTTGGAGTGGAGTTGGCTCTGCTTGTTTGACAACAGGCTTGGCAACGTGAACTGGTTTCGGTGGCTCTGGTTTTGGCTCTTCTTTTGGCAGGATGAACTCTTTTTTCACGTCCTCAACCACCTGAGGGGCAAAATGCTCGATTTTCGTCGTGTCAATTGGCTCTTTGATTGCGGACTCTGCAACCGGTTCAGAAATAGGCAATTCGGCAGCTGGCTCTTCTTTTTTGGTGAAAATGTTTTTTATTGAGGAGAAAAATCCTATCTTTTCTTCTTGTGATGGTTTTTGCTCCTCTGCTTTGGTTTCAGTAACGGGAATTGGGGCGGGTTTTGGCTGCTCAACTGGAGCATCAATCTCCTCTTTCTTGCCCTCTTCCTCAATCTTGCCAGAAATCTTCGAGACGGCGCTCTTCAGCTTTTCCTTGAGAAATTTGAACATTGCTAATTCACCTTAAAGCTTTGCGGGTTAGCGGCTTCTCGCTTATTCAACTGAGCTAAGAAGGCAGACATTCCCGTAAGGAGCTTCCCCTTGTCTGCACTCATTCCACAATCAAACGACGCTCGCCTGATGCCGCTAACCCTTTTTAAGATGCTCATTTGGCTACTCCTGCGGCAGGAGCTCCTTTAATTGGGACCGCAGCATGACGGCTTTCCTTGAGAATTTCTCTATTTGGGAAGAAATTTTCCTGTTGAGCTGATCAGAATCGTGCAATTGCTTTTCGATGAGCTCTTTGGCTTGGGATGCGGTCTTGGAAACCGCAACGTCTGCACCGACATTGACAACAAGATTTTTGGTGTCCATGAGCTTTGCTTTCGCGAACACTCCGGAGCTTAATGGCACAAGGGTTTCTGTGCCTTCCTTTACATTTGAGATTTCGTCCAAGCTTTGGACAGAAGAGGCCATTTCCATCATCTGCTGCGCAAGGATCTGCTGCTGTTGCTGCAATTGCTTGAGATGCTGCGTCAATAATTGGAACTCGACGTACAATTCCTGCATTTTCTGCTCGTCTGCCATCTTACTTGCGCTTTGCGTGGAGTTTTTTCTCCAGGCTCTTGTAGAGCTCATCGTAGAAGCTTCCCAACGAGGAACCTTCATGGGTGCGCTTGATGTCTTCCCCGAGAATTTTTGCCAAGGAGATGACTTTCATTTTCTTGAGCTTCTTGAGAGGGGAGATTGCGATGGAGTTTGAGATGACGATTTCCTCTATAGGGGCATCCTCAAGCTTCTGGGTTGCGTTTCCAGAAAGCACGCCATGGGTTGCCATGACAAATATTTTCACCGCACCATGCTTCTTGAGTATTTTCGCTGACTCTGAAATGCTCCCTGCAGTGTCAATCATGTCATCAACCAGGAAGCAGTTTTTTCCCTTTACATCGCCGACGACGTTCTGCACTTCAGCGACGTTGTGCTTCTCCCTTCTTTTGTCCACAATGGCAAGAGGAACGTGCAGCAATTCGGCAATGGTCCGCGCCCTGGTTGTTCCGCCGGCATCCGGGGAGACAATGACAACATCCTTGAGCTTCTTGTCCACAATGTATTCCGCAAAAAGAGGAATGATGTCAAGGTTGTCGCTTGGAACATCAAAGTATCCTTGGACTTGAGGGGTGTGGAGCTCGAAAAATACCACTCGATTAACGCCAGCAACCTGGATCATATTCGCGACAAGCTTTGCGGTAATTGGTTCTCTGGCTTTGAGCTTTTTATCCTGGCGAGCGTAGCCGAAATAAGGGATGATTGCAGTAATGCTTTGAGGGGATGCCCTTTTGAGCGCATCCACCATGATGAGCAGCTCCATAAGGTTTTGGTTGGCATCAGCATTGGTTGGCTGGATGATAAAAACATCCGCTCCCCTCACACTTTCGAGAATTCTTACGTAAATTTCCCCATCTGAGAATTTTTTGATTTCTATGGGGGTTAAAGATGTCTTTAGGTATTCCGCAACTTCCTTTGCCAATACCGGATTGGATGTGCCGCTAATAAGCTTCAAAGATGACTGTTTCATGCTAACCCCCGAGAGAAAGAGCTTGGGTTGATTTATAAAGTTTTGGATTGCTTTGCTCATAGATTGTAATTGTTTTCAATAAAGAAAATTAATAAGAGAGATTACTTACCTTGAAATCCAGCGAGCATGAGTTAATGCAATACCTCTGTCCTGTTGGAGAGGGGCCGTCATCAAAGACATGCCCCAGATGGGAGCCGCATTTCTTGCAGATGACTTCCGTTCTAACCATAAAATGGGCAGTGTCTTTTTTGAGCTCAACGGCATTACTCTTCGCAACATCAGAAAATGACGGCCATCCTGTTCCGGAGTCAAATTTTGTTTCTGAGGAAAACAGCGCGGCACCGCAGCCTGCGCAGTGGTACATCCCATCATCATGGTTGTTCCAATACTTTCCTGTGAATGCCATTTCCGTGCCTTTCTCGCGCAGCACACGGTATTGCTCTTCTGAGAGTTTCGATTTCCATTCTGAGTTTGTTTTGGGCATTGTTCCCTTTTGCATTGGCTGGTTTTTTTCTTTCATGGCATTTTTCCATTGAAAGCTGCTTATATAGTTTTACCAGAATTGCGCCAGAATTAACGGGAAATAAGTGACCACCTCCCCGCCCTAAAGGGACGGGGCTTCCCGTCCTAGGCGAAGACCACGTTGTGGTGAGCCTGCTGGTTTCTGATATAGTCTGTGCATGTAGCGATG
>Ga0247727_10010177_pt1 | contig 16745 bp, 16 predicted proteins | sample WisWelCaveWW1625_FD_202498 | JGI IMG/M metagenome (GOLD analysis project Ga0247727, IMG submission 202498) | Biofilm microbial communities from Wishing Well Cave, Virginia, United States - WW16-25 | ecosystem: Environmental > Aquatic > Deep subsurface > Groundwater > Cave microbial mat | place...
TCGGGTTCGTCCTGGTGTTCATGGGCACGCTCGAGATCATGCAGGCCGTGGCGAGCCGCGGGGACAACCCGATGTGGGGTCTCGGTCTCGCCGTCGGGATCTTGATGATCCTGCTCGCCGTGTGGGTATCGCAGCGGTACTTCCCGGCGCGTGCCGAGCTGCTGTTGGTGTGGGTGGGCTTCATGTCCATCTTCCGCGGTGTCGGTCACCTGTCGCTGGCGTTCGCGGTCCGGCGCATGGGCGGGGCGGTGGCAACGGGGGAGATGGCCGCGGCGTGAATGAGGGACCCGGCGATTTCGCGGGCGAGGTAGACGCTCTCCGAGCCGAGCGCGACCGGCTGCGAGCGCAGGTCGGACGGCTCAAAGGTGCGAAACGGCTGCGCGCCCGGCCTTTCATCGCCGCGGCGCTGGTCGCCGTGTCGCTCGTGACCCTCGCCGCCGCCGTCCCCGGCGTGTGGACGAGACGCTCGGTGCTCAACACTGAGCGATACGTCGCGATCGTGGGGCCACTCGCTCGTGACCCGGCGGTACAGGCCGTGCTCTCGAGGCGGCTCACCGACGCCGCGTTCACCGCGCTCGACGTTGAGAGCCACCTCGCATCCGTGCTCGGCACCAGGGTGCCCCGGCTCGCCTTCCTGGCCGGCGCCATCACCGAAGGCGTTCGGGACCTGGTCCGCCAGCAGGTGGCCACACTGGTTGCCTCCGAGAGGTTCCAGCAGCTGTGGGTCGAAGCGAACCGCGTGGCGCACAGCCAGATGCTCGCCGTCCTCGACGGCTCCTCCGAGACCGTATCGCTGCAGGACGGGCGGGTCGTGCTGAACCTGTTGCCCATCGTGAACGAGGTGCTGCGAGGGGTCGGGGAGCTCGCCGGAGAGCTGGTCGGGCGTCCCATCGCGCTCCCCGCGATCACGCCCGACACGGTGCCGCAGCAAGCCATCGCGCAGCTCGAGCAGGCGCTCGGTGTCGACCTCGGCGATTCGTTCGGCACCATCGCCGTGTACGACTCGAACGAGCTGGAAGCGGTCCAAGACGCCGTACGCCGGTTCGATCGGGCCGTGGTGCTCCTCGTCGTCGCGCTCGTGCTGCTGATCGCGGCCGCGCTCGTCGTTTCGCCGCATCGTCGCCGCACGCTGCTGCAGCTCGCGATCGGTTTCGCCGTGGTGATCGTCATCGAGCGCCGTTTCGCCATCGTCGCCACCGATCGCGTCGTCGCCGGTTCACCGGCCGAAAGCGTCGACGCGGTGCGGGCCGTCGCCGACGCGATGCTCGGGGCGCTCCTGCGATCCACCGCCTGGTTGCTCGCCGCGGCCGTCGGTGTGGCGCTCGCGGCGGGGTTCACAGGTCCTTACGGGTGGGCGATCCGGGCGCGACGTCATGCGGCCGAGGTGGCCGGTGCCGGGATCGGCATGGTCCGTGGGACCGATGCCGGGCCGGCGGCCCGGTGGGTTGCCGAGCACCGCGACGCGACGCTGGCAGGCATCGCCGGCGTCGGGGTCGCGTCGCTCGTGTGGTTCGACATGTCGCTGGGCGGCCTCTTCATCGTCGTGGCCGTGTTCGGACTGGCCCTGCTCGGCGTCGTGCGCACCGCGGCCGCGCTGGAGCCCCGCGACCCGGCCGGATAGCCGGGAGCCCATCGTGCAGAGCGGGCCTCCTCCGGACGAGCCGGTACCGCCACCGCCGGAGCCGGACGAGAGCGACGAGGCCAGCACGCTACGGGCGCGCGCCGAGCGCGCCCGTGCTCGAGCCGGCCGGGCGCGTGCTCGCGCCGAGGTGCCCGCACCCAGGCGCAGTCGCGGTTCGACGTGGAGCGCGGCAGGCGCCGGTGGCTCCAGCTGACCTGGGAGGCGTGGATCCGCGACGCGGCCAGCGGGGGCGGCCTCCTCGCGGGCGGGCTCGCCTACCGGGTGTTCTTGTGGCAGCTGCCCGCGACCTTGTGTCTGGTCAGCCTGCTCGGCGCTGTCGCCGAGCTCGCGCACCGCCCTCCTGAGGAGGTCGCGCGCAGCTCGGGTATGACGGGCGCGATCGCTGCCAGCGTTGCTCGGGTCATCGCCGAGACCGACGACGCCCGGTGGTGGCTCATCGTGGTCGGGCTCGTCTTGGCGCTGTGGGCCGGGCGGGGGGGCGCTCGGGCCGTGCGGGTCATCTCGCAGATCGCCTGGGCGGAGCCGCTGGGCCGCAAGGGCTCCGAGCTGATCGGCTCGCTCGCCTTCTCGGGGTTCCTGCTCGCCGCCATCGCCATGCGGGTCGTCGAGGGGCGTTACGTCCATGGTTCGTTCGTCACCGACGTCGTCGTGTTCGTGATCTTCACGGTCGTGTTCGCGTCGTTGTCCGCGTGGGTGATGTCGCTCTTGCCGCATGGCGAACGGCATTGGACCGCCGTGGTGCCGGGTGCGCTGGTCTTCAGCCTGTCGCTGCGGGGGGCGACCGTCGTTACCGCGTACTACCTGGCGGGCCGCATCGACCGGGTCGACGACCTCTACGGGGGGCTCGGCATCGCGATCGTCGCGCTGCTGTTCCAGTTCCTGGCCGCACGGTTGTTCGTCTCCGCACAGTTCCTGAACGCGTCGCTCGCCGGGGTGGGGCCAAGGACCGCTCGTTAGACTCCGCGCCATGAACGTGCCCGACCGGCCGAGCCTCGACGGGCTCGAGGCGAAGTGGGGCGAGCGGTGGGAGGCCGCCGGCACCTACCGGTTCGACCGCTCGAAGACGCGTGCCGATATCTTCGCGATCGACACGCCGCCACCCACGGCGAGCGGCTCGCTGCACATCGGCCACGTCGAGAGCTACACCCACACCGACCTCATGGCGCGTTTCCAGCGGATGCGTGGCAAGGAGGTCTTCTACCCGATGGGCTGGGACGACAACGGCCTGCCCACGGAGCGGCGGGTGCAGAACCACTTCGGCGTCCGCTGCGACCCGTCCCTGCCGTTCGACCCGTCGTTCGACGTCACCACGCTCGAACGGCCCGGTGAGGGGGAAACCGTCGGCGTCGCCCGCGGCAACTTCATCGCGCTCTGCGAATACCTGACGGCTGAGGACGAGAAGGTCTTCGAAGGCCTCTTCCGGCGCCTGGGTCTCTCGATCGATTGGACGCAGACGTACACGACGATCGGAGATGCTTCGAGGCGAGCTTCCCAGCGTGGCTTCCTGCGCCTGGCCCGGCGCGGCCTCGCGTACACGGCCGACGCGCCCACGATGTGGGACGTCGACTTCAAGACCGCCGTCGCCCAGGCCGAGGTCGAAGACCGCGAGATCGACGGCGTCTACCACCGCGTGGCGTTCGAGCGCGAAGACGGGGGTGGTTCGATCGCGATCGAGACCTCACGCCCCGAGATGATCCCGGCGTGTGTCGCTCTGGTCGTGAACCCCGGTGACGAGCGGTACGCGCCGCTGGTGGGGTCGACGGTGCTCACCCCGCTGTTCGGCGTACCTGTCCCGATCGTGGCGCACGAGCTCGCCGACCCCGAGAAGGGGACCGGTGCCGCCCAGATCTGCACGTTCGGTGACGTCACCGACATCGTGTGGTGGCGGGAGCTCGGCCTGCCCACTCGCGTCGTCATCCGGCGCGACGGCACGCTGAACGCCGGGCGGTTCGGCGAACCCGGCTGGGAGTCGCGCGATCCGGAGGCGGCCAACGTCGCGATGGCGGAGCTCACCGGGAAGGCGGCGAAACAGGCGCGGAAACGGATCGCCCAGCTCCTGGAGGAAGCCGGGAGGCTGGTCGATGAGCCGAACGCCGTTCGGCACGTGGTCAAGTTCTACGAGAAGGGCGATCGTCCGCTCGAGGTGATCAGCAGCCGGCAGTGGTTCGTGCAAACGATGCCGCTCAAGATCGAGCTGCTCGACCGTGGCCGTCAGATCAGGTGGCATCCCTCGTTCATGGGCGCTCGCTACGCCTCGTGGGTGGAGGGACTCAACCAAGACTGGGCGTTCAGCCGTCAGCGGTTCTTCGGCGTGCCGTTCCCGGTGTGGTACCGGCTGAACGCTGACGGCGAACCCGACTTCGACGCGCCCATCCTGGCGGACGAGGCCACGCTCCCGATCGACCCACGAGACGCCGTCCCCCCCGGGTTCATGCCTGAGCAGCGTGACGTGCCCGGCGGGTTCACCGGCGACCCCGACATCATGGACACGTGGGCGACATCGTCGCTCAGTCCGCAGATCGCTGCGGGCTGGGAGGACGACCCCGACAAGTTCGAGCGGCTGTTCCCCATGGATCTTCGCCCGCAGGCTCACGACATCATCCGGACCTGGCTCTTCTACACGGTGCTGCGTGCACATCTGGAGCACGGGACGCTCCCGTGGACCGACGCGGCCATCAGCGGATTCGTGCTGGATCCCGATCGCAAGAAGATGTCGAAGTCGAAGGGCAACGTCGTGGTCCCGACCGAGATCTTCGAGCGGCACTCGTCGGACGCGGTCCGCTACTGGGCTGCGAGCGCGCGCCTCGGCTACGACGCCGCGATCGACGAGCAGCAGATGAAGGTCGGCCGCCGCCTTGCGATCAAGATCTTGAACGCGTCGAGGTTCTCGCTTGGGTTCGAGGCCCCCGCCGGGCCGGTCACCGCGCCCCTCGATCTGTCGATGCTCGTGACGCTCCGCGGTGTCGTCGGCGAGGCGACGGCCGCGTTCGAGGAGTACGAACACGCGAAGGTGCTCGACCTCGTCGAACGCTTCTTCTGGGGGTTCACCGACGACTACCTCGAGCTGGTGAAGCAGCGCGCCTACGGCGCGGCCGGCGCCGCAGGCGCTGCGAGCGCCGTAGGCGCGCTGCGTCTGGCGCTCGACGTCGTGCTCCGCCTGTTCGCGCCGTTCCTCCCATACGTGACCGAGGAGGTCTGGTCGTGGTGGCGTGAAGGGTCGATCCACCGCGCGTCCTGGCCGGCGACCGACGAGCTCTCCGTCGCCGAAGGCGCCGATCCGCTCGTGTACGAGGTCGGGGCTGCGGCGCTCACGGCGGTCCGCAAGGAGAAGGCGCTCGCGAAGGTCTCGCTGAAGTTCCCGGTCGAACGTGTGGCCGTTCGCGACACGCAGGGACGGCTCGCGACGCTCTCGCTGGCCGAGGCCGACGTTCGGGAAGCGGGGAGCATCGAGAAGCTCGAGCTCGTGGAGTCGGGAGAGCCCGGCATCGAGGTCGTGCTCGCGCAGCGGCCCGAGCCGTCCTGATGCGGTTCCAGGAGGCGCTCGCCCGCCTCGACGCCCGGCAGCCCGAGCATATGCCTGGCCCGTCGCTCGATCGCATCCGCGAAGTGGTCAACCTACTTGACCAACCACAACTGACGTACCCCACGATCCACGTCACGGGGACGAACGGCAAGTCGACCGCGGCACGAGCCACCGCCGCGGTGGCCTGCGGCCACGACCTCACCGCAGGGCTCTACGTCTCGCCGCACCTGCTCTCGGTGACCGAGCGCTTCAGCGTGTGTGGCACCGACATGAGCAAACGTGAGTTCGCCGACGCGTGGACGCACCTGGACCCCTACCTCACCCACGTCGACGCGATGGGGCTCGGCGAGGTGACGTATTTCGAGGCCGTCACCGCGCTGGCCTTCGTGTGGTTCGCGGACAGACCGGTGGGGCTCGGTGTCATCGAGGTGGGCATGGGAGGTTCGTGGGACGCCACGAACCTCGTGGCGGGCGAGGTCGCGATCGTCACCCCGGTGGGTCTCGATCACGTCGTCGAGCTAGGCCCGGCGCTCGCCGACATCGCCCGCGAGAAGGCGGGCATCATCAAAGAAGGCTCGGTCGCGGTGGTGCGGTCGCAGGACGAGGAGGTCGCGCTGGTGCTGGCTCGGCGCGCCGACGAGGTCGGTGCCCGCCTGCTGCACGAAGGCGTCGACTGGGAGATCGAGGAGGTCCTGCTGGCGGTCGGGGGACAGTCGTTCCGGCTCCGCACGCCCCACGCGAGCTACGAGGACCTGTTCGTCCCGGTGTTCGGTGACTACGCCGCGGCCAACGCGGCCGCGGGCATCGTGGCGTTCGAGTCGCTGACCGAACGCGGTCTGGACGACGAGGCGCTGCGGGCGGGGCTCGCGGCCGTGCGGGCGCCGGGACGGTTGGAGGTCGCCGGCCGCGAGCCCCTGCTGGTGCTGGACGGCGCGCACAACCCCGACGGGGCGCTGGCGCTGGCCGGCGCGTTGACGCGGACGTTCAGATGGGAACGGCTTCACCTCGTGATGGCGGTTTCGGCGAACAAAGACGTCGACGGCGTGGTGGCGCCGCTCGCCGTCGTGGCCGACGAGGTCCACGCCACCACGAACGACAGCGTGCGGAGCGTCGAGGCCGGGCGAGTGGCCGCGGCCGCGCGGGCCGCCGGCGCCGATGTGGTCACGGTCGAACCGAGCGTGGCCGAGGCCCTTGCGGCGGCCCGCGCGGCCGCAGGGCCTGCCGACCTGGTGCTCGTCACGGGGTCGTTGTTCACCGTGGCGGACGCCAAGCGCGCGCTCGCCGCCCGTTAGACTCCCGGCCCATGGCGACCGAGTCCACCTTGCTGATCGTGAAACCCGATGGCGTGCGCCGCGGGCTGGTGGGGGAGGTCCTTCGAAGGGTCGAGGCCAAGGGGCTCGTCATCGACGAGCTCCGGCTGTTCACCATCGCTCGCGAGATGGCCGAGCAGCACTACGGCGAACATCGTGACAAGGCGTTCTTCACCGAGCTCGTCGACTTCATCACGAGCGGTCCCGTGGTGGTCGCCAAGATCACGGGCGACGACGCCATCACGTGTTGGCGCACCTTGATGGGGCCTACGGACCCGGTCGATGCGACGCCGGGCTCCATCCGCGGCGACCACGCGACGGCCATCGGCGAGAACATCGTGCACGGGAGCGACTCTGTCTCCTCGGCCGTCCGCGAGCTGGCCCTGTTCTTCGGCTGAGGTCCGCGGTGCCCGGTCTGGAGGAAGCGTTCCAGCGCATCGGTGAGGCGCTCGAACGACAGCTCCCGTTGACCCATGCGCCGGGTGTCGCCCTGGCCGTGACCGACGGCGACGAGACCCTCGGCGCCGCCGTTCGTGGCCTCGCCAACGTCGACCGCGGCACGCCTGTCACCCCCACGACGCGGTTCCAGATCGCGTCGATGTCGAAGTCGTTCGCTGGTCTCGTGGCGGTGCAGGAAGCCGTGGCCGGCCGGCTCGACCTCGCCGCGTCGATCAACGACGTCATCGCATGGCTCGAGCTGCCCGAGCCGTTCGGCCCCGTGACCGTGCACCACCTGCTCACGCACACCGCCGGCCTGGCATCGGGGAGCGATCTCGCGCCGTGGGGCATCGCCGACGTCGTGCAGCTCCGCAACGAGCCGCCGGTGTGGGCTCCGGGTACGCGCGCCCATTACTCGAACGCAGGTTGGAAGCTCGTGGGCATGGCGCTCGAGCACGTCACGGGCACCCCGATCGCGCCGCTACTCACCGAACGGGTCCTGGGACCGCTCGGCATGACCGACTCCGAGGCGTGGCTGCACGACGTGCAGCGCACCGACGCCGCGACCGGGTACATGCCGGTGCGCACCGACCGCCCGGCGCACCTCGAGCAACCGTTGGGGCCGGGCATCTGGCAGACGAGCGTCACGGCCGACGGGTCGATCGTGTCTACGGTCGTCGACATGTGCGCCTACCTGCGCGCGGTGCTCGCCCGCGGCGCCCCGTTGGTGGACGACGACGGTTTCGCACGATGGGTCGGACCGCATGAAGACGCCGAAGACGCGGGCGAACGCTACGGCTACGGATGGGTGGTCCACGAGGTCGATGGCCACCGCACGATCCGGCACACCGGCACGAACATCGGGTTCAACGGTCTCATGGCCGTTCGGCCCGACCAGGGTCTCGGTCTGGTCGTGTTGCTGAACGGATGGGGTGAGCGCACGGCCGTGGCGCGGTACGCCTTCGATGTCGTCGCGGCGGCGATCGGAGGCGAGCCGCTGCCGGAGGTGCCGGCGATCGCCGCCGCCGACGAGGTCGCCGACGCCGATACCTACGAGGGGACGTTCGTGGGGCACGGCCGCCGCGTGGTGCTGCGTCGCGAGGGCACGGGGGTCCTCCTCGAAGCCGGGCCGGTCGGCGTGCGCCTCGAGCACCTCGGCGACCTCCTCATCGCGCCCCACCCCTCGCTCGAGCTGTATCCGCTCATCACCGAACGCGACGCGTCGGGGCAGGTCGTGGCGCTGGGCCATGGCCCATCGCGATACGTGCGCGACGGACACGAGCCGGCGGCCGTCGACGACCCATCGCGTCACACGGAGCCGCTGAACGCGTGGTCGACGATCGAAGGTGCCTATCGCGGCGAGAGCCCGTGGGTGCCGCTCGTCCGCGTCTACGCCCGCGGCGGGAGGCTGTTCGCCCTCTACCCCGTGTACGGGGAAGAAGAAGAGCTGTACCCGCTCGATGACGGGTCGTTCGCGCTCACGACCTCCGACGGCCCCGAGCGGCTGCGGTTCGACCAGGTCGTGGACGGGCGCGCGCAACGGCTCACCCACAGCGGCGCCGCTTGGTTCCGGTCGTTCGAGAGCTAGCCGGGTGGCCCCGCAGGCCCACGTTGCATCGCGCGCACCGCGTCGGCGGCGGCGGCGCCGCGATCGGGCAGGTCGGTGACGTCGAAGACCACGGCGCCGCCGCCGCGCAGCCGGAGGGTCATCGTGACCGTGGCGGTGCCGCCCGAGCTGGACGCGCCGCGGAGCGACGACCACAACGATCGCGAGCGACCACCCTCATGTACGGCGACCTGGTCGAGGTCCACCGCGAGGTAAGCGTCGCGCGCGATGGTGCCGATCTCGTCGCCCGACGGCGTCGAGATCACGAGGTGCCACGACGTCACGGCCGCGACGCAACCGACGCCCGGACCGACACCCGGAAGGCCGGCGACGAGGCGCCCCAGCGGGAGCAGCTCGCTCACGTCGGGGTCGACCGGGACTTGCCGTGGGCCTCGCCCCACGACCACACGTCGAGGTCGGGTGGCTCGATGCCGAGGTGCGTGAGAGCGGTGGCCACCTGGCTGCGGTGGTCGCTGCCGTGATGCAGCGCCTGGGCCAGGCGAACGCCCAGCGTCGCATGCCGTTCGGTTCCGTCGAGGCGCGTGGCAACGACGTCGCGGTCTTCATCGGTCAGGTCGACCTGCTTCAGCAGGCGCTCCCACCCCTCGGCGTTCTCCACGGCGAGGTCGCGCACGTCGGTGAACGACAAGGCCGCGTCGTCTTGGCGCCCGCGACCTTGATGCCCGTCGGAGACGACCCACAGGTACCAGGTGTCGGCTCCGACGATGTGCCGCAACGTGTCGAGCACGCTGCCGTAGATGGCGGCGATCGGCTCGTCGAGCTGGGCTGCGGTCAGTCCCGAGCAGGCGTCGATGAACCCCTTGGTCGCCCAAGCATGGTGCCGGAATGCGGTGAGGACGGCCATCTCAAGCCACGGCTCGCAGCGCGATGCTCGCGTTCTGGCCACCGAAGCCGAACGAGTTCGAGAGCGCCAGCGTGACCAGTAGGTCGCGGGGCTCGTTCGGGGTGACGTCGAGGTCGCAGTCGGGGTCGGGGGTGTCGTAGTGGATCGTGGGCGGGATGCGTCCGTTCGCGATGGCCAGGGCGCAGGCCGCCCCTTCGACGGCGCCCGCCGCGCCCAACATGTGTCCGGTCATCGACTTCGTCGAGCTGACGGCGACCCGACGTGCCAGGTCCTCGCCCAGCGTCTGCTTGATGGCGACGGTCTCGGCGGCGTCGTTCAGCGGCGTCGACGTGCCATGGGCGTTGATGTACGTGACGGCCGACGGTTCTTCGCCCGCATCGCGAAGCGCCCACTCCATGGCGAGGGTCGCGCCCGAGCCCTTCGGGTCGGGCGCCGTGATGTGGTAGGCATCGGCGCTCGCCCCGTACCCGGCGACCTCGGCGTAGATACGTGCGCCGCGGGCCCGCGCACGGGCTTCATCCTCCAGCACCAGCGCGCAGGCGCCTTCGGAGAGCACGAACCCGTTCCGTGCCTTGTCGAACGGCCGCGACGCGGTCTCGGGGTCGGGGTTCTTCGTGAGCGCCGTCATCTGTGCGAACGCCGCCACGGTGAGCGGGTGTGTCGCCGATTCGGAGCCGCCCGCGATGCACACGTCGAGGTAGCCGTCACGGATGAGCCGCATCGCCTCGCCGATGGCATGGTTCGACGACGCACATGCCGAGATGGTGCAGAGGTTGGGTCCCGTGAAGCCGAACGACATCGCGATGTGACCGGCCGGCGCGTTCGCCATGAGCATGGGGACCATGAACGGCGAAACGCGGCCGGGGCCCTTCTCCAGCAGGACCTCGTGCTGATCCAACAACGTCTGGATGCCACCGATGCCGGTCGCGTAGACACAGCCCGCGCGCTCGGCCACGAACGCCGGCCGTCCGGCGTCATCCCACGCGAGCTTCGCCGACGCGATCGCGAACTGCGTGAACCGGTCGGTCCGGCGGGCCTCCTTCGCGTCGAGGTGCTCGGCGGGGTCGAAGTCGGGAACCTCGCCGGCGACCGAGACCGACAGGTCACCGATGGGGAACCTGGTGATGGTGCGGACGCCGTTGCGGCCCGTCATGAGCCCGGCCCAGAACTCGTCGACCCCGGTTCCGATCGGGGTGACCGGGCCGATGCCGGTGATGACGACGCGGCGGCGTTCGCTCACGATGGGGGAAGCGCCTCAGCCGATGCCGAGCTTCATGGCGACCATGTCGACCGCCTGCCCGACCGTCTTGACATGCTCCATCTCGTCTTCGGGGATCTCGATGCTCCACTCCTCCTCGAGGGCGAGCACCGCCTCGACGAGGTCGAGTGAGTCGGCGTTCAGGTCCTCTTGGAACCGGGCGTCGGGCACCACCTGGACCTCGTCGACGGCGAGCTGCTCGGCCAGCACCTTCTTCACCCGGGTCTCGATCTCTGCACGGTCGGTCATGCGTTCCTCCTGCTCATCTGATCCGGTCCGGCACAGCCTAGTGCGCGGACCCCTACGCGGCTACGCGGTGAGGCCTCCGTCGACGGGGATCACCGTCCCGTTGACGTACGAGGCTTCGTCGGACATCAAGAACCGGACGACGGCGGCGACCTCGGCCAAGGTGGCCGTGCGACCCAAGGGCGTCTGCTCAACGTAGAAGGCGCGCGCCTTGTCGTCGAGGTAGGCGGTCATCTCGGTGTCGACCAGACCCGGGCAGATGGCGTTCACGGTCACGCCTTTGGTCGCCATCTCTCGAGCCAGCGACTTCGTCAGCCCGATGAGGGCGCTCTTCGACGCGCCGTAGACGGTCTGCCCCGGGTTCCCGTGCAGCGCCACCGCGCTCGAGACGTTGACGATGCGTCCCCACTTCTCGCGGAGCATGCCGCGCAGGGCTTCTTTGGCGCACAGGAACGAGCCCCGCACGTTGGTCGCCATGACCCGGTCGTAGACCTCCATGTTGTACTTCACCAGCAGACCGTCTTGGCTCGTGCCGGCGTTGTTGACCAACCCGGTCACGTTGCCGGCCTCGTCGGTGACCCGCCGGAACGCCTCCTGCACCCCGGTGTCGTCGGTGGTGTCGAGGAATACCGTGAGCCCGGGCGTGCCGGCCGCCTCGAGCTCGGCGAGGGTCTCCTTCGCGGCCTGCTCGTTCGACCGGTACCCCACCGCCACCGTCCAGCCTGCGCGCGCCAGCTCGATGGCGCTGGCACGGCCGATGCCGCGGGTGGCGCCGGTGATGACCACGACCTTCGAGGTCATTCGTCGATCCCGGGCATCGTCCACCGCATCACCGTGGCGCCCCAGGTGAGACCGGCGCCGAACGACGTGAACAACACCAGGTCGCCGTCGCGCATGCGACCCGATCGCCAGGCCCGGTCCAGCGCGATGGGGATCGACGCCGCGCTCGTGTTGCCAACATCGGCGACGTCGATGACCGCCTTCTCGGCGGGGATGTGCAACCGGTCGGCCACCGCGGTCATGATCCGCGCGTTGGCCTGGTGGGGGATGAGCAGGTCGACATCGTCGGCGGTGTGCCCGTTCTTCTCGAGCACCTCGCGGCAGGCCGCGGCCATCTCCGTGACGGCTCGCTTGAAGACCTCACGCCCGTTCGGCATATGGATGCGATGCCGGCTCGCGGCCACCGACTCGGGTGTGGCGGGTTCGCGAGATCCGCCGCCGGGCATGAGCAAGATCTCGGCCGCCGTGCCGTCGGCGCCCAGGACGGTGCCCTCGATGCCGGGGCGGTCGCTGGCCGCGATCACCGCCGCGCCGGCGCCGTCACCGAAGAGCACGCTCGTCTGCCGGTCGCCGAAGTCGAGGATGCGGCTGAACACTTCGGCGCCGATGAGTAAGACGGTGTCGGCCACCCCCGACTCCACGAAGGCCGTGGCGGTGGCGAGCCCGTAGCTGAACCCGGCGCACGCGGCGTTCACGTCGAAGGCGGGACACGACAGGCCGAGCTTCTGCTGGACCCAGACCGCGGTCGCGGGGAACGGCGTGTCGCCCGTGACCGACGCGCAGATGATGACGTCGATCTGCGACGCCGAGATGCCCGCGGCGTCCAGGGCGATCAGCGAGGCGTCGGCGGCGAGGTCGGAGGTCACTACGTCACCTTCGACGAAGTGGCGAGCGGCGATCCCCGTCCGGTCGCGGATCCATTCGTCGGACGTCTCGATCTTGTCCTCGAACCACGTGTTCGGGACGAGCCGAGGGGGGAGCGACGAGCCGACGCCGGTGATGGTGGCGTGTCTGGTCACGGCCTCCGAGGATATCGGACGTCGTTGGTCACTGACGGTCGCGGACCGGACGTTGCCTCAGCCGGCGAGCGCAGCAACGTCGTCCGGCGACCCGATGGCCACCGCGGCAGCCTCAGGCACGATGCGCTTCATCAGCCTCGTCAACACGTCGCCGGCGCCCGCCTCGATGAACCGGGCCGCGCCCGCCCCTGCGAGTGTTCGGATGCCCGTCTCCCACCGCACCGGCGAGACCACCTGCACGCCGATGAGCTCGCGGAGCCGCCCCGGATCGGTGACGAGCTCGCCGGTCACGTTCTCCGCGATCGGGAACGACGGTGCCCCGAGCTCGATGCGGCCGAGCACTTCGAGGACAGGCTCCACCGCGGCCCGCATGAGCTCGGAGTGGAACGCCCCGGTGACTTGCAGCCGGATGGCGCGTGTCTTTCGTTCCTTCGCGAGCGTCTCCAGCCGTTCGATGGCCGGCACCGAGCCGCTCGCGACGACCTGCGCGGGGGAGTTCTCGTTCGCGACGACGAGGACGTCGTCGTCGCGAACCTCGTCGATCATGGCCTGGGCGTCGGCTGCGCCGACGCCCACGAGCGCCGTCATCGTCCCCGGGCGCTCCCGTCCGGCACGCTGCATCGCCTCGCCCCGGACCACCACGACCGCGAGCGCATCGGGGAGCGACATCGCTCCGGAGGCCACGAGCGCGGCGAACTCCCCGAGCGAGTGGCCGGCGACCCCCACCGGGTCCTCGAGGCCTTCGGCCTCGAGGACCCGGAACGCCGCCACCCCGCACGCCAGCAGGGCCGGCTGGACGAACGACGTGGTGGCCATGACCGCGACGTCGTGGCAGCCCGCCACGACGTCGCTCCCCAACGACTCCGAAGTCTCCTCGAGCACGGCGCGACCGGCGTGATGCGTGGTCCAGGGGTCCGCCATACCCTCGAACTGCGACCCCTGACCAGGGAAGATCACGGCGGTTCGCTCGCTCATCGGGGCGCAGACTAGCCGGGGAGCGGGTGTGACGGGACCGTGGTTTCGCCCCGTTTCGCCCTCGCGAGGTTGCCAGCCTCCGCCCGTTCCCTGTTCAATGGCCAGGAATCCCATGGCCGAGAGGGTTCAACGTTCGTCTTCCCCCACGTCCCGACCACACGGTGGAACGGAGGGGGTCTTAGGGTTCCTTGGTCGCGACATGGCCGTCGACCTCGGTACCGCGAACACGCTCGTGTACGTGCGTGGACGCGGTGTCGTGTTGAACGAGCCGTCCGTCGTCGCGATCAACACCCTTACCGGAGCTATCCTTGCCGTGGGCGCCGAGGCCAAACGGATGATCGGCCGCACGCCCAGCCACATCCAGGCGGTGCGTCCGCTGAAAGACGGCGTCATCGCCGACTTCGACGTCACCGAGAAGATGTTGCGGTACTTCATCCAACGGGTGCACAAGCGCCGCCTGCTGGCGAAGCCGCGCGTGGTGGTGTGCGTCCCTTCGGGCATCACGGGGGTCGAGCAGCGGGCCGTCGAGGAGGCCACGATCGCGGCGGGCAGCCGGCGGGCCTACATCATCGAGGAGCCGATGGCGGCGGCGATCGGCGCGGGTCTGCCCATCCACGAGCCCACCGGCAACATGATCGTCGACATCGGCGGGGGCACGACCGAGGTCGCCGTCATCTCGCTCGGTGGCATCGTCACCTCCACGTCGATCCGCATCGGCGGCGACGAGCTCGACGAGGCGATCATCCAACACGTGAAGAAGGAGTATTCGCTGTTGCTTGGCGAGCGCACCTCCGAGGCGATCAAGCTCGCCATCGCCTCGGTCTTCCCGATGCCCGAGGAGCTGGTCGCCGAGATCAAGGGGCGCGACCTCGTGAGCGGGCTTCCCAAGACCATCACGATCAGCGCCGAAGAGATCCGCCGTGCCATCGAGGAACCCGTGAACGCGATCATCGACGCCATCAAGACGACCCTCGACCGCACGCCCCCCGAGCTGGCCGCCGACATCATGGACCGCGGCATCGTGCTCACCGGAGGCGGTGCGTTGCTTCGGGGTCTCGACAAGCGGCTCCGACACGAGACCGGCATGCCGGTGCGCATCTCCGACACTCCCTTGCAGGCCGTCGTGCTCGGCTCAGGGAAGTGCCTCGAAGAGTTCGAGGTGCTCCAGCGCGTCTTGGTGAGCCCGCGCAGCCGGCGGTAGTGCCTGTGGCGGTCCGGCGAACCCGTCCTCGCAGCGCTCGACTGCTGGTCATCTCATTGATCTCGGCGTCGCTCGCCATCATCACGCTCGACTACCGCCAAGGCGCCGACGGTCCGTTGGCATCGCTCGGGCGGGTCGCGCGTTCGACCATGGCCCCGCTGCAGAGTGCGGTGACCGCGGTCACGGAGCCGGTGGGCGACTTCTTCTCGGGCCTCGCGAACCTGCCATCGCTGGCCGACGAGAACGAGCGTCTCGTGAACGAGGTCGACGACCTCCGCACGAAGGTCGCCGTGTTCGCCGAGCAGGAGCGTGAGCTCGAGACGCTCTATGACCTGCTCGGCCTGACCCAGCTCCACCCGTCGGCCGTGCCGGCGGTGGTGATCGGCAACGGTGTCTCGAACTTCGACTGGAGCATCACGATCGACAAGGGTGCGGCCGACGGGCTCGCCGTCGACATGCCGGTCGTGACCGGCACGCCCGAGGCGCCACGACTCGTGGGCAAGATCGTCTCGATCACCGACCACTCCGCCGACGTGCAGCTCGTCATCGACCGCGACTACGCCGTCGCCGGGACGTTGAGCGACCCGCGCGAGGTCGGTCTGATCGTCGGCCAGGGGGAGCAGGACCTGCGTATGGACCTCATCACCCCGGGCACCGCGATCGATGTCGAGGCCGGCTCGGTCGAGGTCTTCACCGTGAGCTATCAGGTGCATGGCGAAGAAGGCCTCTATCCACCTGGTCTCCTCATCGGGACCGTGTCTCGCGTCTTCGAAGACGCGAACGACCTGCAGACGGCCGTGTCGGTGCGGCCGGCCGTCGACTTCTCGTCGCTCGACTTCGTGCTCGTGCTCATGACGGCCCGTCCCCAGGAGCCAGCGTCGTGACCCGACGCATCGTCGTCATCGCCGGTGTGGTTGTGGTTGCGCTGCTCCTGCAGTCCACCGTCTTCGCCGATCTTCGGTTGCTCGGTGTGCGTCCTGAGCTGGTGTTCCTCGTGACGGTGGCGGTCGCCATCACCGAGGGCCCGTCCGAAGGCGCCGTCGTTGGGTTCGCCGGCGGCCTGGCGCAGGACTTCTTGCTGAACCAGCCGAAGGGCATCACGGCGCTCACCCTCACGCTCCTCGGCTACGTCATCGGGCTCTCGAGGGCCTACATCACGTCGCCGTCACCGCTGCTTCCCACCGCGCTCGTGGCCGTCGGGACCGCGGCGGGGCTGCTGTTCTACTCGGTGGTCGCGACGTTGCTCGGCGTCTTCGACCAGTCCGTGACGTACGCGGTGAAGGTCATCGTTCTGGCCTCGCTGTACAACGCTGTGTTGACTCCCATCGTGTACCCGGCGCTGCGCCGCATGGTGGAAGGCACACGTCCTCGACGGGTGGTGCGGTTCTGATGGACAAGACGGCGTCGCGCCTGCGTCTGCTGGCCCTGCTGGTGGCGCTGATGTTCGTCGCGTTGTCGACGCGGCTGTGGTTCCTGCAGGTCCTCGCCGTCGAGTCGTTCGCCGAAGACGCCCGCAACAACAGCGTGCGGTTCGTGTACAGCGAACCCCTGCGCGGCCTCATCCTCGATGCGTCCGGGGACCCACTCGTGGCGAACCGCGGGGCCATCGAGGTCAGGGTCAACCGCGACGAGCTGGGCGACGATGCCGAGGCGATCGTGTTGCGACTGTCCGACGTGCTCGGCCTCGACGCCTCGACGCTGCGGGAACGCCTGCAAGACGACCGGTACTTCTCGTACCAGGCGATCCCCATCGCGAGCTTCGTCGACACGAAGCCCGAGGAGCCGGGAGCCACGAGCCTCGGCGAGCGGATCGCCTTGTACATCAACGAACATCGGGCCGAGTTCCCGGGCGTGCAGGTCGTGCCGGTCAGCGTTCGGTCCT
>Ga0247727_10010178_pt1 | contig 16742 bp, 21 predicted proteins | sample WisWelCaveWW1625_FD_202498 | JGI IMG/M metagenome (GOLD analysis project Ga0247727, IMG submission 202498) | Biofilm microbial communities from Wishing Well Cave, Virginia, United States - WW16-25 | ecosystem: Environmental > Aquatic > Deep subsurface > Groundwater > Cave microbial mat | place...
GACCGGCATGAGAAAGTATGCTGGCGAGCGGGGGGCGTCAGCCCCCTGATCCTTATGAAAGTTCGGCACATCAGGGGGCTGACGCCCCCCGCTCGCCAGCCCAATTGTCAATGCCGGTCTACTTAGCAAAGAGGGCAGCAACCGATTCGTCAGTTCTTCGCCGCCGAACCGCCGATGAATCGATCCGCGACGAGCGGTTCGATTGGCAACACTACCGCCTTGACCGACTTTCGGGCCGCACCTATACTCCCGCTCAATTCTGGTAACGAGTTTTGACCAGCTCTCATAATCGATTCGCCGAGTGGAATCTGCTGTTTTGCCTTGAACCAGGCGGCGCTAGGCCAATTGTGAACGGAATCACCTGTGATCTGAAACCAGCTCAGCCCAGAGAGGAACCACAATGTCAACGCAAGCAATCAGGGGAACCTACGAGGACATTACGAGAACCATTGGCAACACGCCATTGGTGCAACTTCGCCGCGTGTGCGACGGGGCGGGTGCGAAGGTGTTGGCAAAATTAGAGAGTGCCAACCCGTGCTGGTCGGTGAAAGACCGCATCGGCGTTTCCATGATCGACGCGGCCGAACGCGACGGACGGATCAAGAAAGACACGATCATTGTCGAACCGACGAGCGGCAACACGGGCATTGGGCTGGCGTTCGTTTGTTCCGCGCGCGGCTACAAGCTGATGGTGACAATGCCAGAAAGTATGAGTCTGGAACGGCGCAGGCTTTTGAAGGCATTCGGGGCCGAAATCGTGCTGACACCGGCGACCGAGGGGATGCCGGGTGCCGTGCGCCGGGCGGAAGACATCGTCAAGAACAACCCGAACGCGTTCATGCCGCAACAATTCAAGAACCCGGCGAACCCCGAAATCCATCGCCGCACGACGGCCGAGGAAATCTGGGGTGACACCGACGGCCAATGCGATTTCCTCGTGAGCGGCGTCGGCACCGGCGGAACGATCACTGGCGTGGGCGAAGTAATCAAGAAACGAAAACCAAGCTTCAAGTGCATTGCCGTCGAGCCGGCCAAATCACCGGTGCTCACGCAGAAGCGAAACGGCGAGCCCCTCAAACCAGGCCCGCACAAAATTCAAGGCATCGGGGCGGGCTTCGTGCCCGATATTCTCAACATCGGAATCATCGACGAGATTATTCAGGTGCAAGAAGAAGACGCCTTTGCCATGGCCCGGCGACTGGCGTCCGAGGAGGGGATTCTCTGCGGAATCTCGTCCGGCGCGGCCGCCCATGTCGCCGTGCAAGTCGGGAAGCGGCCGGAGAACGCCGGGAAAACAATCGTCGTCGTGCTGCCAGACCTCGGCGAACGATATCTGTCCACGGTACTGTTCCCGGAATAATTCAGCTCCGGCTGGCGGCGGCCACGAGAAAAGATAAACTGGACTTCAGTCGGCGGGGCCGAGGTCGTTCAGACTGCCCGCCGCATGACCAAGCCACAGGGGTCGGGGCGACCCCTGTGGCTTTCGTGGTTTCGAGCGACACCAATGCTAGAAATCCCAGCGGCGATCTTCGATTCCATGATTGAGCACGCGCGATCCGAAATGCCCATTGAATGCTGCGGGTTATTGGCCGGTCGTGCCGGCACGGTCGAGCGCCGGTTTCCATTGCGAAACACTCTGGCCAGCCCCGTCGCCTATCTGGCGGACGTCGAGGAGCTGTTCACCGCCTTTCGTGAAATGCACCGCTGCAGCGATGAACTCATTGCAATTTATCACTCCCATCCCACTTCCGAGGCACGCCCAAGCCGGGTTGATCTGGCAGAGAACTTTTATGGTGAAATCCCGCGCGTGATCATTTCGCTCGCCGGCCCCGAACCGTCAGTCAGGGCATTTCGACTCTACGCAGACCACTTCGACGAGTTGCCGTGCCTTCGCAAGCCGAATTGAACTGCCGGGCGGTTCTTCCTAGAATCCGAACGACGTTCTACAAATCCAATGGTCTTTCGACGGGGTATAGGGAATGGACCGGACGCTGGTAATTTTGAAACCGGACTGTGTGCAACGCCGGCTTGCGGGCCGAGTGCTCGCGCGGTTCGAGGACAAGGGATTGCGCATCTCGGCATTGAAGATGTTGAAAATGGACCGTGCGTTGGCGGAGCGGCTCTATGCCGTTCACAAAGGCAGAGATTTTTACGAGCCGCTGCTCGCGTTCATGACCTCCTCGCCGTCGATCGCCCTGGTGATCGAAGGACCCTCAGCCATCCAGGTCGTGCGTGGCATGCTGGGCCCTACTGCCGGCACCGAGGCCGCGCCGGGCACGATCCGCGGCGACTTCGGACTCAGTTCCCGACTCAATCTCGTACACGCCTCGGACAGTTCCGAAAGTGCTGCTCGCGAAATCGACATTCTGTTTCAACCCGCCGAACTACTGAACTACGAGCTTGCCAATGGCCGCTGGGTGGTACCGCCAGCATGAGTGCGGTTAAGATAATGCGCTTTTTCTTTCTTGAGTCTGCCAAGTTGATTTGATTCACCAATCGCGAGCGCATTTCTCTTGGCGGGCATCGCGATTGCTTCCCGATCTGGCGACAATCAGGCATCCAACTCTCCGGAAAACCGAACCGTGGGGGGTGATCGCTCGTGAATTTGAACCGAGCCGCATGGCGTAGACCGTTCAATTCACGCAGGGTCAGAAGCAAGACTCTGCGGTTTGAACGACTAGAAGATCGTTTGTTGCTCGCCACGGTTTCTTGGATCACAGACTCCGACGGCTTCTGGGATGTGGCTAGCAATTGGAGCACCGGCACTGAGCCGGGACCGAACGACGACGTGATGGTCGATCGACCTGCCGGTGATTTCACTATCAGTCACCGCCAGGGCAGCAACTCCATCCGCAGCCTCACGTCTACTGAGGCCGTAACGCTCTCCGGTGGCCGTCTCAACGTCGCGGCGACGGTCCAAGTTAGTAACACATTTACTATGGCTGGCGGCACTCTCGCCAATGCCACAGTGCTGGGTGCGTCGGGGACCAAGCTGGTGCTGACCGGCAATGGCGGGACGCTGGACGGGGTGCGGGTGGATGGGGACTTGGTGTTGGGGTCTTGGGCGACGGCGACGATTGTGAACGGACTGGAGCTGAACGGAACGGTGACGCTGGCGGAGCAGTACAGCCGGCTGGATTTTGTGGGGACGCAGACGCTTTCGGGGACGGGGGCGGTGGTGTTCGGTAATTTTTACGCCAACGCGGTACGGGTGAACGATGCGGGCACGACGCTGACGATCGGGTCGGGGATCACGATTCGTGGCGGGTCGAACCAGGGCTACGGGGCGCGGCTGGGGTACAGCGACTACTGGGGTGGTCCGACGAACATTGCGGTGGTGAACCTGGGGACGATCAGCGCGGACGGTTCGCGGATCACGCTGCTGCAGGGGAGCTTCACGAACGCGGGGACGGCCGAAGCGCGAAACGGCGGCGAGTAGGTAGTTACGCCAATTCCGAACAATTTCTCGGGCAACACGCTGACTGGAGGCACCTGGCGCGTCTTTGCCAATAGCACGCTTCGCCTGATCAACACCGACATCGTTACCAACGCCGCCGACATTGTTTTGGTGGGGCCCAATTCAAACTTTTATCGCGACTTTGGCACTGCAAGCGCGCTGGCGAACTTTACGAACAACGCAGCAGCAGGAAGTCTCACGGTCCGAGATGGCCGCATTTTTACAACTGCCGCCAGCTTCAACAATGCGGGACAACCGACTATTGGTCCTGGGAGCACACTTGTTGCCTCAGGCGATTACATCCAGGCTTCAGCGGGGTCGTTGGATCTGCAACTCGGCGGAAGCCCAACGAGCGGCCAGTTCGGTCAACTGACCACTCCCGGCTCGGTCAACTTGGCCGGTAGGCTGCGCGTGAGTCTGGTCAACGACTACGCGCCGCGGGCAGGCGATAGCTTCGCCGTTGTGAGCTTTGGTAGCCACACTGGAACCTTTGCGACCACCGATGGTCTCACAAGTCTCCGGGTGCGGCTCTTTGAGGCCGCGTTGACCGCTTCCAACCTGACGTTCAACTCGCTGGTCAATGCCTCTGATCTGGCGGCGGAGACGGTCGCGATCCCACCCAGCGGCGTTCCGGGGCAGAGCGTAACGATCGCCTACTCGGTCCGCAACAACGTGGACTTGCCGACCACAACCGACACCTGGTTCGACTGGGTCTACCTGTCGGCAGACGACCGGCTGGATCGGTCGGACAAGTTGATAGGCCAAGCGCAGCATGTTGGGACGGTCGGCGCCCTATCCAGCTACGGCGGGACCCTGACAGCCCCGATTCCCGGCGTGCCGCCGGGCGACTACCGTTTCATCCCGGTTGTCGATGCCCGCGGGATGGTCCCTGACCTGGATCGAACGAACAACATTGCCATTTCCACGGGAGCCATCACGCTGACCATCCCGGAGCTTGTCCTGAATACGCCGCTGCGCGGTCAGTTCGAGACGTCTGGCCAGTCGCACTACTATCAGATCACCGTTCCAGCCGGCCGCACATTGGTCGTGTCGCTGGACAGCGACGCTTCGAGCGGCTCCAACGAGCTGCACATTCGCCGCGGGGCTATACCCACTACGGTCCAATTCGATGCGAGAAGTCGTCGGGGCGCATTCCAGCCAGACCAAGAGCTGGTCGTTCCGGCCACGCAGGCCGGTATATACTACGTTTTGGTGCAGACCCAATTTGGTCAGGCGAGCGCAAGCCCCTACACGATCACCGCCGGCCTGCTAGGATTCGCCATTCGCACGACATCACCGTCATTGGCAGGAAACGCAGGCTACGTCACCTTGGCCTTGGAGGGATCAGAGTTCAGCCCGTTGATCCAGGTGAGCTTGGTTGCCCAAGACGCAACAGAGCTTCCAGCCATCGAGACATACTTCGCGGATGCCTTGCGTCTCTACTCGACGTTTGATCTTCGAGGTCGTCCTGTGGGTCTGTATGACCTGAGAGTGACGAAGCTGTCTCGGGAAGGGACACCAACAGGCGAGTCGGCTGAGTTGCCGGGCTCCTTGCGCGTCACGGAGGGACTGGGCGCGCGCTTTGAATCCAGGCTAGTGGGACTCCGGTTCGTGCGAGCCGGTCGTGACTTCACTCTGTCTGTGGAGTACGCCAACAATGGCGACGCCGATATGATCCCAGGATTGCTGGTGGTGCGTAGCTCTTCTGCCCTGATGAAACTTGCCGGTTCCCAATCGGGATTCAACAACAGACTGCACTTGCTGGCGGTCCCACTCCAGGACCCTGCCGGGATCTTGCCACCAGGTGCAAGTGGACGCATTGACTTGATCTCCACAGCGCCGGGCGGAACAGTTACTTACGAACTCTCCTACATTCCCGCAAACAGCCCTGAGCTATTCCCCTGGGATCCGGTCGAAGCCATTTTCCGTCCTGCCGGAGTTCCCGATGCCGAATGGATCCCGTTTTGGGCCGGGATTACCAGCCGCATTGGTTCGACGTGGGGCGAGGTACTCACCCGGCTATCCGAAACAGCCACACAAGCAAACCTGCCTGGGCCCGATCGGTTTTCCTTCGATGATTTACTCGCCTGGCTCATCACTGCCGAGGCCGGATCGGACGACGCTGGTCACTCGCACTGCCCATCCTGGACATTCGATCCGGCGAAATGCGCCGCGGCTTACGATCCCGCAACCGACGTGCGACTGCCCGGGTCGGAGAATTGGAATCCAGATGCATCGAGAACCTTCATCATCACGCACGGTAACGGTGGGCCGGCCGAACGATTTGGCGGACTCGCGGATGAAATCCATAACCGTTATCCAGACGCAAATGTCATCCGCGTAGAGTGGCCAAAAGGATCCAGCCACCTCGATCCGTGGTGGTCGTCCTTCCAGATTAATCCCGCTGCGGCTGAAGCCGCGCGACGGCTGCAACAGTTGCCCGGTTTCGATCCCAATAAGGTCACGATGATCGGCGAGAGCTTTGGGAACTATGTGAATGCGGCCGAGCACCGACATTTCCAGTGGCACTCAGATCGTGAACTCTGCCTCAATCGTCTTTGACGCCAACGATCCGATTGTCACGAACACAGTAATCAACACGATCGACAGCGGCCCACCGACCAGTGGCGTTCAGTCTTTACCGGTTGCCGTTTCTTCGGCAATCTTTCCAGTAACTTGGACGGGCGACGACGATTTCGGCGGCTCTGGCATCGCCCATTACGATGTACTCGTCTCAGCGGATGTCGGGCCATTCCAACTCTGGCTCGACGATACCACGGAAACTTCCGCTGAATTTCCCGGCATGGCAGGTCACACCTACGCCTTCTACTCAGTCGCGACCGATAACGTTGGCCACGCGCAGCCATTGCCAGGCGCAGCTCAGGCTGTGACTACAGTGGATGTAACGCCGCCCATTCTAATCGGCATGCCGGGCGATCAAACCGGTGAGGCCACCGGCCCCAACGGCGCAGTCGTCACCTTCGTTCCACCGACTGCCAGCGACAACCTGGACTCTAATCCTGATGTCGTCTGCACGCCGGCCAGTGGATCGACCTTCGCGCTGGGGCTGACCACCGTCACGTGTACGGCAACGGACGCTTCCAACAATTCGACGGAAAAGACCTTTTCAGTCACGGTCCAGGACAGCATAAGCCCCACGATCACCGGTGTTGGGCTTGTTACACAGCGAATCGGCAAGAAGCAACAAGTAACGGGTCTTCGAATCTTGAGCAGCGAGGGACTAAGCGAGTCTTCGGCGGAGAATGTCGACAATTACTCGATCGTCCCCATAGCGAAAAATGGCCGTCGCGGGCAACCGATTCAACCGCGGACTGCCGAGTTGGATGCGAACGGACAGACCGTAACCCTGACAATCCCCGGCGCGTTGAAGGTGAACTCTTTCTTTGAGATCTCCGTTCGTTCCGGCCTGATTGACCTGGCGTCGAACCAGCTTGATGGGAATGCGGATGGGATAGCCGGCGACGACTACGTGGGCAATCTTGGGATTGGAACCGTGTTGACTTATGCCGACCGCGACAAGGACGCTGTCACAGTCACTCTCAGCGCTGGAGGAGTGATGGCATTGGAGTTCCGCTCGGGTCAACAATTCCCCAGCTTGCGTCTGGAGGGCATCACGACGAACAGTGTTCATTCGGGCAGCATTCGGCGCGCACGCCGCACCGGAGACGGGATGACGACGTTCGCATCGGTCACACCCGTTGTTGGCTTCAGGAATTCCCTACCTCCGAGCTTTCATGTCGGTCCAAAGATCGCTGCTGCTGTGGACGAGTTGCTTGAATCGGATGAACTCATTGGGAAAAGCCTCATTCGAGGGGCGTCCATGTCGCTTCTCCGATCCGGTCTCCGGGCGCGCGACCTGTTGAGTTCCCGAGCGTGACCGTCTGGCTGCTCGGAAGATACAAGTGCAGGTGGAAGCAGCAACTTCGCCGCTTTGGCTGTATTCAATGTGATCGGGTACAATCTGGGCATGAGCCGCACTCGTGCAAACTGAAAATCCTTTTTTGCGGTTGTCGTTCTTGCGAGTGTTGTATTCGCCATCACCGTGCTGGCATACGTCGTGCCGTTGGTAGTGTCCAATCCACCACACGGCGAAAGTACCGATGCGGTTACGAACAGGACGGAAAGTGCGTCGCGCGAGATCCAGATACTCTTTCAGCCATCGGAAGTGCTCGACTACGAATTCGCCAATTGTCGGTGGGTAGTGCCGGTTCATTAGAACACCTAACAAAATGGGGACTGGCTCCGAGTCCGTGAGGTGCCTGTCCTCATTTTGATAGAGCCTCTTAAACTCGTTATCGCGCGATGTGTTGTTTTGCCGCACCGCTAGAACGTTGAGAATCACTCGTGAGCAATAACAAGCCAGACGGCAACCCGTTCTACGCAATGGTCGTATTAGTCGGCGTGGTCTTTCTGGTGACTGCCATGTCCTACGTCATGGCGTTGGTCCGTTTGGAAAATCAGCCGGCTGCCACCACCGTTCCGGCCCGTGTAAATCCCGCGATGCAGTTCTTGGAACAGCGCGGCGGATCGCTTTTGTTATGGGAGGCTGGAGTGCTGACCGTCATCGCGGTGTTGGCGATGGCCCTTGACCGGTGGCGCAGCGGGCAAACTCTAATCGAAATACACTTGGAATCGCCTGCGCCGCGGACCGATAGCAGTGTGAAAGACTAAGCCTCGACCAAGCGACGATTCTCTCCCTCTCCCCTGTATTCAGGGGAGAGGGCCGGGGTGAGGGGTTCTGTTCGAGTGCACTCTGCGGAACGCCTCACCCTAACCCTCTCCCCTGAGTACAGGGGAGAGGGAACAGGAGTTTGCGCACGGTTCGCTCGTTTGATGACTAATTTGCCGACGAAGATCGTTCTTTTCCTCTTGTTCACGTCGTTGACCTTATGCACGCAGACGCCAAACGAATCGATGAGCTTCGGCGGCTGATCGAGCATCACAATTACAAGTACTACGTCGATGATTCGCCGGAAATCAGCGATCGCGAGTTCGACGTTTTGCTGGAAGAACTGAAACAGCTCGAGGCCCGGTTTCCAGAATTGGCCGTTCCGAATAGCCCGACGCAAAAGGTTGGCGGCCAGCCGATCACTCAGTTCCGCTCGGTAACGCATCGGGTTCCGATGCTTTCGATTGAAAACACCTACAACGAAAGTGAAGTACGCGAGTTTGACGGCCGTGTCCGCAAGCTGCTCGGCGGGGAACTGCCAGCCTACGTGGTGGAACTGAAGATCGACGGTGTGGCCGTATCGGTCACTTATCGCAACGGCGTGCTCGAACTGGGCGCGACGCGGGGTGACGGCGAACGCGGCGACGACGTCACGCACAACCTGCGGACCGTTTGCGATCTCTCGCTGCGGCTCATGGCTCCATTACCGCCACAATCGATCGAGCTGCGCGGCGAAGTATACATGATGAATTCAGACCTGGCCCGACTCAATGAACGTCAGGCGTCTCGCGGAGAGAAGTTATTCGCCAACCCGCGCAATGCCAGCTCCGGCGCCTTGAAACTGCTCGATCCGCGAATCTGTGCCGAGCGCCGACTGCGATTCCTGGCCCACGGACTGGGCGAAGTGGAGGGAATCAAGCTGCGTTCGCACAGCGAATTCCTGAGTTTCGTGAAGCGGCTTGGCATACCTACGGTGCCTCATTCGCCCGTTCTTGATTCTATCGATCGCGTGCTGGAGCATTGTCACGAATGGTCCGAAAGAACACACGAGCTGGAATTTGAAATCGACGGTTTCGTGGTCAAGGTCGATGACTATTCCCAGCGCGAACGGTTGGGGACAACATCCAAGGCTCCGCGGTGGGTGATCGCGTACAAGCTCGAGAAGTGGGAGGCCGAGACTCGCGTTCTCGACATTCGCGTGAACGTCGGCAAGACCGGCACACTTACGCCGGTGGCCGATCTGGAGCCGGTGCAGATCGCCGGCACGATGGTCTCCCACGTCAGCCTGCACAACTCGCAGGAAATCGAACGAAAAGATGTGATGATCGGCGACACGATCGTGGTCGAAAAGGCCGGGAAAATCATCCCGCACGTAGTGCGAGTCGAAAAAGAGAAACGAACCGGTAGCGAAAAGCGGTTTCAGTTCCCAAGTCAGTGCCCAACGTGTTCCGGTGAAATCGTGAAGGACGAAGGGGGCGTTTACCTGCGCTGCGTGAACCCGTCGTGTCCGGCTCAGCTCAAGGAGCGGCTGCGTTTCTGGGCCCACCGCGATGCCATGGACGTTGAGGGATTGGGCGAAAAACTTATCGATCAACTTGTGGACACCGACGTGGTGAAAGGCATCCCCGATTTGTATCGGCTGGCACTCGAGAAGCTGGTCGCGCTGGAACGCATGGGCGAGAAGTCTGCCCAGAATCTGCTCGAAGGACTGGAGGCCAGCAAGTCGCGCGATCTGTCGCGGCTGCTCACCGGACTGGCAATCCGCCATGTGGGCACGCGGACCGCCGAGATTCTGGCGGAGCAGTTTCAGACGATGGACCGGCTACTCGCCGCCGCGCCCGCGGACTTTGAGAACATTCACGAGATCGGCCCGATCATGGCCGCGAGCATCAATCAATTCTTCGTCAACGAAGCCAATCGCCAATTGATCGGCGACTTGCGACAACTCGGCCTGAAAATGGAATCCTCCCTGAAGCCCAAGTCGGCCGGAGGCATGCCGTTGTCGGGAAAGAACCTCGTCGTCACGGGTACGATGGATCGCTACAGCCGGCCAGAGATTGAGTCGCTCATCAAGGGTCACGGCGGGCGCGTTTCGTCCAATGTGTCCAAGAAGACAGACTTCGTGGTCGTGGGCGCCGATCCGGGCTCGAAGGCGGACAAAGCCCGCGCGCTGGGCGTGCCGACGATCAGCGAGTCCGAACTAGAGAAGATGATCAAGTCATAGTGAAGAAGTTCGTCGGAGCGACTGGAAGAATCCGATTGATCTCGCGGCGGCATTGGCATGAATTGCTGGCGTGAGTCACGACGACTAGAATGGAACACGTCAAGTGCGTGCATGGTTGCCAAATTCGTTTAGCCAAGGAATGTGAGAAGCCCAATGGCGATCGCTGAGTTACTGCCGCAAGAAACGATTCGGGTTCCAGCATCTGCCCTGTCGCTGGACGGCTTTCGGCGATGGGCGAAGTCGGCTGAGTTCCCGGAGCAAGGCCGTTTTTCATTCATTGGCGCGGAGCTTTTCATCGACATGAGCCCGGAAGAATTAGAAACACACAACAAGGCCAAAACCGCAACCGTCACTAAACTTTTTCAGTTGGTCGACGATCGTGATCTCGGACAGTTCTATGGCGATGGAACGTTAGTGACCAATGCCGCTGCAGACTTGTCCACCGAGCCGGACGGTACTTTCGTGTCGTGGAAATCGCTGGAGTCAGGCCGAGTTCGACTGGTGCCGCGCAAGGGCGTATCCGGCCAGTATCTGGAAATCGAGGGCAGCCCGGACATGACGCTCGAAGTGGTCAGTACGAGTTCGGTTCCCAAGGACACGGTGCTGCTCAAGAAGACATATTTTCGCGCCCGCGTACGCGAATACTGGTTGATTGATGCCCGCAGCGACGAACTGAGTTTTCAGATTCTCGTGCGCGGCAAGTCGGGATTCGTGGCCGCGCCGTCGCGCGGAGGGTGGCAGCGTTCGGACGTTTTTGGTTGCAGCTTTCGACTGGAGCGACGCCGCGGCCGCATGGGGCTGTGGCGCTATGCCCTGAAGGTTCGACCCAAGTAATCCAACAGGATTGAGCATCATGAAGCAATTTCACCTGAACGATTCCACGTCACACGACGCCGGTAGTTTGACCCTGGAAGAAGATGAGCTGAGTAGTTCTGAAACGCCTACATCGGTTGACCACGCACGAATCCAACGAGCTGTCCGCGAGATTCTGCTGGCCGTAGGGGAGGACCCGGATCGCGAGGGGCTGCGCGACACGCCCGCCCGCGTGGCACGAATGTACGCGGAACTCTTCAGCGGTTTGCACCGGGACCCGGCGGAACACCTGAGAAAGTGTTTCACGCAAAAGTACGACGAGATGGTGGTCGTGCGCGATATCAGCTTCGCCAGCTTGTGCGAGCACCACATGCTGCCGTTCATCGGGAGCGCGCACATCGGTTACCTGCCGAAAGGAAAGATCGTGGGCCTCAGCAAATTGGCCCGCGTTGTGGAGGACGTTTCGCATCGGCCTCAAGTGCAGGAACGGATGACCGAGGAGATCGCGGACTTGCTGATGCAGGAGCTGGACGCACGCGGTGTCGCGGTCGTGGTCGAGGCGATGCACACGTGCATGACGATCCGTGGCGTGAAGAAGCCCACAAGCGTTTGCATCACCAGTGCCATGCGCGGCGGTTTCAAAGACAACCAATCCACTCGCGCCGAGGTGCTGGCCCTGATCCGCGGCTCATCCACCGTGTAGACAAGAATCCGGCCAATCGTTGTGACAGCAAGCCTTCTCACCGACTTTTGTATTCGGCTTTCCACAGGCCTGGCGTGCATGATGGTGTGTACGTCCGCCAGGCAAGTGGGCATTCAGTTTTTCCGTACGCTCATGTTGACGATCCTTGGCCTGGCCGTGCTGGGCCTTCTCGCCGGCCCGCGCGTTTCTCAAGTTGCGGGCCTGAGTTTGCTTGGTTCGGCTGTGCTGGCATTCTTGGGTTTTGTCCTTTGGACGCTAGGCCGATTGTTGGCGGCAAAGTGGATTACCGTTTTGCTCTTAGCCTGTAGTTTGGTCTCGCTCTTGGTTCCCTGGCATGACGAACAGACAAAGGGCTGGGCGGTTCAGGCCATTCACGCCGGCGAATCGGTGACTTCAGCGTTGCTTCTTGGCTCAATGTCGGCCGCCATGCTGCTCGGTCATTCGTATCTCATTGCTCCGACGATGTCGATCGAGCCGCTGAAGAATTTAGTGCTTGGGGTTGCAGCGTCGGTGGCTGGCCGCAGCGCGGTCGCTGCTGCTAATTTGGCCATGATCAATCTCAGCCCGACCAGCCACGGCGCGGAGTCGGCCCACAGTGGCCTGACAGGGTCCCTGATTGCCGCTCGGTGGCTCATTGGCTTGCTCGGTCCGGCCATAATCGCTTGGATGGTCTGGCAGACCGCGCGGATTCGCTCGACGCAATCGGCAACTGGGATCTTGTACGCCGGAGTGATCCTCACCTTTTTCGGAGAACTTGTGTCCGAAATCCTGAGCAAGCATCCTCAATAGGAGTCGGCTGCAGTCATGAACCTGACCTTTGAATGTCCAAACTGTCGCACGCCCCAGCGAGCCTACATGAGCGAGCAGCAACCAGCCGCTACTTGTGTGAATTGTTCGCATGTATTTCCGCCTCATGCTGATTCACGCGCCACTCCCACTTTGAACGAATGCTTCGTCTGTGGCACGGAAGACCTGTACGTGGAAAAAGACTTCCCGCATCGGCTGGGGATTTCCATCGTGATCGTCGGCGGGATTCTAAGTAGCATTGCGTGGTGGCAATACTGGTATCCCACTGCCATTGGCGTGCTTCTAGTCACTGCCTTGCTGGACCTTTGCTTGTACTACTCGATCGGGGACGTGCTGGTTTGCTATCGCTGCTTGGCCCAGTACCGCGGGGTTACACGAAATCCGAATCACAAGCAGTTTGATCTAGGCGTCGGCGAGCGCTACCGCCAGGAGCGAATGCGCGTGGATCTGCTGCGCGCAACCCACGCAAAGCCAGCGACGGTTTCACCCGGGAACGAGCACCATTGAGGCGAATCATGGAGATCAAAGTTCGGCTTTTCGCACTAGCCAGGCAGTTAGCGAATTGCGACACTCTTACCGTTGCAATGTCTCAGCAAGCCACGGTCAAGGACCTTCGGCATGAAATTGCCCATAAGTGTCCGCAATTGGCCGGCCTGATGAGTCAGATGTTGATCGCGGTTGATTCGGAATACGCCGGCGATGCCACTCCAGTCTCGGAACGGTCCGATGTCGCCTGCATTCCACCCGTAAGCGGCGGCTGAGGGTGAGTAATGATAGAGATTACGCGAGAAATTATCGATCACGCGAAACTCACAGATCGAGTCCGGTCTGACCAGGCGGGCGCGGTGGTGACCTTTCTCGGCACAGTGCGAGAATTTACCGACGGGAAACAGTCGGCATCACTGGAATACGAGGCGTACCCCGAAATGGCAGAACTGAAGCTGCGCGAGATCGAGAACGAGGCTCGCACGCGCTGGCCGATCATCGACATGGCACTGGTTCACCGCGTGGGACATCTTGAGCTTGGCGAGGTGAGCGTCGCGATTGCCGTGAGTTGTTCGCATCGATCGCAGGCATTCGAGGCCTGCCGGTTTCTCATCGAACAAGTCAAAGCGATCGTGCCGATTTGGAAGCGCGAAAACTGGGCTACCGGCGAAAGCGATTGGGTCCACCCTGGCCTCGATCGAATTGTGACCGAGATTGCGGCAGGTGAAAAATGACCGATGTCGAAACCGAAAAACTGATCGACACGTTTTGGCGCGTGCATGACAACCTGCGCATCAGTGTCACCGACCGCTGCAACATTCGATGTTTCTACTGTATGCCAGAGGACAATCCGGCTTATGTCGAGCGCGAGGAGATTCTGACCTTTGAAGAAATCGAACGCTTCGTGCGCATCATGGTGCAGCTCGGCGTGCGAAAGATTCGCCTAACGGGCGGCGAACCGCTGGTGCGACGCAATTTGCCCACTCTTATCGAAAAGCTCGTTCAGATTCCGCAGGTGCGGGATCTCGGCCTAACCACAAACGGAATTCTGCTGCCAGAACAGGCCGACTCGCTTTACGCTGCGGGACTACGGCGAATCAACATCCATCTCGACACGCTCGATCCCGGCCGATTCAAGCTGATCACTCGACGGGATGGCTTTGAGCGCGTGCTTGAAGGCATCTTTCTCTGCAAGCGACTTGGGTTCGACCCGGTCAAGCTCAACGCGGTGGCCGCCCGCGGGTATATCGAAGAGGACATTGTGCCACTGGGCATGTTTGCTCGGGAACACGGTGTCGATGTCCGGTTCATCGAGTTCATGCCGCTCGATGCTGAAAACCAGTGGCAACGTGACAAGGTGCTGTTCGCACAGGAGATTCTCGATCGTTTGGCGGATGGGATCATGCCATTGGTTCCCGTGCCGCACCAAGACCCGCGTGCCCCGGCATCCGAGTTTGTATTCGAGGATGGCATCGGTCGAATCGGCCTGATCGCGTCGATTAGCCGGCCATTCTGCATGTCTTGCAATCGCATCCGACTGACCTCCGACGGAAAGATCCGAAATTGCCTGTTCGCGATCGATGAGTTCGACGCGAAAACGATCATGCGATCGGGTGGCTCAGACCAAGATGTGGCCGACATGGTCCGCCGCGCGGTGAACGCGAAGTGGGAAGGCCATGAGATCAACACGGCCCGATTCATCAAACCGCCGCGGCCCATGTATGCCATTGGCGGGTAACGAACTGAGTCGACCTGTGAATTCTGTCAAGTTGTACGGATTTTGCCGCCGATAACGATTTTGAGGTGAGTTTGCCGATGCGCGAACCCTGGTATCGGGACGGTCTGGGCTTCGCTTGCACCCGTTGTGGGAATTGCTGCACGGGGGCACCGGGATATGTGTGGTTGAATTCCGAGGAGATCGAGGAGATTGCCCGGCATCGAGGCGAATCGCGGGTCGATTTTTCCCGGCAGTTTGTTCGGCTGATTGGGACCGCATTCAGTCTTATCGAGCGGCCGAATGGCGATTGTATTTTTTACGATCGCGAGGGGAAGGGATGCTCGATCTACGCGGTCCGGCCAACGCAATGCCGCACTTGGCCCTTTTGGGAAAGCAACTTACGAACAAAGGCCACCTGGGATGAGACGTGCCGAGTCTGTCCTGGGGCTGGGACCGGCGACTTGGTTTCGGTGGATGAGATTCAGCGACGAGCAACGGCGATTCGACTATAGCTGGACGATTGGTCTTGACATTAGTCCATGCTATTTCTACCTTTGAAGCACAACTGGCCGAACTGATTGGCATGGCAGGCCAACGGAACGCGGTCAGTCGGCGACTAGGTGGTAGGACACGTTGATGCCTCTCGGTCGCCAACTCACTTCCACTGCCAGTCGGAGTGCACAGCAGTGACAAAAAAAGAAATCGTTGCCACAATCGCCGAAGAAATCGGGTTGACGCAACTCAAGACGAAAGAGATCGTTCAAAAAACGTTTGACGCCATCGTGGCGACGTTGGTGCGCGATGGCCGAATCGAACTCCGAAATTTCGGTGTGTTTGAGGTCAAGCGACGTGCGCCACGGAAGGCCCGGAATCCGAGGACCGGCGACAAGGTTTATGTGCCGGCAAAAAACGTTGTGACCTTCAAACCGGGCAAGGAGATGGAAGAAAAAGTCCGCCAAATGGACCCCTCGATTTTGCCCGTCGAAGGTGGCGAGGAAGAAGGGTCCCAGGAAGGCGAGATGGTCTCCTCGGGGGCCGAAGCCACCTCGACGAGTTCGGCACCCAAGGTTGCCGTCGGTGGTTCCGAAGGGTCGATGGGCAGTTAGGTGTGTCCGGCAGTTCGGTGATTGTTCGGAATTGGTGATCGCAGTTTCACTTCAAGTACGCTCTCCCTACTGATCGGTTTGAGACAGTTTCTGCGTTGGCATTTCGCGGGCTGACGCCCCTCAATCCGTGGTTCTGAACCAGACTCAGTTTCTTTGCCAAGTTGGAATACAGGGAGAGGCAAATGAGTAAGTTGCTACTAGGTGCCTTGCTGGGTGTGACAATGATTGCCAACAGCGGGTGTGTCGTACCCATGTATTCGCCGGATCCGACTCGTCGATTGACTCAATTGCTCAACACGTCGGAAAACCTGCGCATGATCATGGACGAGTGGGAGCGGGCATGGCTGATCGACATGCCGACACACCTGACTCCATACCGCGTTCATGGCGGCATGTAGCCAATCCACGCGGTCGGTCCTCAGCCAGGTGCCCCGCTGCAGCCGCTTGCGTTGTGAACGCTGAACTCGACGGACAGGTGGAGTCGATGGTCAACGCGGTGGTGAGACGGACGGCGGGGCGGCAGCGACGGGAACCACCTGAGGTCGAACTCGCGCGGCACGCGCACGGTCATACCGTACGTCGAGTTCGCGTTGCGCGGCCAAGACATCGGGCATTCCCAGCCGGGAGAAAAATCAGGGGAAAAAAGGAGACTATCGCATCGTTACCGGGCTTCCAGTGACAAAATCAGGCAAATGGCGTAAGCTCTCTGCCCCAATGTACTTGCCAAGGAGGGCATCGC
>Ga0247727_10010179_pt1 | contig 16739 bp, 19 predicted proteins | sample WisWelCaveWW1625_FD_202498 | JGI IMG/M metagenome (GOLD analysis project Ga0247727, IMG submission 202498) | Biofilm microbial communities from Wishing Well Cave, Virginia, United States - WW16-25 | ecosystem: Environmental > Aquatic > Deep subsurface > Groundwater > Cave microbial mat | place...
ACCGTCATCAGCATTTCCTTGATCAGGATGCGCTGCAGGTCTTCTCCAGGCGTGTCGAGGAGCGCCTGCACTTGCTCGAGGATCTGTTCGTTGGTCAGCGCCGGGCGACCGCGCACGCTTTTGGGGGACGGAACCGGTGAGCCCATGCGAGGAGCTTACTCCATTGACGGAGAACGGTCAAAACGAACGCGCCGCAACAACTTGTTAATCGTATGGCTGACCGGTACACTAGCACCCGTAAACCGTAAACCGTAAACCGTAAACCGTGACGCGTGATCCGTGACGAGTGACGGGTCACGGATTACGGATCACGAACAACGAATAATGAGATACCGGCGATGCATCTGGACGGGAGAGAGGTAGGAAGGCGAGAGTCATGACGCCTGTTGAACGGGAATTTCATACGCGGGTCATCCGCATCCCGCACCACGGGCTGGGCCTGTCCGTGGACGTGTACCAGCCCGACTTGTTCGAGCTGGTGGACGAATTGAACCGGCGCGGACTGGAGTATGGCTATCTGGAAATCTTCAAGGCGACGCCGGCCGCGCTGGAATTGCTACGCCGGCGCATGCCCGATACCGTACTCTCGTACCATGCCGAAGGGCTCTGGGTGACCCAGCCGAACCCGGAGCGGCTCTCGCCGTTTCACGCCGAGCTGGACGAGACCGCCGAACAGATCAGGATCCTCGGCAGCCACTGGTTGAACCATGAATGCGCGGCCAAGCAGATGGCCGGCTATGCGTTCGGGACCTATTTGCCCGCACTGTTCACGGCCGCAAGCGCCGACGTGACGGCGGAGAACATTGCGAAGGCTCAGCAGCGGCTGGACCGGACAATCCCGGCGCACGATAAGATGGCCCCGCTGTTTCTGCTCGAAACGCCGCCGCTGACCTATGTGGGCTTCGGCAACCTGACCATGGCTGAGTTTTTCCGTCTCGTCGCCGACCGCACGCCCTGCGGCGTGGTGCTGGACATCGGCCACCTCTGGACCGTCTATCGCTACACGGGCGAGTGGCGTCGGCGTCCGCTGACGGCCTTTCTGGCCGAATTCCTGGATGCCTTTCCGCTGGAGCGCGTCGTCGAGATTCACATGGCCGGGCTGGCGCCGCATCCGAGCGTGCCGTCACACGCACAGGCAGCCGGCGAGCCGCCATTATGGCCTCCGCTTTGGATTGACGCGCACGGCGCACCGATCCCGGAGGTGCTCTCCGACATGCTGGCGCAGGTGCTCGAGCATCAAGGGCTCATCAATCTAAAGGGCGTGGCGTTGGAAGTGGACACCAAGTCGATTGACATGATCGCGGAGGAATTCGCGCAGGCCCAAGAGCGATTCGGGGACCGAATCGCGCGAGACAAGCACAATAGTCTGTCCAGTCTGTCTTGTCTGTCCAGTCTATTCAGTCACGAAAACGACCAGACAGACCAAAGAGACAGAATAGACCAGATAGACATTTCTGCCAGTCTCGCGAGTCTCGCCGAGCAATACGACCGCTACGCGCAGATCGTCACGGGACGAGCGGCAGACGGGTTGCCGGTCCTCGGGCAGGACGCCTCGGCGCTGCCGCTCTATATCGAACATTATCTGCCGCACGAGATTCTGGAATGGGGCGGCGCGGTGCGCGAAATGTTCCCGGAGACCTGCCGGAATCTCGATCGAGATGGGATCTCGTTGAATGGCTTTGTCCGGTTCTGGTTCCGCGAGCCGCGCGCCAACGATCAGGCCTACGATTTCTTTCTGTTGAAGATCACCCGCTTCGTCGAATTTGTTCGCGACGTGCTGCCGGCCGCATCCGGCATGGCCGAGCGGGAAGCGCAGGCGTTGCGAGAAGGCTACCGCGCCGCGAACGAAATGGTTGGAACCGAGAATTGAGCGACATGAGCATCGAAACTCAGCACTCAGTCCTCAGTCCTCAGCACTTCTGGGAAAGCCTGCCCCATCCCATCATCGGCCTCGCGCCCATGGACGGTGTCACCGATGCGCCGTTCCGCCTCACGGTGGCCCTGCAGGGCCGGCCGGATGTCATCTTCACCGAGTTCACCAGCGTGATGGACGTCTGCCGCGGTCCCGCCCATCTGCTTTCGTCGCTGGTCTACAGCGAGGCGGAGCGGCCGGTCGTGGCCCAGCTCTATGGCAAGAACCCGGAGGTCTTCTACCAGGCGGCGCACATTGTCTGCGAACTTGGATTTGACGGGTTGGACATCAATATGGGCTGTCCCTCGCGCAACGTGGCCTCGTCCGGCTCCGGCGCCGGGCTCATCCGCACGCCCGACCTGGCGCACGAGATCATGCGGGCGGCGCGGCAGGGCATCGCCGATTGGGCGGCGGGCCGGTCGCTCACGGACGCGGGCTTGAAGGAATCGCGCGCCGAAATGATCCAGGCCATGAATCAACGACGCAGCGGCCCGCCGGTAGTACGCCGGGCCATCCCGCTCTCGGTCAAAACGCGCATCGGCTACGACACGATCATCGTCGAACAGTGGATCGAGCATCTGCTGGCCGAGCAGCCGGTGGCCATTTCAGTGCATGGCCGGACGCTGGAGCAGATGTACCGGGGCGCAGCCGACTGGTCGGCCATCGAACGCGCCGCGCAGCTTGCCCGCAAGACCAGCACGCTCCTGCTCGGCAACGGCGACGTGCAAAGCCTGCAGGAAGTCGTCCGTCGGGTCCGGCAGCATGGGGTGCACGGCGTGCTGGTGGGCCGCGGGGCGTTAGGCGAGCCGTGGCTGTTCCGTCACAAGAAAGCCGCCCGCGCGGCCGTCAACGATTCCGCGCGTCTGGTTGCAAGCGAATCGCCGTCGCGCGAGGAACGATTCCGCGTCATGCTGGACCATGCCCGGCAGTACGAGGCGCTGCTGGACCGGCAGTGTTTTCCCCGCATGCGCAAGCATCTGGGCTGGTACTGCAAGGGATTTCCAAGCGCCGCCGCCCTGCGCGCCGCCATGGTACGGGCTTCCAACAGCGACGACGTCGCGCGCCTGGTCGCTGAGTATCAGGCCGGGCAGCAGGCCCGGCATCAGACGGATTCCGTGCCCGCGCTCGAAACCGCCGCGCCCGTTGCGTAATGCCGCTCGTTCTCGCGTCCACATCGCCGCGCCGCAAAGAACTCCTGGCCCTGCTGCAGCTTCCCTTCGACGTCGTCGAACCGGATTTTCATGAACGGATCCATGCCGACGTGCCGCCGGAAGCGCAGGCGCGGACCTTCGCGCTGGAGAAGGCCCGGTCCTGCATGCAGCGGTATCCCGACAGTCTGGTGGTGGGGAGCGACACGCTGATTGCCGTGGGAGAGACCATCCTCGGCAAGCCGGCCGACCGCGCACAGGCCAACGCCATGTTGCGGCGGCTCCGGGGACGCGACCATCGCATCTATACCGCCGTCGCGGTCTGTTGCGACCGGCGCAAGATTCAGGACGTGGCCGCGGACACCGTGCAGGTCTGGATGAAGCCGTTCAGCGATGCCGATCTGGAGGCCTATCTGGCAGATGGCGAATGGGAGGGCAAGGCCGGCGCCTATTCCATCCAGGGCCGAGGTGGCAGCTTCATCGAGCGAATCGAGGGCGACTTCACCGCCGCCGTCGGCCTTCCGCTGCGTCTCACCGCCGCGCTGCTTCAGAAGCACGGCCTCTCCGTCCCGGTGGATGTGGAGCAGCTCTACCGCGCGAAACCCTTTCCGAATTGGAGCGCGTTTTCACGCGCAGGCTAGAGGCGAGCGGCAAGAGGCGAGAGGTTCTCCCGCAGCGCCTTGTTCCTCATCCATTGCCCATAGTCTCTCGCCCCTTGCCTCTAGCCACTTGCCTTCCCCAAGCATTGCTTTGACCCTGCCGTTTCCTTACAATGCCGCCCATTATTGTCTCGATTCATCCGCTAGCGAAGGGGGTTTTTATGAACGCGCGTCATACCATGAATCAGCCTGCCCTGCGGGTCCGGTTGGGAATGTTCGCCGTCGTGGCGGCTGTTGCCTGCGCCGCCGATCCGGCCGGGGCCATTGACGTGAAGCTCACAATGGAGGAAGCCAAGAAATCCCTCACCGACGGGCGCGATCCGATGATGAAGGCCTCGAACGCGGCCAAGCCGGACGAAGAGGTCAAGAAAGTCCTGCAGCACGCCTCCATGATCACGCGAGTCGGCGCCGATCCCGAAAAAGATCCCTGCGGCACCAGCGCGATTTTATGGACCAAGCGGTACTGGTTGGAAGACCGTGGCCGCAAGGAAGCCATTGAATCCAAGAAGCAGAAGACCGACGTCCGCATGCCGGACGAGAAGATCCAGAAATATCTTGACATGCCCAACATGGAAGTCCTCGTGCAGCTCTGCGGCGACGACGAGTATTTCGCCGAGGGTGTGCAGGTGGCCTTCCAGCAGGGGTCCAAGACCATCAAGCCCGTGGACGTCAGCCCCGCCGAGCGCGGGCGCAAGATTGAAATGGCGAACAAGGCCTCGGCCTTCCGCACCCGCTTCACCACCCGGTTCGCCTACGACAGCTTCGACCCCAACGCCAAGACCAAAATCGTCGTCTTCTTCATGGACGGCAAGCAGATCGAGTTCGACGCGGACTTCTCGAAGGTCAAGTAAAGGCCGCCCGGTTCTTCCGTCACGTTCCTGTTCTGATTCTTTAAGCCAGCATTAAGCATTGCCCCGTCGAGGGGATTCCGCTAGACTTTTGCGCGTCCAGCAGATCTTCACAAACGGATATGGAAAAGACGCTGCAAGTCCTGAACGACCTCGTGCGCACGGAGGTGCTCAGTCGCTATGCCATTGGGGGAGCGATGGGCGCCACGTTTTACGTCGAGCCGGTGCTGACCTTCGACCTCGATGTCTTCGTGGTGCTGCCCCGAACGGGCGGCGGTCTGTTGACGCTGGAACCGCTCTACGAGGCGTTGCGCGCGCGCGGCTATCGCGAGGAGGACGAGTGCATGAACATCGAAGGCGTGCCGGTACAGTTTCTGCCCGTCTACAACGCGCTGCTGGAGGAAGCCCTGGCGGAAGCGCAGGAGACGCGGTACGAAGCCACGTCCACCCGCGTTTTACGCCCCGAGCATCTGCTGGCCATCGCCCTCCAGACCGGGCGCGAGAAGGACCGCGAGCGGGTGCGCCTCTTGCGAGAACAGGCGCGTCTCGATCAAAAGTACTTGAACGATGTGCTTGCCCGGCATAAGCTGGACGTCAGGTGGAACCAATGGAAATCCTGAACCCGGAAATGACACGGCTGTTGACCGCCAAAGGAACCCGCCGGCGCAAATTGGCCGCGCTGCCGTTCCCGGACAAGGTGCGGGCCGTCCTGCAACTTCAGCGGATGGTCGCGCCCCTGTGGCGTGCACGTGGAAAGCAGGTCCGCGTCTGGAAGATCGACGAACCCGCCATGCGTAACGTCACTCCTCACGCCCCATAACCTCTGTCCAGGGAATGGCAGAGAGGACTCAACTCAACCATCTGCCCACAGTCTATCCACAGCCTGGCATTGTCCTTGCTCATCACTGGGATAACCCCCGGATTCACGGGGTCATCGAGCTAGGAGGATGGACACATGTTAGAACAGCGAGAACGGCGGCTCTTCGTGCAGTGCCCCATCTCTATCGAGGGAAATCAAGGAGTTAACCAGGGTACGCTCTTCAACCTCTCACCGGGAGGCGGGGCAATTGAAAGCCAGGCGTCCGTACAATCCGGAACAGTGCTGACGCTGCGTGTACACCTCCCGTCCCTCAAGCAGCCGATCGAGGTGAACCAGGCACAGGTCACATGGACGGCTGGCGACGACTTCGGCGTGCAGTTCCTCCAGTTGGGACCCCAGGAGCGGGAACGCCTCAACCAGGTGATCGCCGATCTCCTGCAAGGCATTCAGCAGCAGCAAGCCCACCACATCAACGCCTGATTCCGCATCGCAAGGTGTCAGGAACTCTTCTCAACGATTCGAAGAGATAGTTCCTGGCGCCGTTTTCGTGCTCACTTGCAATTCGCCTGTCCCCATCAAAGGTTTCCGCCGTCTACAGAATCTGTGTATAATGCGCCCATGACTCGCCACACGACAGCTCAAACCCGCGCGCTCCATCGGCGGCCCAGCCGGTTGAGTAGGTGGCTCACCAGCCGAAAGATTGAGGAGGCTCGGCGGATGACGCCCGGGGAGCGGCTGCGGCTGTCCCTCGAGCTGTCCGACGCCTGCCTCGAACTCAAGCTCGCGTGTTCCGGCAAGCGTTAAACGACATCGTCCGGCGCCTCGACGAGGCGCGCAAGAAGAAATTGGTGCAGTCCTACGCCCTGGTCGGGGGCTTTGCCGTTTCGGCCTGGGGAGTCGCGCGCGCCACGCAGGACATCGACCTGGCGGTGGCGCTCGGCACGGCCGATCCGGCCCGGCTTGCTGCGCACCTTAAGGCCGGTTATCAACCGGGCGACCCGGACGATCCGCTGCGCGGCGTGTTTCGGCTGGAACTCCCCGTCGGCAAACGTACGGTGCCCGTCCAACTGATTCTCCTGCAACCACAATGGGCCGACCTGGTCTTCGGGCATGTCAAAAAGATTCCGGTCCTGGAGTGCCGGCTTCCGGTGGTGGATTGGCCCGCGCTGGTGCTCTTGAAGCTCTACGCGGGAGGACCGGTCGATCTGCAAGATGCCCGGGACATCGTTGCCGTACGCCGGCCCAACCCGTCCGAACGCAAAGACCTGACAGCCAAGGCCGAAGAGTTAGGCGTAGCGGAGGAATTGCACGCGCTGTTTGCCGCCGGCGAGGACGGGTAACCGCCCACGATTAAGCAGTCTGTCTTGTCTGTTCGGTCTGTTCTGTCTTTTCGGTCTGTTCAGTCCAACAAAACAAACCAGACAAACCAGAAAAACCAAACAAACATTCTCTCGTGCCTTTAGGCATTGCCCCGGCTAGGGGAATTCGCTAGACTGTTCCAACTAGATTAGGCATCCAAACATCTATTCAGTCTGTTCCATGAAAGAATTGACCTCGCATATTGCGAGGTCAAAGAGGCACGATGAGCACACTAATTCCCGCCGAACAGATTGAACAAAAGATTCTCCTGATTCGAGGCCATAAAGTAATGCTCGATAGTGATCTGGCTGAACTGTACGGTGTTCAGACCAAGGCTCTAACAAGAGCCGTCAAACGCAATCTGGACCGGTTCCCAGAGGATTTCATATTCCAATTGACGCCGGGTGAAGTTGAGGCTTTGAGGCGCCAGTTTGGCACCTCAAAAGGAAGAGGCGGACGCCGCTATCTGCCGTACGTTTTTACCGAGCAGGGCGTAGCGATGTTGTCGAGCGTTCTGCGGAGCGAGCGAGCCGTGCGGGTCATGGAGCCCCAACCGACTCCAATGAATAATGGAGGTAATTTCAGATTATGAAGTCCGTGATTCCGGCCGAGCCGCTTGAGGACAAGATTCTTATCATTCGAGGACACAAGGTCATGCTGGATGCTGATTTAGCAAGACTCTATGGGGTTGGCACCAAAGCGCTGAACCAAGCCGTGAAACGCAACAAGGAGCGGTTTCCTGAGGATTTCATGTTTCAGTTGACCGAACGGGAGAAGACAGAGGTGGTCACAAATTGTGACCACCTCAGAAGGCTGAAATTTTCCCCGACTCCGCCCTATGCCTTTACCGAACACGGGGCACTCATGCTGGCCAATGTCTTGAACAGTGAAGTGGCCGTCAGCGCCAGCGTCCAAGTCGTCAGAGCATTCGTTCGACTGAGAGAAGTGTTGAGCACCCATAAAGACCTGGCCCGGCGCCTGGCTGAACTGGAAAAGAAATACGACGCACAGTTCAAAGTAGTCTTCGACGCCATCCGGCAGCTCATGGTGCCGACTAAAGCCAAGCCGCGGCGGATAGGGTTTCACGCGAAGGGGTAGACAAGAAGCAGTTCCCGCCGCGTCTGTCTTGTCTGTTCAGTCTGTTCAGTCTGTTCGGCCGGAAGGTCTGTTCAGTCCAACAAAACAAACCAGATAGACCCTCCCACCAGTCTCGCCTTTCGCGCGTGTCCCGCGCCGTTTCCGGCCGGTCATAGCTTTCCATGTGAAGAGTCGTTAGACTGCCGCGGAGTTTGGAGACGCTGCACACCTTCACGAAAGGGGACCGCATGAGCAATCACGAGCATAAAACACACAAGGAGCACATCGACCACTTACTGAGGGCGGTGGATTGTTTTAAAGACTCGAGTAACTTTCTGCTGATGCTCAGCGTCGTGGCGCTCGGGTGGGTGGTGGAACATCCCGGCGGAGTGCACGAAAGCTACAAAGACGTCATCGTGCTGTCCATGGGGTTCTCGGTGGTCTTTGGGCTGTTCACGTTGGGGCTCATTCCCGTGGTGGCGGAGACCCTGACCGGCACAACCGAATCGATCTACGATGTCCGGGGGCAGTTCCGGTCGTTTGTCTTCGGGGGGCGCAATCACTCGCTCCCGCTGAAGGCGGTCTGTTGGCCGCAACAAGTACTCTTCATCACGGGGATCGTCCTGTACGCGATCGGCAATGTGATGAAATAGTTCTCCAGGACTTCGTTGCAGAGAATACGGCGTATTCAGGTGTCGGGAACCGTCCCCACGATTCTGAAATGGTTCCTGACACCTTTTTCTTTCCGCACTCAGTCCTGCAAAGCCCTCCACTGACCTTCCGCATGGCTTTCCTCGTTAGATTTCGTTAGACTTCTGCGGTCAGAAACCGAGAAAAGATGCCCGGCGCCGTTCTTTCATCGCTAGAGAAGCCCCTATGTTCGAACAAGCCTTCAAAAATATCGACGACGTGCTCTGGAAAGAGGCCGGATGCACCACTGAACTGGATTACACCGAGCAGACTTCCTGGCTCCTCTTCCTGAAATATCTCGACGCGCTTGAACAGGATAAGGCCGACGAAGCCAAGCTGGGCGGGAAGAAATACAGTTTCATCCTCGACAAGCCCTATCGCTGGGAGAGTTGGGCCGCGCCCAAGGGGAAAGACGGCAAGCTCGACCATAACGCCGCCAAAACCGGCGACGACCTCCGCGACTTCGTCAACCTGAAACTGTTCCCGTACTTGCATAGTTTCAAGCAGAAGGCCAGCGGAGCGAACACCATTGAATACAAGATCGGTGAAATCTTCGGAGAGATCAAAAACAAGATTCAGAGCGGCTACAACCTGCGGGAGATCATCGATCACATCGACGAACTGCGTTTCCGTTCACAGAAGGAGAAGCACGAACTCTCGCACCTCTACGAAGCCAAGATCAGGAACATGGGCAACGCAGGACGCAACGGCGGCGAGTATTACACGCCGCGCCCGCTGATCCGCGCCATCGTGCAGGTCGTGAAGCCCAAGATCGGCGAGCGCATTTATGACGGGGCCTGTGGGTCGGCGGGTTTCTTGTGTGAATCGTTCGACTACCTGAAAGCCAAGAGCAATCTCACCACCAAGGACCTCAAGACGCTGCAGGAGAAGACCTTCTACGGGAAGGAAAAGAAATCGCTCGCCTATGTGATTGCGATCATGAACATGATCCTGCACGGCATCGAAGCGCCGAACATCATTCACACGAACACGCTGACCGAAAATCTCGCCGACATTCAGGAGAAGGACCGCTACGAAATAGTGATGGCCAATCCGCCTTTCGGCGGTAAAGAGCGCAAAGAAGTGCAGCAGAATTTCCCCATCCGCACCGGCGAGACGGCATTTCTGTTCCTCCAGCACTTTATCAAGATGCTCAAGGCGGGTGGGCGCGGCGGTGTGGTCATCAAGAACACGTTTCTTTCGAACACCGACAATGCTTCAGTCAGTCTGCGCAAGCTCTTACTGGAAAGCTGCAACCTGCACACCGTGCTCGACTGTCCCAAAGGCACATTCCAAGGCGCAGGTGTTCAGACCGTGGTGCTGTTTTTTGAGAAGGGCGCTTCCACGAGGAAGATCTGGCTCTACCAGCTCGACCCCGGACGCAGTCTCGGCAAGACTAGCCCGCTTAATGATGTAGACCTCGCTGAATTCGTGAAGCTGCAAAAGACCTTTGCCGACTCGCCAAAGTCCTGGAGTGTAGATGTCAAGAGCATAGACAAGGAAACTTTTGATCTCTCCGTCAAAAATCCAAATGGTGGCGAAGAAGTGAAACACCGAAGCCCGAAAGAGATCATGAAAGAAATTGCTGCGTTGGACACTAAGAGCGCAAAGACGCTGAGGACTATCAAGGCTCTGCTGTGAAAGCTCTATGGAAAGAAAAGACGATTGGAGATGTTCTCCATTTGGAATATGGCAAGCCGCTCGATGACGCTGACCGTAAGGCTGATGGCCGGTATCCCGTATATGGCGCGAATGGTGAGAAAGACCGGAGCGACAAATTTTATTACGATAAGCCAAGTATCATCGTCGGGCGTAAAGGCTCAGCCGGCGAAGTGAATCTAACTGAGAAGAGGTTTTGGCCTCTCGATGTCACTTACTTCGTCACATTCGATGAACAACAGCACAACTTGCGTTTTCTTTACTACCTCCTGACGACGCTCGATTTACCAAGACTCGCAAAAGGTGTGAAGCCCGGAATTAATCGGAACGAGGTCTATTCTCAAATCGTTAAATTTCCTCCTTGCACCGAACAGCAGCGGATTGTTGGCATTCTCGACGAAGCGTTTGATGGCATCGCAACCGCCAAAGCTAACGCCAAAAAGAATCTTCACAACGCCCGCGCCTTGTTCGTTTCTGCATTCGGTGCTCTTACGTCCGGCTCAGAGCGGGCACGTTGGTCGAAAGCCACAGTGGCGGAAATCGCTGCACCACGGAAAGGAGCCATTCGTACCGGGCCATTCGGAAGCCAGCTTTTGCACGGCGAGTTCGTGGATCATGGGATTGCCGTGCTTGGAATTGACAATGCCGTCGCAAATGAGTTTCGGTGGGGTGAGAGAAGATTTATCACTTCAGAAAAATACCAGCAACTTAAACGATATCGCGTTTACCCAGGAGATGTCTTGATCACCATCATGGGTACTTGCGGTCGTTGCGCAATTGTACCGGACGACATACCAGTGGCGATTAATACAAAGCACCTGTGTTGCATCACTTTGGATCGCAATAAATGCCTGCCCGGATATCTCCATGCGTACTTTCTGTACCACCCAGTTGCCAAGGAGTTTCTCTCTAGGCGAGTGAAGGGAGCGATTATGGCGGGTTTGAATATGGGTATCATCGAAGAACTCCCGGTATTGCTTCCACCTCTCGGGCGTCAGCGAGAAGTTGTTAAGTCTCTCGACTCTTTGAGGCAAGAAACCCAACGCCTCGAATCCATCTATCAGCAAAAGCTCGCCGCGCTTGATTCGTTGAAAAAGTCTCTGCTACACGAGGCCTTCAGCGGAAAACTCTAAGATCACGCCATGAACGAAGCGGAAACCCGAGCCGAGCATATTGATCCCGCGCTCAAAGCGGCGGGCTGGGGTACGGTAGACGGCAGCCGCATTCTGCGAGAGTATCCCATCACGCCGGGTCGCATCGAAGGCTTCGGGCGGCGCGCCAAGCCGTTGATTGCCGATTATGTGTTGGTCTATCGCAACACCAAGCTGGCTGTCGTCGAAGCCAAGGCATGGGACGAACCACTAACCGAAGGCGTGGCGCAGGCAAAGCACTACGCCGGAAAGCTCGCCGTCCGTTTCACGTATGCCACCAATGGGCAGGGCATCTATGGCATCGACATGCAGAAGGGCACCGAGGGCGAGGTGTCGCAGTATCCCAGCCCGGACGAACTCTGGAACCTGACCTTCGCCAAACACGACGCCTGGCACGACCGGTTTGCCACCGTGCCGTTCGAGGACAAGGGCGGATCGCATCCGAGCCGCTACTACCAAGACATCGCCGTTGAGCGAGTGATGGAAGCTATCGCCGCTGGCCAGCCGCGCGTTCTGCTCACATTGGCCACTGGCACGGGCAAGACTTTCATCGCCTTTCAGATTGCCTGGAAGCTGTTTCACAGTCGCTGGAACCTAAGTCGTGAGCCTTCGCGGAGGCCGCGCATCTTGTTTCTCGCTGACCGGAACATTCTCGCCGATCAGGCCTACAATGCTTTCTCCGCTTTTCCCGAGGATGCGCTGGTTCGAATCGCACCGGAGGACATTCGCAAGAAGGGCAAGGTGCCGAAGAACGGCAGCCTGTTCTTTACGATCTTCCAGACCTTCATGAGCGGTCCACCGAAGGACGGCAAGCCCTCGCCCTATTTCGGCGAGTATCCGCCTGACTTTTTCGATTTCATCGTCATTGATGAGTGCCACCGTGGCGGGGCCAACGACGAAAGCAACTGGCGCGGCATCCTCGACTACTTTGCACCCGCCGTGCAACTGGGACTGACCGCCACGCCCAAACGCAAGGACAACGTGGACACCTACCGCTATTTCGGCGACCCGGTCTATATCTACTCGCTCAAGGAAGGCATCAACGACGGCTTTCTCACGCCGTTCAAGGTGAAGCAGATTTCCACGACGCTCGACGAATATGTCTACACGTCCGACGACAAGCTGATCGAGGGCGAGATCGAAAGCGGCAAACTCTACACGGAACCGGACTTCAACAAGATCATCGAAATCAAGGAGCGCGAGAAGAAGCGGGTCGAGATTTTCATGGGAGCGATCAACCAGCAGGAGAAGACGCTGGTCTTCTGCGCCACGCAGGATCATGCTCTGGCCGTGCGCGACCTGATCAATCAGATGAAGACGAGCACCAACCCGAACTATTGCCAGCGTGTCACGGCCAACGACGGCGTGCTCGGCGAGCAGCACCTGCGCGATTTTCAGGACAACGAGAGGAGTATCCCCACGATCCTGACGACCTCGCAGAAACTTTCCACCGGCGTGGATGCCCGCAACATCCGCAACATTGTGCTGATGCGCCCAATCAATTCGATGATCGAGTTCAAACAGATTATCGGGCGCGGCACCCGGCTCTATGATGGCAAAGACTATTTCACGATCTACGACTTCGTGAAAGCGCACCACCACTTTAGCGATCCGGAGTGGGATGGGGAGCCACTTGAGCCTGAACCAAAACCGAAAGCTCAGCCTTATCCACCTGTGCAGGACCCTGTAATCAAGGGGGTGCACGATAAGCCCGGTGAATATGCCAAAAAACAGAAGATCAAAATAAAACTTGCCGATGGTAAAGCCCGTACCATCCAGCACATGGTCGCGACGACGTTCTGGCATCCCGACGGCACACCCATGTCCGCGCAGCAATTCATGGAAATGTTGTTCGGTAAACTGCCCGAGTTTTTCAAGAACGAAGACGAACTGCGCGCCTTGTGGAGTGCGCCGGACACACGCGCCAAGTTGTTGCAAGGTCTCGCTGAGAAAGGTTTCGGTCACGATCAACTGGCCGTGATGCAGAAGATCATTGATGCCGAACAGAGCGATCTCTTCGACGTGCTGGCGTACGTCGCCTACGCGTTACCCACGCTCACACGCGAGGAACGGGCCGCAAAGGCCAAGGTGAAGATCAGCGCTCACTTCAATAGCAAACAGCAGGTCTTTCTCGACTTCGTGCTGTCGCAATACGTGAAGGTCGGTGTGGAGGAACTGGATCAGGAGAAGCTGTCGCCTTTGCTCAAGCTCAAATACCACAACGCCATCGCCGATGCCGTGGCCGACCTCGGCAAGCCGGAAGAAATCGGGAAAGTGTTCTCTGGCTTCCAGAAGTATCTGTACCAGCAGGTGGCGTGAGCGTTCATATACAGAAACGGGGCCATTCTCCATTTCGCCGCGCAGAAGAAGAAAAGGGACAGGCTACTTTAAGGAGCGTCGCTGTGAAACAGGGCTATCGCTTGATGCTTGTGGACAAAGACGGTGTGCTGGTTTCTGAATTTCAGGTGACGGAGCGCGACCTGGCTGACCCGGCGGCGTTCGTCGCGGCGCTCACGCAGTCGATAGAGCAGGTCGAAGAAGAAGACCCCTGAGAAGAAAACCGGACCCTCCTCCCTTCCGCCGCGCTGAGTCATCGCGGGCTGCCGGCTGAACCCCTCTTGTCAAAATTGCAATCAGGCCATAGCATGAAAGTATGGACTCTGTGTGGCGGGCAATCCCTGATCAAGCTGGTCCCATCGGCGATGGGCTCAGGACGGGCGCGATGCACTGTCGCCGACAGGCGGCGGGCGGCATCCTGGTGGACGCGCTGCTCTTTTGGCTCCTGACTGGTACGATGCTTGGCGCGTGCGGCATGCTGCTCTATTACACGAATGGAGCTGCTCCATGAAAAAGCGGGATACTGATTTAAGCAGTTGTTGAACGGAGGGCACCATGCGAAATCTTCTACTGGGGTTAGTGCTTGGTCTGCTCGTCGCCACTGGCGCGGGCGTGTGGGCGCAGTCGGACAGCGGCAGCGTGTTCACCTATCCAGGCACCGGGATGTCGACGTTCTCAAATTCCGACGGCACCTCGGGGAGCATCTTCACGTTCCCCGGAACAGGCATGAGCACCTACCAGGACAGCACCGGCCGGTCCGGCTCGATCTTCACGTACCCGGGCACCGGCATGACCACCTACCAATTCTCCGGCGGCTACAAGCCGTGCTGAGAGAAGGAACCGGGGACATTCAACGTTCGTACGGCGATCACTGCTGAAGTAGCCCGTTCAACGTGGCGAAGCGTTAAAGGCGACGAGTTTGCAAGCGACTCGTCGCCTTTCTATTTTTTATTAGTTGGAGCTTACCGGCAGGGTGGCATGCCCTGAGCGAAATTCGCAGGAGTAACGGGGCGCCCATCGAGACTTTGCCAGGAAGGAAAGCGGAAACTGACTGAGTCTGCGAAGAAATTTCCGAAGGCTTCCGCCTGGCAAAGTCCGAAAGGGCCGTTCCGAAAGGCGCTGAAGCGGAAGGGCATGCCACCCTGCTTTAATCGACGCCTGAGCAGTTCGCCCTTCGTCAGCCGCTGTCCTGAGGGTTTGTTAAGCCGCTGTGCCGATGAGGCTTTCCAGTGGGATATGGAGTTTCCGATGAAGCCGTCGGATCATTTCGAGGGAGAGGCTCCGTTTCCCGGTCAGGATTTCAGACACACGTCCGCGCCCGCCGAGCATCGCCGCAAGGTCTTTTCGGGTCATGCCCAGTTGGTCCATACGAAATTTAATCGCTTCGATGGGAGCCGGAGGACAGATGGCGTGATGTTTGGCCTCATAGGCTTCAACGAGCGTGGTGAGCACGTCCAGCTCATCGCCCGCCTTCGTGCCCCGCTTCGCATTCATGAGTTGCTCGATGCGGCGCAAGGCGCGACCATAATCTCCGGCTGTCTTGATTGGAGCAATCGTCATAATGCCTCCGTATCGTTAGATCGTCGTGGCATCGACGGAGTCATAGGCTGCATGGGTTCCGATGAAACGAATATACACCACGCGGTACGGGTAATTGATCTTCGCCACTAATCGATACTGGTTGCCCGCAATATTGAACACCACCCTATTGTCCGGCAGTATGCTCGCCGACCGAAACTGGAGCTTCACGGTCGAGGGTGTGGCCCAGTCGGCTCGTGCCACCTCTTGATGCCAGGCTTCCAAGGGACCTTTCGCTTTCGGATGCCGTTTCCAGAACTCGCGAAGAGCCCGTTTGGCAAGAATGCGCACGGGTTACTGTAGCATGATCCCAATATGGGAGCAACACGATAATGCTGGAGCGAGAAATTGGGGTCAGAGAACAATTTCTTTTCCCGAGCTGGGCTTGATCGGAATTACGATCCGATGGCGGAGCTATTCAGCGCCGTGATCCAGAGGACTTTCCAGATACACGGAACACAGTAGTGTGGTGCGGGGCCTTCTTCGTCGCAGCAAGGTCAGATTGGCTGAGCTTGACACCCTCAACGTCGGTAGATGTAAAGACAGTCATCGCAAACATCTCCCGGCGCTTCACCGAGTCGAGGAGGTAGGGGTTTGTCTGGGCGAGTGAGCGTTTCAGCATGGTTCATGCTATAGCATAATGAGGGACCAGAATCAGGGCCATTTCCCATTCCGCCGCGCTGACACTATGCTTTGCGTAGTCTAAATCTCCCAATGAATCGCCATCCCGGAGCGCCCATCTCCCATCCCCGCGACCCATTGCACGGCATCACGCTGGAGACCATCGTCAGCCGACTGGTCGAGCGGTATGGGTGGGCCGAGATGGGGCGTCGCATCCCGGTCCGCTGTTTCCTCCATGACCCAACCGTGAAGTCCAGCCTCACGTTTCTGCGGAACACGCCCTGGGCGCGCAAGAAGGTCGAAGGGTGGTTTATCGCGAAGATGATATTGAAGAGCAGAAAATAGGGACATTCTCCCTCCCGCCGCGCTGATATCTTTCGCCTTCCATAAAGCCCGACTGGACTTTGCCTGCCATCACCCCATATGCTTTCGTATGACTCCGTGGCGCGCGAAGCACATCGTGAAGGAGATGCACCGATGAAAACAGAGCACGAATCGCAGTTCCAATCCATCATGCAGAAATTTGAAGAGAAATTATCAAAGTCCAGGGACGCCAAGGACCGGCAACAGTCTGCAGATGATGCCTTCTATCTGGAGTTCAAGCGGGTCCGGACGGAGGTCATTCGTCCGGTGATGGGCGATATCAGCAACCAGCTCAAGGCCAAGGGCCATACGGTTGAAATTGCAGAAGTCGGCGACGAGCGCAGCAAGCGGGATGCCAAAATCACCCTGCGCGTCGCGATCGGCGGCGTCCCCAATTCCGCCTATATCCCGGAAAACGCCGCGGCGGTGTCCTTCTGCCACACGGGGCACACGACTGTCTCGATTCAAGCGAGTACGCCGTCTCAGCACAAGAGTGGCTTTGCGGGATCGCGCGGGC
>Ga0247727_10010180_pt1 | contig 16739 bp, 15 predicted proteins | sample WisWelCaveWW1625_FD_202498 | JGI IMG/M metagenome (GOLD analysis project Ga0247727, IMG submission 202498) | Biofilm microbial communities from Wishing Well Cave, Virginia, United States - WW16-25 | ecosystem: Environmental > Aquatic > Deep subsurface > Groundwater > Cave microbial mat | place...
CATTTCGTACCCACGAGCTCGTCGTGGCTGAACCTCGTTGAGCGTTGGTTCGCCGAAATCACTCGCAAGCAGATCCGCCGTGGAACCTTCCGGAGTGTTGGCAAGCTCGTCAAGGCCATCATGCGCTGCCTACGCGAGTACAACCGAAACCCACAGCCGTTCGTCTGGACGGCCTCCGCTGCAACGATCCTCCGCAAGGTCCGTCGTTGTAAAGAAGCGTTGGACGCAGGACACTAGCAGGAGCCCCCGACCCCCGGAAATCCGCTTTCCCCGAATTCACACGGCGCGGGGGAAGGGGGCGCGGCGGTTGGCGGCTGGCAGGTAGACGCGGAACGTCGATCCCTCGCCGGGCGCCGTCTCGACGGTGATGTGTCCGCCGGCCTTGGCCACGATCGAGTAGACGTGGGTCAGTCCGAGACCCGCGTGGTCGTTCTCGGCCTTCGTGCTGAAGAACGGGTCGAAGATGTGATCGAGGGTCTCTTCGGGGATCCCGCCGCCGTCGTCGCGGACCGTGATGCGGACGTGAGGCCCGGGCCGCGCGTCCTTGTGCCCGGCCACGTAGTCCGCGTCGAGATCGACCGGCTCGACCGCGAGTACGAGGCTCCCGCCGGACACGATGGCGTCGAGCGCATTGCGCAGGAGCGGCCGCACGACCTCCTCGATATCGCGGGATTGGCGCGCGAAGGTGACGTTGCGCGCGACGAGGACCGCGCGCCGCGCCCCTTGGCGCGGCGTCAGGCTCGTCAACCGGCATTCGTACCAGAATCGCGACCCGTCGGTTCCGTCCATCGCGAGGTCGCATTCCGACCGGCACTCCTCGTCGAGCGACGAGCCGAGCGCCGCGGAGACCGCCGCATGATAGTCCGGTGCCACGAGGTCGAACACGCTTCGTCCGACGAGGTCGAGCACGGTCCGCCCGGCGAAACAGCGGCTGGCGAACGCGATCGTCCCGTCGCGCTCGATCTGAAGCAGGATGTCCGGGGCCTGCTCGGTCGCCGAGAGGAGCGTCCCGTGCTCGTCCTGAGCGGCTGCCTGGGTGTGATGCGTCTCGACGGCGCGACGCACGTGCGCGAGCAGCTCGTGCGGGTCGCCCAGCTTCTCGACGAAAGCGTACGCGCCGAGGTTGACCGCCTCGCGCGCCGACGAGAACGATCCGTACCCCGTGTGGAGGATGACCCGCATCGAGCCGTGCAGCTCGCTCATCCGGCGCAACACCTCGAGTCCGTCCATGTCCGGCATGCGCAGATCGACGATCGCCGCCGAGGCGACCCTGCGGGCGGCCTGCGCGAGGGCGTCACTCGCCGAGGCGCACGAGATCGGCTCGTAGCCCTCGTCGCGCAGGAGGTCCGAGAGGATCGAGCGTTGGCCGGGCTCGTCGTCGAGGACCAGAATCTCGGATCCGCGCCGGGGCGCGCGGGGGATCGCTTCTGCTGCGTGTTGCGCGTTCATCTCTCCCTCAACATCTCGACGAGCTGGCCCGGATCGATCGGTTTGCGCAGGAACGCCCGTGCTCCGTCACGCAGCGCCTCGGCCTCCAGGTTCTCGACACGGTATGCGCTCATCAAGATGACCAACGGGTCGTGGGTCCGCCGGGCAAACCGCCTCCACACCGTCGATCCCGGGGAGGCGCACGTCCATCAGCACCGCGTCGAAGCCCCCTCGTCGAACAGACGCACGGCCTTCTCGCCCGACTCGGCGGTCATGACGTCGAACCCCTCCTCCGAGAGGATGTCCGAGAGCGTGGCTCGCTGGTTCCGCTCATCGTCGACGATGAGCACGCGCTGCCGACGAGTGCTCATGGGCTCGGTCAAGTTCGCCTACCAGAGACCGAGCCAGACTAGCATGGACTGACGTGGGCGGGGCTGAGTCCACATCCGCAGAGTGATCTTGTGCAAATGTGAATATGTAGAAACACATATACACAACCAAATTCTTCTGTTGCATTCCTGGATTCCATTCGTATTCGCAATCGCGTGGACACATTCGTGACGCTCCATCCCGCGAGGCGAACCATGGTGAACCAGAACGAGACCCCGTCTGCTCTCTGCCGCCGGTCCGGACAGAACGGCTCCGCTTTGCTGATCGCCGTGTTCGTCCTGGCGCTCGTGGGGCTCACCGGAATCAGCCTGCTCTTCGTCAGCCAGACCGAGGTCCGGATGAGCTACGGCGGGCTGCGCGACAAGCGGGCGTTCTACCTCGCCGAGGCGGGAGAGGAAGACGGCCGGATGACGCTGTTCGAAGTGAACGGGAACGGCCCCTTCACGGACGACCTCGTCGGCCTCGCCGGAGCGAATGGTCAGTTCGACCTGATCGATCCGGCGGCGCTTCAGCCGATCTTCGATGGCGCCGGCGTATTAACGGGCGTGACCGGCGTCGGCGACGACGTCCCGGTCCGGGGACGGGCCGGGCTCTCGGATGGCTCCTACATGGCCTACATCACGAACGATCCGGCCGACGGCGTGGCCTCGACGGCCGATACGAACGATCGGGTCATGATCACAGCGGCCGGCGCCGGTCCCGAGGGGGAGTTCGAGGTCGTTCAGGCGGTCGTCGAGCGCTGGGAGGTCATTCCGCAGCTTCCGCCGGCGACGATCACGATGCTCGGGCCGAGCCCGGAGTTCTTCGGCGGCACGAGCGAGCCCCACGTGCTCACGGGCAACGATTGTGGCGGTCGGACGACCGGTCCGGGACGGAAGGGCAGGAAGGGTGAGCCCCCGCCTCCACCCCGGGGGATCCCCGACTACAACGTCCCCGTCGTCGCCACGATCGGAGCCGACGCCGAAACGGCGGCCGAGGCGGGCATGACCGAGAATCCGACCTTCACGTCCGGCGACTGGCAAGACCTCGACGTCTTCGTCGATCTGACGGATCCCACCGAGCCGACGCTGATCGATTCCGGCTTCCCGGGTGTGCACCCGATGTGGACCGACTGCGAGGCGATGCACACGTTCGTCGAGGACCTGCGTAGCCTGGCAACCGTCATCTGCACCACGCCCGCCTGCAATCTCCCGCCGACGGATATCAAGAACTTGATCTTCGTAGACGGCGACCTGGACGTCGGACCGGAAGGTGGCGCGGGTACACTCGTCGTCACCGGCACGCTGCGGTACAACGGCTCGGCGAACTGGAACGGCATGGTCTTCGTGATCGGCGCGGGCCGGTTCGAGCGCAGGGGCGCGGGGAACGGCTATATCTCCGGAGCGATCATGGCCGCGGACATCGCCGGACCGGACGACGTCTACGGAACCGCCGACGACTGCGAGGGCGGCGAGAACGGCTTCGATTCCGCATACTTCGACATGTCCGGCGGCGGCATCGCCGAGACGATCTACTGCACCGCCGACATCCTGGGCTCAAAGCCCAACCCGCCGTACCGGATCGTCGCGTTCCGTCAGCTCTGATTTCGAGCCTCCTGGGGATCGAACATGCGGGGTCGCCTCCGGACGGCCCCGCATGTTCGTCGAGCCTGCCGAAACGACCCGGAGTTTCGATTGCCCAGCCGCCGAGGCACGTGGTACGGTCGGGCCCCATGGCGCGCGGCGGGCAGCAGGAATCGACACGGACGATCCTCGTTGCCGACGACGCGACGATCTTTCTCGCCGTGCGTGGGTCATGTTTGACGCGAGCCGATTGGCGGGTCCTCGCGGCATCGAGCGCGGCCCAGGCGGTCGCCAAGGCTCGCGCCGAGCGGCCCGACATCGCGATCCTCGACGCCGATGCCTGGGGGCCGGATGCTGCGCGCGAGTTGCGCGCCGATCCCGCGACCGCCTCGATCCCCATCCTCTTCGTCACGGCCGCTCCGGGTGAGATCGAGCACGCGGACGCGTTGTTGCGGCGGCCCGTCGACCGATCGGACATCGAGCGTGTCCTGCCGACTCTGCTCGCGATCCGCGCCCGCGCGGACCGGCGCCGGCACGTGGCGCTGCGGGCGACCTACTTTCGCGCGGGGACGCAGGCCACGACGTTCACGAAAGACGTCGGTGTCGGCGGTGTCTTCCTGCGTACGCGCGAGGCGCTTTCACCGGGCGAGCCCGTGCAGGTGATCGTCGACCTCCCGGGAGACCCCCCCGGAACCGTTCGCGCCTCGGGTGCGGTCGCGCGGGTCGTGCCGGCCGAGCGCGACTCGCATCTCGTGCCCGGCGCGGCGGTGCGGTTCGTCCGCCTGAGCCCGCAGGATCGCGGCAAGCTCGCTCGGTTCGTCGGGGCGGGAACGGCCGGTGGCTGACGCGCGCATCCTCGTCGTCGACGACGACCGGTCGATCCGAAGTCTGGCGACGACGGTGCTCGCTTCGGCGGGCTACGACGTGCGAGAGGCGGGGTCGGGCGAGGAAGCGTTCGAGGTCCTCGAGCGGGAGGCGTGCGCCCTCGTCCTCCTCGACATCAACATGCCCGGGATGGACGGCTGGCAGACGCTGCGCCTGATCCGCGCCGACGAGCGCCTCGCCGGAACGCCGGTCGTCATGTGCTCGATCAAGTCGGAGCTGCACGACAAGATGACGAGCCTCCAGGAGGGCGCGGACGACTACCTATCCAAGCCGTTCGCGGTCGACGAGCTCGTCCGGCGCGTGCGCGCCGCGCTCGACGGGACCGGTCGCGCGGGGCCAGGCGAGCCGTGAGTCCGGAGCCGCGCGAGCCACTGAGCCCCCGGACCGATGCCCTTCGGTTGCGGAGCGTCCTGTACGATCGGGTGACCGGCCTTCCGGCGGTCGCCGTACTGTGCGCCGAGCTGCGATCGCGGCTCAATGGGCGCCGGCACCTCGGTGTGCTGCACGTCGAGATCGGCGGACTCGACATCGTCGAATCGCTCTACGGCTGGCAGGTGTTCGACCGGATCATCGCGCGGGCGGCCGCGGTGCTGCGCGGCGCCGTGGGCCAGGACCTGCCTGCCGATACGCTCCTCGGCATCAGCGCGGTCGCCGGCGACCGCCTCGCCGCGTTCGTCGCCGAGGCGGCTGGCGGCGGCGAGGTGACTTCCACCGCCCTCTCCCGCTACGCGCGGGCGCTCGCGCGTCGTCTCGATCGCGAGCTGACCGGGTCCGACCTGGCCGGGATCGTTCCGCCGCTCGAGGTGCGGGTCGGGCATGCGCTCCTGTCGATCGACCCGTTCTTCCGCTTCGAGCGTCGCGTCCTGGCGACGCTCGACCGCGCCCGCTCGCTCCCCGAGCGTCGGCGCAAGCGGCGCGAGCGCTCGGACGCGACCGAGCTCGAGCGGATCCTCCGCGATGCGGAGATCCGCACCGTGTTCCAGCCGGTCGTCGACCTGCGGTCGGGCGACGTGCTGGGCTACGAGGCGCTGGCGCGGGGGCCCGAGTCGGGCCCGCTCGAGATGCCCCGCGCGATGTTCGCCGCCTCCGATCGCCTGGGAGCATCGCTCGCGCTCGACCGGGCCTGCCGCGAGTCGGCGCTGCGCGCGTGCGCCGCGGATCAGATCGATGCATGTGTCACGCTGTTCCTCAATGTGCTGCCGCAGAGCTTCGAGTCCGTGGATCGCGATGCGCCCGAGGTCCTACGAGGGCTGGCCCAGGCGGGCCGCCCGATCGTCCTGGAATTCCCGGAAAGGGCCGCCGACACCGACCCGGACGGGTTCAGCTCCGCGGTCGAGAATGCGCGGGAGTCCGGCCTTGGGATCGCTCTCGACGACGTCGGGACGGGGCGTGGGAGCTTAGCGCTCGTCGAGCGAATCCGCCCCGATTACGTCAAGCTGGACCCGACCCTCGTCCGCGGGATCGAGCGCAACCGGATAAAGCAGGAGATTTTGCGCTCGGTGGTTCGTATAGCGGACAGCACGGGTGCCTCGATCGTCGCCGAAGGGATCGAGGTCCGGGACGAGGCAGAAGTCCTCCTCGCGGCCGGCGCGCGGTTCGGTCAGGGCTACCTGTTCGCCAGACCGGGAGCGCGCGCAGGCGGGGCGTCCGAGCGCGTGACGCCTGACGCCACTCGCTGAGGGCGGCGGCGCCGACTCCCGGGATCGGGGCTCCCCCAGGACGTGGCATGGGCGCGGCGACAGTGCACGCTGTATCGGGCTGGCTCGCGAGAATGCGCGCCGGGGACGATCTCGCGCTGATCGTCCTCGTCGGGGTCGGCCTGCTGCTCGTCGTCTCGGTGCTGTTCTCGATCCTGCTCACCGCGCGCCGACGTCTGCACCAGGAGATCCGCGAGATCGTCGCGGGCCTCGAAGAGCTGCGCGCGGGCCCCACGCGTCGCCGGCCCGAGGTCCCGGCGAACTCGCCGCTCGCGGTCGTCGGGGACGCGGTCGGACGCCTCGCACAGGATCTCCACGTTCGGTACACGGAGGCCGCCGAGACGACCGAGCGTCTGGAAGGCGTGCTCGAGGCGTTCCGGCAGAGCGCGATGATCACGACCGACCTCGACGGCGACGTTCGGACGCTGAGCGACGGGGCGGTCACGTTGCTCGGATGGGACCGGGACGACGCGTTGTCGCGGCCCGTGTCGACGTTCTTCGCCGACTCGGCCTACGAGCAGGTGCTGCCGCGCCTCACGCGGCGCGCGGCGCGCGAGCGCGGGATCCAGCTTCGCTCGATGCTGAAGCGGCGCGACGGCACCACGTTCCCTGCCGACCTGACGATTCGCACGCTCCATCGACCGAGTCGCGACGCCGCGGGGTTCCTGCTGGTGGCGCACGATCTCACCGAACAGGTGCGCATGGAGCAGGAGCTGCGGGATTCCGAGGAGCGGTACCGGAGCCTCGTCGAAGGACTGTCCGTCGGCACGGCGATCGTGCGCGAGGGCCGGACGATCTACGCCAACCCGGCGTTCGCAGCGCTGTGCGGGGTGGAGCGCGAGCAGCTCCTGCTCGCTCCGCTGCGCGACCGCATCGCGACGGACGATGTGCTGCTCCTGGGGAGTCGGCTCGAAGCGCTCGAAGGCGCTGGGCGCGGCGCCGAGGCCGTGCTGTGCACCGTTCTCGGCCCCGATGGGCGCTCGGCGGGCGAGGTGCGGCTCGATCTCGCCGCGATCGAATACGCCGGCGGGCCGGCCGTGCTCGTCCTGGCCCACGACGAGTCGGCGGCGCGCCGCGCCGAGGCCGAGGTCCGGACGAACGAGTCCCGGCTCGACGCCGTGCTCGAGTCGACCTCCGACGGGATTCTCGTCCTCGCCGATGGACCGCAGGGCGGGCTGGCGCGCATGACGAACGCGGCCTTTCTCGATCTTGCGGGACTCGGCGCGCGCGAGGTTCTCGGCCGGTCGCGAGCGGAAATCGCGCGGCGGCTACGTCAGCGTGGGGGTGGCCATCAAGATCTGGCGGAGGTCGTCGTCGCCGTCGAGCCGGTCGAGGCGCGCGTGGTCCACATGGGTGGGCCCGAGCCGCGCGAGGTGTCGGTCGCGGCGGTCGATCTGCGGGATCGCGACGACCGTCCCTGCGGTCGTGTCGTGGCGTGTCGCGACCTGACCGCCCAGCGCGAGTCCGAGCGCAACCTGCAGCAGCAGGCCGAGGCGCTCCAGCTCGGCAAGCTCAAGCTCGAGCAGGCGTATGAGCGGCTCGACGCGGCGAACCAGGAGCTGCGCTTGCGCTCGGGGGAGCTCGACCGGCTCAACGCTGAGCTGCGGACGCTCGACGAGATGAAGTCGAACCTCCTGGGCAACGTGTCGCACGAGCTGCAGACGCCGCTCGTGTCGATCCGCGGCTACACCGAGATCATCTTGAAGGAGCGGCTCGGACCGTTGACGGTCGAGCAGCGCAAGGGCCTGAATCTCTGTCTGACCAATATCGACCGGCTGATCGGGATGATCGATGGTCTGGTCTCCATTTCGCAACCCGAGGCCGAGGCGCAGCGCTTGACGCTGGGCCGGTTCGGCCTGCGCGAAGTCGTCGAGGAGGCGCACGCGTTGCTCGAGCGGGCGATTTCAGCGCAACAGGTCGAGTACGCTGTGGAGCTCGGCCCCGAGCCGCTCGTCGTTCACGGCGACCGGGACAAGATCCTGCAGGTGCTGCTCAACCTCCTGTCGAACGCGGTGAAATTCAACGTGCCCGGTGGTCGCGTCGACGTTCGGGCCGCCCGCACCGGACCCGCGACCGCAGAGGTCGAAATCGAGGACACCGGCAGCGGGATGCCGGCCGAGTCGCTCGGCCGGATCTTCGAGCGCCACTACCGTGTCGAGGCGGGCGAGAAGGAAGCCCCCGCGGGTCAGGGTCTCGGCCTCGCGATCGTTCGCGATGTCCTGCGGCAGCACGGCTGCCGGATCGACGTCGCGAGCGAGCCGGGACGCGGTTCACGATTCACATTCACGCTCCCGCTCGCCGACGCCCCCGATACCTCCGACGCCCCCCCCCGCGGCGGCGGCCGCCCCCCCCGCCTACGCTCCCGCTTCCGAATCCTCCGCTAAGGGGTCAGGTCTCGAATCTTCGCATTCGCGATTTTCGGCAACCTGATCCGTGTCGCGGTTGGTTGTCGATGGGTAACGTGGACGCTGAGGAAAGTGCGAGACTCGGATCCTGGGTGCGAAGATTCAAGATCTGACCCCCTTCGCGGTGAACAGGAGGATGGCGGCGGCGGCGGCGACGGACAGGCTTTCGATCCCGGCGCGCATCGGGATGCGGACGCGCGCGGCGAGTGCGCGGTCGAGATCGGCGGGAAGGCCCGCTCCCTCGGCGCCGAGGACGATCGCGATGCGTCCGCTCCAGTCGAAGTCGGCCAGCAGCCGGTCGCCCCGTGGATCGGCCCCGACGAGCCGAAAGGCCCGTCGTGCGAGGTCGGCTGCGTGCGTCGCGAGGTCGCCGCGCGTCACCGGGAGGCGGAACACCGACCCGGCGCTCGCCCGCACGGCGCGCGGGTGGTGCGGATCGGCCGAGGCCCCGGCGAGCAGGAGCGCATCGACGCCAGCCGCGTCCGCGGTGCGAAGGATCGAGCCGACGTTCCCCGGATCCTGCAACCCGTGAGCGAGAACGACGAAACGGGCTGCGTCGAGAACCGCGCCGAGATCGAGATCGCGCCGGCGAACGATCGAGACCACCGGCTGGGGCGAGCGGGCGTCCTGCGCCGCTTCGAGGGCCGCCTCGGTCGTCTCGTGATACGGGACCCCGGCCCGCTCGAGGTCGCGCCTCAGGGCGAGGCCGCCCGCGGTCGCGGCGAGACGGGGCGAGCCGACCGCGAGCTCGATCACGGCTCCCGCCGCGAGCGCTTCCCGAACGAGGTGCGGTCCCTCGGCCACGAGCACGCCTTCCGCGTCACGGCGCGCGGGCTCGCGGCGCAACTCGCGTAAACGGCGCAGAACCGGGTGGTTTCGTCCGAGCATCGGGTGCGGATCGCGGCCCCTCCGGGGCGAGGTCGACCATGGTAGACTCCGCCCGCTCTCGGGCCAAGACCGTGCGAGTCCTGCCGATCGAACCGACGAACCCACGCTCGGACCGGGTGGCCGAAGCGGTGCAGATCCTCGCCGCGGGTGGCGTCGTCGCGCTCCCGACCGAAACGTTTTACGGGCTTGCCGTGGATGCGTTCCACCGCGCCGCGCTGTGCAAGATCAACGTTCTCAAGGGCAAGCCTGCGCGTTCCCCGATCCTGCTGCTCCTGGCCGACCCCGGTCAGGTCGAGTCGGTCGCGGCCCGCCTGCCGGTGCGCTTCGCCGAGCTCGCAGGGGCGTTCTGGCCGGGCCCGTTGACGCTCGTGATTCCGGCTTCGCGCGACGTGCCGGATGAGGTCACGGGCGGGACGGGGACGGTCGCGGTGCGCGTCCCGGGGCTCGCGCTCCCGCGACACATCGCGCGAGAGCTCGGGCGCCCGATCACCGGGCCGAGCGCGAACCGCACGGCGGACGCGCCGTGCCGCACCGCGGCCGACGTCGCGCGTGCGTTCGGCGACGGAATCGATGCGATCCTCGACGGCGGGTCGACGAACGCCGGAGCACCGTCGACGATCGTCGACCTGTGCGGGGCCCGCCCGCGCGTCGTGCGCGAGGGATTGCTCGCGGCCGCGACCCTGGCTCCGTTTCTCGCCGCGCCGGGCGGCACTGGCCGCTCGCCAGGACGGGATCCCGCGACCCCTCTATAATGCGGCCGGGCGTGCGAGGCGCACAGACGATCACTGCGGGTGGCGGCGCGAGCCGCGGGCCCGGGGAGGAAAGTCCGAACTCCGCAGGGCAGCGTGCTGGGTAACGCCCAGGCCCGGTGACGGGACGGAAAGTGCAACAGAGAGTAGACCGCCTGTCGGCGTCGCGTCGCGTGCCACCACGCAGCGCATTCGAGGCGCCGGCCGGTAAGGGTGAAACGGTGCGGTAAGAGCGCACCAGCACCCGCGGCGACGCGGGTGGCTCGGCAAACCCCACGCGGAGCAAGACCAAATAGGGGAGCCAGGGGTCGGCCCGACCCGAGCTCCCGGGTAGGTCGCTCGAGAGCGGGAGTGATCCCGCTCCCAGAGGAATGATCGTCGCCCTCGCAAGAGGGCACAGAATTCGGCTTACGGGCGGCTCGCACGACCGCGCTCCCGCTCGTCTTCCGGGTGGCCGGAAGACGCCAGCGGGGCGGAACCCACGGGAAGCAGACGTTCGATGGCACGACGGCGCTCGACGCGGGGTCTCGAGAGGGGAGACACGGTGGCCGTCGTGGCCACGGGGTTCGCCGTCGAGGCCGACCGACTGGCGTCGGGACTTGCCCGACTGCGCCGTTTGGGATTCCGTGTCATGCCAGGCGACCACGTCCGGGACCACCACGGGTACTTGGCGGGCGAGGATGACGCGCGGGCCGCCGACCTCGTGCGAGCCCTGCGCGCGCCCGACGTTCGGGCGGTGTGGTTCGCGCGCGGGGGGTACGGGACGTCTCGCATCCTCGACCGCGTCCCGTGGCGCGACCTCGCGCGGCAGCCGAAGATCCTCGTCGGATACAGCGACCTGACGGCGCTGTTCGCGCCGGCCGTCGATCGGGCGGGTGCGCTCTGCCTGTACGGACCGGTCCTTGCCGAGCTGGGCGACCGAGACGCCTGGCACGCACCGTCTCTGCGCCGGCTCCTCGCGGGACAGCCGGTCGAGTTCCGGCTCTCCGCAGCGAACGTCCTGGCGCACGGCCGCGCGCGCGGCCGGCTCGTCGGGGGGAATCTGACCGTCCTGTCTCATTCGTGCGGAACGCCGTACGAGCCGGACTGCCGCGGAGCGATCCTGTTCCTCGAGGACGTGGGCGAGCCGACCTATCGCATCGATCGAATGCTCACGCAGCTGGCGCACGCGGGCTGGCTCCGCGGAGTCGCGGGCGTCGTGCTCGGGCAGATCCAGGCGACGCGACGACGGAGGTTTCCCCCCGACCGCGTCCTCGACGACGTTCTCGCGGAAGCGTTCCTCGCGCTCGGCGTTCCCGTGGTCCGCGGGATCGTCGCGGGACACGTCGCCAAGAAGCGCACGCTGCCGATCGGCGGAACGGCGGAGATCGACACGCGCGCGGGCATGCTGCGCGTCCGGCCGTGAGCGGAGAGACCGCCGCGTCCCGGCGCATCCGCATCGACCTGGCCTACGACGGGACGGCGTTCGCAGGCTGGCAGTTCCAGACGCGGCGGCGAACGGTCCAGGCGACGCTCGAGGCCGCGCTCTCCCGGCTGAACGGTGGGCGAGCGGTCCGCGTCCGCGGAGCGAGCCGGACCGATGCCGGCGTCCACGCGCGCGGTCAGGTCGCCGACTGCGCGATCGCGTGCCGGCTCGACGATGCTGGTCTCGAGCGTGCGCTGACGCGGCTCCTCCCGCCCGACGTGCGGCCGCTGAGCGTCCGGACCGTGGACGACCGGTTCCACGCCCAGTACGACGCGCTGCGCAAGACCTACCGCTACCGCGTCGACCGTTCGCGTCACGCCGATCCGTTCCTCGCGCGGTACGCGCTCCACGTCCCGTATGCGCTCGACGTCGAGCGCCTGCGCGAGATGCTCGCGCTCCTGCCCGGCCGGCGCGACTGGTCGGGGTTCAGCGACTCGCGCTGCCGCGTGCGCGACCGGATCCGCGAGGTGTTCGAGGCGTCGTTCGTCGATCTGCCTCCGTGGGGCGGCGCGTTCACGTTCACGGCGGACGGGTTCCTGACGCGCATGGTGCGCAACCTCGTCGGCACGGCGCTCGAAATCGGCAGCGGTCGGATGCCGCTCGAGCGTGCGACGGAGATCCTCGACCAGCGGGACCGAACGCTCGCCGCGGCGGCCGCGCCCGCACACGGTTTGATCCTCTGGCGCGTGACGGTCGCCGGGGATGACGATGCGGAGGTCGACGTAGCGGGCGCCGAGCTGGCGTGGGGTGCCGCGGTTGATCGGCCTCGCGATCGGTACTACGATTCGCCGGGGTCGGCGCGAGGTCGCCCCGCGCGCAGTGGAGGTCCATGATCCGCAAGGGGGAGCTGGCAGGCCCTGGAACGGAGGAGGGTTGCCTCCTCAACCAGATCGATCGATCGCGCCTCCCGCGTCACGTTGCGGTGATCATGGACGGAAACGGGCGCTGGGCGGCCGAGCGGCGGTTGCCACGCGTCGCCGGCCATCGCGCGGGCATCGACGCCGTTCGCGAGATCGTCGAAGTGTCGGCGCGGCTCGGTATCGAGGTGTTGACGCTCTACGCGTTCTCGAAGGAGAACTGGAAGCGGCCACGCTCGGAGGTCGCGACGCTGATGGCGCTGCTGCGTGACTACGTGCGTCGGGAGCTCGACACGCTGCTCGACAACAACATCCGTCTGCAGACGATCGGTCGCGTCGCCGATCTTCCCCCGAGCGCGCGGCGCGAGCTCGACCGGGCGCTCGATGCCACGGCCGACCGCACCGGCCTGCGCTTCAACATCGCCCTGTCCTACGGGGGACGCACCGAGATCACCGATGCTTGCCGGGCGATCGCCGCCGCGGGGCTCTCGCCCGACGAAATCGACGAGAGCACGATCGCGGCTCACCTGTACACGGCGGGGCAGCCCGACCCGGACCTCTTGATCCGGACGAGCGGCGAGCTGCGCGTGTCGAACTTCTTGCTGTGGCAGATCGCGTACGCCGAGATCTGGGTCACCGAGACGCTGTGGCCCGACTTTCGCCGGCTGCACCTGTTCCAGGCGCTGCTCGACTACCAGAGGCGCGAGCGGCGCTATGGCGGGTTGGGCAAGCTCCACCCACCCGCGGCGGTGCTCCAGGGCTGATCGAGCCGCGCGCTCGACGACACGATGACGCGACTCCTCACCGCTGCCGTGCTCGCGCCCGTGCTATGGGTGACGATCAAGCTCGCGTCGGTGTGGGTGTTCGTCGGGGTCGCGATCGCCGTGATCCTGGCCGCAAGCTGGGAGTGCTACCGCATGCTGCGCGCGGGCGGCCACGAGCCGCTCGTCGGACTCGGCATCGTGGCCACGCTGGGCGTCCTCGCATCGTTTGCCGTCCCCGGCGGAGCGGTCACGCCCGGTCATGTCGTCGTCGCAACCGTTCTCGGGGCCACGGCGGCCGTCATGAGCGCGCGCGAATCGCCTCGACGGATGCTCGACTCGCTGAGCGCGACCCTGCTGCCCGTGATCCTCATCGCCTCGACGATGGGCTACGTGCTGTGGCTGCGCCATGCGCCCGGAGCGGACGGGACCGACATCGTTTTGCTGCTGTTCCTGTGCATCATCTGCGGGGACACGGCGGCGTACTACGTCGGGAGCGCGTTCGGCCGGCATCGAATGGCCCCCACGATCTCCCCGCGCAAGACCTGGGAAGGGTTCGCCGGGGCGATCGTCGGGAGCACCGTCGGCGCGCTCGTGGCGCACGCCTGGTTCTACCAGCGCCTCCCGTTGTCCCACGCGCTCGCGCTCGGGGTGATTCTCGGTGCCGCCGGAGCGCTCGGGGACCTCGCCGAGAGCGTCGTCAAGCGTGCGTGTGGCGTCAAGGACTCGTCGGGCGTCCTGCCCGGGCACGGCGGGTGGTTCGATCGGACCGACAGCCTGCTGTTCGCCGCGCCGATCCTCTACCATTACCACGTGACGTTCCTACGGGCCTTGCCGTGAAGCGCCTGACGATCCTCGGCTCGACGGGGTCGATCGGGACGAGCACGCTCGACGTCGTCAGCGCGTTCCCCGAGCGGTTCACGATCGTGGCGCTCGCCGCCGGATCGAACGTCGAGCTGCTCGAGCGGCAGATCCGCGCGTTCCACCCGGCGTGCGTCGCCGTGCAGGACGCGGCCGCCGCGGCGGCGCTCGCGGCGCGAGTCGGGCGGGCCTGTCAGATCGTGCACGGACCGGCGGGGCTCGTCGAGGCGGCGAGCTGGCCCGGCGTCGACCTCGTCGTCAGCGCGCTCGTCGGCGCGGTCGGTCTGCGGCCGACGTGGGCCGCGGTCGACCTCGGGCGCGACGTCGCGCTCGCGAACAAGGAGGTTCTCGTCGTCGCCGGCGAGCACGTGACGCGCCGCGCCGCAGAAACAGGAGCGACGCTCCTCCCGGTGGACAGCGAGCACAACGCCCTGCATCAGTGCCTGCGCGGCGAGCGGATCGAAGAGGTCCGGAGGTTGTGGCTGACGGCCTCGGGCGGCCCGTTTCGCGGCCGCTCCACGGCCGACCTCGCCCGGGTCACGCCCGCCGAGGCGCTGGCCCATCCGACGTGGCGCATGGGCCGCAAGATCACGATCGACTCGGCCACGCTGATGAACAAGGGGCTCGAGGTGATCGAGGCGCGCTGGCTGTTCGGCCTCGAGCCGTCGCGGATCGAGGTCGTCGTCCACCCGGAGAGCGTCGTGCATTCGATGGTCGAGTTCGTCGACGGGTCGTTCAAGGCGCAGCTCGGCGTGACCGACATGCGGCACCCGATCCAGTACGCGCTGTCCTGGCCGACGCGCTGGGCAAGCGCGTTGCCGCCGTTCGATCCGCGAACCGCCGGAGCCCTGACGTTCGAGCCACCGGACCTCGCGGGGTTCCCGTGCCTCGGCCTCGCCTATCGCGCGATCGAGGCCGGGGGCGCGGCGCCCGCGGTGTTGAACGCCGCCAACGAGGTCGCGGTGCGGGCGTTTCTCGACGGTCGGCTCGGATTCCTCGAGATCGCGGAGGTCGTGTCGGACGCGCTCAACCGGCACGGCGCCGAGCCGGCCTCGACGCTCGAGGACCTCGAGCGGGCGGACTCGCGTGCCCGCGAGGCAGCGGAGCGCGCGTTGGCGCGGGTCGCGCGGCGATGATCCTGAATCTGCTCCAGTTCGTGCTCGCTTTCGTCCTTGTCCTCGCGCCGCTCGTGTTCATCCACGAGCTGGGCCACTTCCTCGCGGCGAAGCTCCTGCGCATCGGCGTGCCCGTGTTCTCCCTGGGCTTCGGTCCACGGCTCGTCGGGTTCCGGCGCGGCGACACGGACTACCGGCTGTCGCTCGTCCCGCTCGGGGGTTACGTGCGACTGGCCGGAGACGAGTCGGACGAGCTGCGCCACGGCGCACCCGAGGAGTTCCTGTCGCGTCCGGGCTGGCAGCGGCTCGTCGTGTTCCTGGCGGGTCCGGCGTTCAACCTCGCCCTCGCGTTCCTCGTGATGTGGGCGTATTTCGCCACGGTGGGCAAGGTCGAGGTCCCGTACACCGTCGTCTACGGCGTGACGGCGGGGTCGGCGGCCGAGCTCGCGGGCGTCGAGCGCGGCGACAAGATCGTCGCGATCTCGGGCCGATCGGTCGAGGACGCGCGGAGCTTCCAGTATCAGTACAACGTCGAGATCGCGCTCGCGCCCGGGACTCGGAAGACCGTGACGCTCGAGCGTGGAGGCAAGCGCTTCGACGTCGAGATCCGCATCGACTCGGACCCCAAGCTCGGCATGGGCGACCCGGGCTGGAGCATCGGCCGCGGCGGGGGCGAGTCGCCCGTCATCGCGCGGGTCCTGCCCGGGGGCGCGGCCGAGGAGGCGGGGCTGCGCGCCGGGGACCGGATTCTCGCAGCCGGGGACAAGCGGCCGATCACCGGGCTCGAGCTGCAGATCGTCCTCGAGCAGAGCGTCGGACGGACGCTCGATCTTGGGATTGAGCGGGATGGCTCGACGATCGAACTTCCGGTCAAGCCGCGGTCGAGCACCGAGGGACGCACGATCGGGATCGACTTCGTCTCTCCGCCCGAGGCGCCCATCCGTCTCGGCATCGGCGCCGCCGCCGGCGAGGCGGTCGACTGGTGCCTCGATTCGTCGAAGACGCTATTCGTCGTGCTCAAGCGCCTCGTGTCCGCCGAGCTGTCGCTGCGTACGATGTCGGGGCCGGTCGGGATCGCGCAGGTCGCGCGGGACGCGCTGGCCTCGGGGGCGAGCTACTTCGTGTATCTCCTCGCGTTCTTCAGCCTGCAACTCGGGATCCTCAATCTGCTGCCGATCCCGATCCTCGACGGCGGTCACATCCTGATCCTCGTCGTCGAGGCGGTGATGCGCCGCAGCCTGTCCGAGACGTTGAAGGAGCGTGTGATGCAGGCGGGCCTCGTGTTCCTGCTCGCGTTCATGAGCATCGTCATCGTGCTCGACCTGTCCAAGCTCGAGCTGTCGAGCCTGTTTTAGCCCGGGCGATTCATGAACGCACGTAGCGAAACGGCGAAGCTCCGAGAAAAATCGGGTACCGCAGCGACCCGCGACCGGAGGCGTACACGACCGTACGTCGAGGACGCTGGGCGCGAAGACACCCGATTTTGCCGGAGATTCGTCGTTGCAGCCGCACGTTCATGAATAGTCCGGGCTAGTGTAGTGAATCAGAAATTACTTTACTTTGATGCAGGGATCGCGTACGCTCCGCGCGGGAGGTACGCCGATGCCACGTGGCCGTACGCTGAGTCCGGTTCGAGTCTCTCCCACCGAACGCACGCGCCTGGAGGATTGGGCGCG
>Ga0247727_10010181_pt1 | contig 16736 bp, 21 predicted proteins | sample WisWelCaveWW1625_FD_202498 | JGI IMG/M metagenome (GOLD analysis project Ga0247727, IMG submission 202498) | Biofilm microbial communities from Wishing Well Cave, Virginia, United States - WW16-25 | ecosystem: Environmental > Aquatic > Deep subsurface > Groundwater > Cave microbial mat | place...
TGCCCTCTTCCATATTGCCATCGCAAATGCCGAGATAGCGCACGAGCTGGCGAATGCGGGTGAGATAGAGATACGCTTCGCGGGGAGAACGAATGTCCGGCTCGCTGACGATCTCAATCAACGGCGTGCCGCAGCGGTTGACGTCGATCAGCGTTTCATTTTCGGAAACATATTCTTCGGCGTGCACGGATTTGCCGGCGTCTTCTTCGAGATGAATGCGCGTCAGGCCGATGCGCTTCAACGCGCCTTCTTCCAACTCGATTTCCACCCAGCCGTTTTCACATAGCGGCTCTTCGTACTGGGAAATTTGATAACCTTTGGGCAGGTCGGGATAAAAATAATTTTTGCGCGCAAAGACGGCGTGTTCGGCAATGCGACAGTTCGTGGCGAGGCCCATTTTGACGGCAAAATCGACGGCCTGACGATTGAGCACCGGCAAAACGCCGGGCAGGCCGAGACAAACCGGGCACACCTGCGAATTTTGCGGCGCGCCGAAAACCGTTCCGCAGCGGCAAAAAATTTTTGAATCGGTCAAAAGTTGGGCGTGAACTTCGAGGCCGATGATCGGTTCGTATTTCATTGGGGATTTTCCATTTTACCATTATGAGGCAAAACCAAATCAGTGGTTAAAATTTCCACCGCCTCAGGCGTTTGCGGCGCATCGAATTTTTCGAACTCGATGAACAACCACCAAATGCCCCAGCCCGCCAACAACAACCCCAGTCCATTAAACCAAAGCGGTTGAAATTCAATTTGATCGGTTAGCTCAGTGGAATAGCCGGAAATTTTCAGTTGCGGAATAGCCAACAAAATCAGGGGCAAGGCGTTGTTCAAAGCATGGCCGAATAGGCAAGGGAGCAGCGAGCGTGTTTTCACATACCACCAGGCCAACACCACGCCGGCAACCGCAGCGCTGGTGAACTGCCACGGGTTGAAATGGAGAACGGCAAAAAACAGCGCCGAGGCAAGAATCGCCTTGCGCACGGAATAATGGCTCAAGAAGCCGCGCAGAACGAGGCCGCGAACCAACAACTCTTCGGTTAACGGGGCGACGATAACGAGGGTAAAAATGGAGCCGAGAAGATTTTGCGGGGCGCCAAAGAGCTTTTGAAAAATTTCCATGAGCGGCGCCGGGATCGGCAGCACCGTGCGCAAGCGGTTATCAACTTCGGACAACAGAATGCTCATGCCGATGATGGTGAGCGCCATGGGCAAAAGCAGGGCGGGACGAATGAGTGAAAGCGAAAAAACTTCTTGAAAAGAGGCTTGGGTACGCTGGAGTCCGAAACGCAGCAGGAGGCCGATCGACAGCAGGTTGACAACGGCAATCGTTAACGGGCTGTTCGTGAGGTTTGTCTTGGTCGCCATGCCGATGAGTCCCACCGGAACGGCAAAAACAAATTGCAGGAGCACGAACAAAAGGAGCAAGCCGAGGGCTTGGCTGATGTTGGGGTATTGGCGCATCTGATTGACGAATATGATGGACAGAAGCTAGGGGGCAAACATTTCACCCAATACCATTAAAACTTACAAGATTCTTGATTTGCAAAAAGTATCTGCGCACATAGCGATAAAATGATCAAACAATGTGGTTGCTCACCTCGAGAAAATGCGCTAACTGCAAAACATTTTTTTCATCAAACGCTTTGCCGATAATTTGCAAGCCAATCGGCAGGCCTTTCGCATCGACGCCGGCGGGGATTGAAATGGCCGGCACGCCGGCGAGATTGACGGAGACGGTGAAAATATCCGCGAGATACATTTCTAACGGATCGGCGGTTTTTTCGCCGAGCTTGAAAGCGGTGGTTGGCGTCGTCGGCGTGAGCAAAACGTCGCAGGCGTGGAAAGCTTGCTCGAAATCGCGGCGGATGAGCGTGCGCACTTTTTGGGCGCGGCGATAATACGCGTCATAATATCCGGAGGAGAGAACATACGTGCCGAGCATGATGCGGCGTTTGACCTCCGCGCCAAAGCCTGCGCTCCTGCTTTTGACATACATTTCTTCCAGCGCCTTGGCGTCTGGCGCGCGATGGCCGTAACGCGCGCCGTCATAGCGGGCAAGATTCGATGAGGCTTCAGCGGTGCAAATGATGTAATAAGTTGCGATGGCGTATTTCGTATGCGGCAGCGAGACTTCTTTAATCGTTGCGCCGGCTTTTTGCAAACGATCTTTTGCCACCGCAACAGCCTCACGGATTTCTTTTTGCACGCCGTCAGAGAGATATTCTTTCGGCAAACCAACAACTTTGCCTTTGACCTCGCCGTTGAGAAATTTTGAAAACTCTTCGACGGCGACCGGCGCGGAAGTGGAGTCACGCTCGTCGTGGCCGCAGATCACTTCGAGAATGCGCGCGGCATCTTCGACCGAATTGGCGAACGGGCCGATTTGATCGAGCGAAGAAGCGAACGCGACGAGGCCGAAACGCGAGACGCGGCCATACGTCGGTTTCATGCCCACGCCGCCGCATAACGCCGCGGGTTGGCGAATCGAGCCGCCGGTGTCGGTGCCGAGCGCGGCCATCGCTAAATTCGCGGCCACCGCAACGGCCGAACCGCCGGAGGAACCGCCGGGCACGTAGTCGGGATTCGCCGGATTTTTCACCGGGCCGAACGCAGAGTTCTCGGTGGAGCTGCCCATGGCAAACTCGTCCATGTTGGTTTTGCCGATGATGATGGCGTCTTCTGTTTCCAATTTTTTGATGACAGTGGCATCATACGGCGAGACGAAATTTTCGAGAATGCGCGAGCCGCAGGTGAGCCGTTCGCCTTTCATCGCCAAAATATCTTTGACCGCCATGACGACGCCGGCGAGTTTGCCGGCCGAGGCGTTTTTAATTTTGGCGTCGATAGCTTTGGCGCGAATGCGAGCACGGTCGGTAAAAATGGATAGAAAAGCATTCAATGCTTTGGCCTTCTCTAGGCGGGACAAATAATCGTCGACCACTTTCTCGCAAGTGATTTCACGGCCTCGCAGTTTTTCCTGAAGACGACGGATTGTTATTTGGGGTGAGTCCATTTAATTACAAAATAGCAAGGAATAGTGCAAGCAAATGCGCCTTGGCGCTTGCTTGTGCAAGGAGAGACCGGGCGTATAACACCGAACCGGAATTGTTCGTCAATCTCGAGAGAAAAAAACCCCCATGAAAGCGGCTTAAGCATTGGTTTGCGACTTGGGCTGCTCGATTGTGCCCGCGGCATTCTTCTCGTCGTTATCACTGACGGCTTTTTTAAACTCGCGAATGCCCTGGCCCAAACCGCGCGCCAGCTCCGGCAGTTTTTTGGCGCCAAACAAAACAATCAGCGCGACGATACCAACAACGACCCATTCATTCATGATTGACCTCCGAAATTTTGAAATACAACGGCCACGTTCACTTTTACAAATCAACCCCCTTGGCGCGGAGAAATTTGAATTATGCGCCTTCCCCCCGCCGAAAAAAATGGATGCCACAAGCCAAAACTTAAAGCTTTTTAAAATCATCCATCACATTCAGCTCTTTCTTCACATCATCGGCTGCTTTCTTGAACTCCTGAATGCTGCGGCCCAAGCCACGCGCCAGCTCCGGCAATTTTTTGGGTCCGAAAAGCAGCAGGACGACGACGAAGATGATGAGCAACTCGCTCATGCCGATATTACCAAACATGTTTGACTCCTGTTCTGGATGCTGGATGCTGGTTGCTGAATCAAAGAAGATCTCATCAAGCATCGAGCATCAAGTTAGTTCAACACCCAACGCAACAAATAGACCGCAATAAAAATTCCTATTCCGCCGACGACGTTGACTTTGAGCGTCAGGCCAAAAGTAATGCTCATTAGAACCAAATCCAATTTCATCGGGTCAAAACCAAGATCGGGGCCGCTGAGAAAAAATTTTTTCACGACGCCATCCGGCAGCACCAAACCGACGAGTTCGCCGAGCAAAGTTCCGGAAATCGCCCCCAGCAAAAGAACCATCGTAATAAACCAGAGCGAACGTTTTGAGCGCACGAGTTCTCCTCTTCCTCGGTAATTTTTAACACACTAAGCGACGAGCGATTGAAAGATCTGCAAACCTTGATTTGACCCGAGCGCCGCTTCACAAGCTCTTTCGGGATGCGGCATCAGGCCCATGACGTTGCCGGCCTCGTTCACAATGCCGGCAATGTTGTCGAGCGCGCCGTTGGGATTGGCTGCCGTCGTGGTTTCACCGCCGGCCGTGCAATATCGAAACAAAATGCGTTTTTGTTCTCGCAATTGCTGCAAGGTTTCGGCATCCGCATAATAATTGCCGTCGCCGTGGGCCAGCGGCATTTTCAACACTTGATCGGTGCAGCGCCTCGTAAAAAGCGTGCCGGCATTTTCAACTTTGAGATAAATCGATTTGGCGACGAAGCGAACGCCGGCATTGCGCCCGAGCGCGCCCGGAAGCAAACCGGCTTCGCAAAGAATTTGAAAGCCATTGCAAATACCGACGACAGTGCCGCCGCGCCGGGCGAATTTGATGACTTCATCCATGACCGGCGAAAAACGGGCGATCGCCCCGGTGCGCAAATAATCGCCGTAGGAAAATCCGCCGGGAAGAATGACGGCGTCAAACTCGCTCAAATCGCGCTCTTTGTGCCAGACGAAACGAACGGATTGCTGCACGACATATTTGAGCATGTAATAACAATCATGCTCGCAATTCGAGCCGGGGAAAACGACAACGCCAAAACGCATAACGATCTGCCGATTTGTACTCCTACTCTTACTCACTTTGTAAAAGCGAGTAAGAGTAGGAGTAAGACTATTTCTCATCCTCAACGATCACAAAATCATACTCCTCGATGACCGGATTGGCCAGGAGTTTTTTGCAGGCATTTTCAGTCGTTTGCTGCGCCTGCGCGCGGTTCATGCCTTCAAATAAAATCTCGATCAGTTTCCCGGCGCGGACTTCGCGTATCCCGGAGAAGCCGAGCATTTCGAGGCCGTGATGAATCGTTTTGCCTTGCGGATCGAGAATGCCGTTTTTGAGGGTGACATGAATTTTCGCTTTCAATTCACGTTCTCCGGCAACGGTTCTTCGTCGTCCTGGCGCAGGTGATTCATAACAGCGCGGAAAAGCTGCACAAAAATAAAAAGCAGGGACAAGGGGAACAGCACCTTGCCGCGATAAATCAAAGCCAGCGTCAGCCCGGCGACAACAAACAGCATCTGCACGGTGTTGCGCCGGCCGCGGCGGAACGAAAAATAGGGCATGGAATCAAATTCAATGGTCGAGACCATCAACGCCGATGCCGTCAACATGAGCAGAACGGTGATGCCCGGCAGGCGCATGGCGTCCCAATGATGATAGCTGAAAAGCAGGTACGCGCAGATCAAGGTGGCGCCGGAAGGAATCGGCATGCCTTCGAAGAACCGGCTTTTGGCGAAGCCGTCGGAGTGGGTGTTAAAACGGGCCAGGCGAATCGCGCCAGCCGCGAGCAGCGTGAAGCTGATGATCAACCCCAACGCGCCGAGCTGCTGAAGCTGCGCGAAATAAATCATCACCGCCGGCGCCACGCCGAAGGAGACGACGTCGGCCAGCGAGTCAAACTCGGTGCCGAAGTTGGAATAGCCGCGGGTGGCGCGGGCAATTTTGCCGTCGAGCACATCGCAAACGGTGGCGGCGATGATCAACCAGGCGGCGGTGACGTAACGTCCTTGCGTGGCCGAAAGAATCGCAAAGAAACCGAGAAAGAGATTGAAAACCGTGAAGAGGTTCGGCGCTACCTGTCGTTTATGCAGCATGTTTGATTTCTCCAATAATGCTTTCACCTGCCCTGACTTTTTCGCGCAGGCGGACTTTGATTTCCGTGTTTAACGGCATGAACACTTCCATGCGCGAGCCGAATTTGATGATGCCGAAACGTTCGCCGCGCCGGACGCGATGCCCCTGGCGAATCTCACACACGATCCGCCGCGCCAAAATACCGGCAATTTGTTTGAACAGGATTTTGCCGTCCGGTGTTTCAAGTCCGATGATGGATTGCTCGTTTTCCGTGGAAGCGCCGGGCTTTGAGGCCACGAGAAAACGGCCTTGTTGATAACGGAAATATTTCACTTCGCCATCATGCGGCACACGATTCACATGAACGTTGAAAGGCGACAGAAAAATGATGACGCGTTTGGTTCGCGCACGAATAAAATCCGGTTCGTCGATTTCATCGATGCCGATCACCGTTCCATCGGCCGGCGAAACCACTAAACCCAGGCTAGTCGGGATGTCGCGTTCAGGGTCGCGGAAGAAAAAAATAACAAAAGCAGTTGCCAACCACAACAGCAGGCTCATCACCCGCAGCGTCATGGCAACAAGTCCGCCTTGCTCGCGAAATCCCAAATATCCCAACGTAAGCAACAGCGCCAAGCCCGCCAGAATGCTCAACAGCCCGTAACCCTCACGATGCACGGGGATCAGACCTTCTCTCCTTCCTTTTCAAATACGCGCCGCCGCACTTCTTCGTAAACTCTTTCAACAGCGCCGGGATCCTGCCGATAACGCTCGATCTCGAATTTCTCGCCGGTTTCGGCGTCCCACAGGCGGCAATTTTCCGGCGACAACTCGTCGCTGATAACCAGATGATTCTTGTAACGCCCGAACTCAAGCTTGAAATCCACCAATTTCAGCCGCCGCCGAATGAAAAACGCTTTCAACACCGCGTTGGCCTTGGTAATATAACGGTCAACTATTTTCAACTCATCCGCGGTGGCCAAGCCAAAAGCGACAATGTGATGTTGATTCACCATCGGGTCATCTTTGGTGTTGTGTTTCAAATAATACTCGACGATCGGCTTCTCCAACGCTTCGCCTTCTTTCAGGCCATAGCGCTTGGCAAAACTGCCGGTGGCGATATTGCGCAGCATGACTTCAATCGGCAGAATCTGCACGCGCCGCACCAACATGCTGGCGTCGTTCACTGGCGACATGAAATGCGTCGGCACGTTGAAGCTTTCGAGATAGCGAAAAAGATGCGCGGAAACCTGATTGTTGACGGCGCCTCGCTTGATAGACCGGCTCTTTCTCGAGCCGTTCAGCGATATGGCGTCGTCCTTGAACTCCATCACGATTTGTTCGGAGTTCTCGGTTTCGTAGAGAATTTTCGATTTCCCCTCGTAGAACTTTTTTTTCTTTTTGATCGCCATGCCTTGTTCCTTTAATTGAACACAGTAAAAGGAATGTAATTTCAAGTGGCTTGTTTTAGTAATCACGATTCGGTGCGCAAGCCGAGCCGCAGATAAATCGTTTCGAGGTGGCGAAGATTTTTATTCAAATCAAAACACTGGCGAATTTCATTTTCATTGAGATATTGCCGAATCGTTTTATCTTCGAGCAAACGCTCCACGAAACTGGCCGGCTTTCCACGCTCGCTTAAATCGCCCCAAACCGCCATCGCGTGTTCCTGCACGAGGCGATACGCTTCTTCGCGCGTCATGCCTTTTTGCGCCAAAGCCAGCAGCACTTGCTGCGAGAAAATCAAGCCGCCGGTGCGCTCGAGATTGCGCCGCATATTTTCCGGATAGACTTGCAAATCGCGCACGATGCGGGTGAATTGATGCAGCATGTAATCGAGCAGAATAGCGCTGTCCGGCAAGATGATGCGCTCGGTCGAGCTGTGGCTGATGTCGCGTTCGTGCCACAGCGCCACGTTCTCCAGCGCCGCCATCGCATTGGCGCGCAGCAAACGCGCCAATCCGGTGAGGCGCTCGCAAGTGATCGGATTGCGTTTGTGCGGCATGGCCGACGAGCCTTTCTGGCCTTTGCTGAACGGCTCTTCGACTTCGAGAATCTCGGTGCGCTGCAGGTTGCGAATTTCGACGGCGAATTTTTCCAGCGAGGCGCCGATCAATGCCATCGTGCTCAAAAATTCGGCGTGCCGATCGCGCTGCACGATCTGCGTCGAAACCGGCGCCGGTTGGAGATCGAGATGCCGGCAGACGTACGCTTCGACGTGCGGATCGAGATGCGCGAAGGTGCCGACCGCGCCGGAAATTTTGCCGATAGAAATCACTTCAATCGCGCGCTGCAAGCGTTCGAGATGGCGATTGATCTCGGCGAACCAAACGGCCAATTTCAAACCGAAGGTCGTCGGCTCGGCGTGCACACCGTGCGAGCGGCCGATGCACACCGTATTTTTGTGCTTCAGCGCCTGCCGGCGAATGGCTTCGCGCAAAGCTGTGAGTTTTTCAATGAGCAATAAACCGGCTTGCCGCATTTGCACGGCGAGCGCAGTATCGAGCAAATCCGACGAGGTCATGCCAAGATGAATGTAGCGGCTTTCCGGCCCGACGTATTCGGCGACGTTGGTCAAAAATGCGATGACGTCGTGCTTCGTCGTTTCTTCAATTTCTAATACGCGCTTGCCGTCAAATTTCGCTTTTTGCCTGATCACCTCGACGGCCGCTTTCGGCACGACGCCCAACTCCGCCTGCGCTTCGCAGGCGAGAATTTCCACCTGGAGCCAGATGGCGAATTTATTTTCGTCGCTCCAGATGCGGCCCATGTCGGGGAGGGTGTAGCGAGGGATCATTTTGTTGTAAAATCAAAATCTTTTATTTTAGTAAACATGAAATCTTAACGGCATGTTGGCTTACTCAAATAAATCCGCATGAGTACCAGTTCTGATGAACACGATTTCACTTTCCCCCAACTCGTAAATTAAAAGCCAATCCGGAGCAATGTGGCATTCTCGCGAGCCTTTGTATTCTCCGGCCAGCAAGTGATCTCGATATTTCGGTTCAAGTTTCTGTTCGTCTACAAGCTTGTCAATGACCTCTTTAAACTCGCTGAAGTTCTTGCCACGCTTCTGCATCCGCTTGACATCCTTCTTAAATCGCGAAGTCTGTCTGATTGTCTTCATCAGATACCTAAGCTCTTAAAAAGGCTATCGGTACTGTCAAAGCTTTCTAAATTGCGCCGCGCTTTAGCATCAGCCAATGTTTTTTTGGTTATTGCATTTGGGCGCTTGACTTCAAAAGGCAAACGATTTTGTGAATCAACCTGTTTGTAAAACAGCACGATTGCTTGCGTGGTGGTCAAGCCGAGCTTCTTGAAAACTCGTTCCACACTGTTCTTGAGTTTGGGGTCAATTTGCGCTGAAATCATCACTGTTTTAGCCATAAACTTTCTCCTAAATCGTCTGCTTCGCTTTTTCCCAATCCGCCAGGAAATTCTTGATGCCGATATCGGTCAGCGGATGATTGAAAAGCTGGTCGAAAACTTTGGCCGGAACCGTGCCGATATCGGCGCCGGCAAGGGCGGCTTCGACGACGTGCACCGGATGGCGCAGGCTCGCGGCGAGCACTTCGGTGTCGAAATCGTAGTTGTCAAAAATCGCGACGATCTGCCGCACCAAATCCATGCCGACCTGGCTGATGTCATCGAGCCGGCCGAGAAACGGACTCACATACGAGGCGCCGGCCTTGGCGGCAATCAAGGCCTGGCTCGGGCTGAAGATCAATGTCACGTTGGTGCGGATTTTCTCGTTGGCGAGCTTGCGCACGGCGACCATGCCTTCTTTGGTCATCGGGATTTTGACGATGATGTTGGGATGCAGCTTGGCGAGATCGCGGCCTTCGCGGAGCATGCCTTCGGTGTCGAGCGAAACCACTTCGGCATTCACCGGGCCGGGGACGACTTCGCAAATGTTGCGCAGAATGTCTTTAAACGCGCCTTTTTCCCGTGAAATCAGCGTCGGGTTGGTGGTCACGCCATCGAGCAAGCCCATGGCCGCGACTTTTTTAATCTCATCGAGATTGGCGGTGTCGAGATAGAATTTCATTTTATGTTCTCCGTCTAAAATTTTATGCGATCATGATCATTTGACGTCCACACGATTAACGTGAACGAGCCGGTGTCCTAACATGTCCACTGCAGCTTGAGATTGTTCCAGGACAATATACCCAAGCAATGGTTCATATAGGCCGTCTTTTGGTTTCATCTCCAGGAAAAGCACTTCACTATAGATCGGCGGAAAGCCTTCAATTTGAATTTTTACCGGCCCACAAATTTCGGCTGGCGGTTTTTCTTGGGTTGCAATTTCAGCGTCAACACGTCGAATAACGTCCAAATTGCCAAGGCGATCTTTCCAAGCGCTTGGTAAAACCAGATGCGAGGCGCCGGTATCGACTAAAGCATCGATCCGCATGCTTTTCGATGGATCGGAAAAATTGTCAATTTTTACAGACGTTATAATTCGTCCCATAATGTTTCCTTTTGGGGTCATCAATAAAACACCTTCTCCAAAAACAACCCGTGCGGCGGCGCGGTGAAACTCGCTTCGGTGCGCCGGCGGCTGTCGAGAATGTCTTTCACTTGCGGCGGCGTCAATTTGCCGCGGCCAACGTCGATCATCGTGCCCACAATGATCCGCACCATACTGCGCAAAAAGCGGTTGGCGCGGATGATCAGCTTGATGCGCTCTTCCGTTTCTTCCCATTCGATCAATTCCATCCGGCTCAAATAATGCGGATCTTCGGTGCTGATGTCGCAAAACGCGCGGAAATCATGCTCGCCCAACAAATGTTGTGAAGCTTCGCGCATGGCGGCAACGTCGAGCGGAAATTTGCAAAAAAACGCATAATGCCGCCCCACCGCGACGGGGAATTTGCTGAGCACGTAAAAATACTGGCGGCTCTTGGCGTCGTGGCGCGCATGAAAATCCGCCGGCGCCAGCTCGACTTTTTTCACCGCCACATCGTGCGAGAGGATGCCATTCAAAGAACGCGGCATGCCGGCCAGCGGCAATTCAACAGCCGAGCGAAAATTTATTACCTGACCCAACGCGTGAACGCCGGCGTCGGTGCGGCTGGCGACATTGACGCGAATGCTTTCGCGAAACAGAATTTGCAGCGCGTTCTCAACCTCACCCTGAACCGTTCTCATGCCGGGCTGGACTTGCCAGCCATAAAATTTGCTGCCGTCGTATTCAAGGATGAGTTTGTAATTGAAAGTTTGAGAATCCGTCGTCAAAACGATTCTTCAAAAATTTCTCCAACGGGAGCAGCCAAAAACAGAAAATTAGGCCACTGAATTTGAACTGCCGCTTAATTGAATTTTACAAATTTTTCAAAAAATCTGCTTGTCTAATGGCGCAACCAATTCTCAGAAACCAGCGTCACCGTGATGCACAACAAAACACTCACTGCCATCACAACATCCCGACGCGCCAGACTCATCTCGCGAAACGAGACGCGGCCGTCGCTGCCGCGATAGCAGCGCGCTTCCATCGCCACCGCCAAATCGTCGGCGCGATGAAAGGCGGCGACAAACAGCGGCACGAGCAGCGGCAAAAGCGATTGAATGCGTCGCAAAAGCGAACCCGTAAAATCAGCGCCGCGCGACATCTGCGCTTTTTGAATGCGTTCTGCTTCGTCGATAATCGTCGGGACAAAGCGCAGCGCCAGTGTGGTCATGAACGCCAGCTCATGCACCGGCGCGCGCCAACGCTGCAGCGGTTTGAGCAAACGTTCCATCCCCTCGGTCAAATCAGTCGGCACGGTCGTGAAAGAAAGCGCGCCCGCGACCATGACGAGCAGCGCCAGACGCAGCGCATATTTCAATCCCACCAACGCACCTGACCCTGAAACAGAAATTCCCCACACGCGCAGCAGGGGGCCTTCATTTAAATTTTGTCCTGCAGCAAACCATGTGGGACTCAACGCATGCAAAAGAATCGTCATCGCAAACAGCCACAGGAAAGCGCGCAGATTCCGCACGAATAACCGCGGCGGCAATTTCGTTTGTTGCACCACCGCCGCTACAATGAGACTCCAAAAGATCAACAGCGGCCACGCTTCGATCCACATCAACAGCGCCATCACCACCATGCTCGCCAGCAGCTTAGTGCGCGGATCGAGTTGATGCAAACAAGATTGCCCCGGGTAATACTGGCCGAGCGTAAGACGCCGGCTGATTGTCGGGCGCTTGTTCCGCGTTCGCGCGATCGTCCTTGAAATTTTTGTCCTCCGCAACGAATGCATTGCAAACAAACCATCATTTCCCGCGGTTGAGCCAGCGTCCGGCGTATTTTGACACGCTAATATAACAATTTTTTAGGCAAAATCCAACACAAAACTCACCTTAGTACTGGAGAAGTTGAAGAAGGTGGGATAGCAGAAGGTGGGGTAAATGTTTACTGGCTAACTTCCAACAAGTATTGTTCTATTACACCAAGCTCTTCTTACTAATTTGATCAAAAAATAACTTGACATTGAGCGAGAAAACTTTAATTTTGATATGTACATAAAAGATGGAAGTCTGATGTTATGATCAAAAATCGTTTTTTTAGAAGACTCGGCGTGAGTGCGGCTCTCCTAACCGTTGCCAGTATTATTGCAAGCCTATCGCTGGTCTTCGCGGGCGCCATTGTAACCGGCTTTCGCGGCGAGCCTGGGTTCAATAAGGTCACGCTCAAATGGACTTCGGAAGGGGAAAACAATTTGAAGGGATTCGAGATTCAGCGCGCGCTCATGAATCAAGAGCAAGAGTTGGAAAAAAATAAAATCGCTTCCCTGGATGCGAAAGGCAGCGCGCAGGGGCGAACCGAATACGCTTACGAAGACGATTCCGTTTTTAAAACCGCCGGCCGGACATATTACTATCGCTTAAAAATCGTCGACCAGGACGGGCGCTTCACCTATTCATCCATCATCACCGTGTCGCCGACTATTTCCAGCGCGCGCCAAACCTGGGGCAGCATCAAGGCAATGTTTCGGTAAAGTCGATTTTCTGAAAATTAAAAAAGGCAGCTTCAAACAAGCTGCCTTTTTTGTTTTTAAAGAATCGGCGACAAAAGAAAATCTTCAAGCGGGGGAGCTTCATTTTTACTTTTTCTGGCCTCTTCGTAGGCAATAAATTCAATCGGCGGCCGCAAGCCGAGCTGCCGCAATTCATCAACTCGCCGAAAAATTTCCTTGGGCGGACCATCCATCACCAGCCGGCCGTTATCCATCACCAGCAGACGTTCGGCAAAAAGCGCTTCTTCGGGAAATTGCGTGATCAACACAATCGTCAACGGCTGTTCTGAAAATGGGTTCGGCGAGGAAACCAGTTGTTGCATCAGCGTCAAAACCTGGCAGCGGCTTTCATAATCCAGCAATGACGTCGGTTCGTCAAAAATGAGGTGGCGCGGTTGCATCGCCATCACCGCGGCCAGCGCCACTCTTTGTTTCTCGCCGCCGGAGAGCAAATGCGGCGCTTGCCGGCGATATGGCTCCAGATGGAATAATGCGAGCAGGTTGTCAACGCGCCGGTGCATCTCCGGCCGCGGCACGCCAAGATTTTCCATTCCAAAAGCGATTTCACGCTCCACCGTTGGCGCGACGATCTGATTATCCGGATTCTGAAAAACCATTCCGAGCCGGCGGCGAATTTCGGCCAACTCGTTGGCGTTTCGCGTATTCAATCCATCAACGATCACTTCTCCGAAAGTCGGGGTGAGAATGCCGTTCAAGCAGCGCGCCAATGAAGTTTTACCGGAGCCGTTTGCTCCCATCAGCGCAACAAATTCGCCGTCCGCAATTTCGAGCGAAATGTTATCGAGAACGCGGCGCGGGCCTTCGTGAGTTTGGAAATCGAGACAAAGATTGCGGATGGAGATCATGGCTTGAGTAATGCGCAAGGCGTAAAACGTGACACACAATCACAAAGAACGAGAGCGTTGCCGTCCCTGGTAATTTTTGAAAATATGCAGAAAAAATAAAACGAATGCTTGCAGAAAATTTAGTTGTTACTTTTTCCCTGCAAAGTGAAAACAAAATATTGGGAAGGGTCGAACGGTTCTTTAGCTTCTGACCGGTGAGTGACTCGCCCTTTTGATTTATCCATTCGTAAGTCATCTTCGCTTTTTCCGCGAAGCAAAGACACTTCTTTTGCTATTTGCCAAGCAGCAGCAAAACGCATTTGATCGTTTAAGTTTTGCCAAAATTGGATATCGTGAATGCATTGATTTTCTTTGCGAAGAGAGGCATGAACTAAAATCACTTCAGCTTGCCAATTCTGCGTCCCCTTTTTATTCTCAAGCATGTTCTTAATCCTTTCATATAGCTCATAAAGAGTGAATTCTTCAATCTCGCAGCGAACAAGCTTTACTTCCCACCCAACAAATCCAGCACCGCCGCCGTCATCGCCGTCACGCCGGTTTTGATCGCCGGCTCCGGCAACGGCGCAAATTCATTTGAATGCAAAGACGGCAAAGTTTTTCCGGTGCGCAGGCTTTCTTGCACGCGCTCCGGCGCAATCGAACCCAGCCACAAAATCGCAATGGGAATTTTCTCCGCCGTCCGGCCATATTCGCCGAAATCTTCGCCGCCCATCACCGGCTCTTTCGCCACAACTTTGTCCGCGCCGAGAATGGCCTTCATCGAAGCCGCCATTCTTTTCACCAGCGCCGGATCGTTGTACGTCGAGGGCGTGAATTCGTCCGCAACCCTGACGACCGGCATGCGATTTTCAGGAACGCCGGCCGCCATCGCAACGCCTTTGCTGATGCGCGCAATGGATTGCAGCGTTTGTTCCCTGGCGTGGTCGGAATACGAGCGCACCGTAAGCTGCAAATGCACTTCATCCGAAATGATGTTATGTTTGGTGCCGCCGTGAATCGAGCCGACCGTCACCACCGCCGGATCGATCGGTTTCATCTCGCGGCTCACGATGGTTTGCAGCATCATGATGGTCTCGGCGGCGATGACAATCGGATCTTTCGTCGTGTGCGGATACGCGCCGTGGCCGCCGACGCCGCGAATGGTGATATCGACGGAATTGACATTCGCCAGCGCGTAGCCTTCGCAATAGCCAACCGTGCCGGCGGGCAATTCCGACGCCACATGCCACGCGACACAATAATCCGGTTTGGGAAATTTTGTAAAAAGCCCGTCTTTCAACATCGCTCGCGCTCCGCCGCCGCGTTCTTCCGCCGGTTGCCCAATGAAAACCAGCGTGCCGCGCCATTGATTTTTAAGCTGGCTCAACAAACGCGCCGTGCCGATAAACGAAGTCATGTGCACATCATGGCCGCAGGCATGCATGACGCCGACCTCGTTATTCTGATCATCATGCACGCGCACTTTGCTGGCGTATTCGACGCCGGTATTTTCCGTCACCGGCAGCGCGTCGAGATCGGTTCGAACGAGCACCGTTGGGCCGTTGCCATTTTTCAACACGCCAACGACGCCGTGCTTGCCGACGCCGGTCGTGACCGCGTAACCGGCTTTGCTCAGCTCTTCGGCCATTCGCGCCGCCGTTTTCTCTTCGTGAAATGATAGCTCGGGATTGGCATGAAGATGTTTGTAAAGTTGCTCCAGCGAGGCATATTCTTGATCGGTGCGGGATCTGATCTCGTTGTGAAGCTTGTTGATTTTGGGATTTTGCGCCAACAGACCGGAACCGATGAAAAATATGCCGATCAGAAGTTGAGCCGATACCTGCTTGGTCGTGCGTTGCATTTTTCCTCCTCGTCGTGATTTTTAAAACATGAATTGTGCTGCCATAAATTTAGCGAAATCTCAAAGAAGACTCAAGCGGAAAATTGAAAATACCAAGGATTTTCCCTTGTTTCTTAACGCCGCGTTTGCTATTTTGCCTCATCGTAAACCACGTTGTGCCGGGCTAACCCGTTTATTAAATTCGGGGCAGAGCCATGTTTTTTCTCGAAATTCTCGCGGAATTTTTGGCCGAAGACCTGCTTTATAACAAGGTCAAAGATTATCTAACCATTCGCAAAGGCGATCTGAAAGATTCGGCCTTTGAAAAATTTTACAAAACTTTTGTCGTGGCTTTCGTTGAGACCCACCGTTGGCCGGATACGCAGCACGCCGAAAAATTTTTCAACGATGAAACCACCGTTGAGGGTGTGCTCGCTTATCTCTATCGTTTCACCGAACCCGATTCCACGATTCGCGAGAAAACCATTGCCGCGCTGTGCAAATGGGCGGATGAGTTTGAGCTGATCAATTATTCCCAACTCACCAATGCGCAGCTCGTCGCGCGCTTTCTCGCCAAGCTTGAAACCGAGCTGCGCCGCGATGTCAACAAATCATTGCTTCCCTATTTTGGCGACATTCTCAGCGGCATTGCTAAACTTGATGAAAAGCTCGAAGGACTGAGCGAGCAGTTTGAAAAATACGCCGCCGAGCAAAAAGCCCGCGCCGAGCGCGCGACGCAGATCGATCCCAGCGGCGAGCAACTGATAGTCGATGGAAAACCGGTTTACAATTCCACAAAAAAAGTCGAACCTGCGCCAGCGTTGCCCATCATTCGCTGCGACCTCGAAGCCATTGATGAAGCCAACCACCTCTATCGTGCGGTCATCACCAACGAGGCCGGCAAAGAGCTGCACAAGCACAATTTCACCCTCAAGCCCGATGATGCTTTTCTGCTCGAGGCCAATCACTTTCTCGAAAACGACGGCTTGCGCGACTACCGCACGCAAATTGTGCTTGAATCCGACCGCACTTTCACCAAGCGTTTGGGAAATCATTTCTACAGCCTCATCATGGGCGTGAATGGCGCGCTTCGTGACAAAGTCAATGGCGCATTGGAAACGGGATTTCAATTTGTGCTCACCCTCGACACGCAAGCCGAGCTGCTCTGGCAAGTGCCGTGGGAATATCTGCACGACAGCGAAGAGTTTCTCGGTCTTTCCGGCAACGCGCACGTGGTGCGAACGCCCAAAGGCGCCGGCAGTTTGCGCGTTGCGGCCATTCCACAGCCGCTGAAAATTTTGGTGGTGGTTTCCAATCC
>Ga0247727_10010182_pt1 | contig 16736 bp, 19 predicted proteins | sample WisWelCaveWW1625_FD_202498 | JGI IMG/M metagenome (GOLD analysis project Ga0247727, IMG submission 202498) | Biofilm microbial communities from Wishing Well Cave, Virginia, United States - WW16-25 | ecosystem: Environmental > Aquatic > Deep subsurface > Groundwater > Cave microbial mat | place...
CCTGCCCATCGTCCGCATGTTCGTGCTGCCGGGCGCCCTCCAGGGCGACCTCCAGCGCATCAAGGAGCGGTTGGAGGGCCAGCCGAGCGGCTAACCATGGTCTCGACGAAGGGCGCGGGCCCGCCGGCGGCGCCTACCCTGCCCGACGCCCGGGGACGATTCGGCCCGTTCGGCGGGCGGTTCGTGCCCGAAACGCTGATGGCGGCGCTGGGCGAACTCGAGGCGGCGTTCGATGAGGCGCAGCGCGACGCGGCGTTCCGGGACGAGCTCGAACGGCTGCTGCGCGACTTCGTCGGCCGGCCGACGCCGCTCTACCTCGCTGAGAACCTCTCGAAACGCCTCGGCGGGCAGGGCGCCGGCCTCCGCATCTACCTGAAGCGAGAGGACCTGGCCCACACCGGCGCCCACAAGATCAACAACGCCCTGGGCCAGGGGCTGCTCGCGCGCCGGCTGGGCAAACGACGTGTCATCGCCGAGACGGGCGCCGGCCAGCACGGCGTCGCCACGGCCACGGTGTGCGCGATGCTTGGCCAGGAGTGCGTCGTCTATATGGGCGCGGAGGACGTGCGGCGCCAGGCGCTCAACGTCTTTCGCATGAAGCTCCTGGGCGCCGAGGTGCGCGTCGTCGATAGCGGCAGCCGCACGCTCAAGGACGCGATCAACGAGACGCTGCGCGACTGGGTGACGAACGTGGAGACGACGTTCTACGTGCTGGGCAGCGCCGTCGGCCCGCACCCGTACCCGCTGATCGTGCGCGAGTTCCAGTCGGTGATCGGCCGCGAGGCGCGGGAGCAGATGCTCGCGGTCGAGGGGCGGCTGCCGGACGTCGCGGTCGCCTGCGTCGGCGGCGGCTCGAACGCGATCGGCCTCTTCCACCCGTTCGTCGACGACACGTCGGTGCGCTTCATTGGCGTCGAGGCGGCGGGCGAGGGGCTGGCGAGCGGCCGCCACGCGGCGACGCTCTCCGGCGGGCGGCCGGGCGTCCTCCACGGCGCGTATTCGTACCTGCTCCAGGACGAGGCCGGGCAGGTGACGGAGACGCACAGCATCTCGGCCGGGCTGGACTATCCGGGCGTGGGGCCGGAGCACGCCTTCTACAAGGAGAGCGGCCGGGCCGAGTACGTCGCCGCCACCGACGCGGAGGCGCTCGCCGGCTTTCGGCTGCTCAGCGAGACGGAGGGGATCATTCCGGCGCTGGAGCCGGCCCACGCCATCGCCTACCTGGAGAAGCTGGCGCCGGAGCTGGCGAAGGACGCCGTTGTGCTGCTCGGCCTCTCGGGCCGTGGCGACAAGGACATGGACACGGTGGCGCAGGCGCTGGGGGTGGAGCTGACGTAGGCTCCCCCGCCCCAGTTCTCCCAGCACGGCCGCTGCGCTATCATCGCTCGTGACGCCTGCCGACCACCGGAAGGAGCCTCGCCATCGAGCCTGAGTCACGCTACTACGAATCGCAGCGGCTGAAGCTGCATTACGCCGTCTGGGGCGACGAATCGAAGCCGCCCCTCCTCCTCATCCACGGCGGCCGCGACCACGCCCGCAACTGGGACCGTGTGGCCGACGCGCTGGTGGACCACTACGCCCTCTATGCGCCCGACCTGCGCGGCCACGGCGATAGCGAGTGGGCCATCGGCGGGCAGTACAGCATGCCGGACTTCGTGCTCGACATCGCCGCCCTCGCCGATGTGCTCGACCGCGACCCGCTGACGATCGTCGGCCACTCGCTGGGGGGCGGCATCGCGCTCCAGTACGCCGGCGTCTTCCCGCAACGCGTGACGAAGGTGGTCGCTGTCGAGGGCCTGGGACCGCCCATCGTTCAGCGCCGGCCAGCGTACATCCGCATGCGCGAGTGGATCGCCCAGATGCGCGACTACGAGCGGCGCTCGCCCCGGCGCTACGCGTCGATCGACGACGCGGTCAAGCGCATGGCCGACGAGAACCCGCACCTATCGGCGGAGATGGCGCGCCACCTGACGGTGCACGGCGCCCGCCAGGACGAAGGCGGCGCCTACGTCTGGAAGTTCGACAACTACGTGCGCATGCACTCGCCGTACGAGTTCAACATCGAGGACGCGCGGGCGATCTGGAACCAGGTCCGCTGCCCGGTGCTGCTCATCCGCGGCACCGAGAGCTGGGCGGGCGACCCGGAGGAGGACGGCCGCGCCAGCGCCTTCCACAACTACCGTTCCGTGACCATCGACGACGCCGGGCACTGGGTGCACCACGACCAGCTCGAAGCGTTCCTCGCCGCCGTTCACGAGTTCCTGCTTGATGAGGGGGGCGGCTGAGCTGGGGGTTAGAGGCTGGAAGTTGGAGGCTGGAACTGCCCTCTCGATCTTCCAACCTCCAACAGGCTGCTGAAAGAGGGGAGTGCAGAGGGGCGCAGCCCTTCTGGCGGGGGTCTGGGGGTGTCCCCCAGATTCAACAACTTCTCTGGGCGGGTGGGCGGGAAGAAGGGCGTACCGCTCTTGCGGCGCTCTGCTAGGACGAGGGACATGGACCTGCGACTCACCGGCAAGGTTGCCATCGTTACCGGCGCCGGGCGCGGTATCGGGCGGGCGATCGCGCTGACGTTGGCGTCGGAGGGGGCGCGCGTCTGCGTGAACGACCTCTTCGACGACCGCATCGAGGCCGTCGTGGCCGAGATCCGCGCCGCGGGCGGCGAGACGCTGGGCGGCCGCGCGGACGTGACCGACCGCGCGCAGGTGGCGTCGATGGTGGAGCGGGCGGTCGATGCCTGGGGGACGGCGCACATCCTGGTGAATAACGCCGGCATCCCGGCGCCGGGCATGGGCGCGGGCGGCGGTCAGGGCCCCTTCGCCGAGACGAAGCCGGACGCGTGGCCTCGGGTGATGGACCTGATCACCTACGGCGCGCTCAACTGCACCTACGCCTGCCTGCAGCCGATGCTCGGGCAGCAGTACGGCCGGATCGTGAGCATCGTCTCGGACGCGGGGCGCATCGGCGAACCGCGCCTGGCGCCGTACTCGATGGCGAAGGCGGGCGTGATCGGCTTCAGCAAGGCGCTGGCGAAGGAGGTCGGTCGCTACAAGATCAGCGTCAACTGCGTCTCGCCCGGCGTCACCCAGACCGAGGGCCTCGCCGGCAGCCCGGTGGGCGGCGCCGGCGCCACTCCGGAGGACGAGGCCCGCTTCCAGGCGCTGCTGCGTCAGTACCCCATCGGGCGCGGGCTAGGGCGCATCGGCCAGCCGCAGGACATAGCGAACGCGGTCGCCTTCCTCGTCTCCGACCGCGCCGAGTGGATCACCGGCCAGGTGCTGAGCGTCAACGGCGGCTACAGCATGGTGGGGTGAGCGGAGGGTCGAGGGTCAAGGGTCGAGGGTGGGAACCTCGAACCTCGAACTTCGAGCCTTCAGTACGAACCCTGCCTCTCGAAGATCCGCCGCGGGTTGTCGATGGTCATCTGACGCACCTGCTCGTCGCTGACGCCGGCGGCGCGGAGGGCGGGCAGGGCGTCCTGGCTGATGTGGCGGAAGTGCCAGTTCGGCACCGCGGCGCGGATGCCCTCCTCCGGGAACCAGTCGATGTAGCACGAGGCGTCGTGCGCCAGCACCATCTGCCCGGCGTAGCCCAGCTCGCACAGCTTGGCGATCACGCCGACGCGCTTCTCGGTGGTGAGGTAGATGTCGATGCCGAAGCGGTCCATGCCGATGGTTGAGCCGCGCTTCATGAGCTGCTGGAGGTAGTCGAGGTCTTCGGTGTCGCCGCTGTGGCCGATGACCACGCGGCTCAAGTCGACGCCCTCCTCCTCGAAGATGCGCTGCTGCTCCAGCCCGCGCTTCGTGCCGGGGTGGGTGTGGGTCGAGATCGGGACGCCGGTGCGCCGGTGCGCCCGGGCGACGGCGCGCAGCACCTTCTCGACGCCGGGCGTCACGCCCGGCTCGTCGGTGGCGCACTTGAGGATCGCGGCCTTGACGCCGGTGCCCTGGATGCCTTCGGTGATGTCGCCGACGAAGAGGTCGGTTAGCGCCTCCTCGTCGCGCATCTGGAAATAGCGCGGCGCCTCGTCGTAGGTGTAAAGCCCGGTGGCGACGACGAGGTTGATCGGCAGGTCCCCGGCGACGCGCTGGAGCAGCGGTAGGTCGCGGCCCAGGCCCAGCACCGTCAGGTCGACCATCGTCTCGACGCCGGCCTCGAACGCCTCGCGCAGCTTCGCGCGCGCCGACGCGACCTGTTCCGCCTCGTCCCAGACCGAGGGGAAGGCGCGCGGGACGCCCTCGGAGAGCACGAAGACGTGCTCGTGCATGAGCGTGAAGCCGAGCTGCCCGGTGTCGATCGGGCCGCGCAGCGTCTCTACCTGGGGCATGGCGCTCCTCCTCGTCGATAGGTTCGCGGGCGAGCGTTAGGGAGTATCGGCGAGGAGGGGAGCGCGTGTCAAGGAAAGACGCCGGAGGGCAAAGAGATAGCCGAGGCTATTTGTGAGGGGTAGGACAGCTGCCACGCGGCCTCGGCGTCGAGTAGAGGCCCGAAACTGGTGGCGGGAAGGAAATCGGACGTACTCCGCTTGCAGCTACTTTACATAGTAAAACATCGCGCGAAGGGACGCAAGGCGGAAATGGCAGTCAGCGGTCAGCAGCTTGACAAGTCGTTTTTTTGCTAAGGTAGCCCCGCTCCACGAACCGGGCGGCGCGGCAGCTGGCAAGGAGGGACGGCGGGGATGTTGCAGCGGGGCCCAAGGCGCAGGTTGCTCGTTTGCTTCTAGCAACGTGAAGGGCACACTGGAGATCTGGTACAACGGAGCGATCCGAAATACCGTTGGCTACGACTCCTTCAACAACAACTAGGGAGCTTTGCCACCATGAAGATGCTTCTCGTCATTCTCACTCCCCTGGTTGCCTTCACTGTGCTGGTGACGACCGTATTGGCGCAGACCCCCGTCACGCCGCCGGAAGCCACAACCACCCCGGAACCCATGCCCACTCAGCCGACGGGCAGCATCTCCGGCCGAATCGTCGTCCGGGACGACGCCGGCGGGCGCTTGCCCGCGCAGATCCTAGTGATGCCGGCCACTCTGCCCCAGCCGGTTCCTTACGGAGAATGGCGGCTGTACCTGATGTCAACGGATGGAGAAGGCAACTTTTCAGCGACAGGGCTGGTTGACGGCGACTACTTCATCGTCATCGGCCCTCGTGATCTGTCCGCGACCGCGTCTCTGCGGGACAGGGTCACTTTGGAAGACCCCCAGAGAGGAGATACATTCACACTGCCCGCATTGCGCGTGACTGTCGCCAACGGGGAGTCAGTTACGGGCATCGAGATCGTCCTCGTCTTCCCCACGCCCAGCCTCGTCATTGACGATTTCGGCGAAGCGCCTGCGGCCGGGCTCCCCCGCACGGGCGTCGGGGGTGACACGTCCGGTAGTGTGGGCGCCTACCTCGGCGCCGGGGTCGCAGCGGCCGCTGTGCTCGTCCTCGCTTCGGGCGTGGCGTGGCGCGTTCGGGGAGGGCGCTGGCGGCGTTAGCGGGCGCGGGCGCGGTGGCGCCGCTGGCACGCCCAACTTTACGACCCTTGGCCCAAGCCAGGGCGCAGGTTGCTCTTTCGCTTCCAGCAACGTGAAGGGCACACTGGAGATCTGGTACAACGGCGCCATCCGAAATACCGTTGGCTACGATTCGTACCTCAATAACTAAGGAGTCCGCACCATGAAGATGCTGTTCGTTAGTCTCACCGTGGCGGTGGTTGCCTATGCCCTGCTGGCCGGGCCGGCGCAGGCGCAGACGCCCGCTACTACGCCGGAGGCCACGACCACCCCGGAACCCATCCCGACATTCACCTTCCCCACGGGCAGCATCTCTGGCCGCATCGTCGTCCAGGGGCAGCCTGAGCGTACGCAGGGGTTCTCGCTGCTGGTGGTGCCTACGTCTGCCCCGCAGCCTCTCGACAACTTCGGAATATTCAAGTTCACCGTGAGCACGGACGCGAGCGGGAACTTCACCGCCTACGAGTTGAGAAATGGTGAGTACCTGATCGTCCCGCAGGTTCAAGGCGCATCCATTCTTACCTCTCTGCCTGATAGCGTGACCTATCAGAATCCGGAGACCGACGAAATCTCCTCAATGCCCGCGTTCCGCGTGACGGTCGCCAACGGGGAGGCGGTCACCGGCATCGAGATCGTCGTCGTCTTCCCCACGCCACAGCCAATCATTGACGACTTCGGCGAAGCGCCTGCGGCCGGGCTCCCCCGCACGGGCGTCGGAGGTGACACGTCCGGTAGTGTGGGCGCCTACCTCGGCGCCGGGGTCGCAGCGGCCGCTGTGCTCGTCCTCGCTTCGGGCGTGGCGTGGCGCGTTCGGGGAGGGCGCTGGCGGCGTTAGCGGGCGCGGTGGCGCCGCTGGGCGGCTCCATCGCCTACATCTTCCGCCGTTTCATGATCGCTGCGCTGGCGTTCCTCGCCGTCGGCATCGGCGGATCCGCCGCGGTCTGGGACCGCTGGTCGGAGCGCGTCGGCGCGCCGAACAGCTTCGAGGCCTTCTTCCAGCCGACCGGCCTCGCCTACGACGAGGCGTTCCTTCTGGCGACGCACGCGCCCTTCGTGGTCGTGGGCGTCGCGGTGCTCTGGTACCACCTGGCGCGCTCGGGCGGCCGGTAGGAGCGCGGCGGCTACGTAATCGGCGGGGGGGCCGTCCAGTCGTAGCCGATGGCCGGGTCGTCGTGGGGGCGGCGGCCCTCTTCGGCCGGGTCGTAGGCGCCAGAGGTGAGGTAGATGAGGTGCGCCGTCCCGCCGATCGCCCGGCAGCCGTGGGCGATGCCCGGCGGGATCTTCAGGAGCTGCGCCTCGTAGTGCTCGCCCAGGAAGAGCTCCTGGAGCTGCGCGCTCGTCGGCGAGCCCTCGCGCGTGTCATAGAGCGCGACCTTCAGGTCGCCCACCGGCACGTACCACCAGTCGATCTGCGTCGGGTGGAGGTGCCAGGCCTTGGCGACGCCCGGGTGCATGAGCGAGTGGCTCACCTGCGCCCAGCCCTCGCGCACGATGTCTTCCGTGTTGCGGGCGATCTCGCGGAAGAAGCCGCGCTCGTCCGCGTGGGTGACCAGCGGCTTGAGTTCGACGCCATCGATCATGCGCCCCTCCTCTCCTCCAACGGCCGGATCATGCTCGGGTCGCTCACCCAGGGCGGCGGCGCGACGTGGACGACGCGCGCCGGCGCGCCGACGACGGTGGCGCCCGCCGATACGTCGTCGATGACGACGGCGTTGGCGCCGATGCGCACGTCGTCGCCGACGGTGACCGGGCCCAGCACCTTGGCGCCGGTGCCGACGTAGACGCGATCGCCCAGCACCGGCCCCCGGCTGTCGTAGCCCCAGCGCCGGCTGCCGCTCAGCCCGATCGTCACCCAGGGGTTGATCGAGCAGTCGCGGCCGATGCGCACCGTGCCGTCGATGACGACGTGGCCGTGCGGGACCAGGAGCCCGGGCCCGATCTCCACCCGCCGCCCGATCGAGACGTGCCAGACGGCCGTGCTCAACAGGTCGCAGAGGTAGGGCAGCAGCGGCACGCCCAGGCGAAGCAATCGCCGGCGCAGCCGGTACAGCGCGACCGGCGCGAGCGGCATGCCGAGGTAGATGCGCGCCGAACGCTCGCCCTTCTGCCGCCAGTGATCGACGAGCGGCCGGTCGGGCGGGTCCTTCAGGAGGCTGTGGCGCCGGTAGAGGTCGTACGCCTCCTGCAGCTCGTCCCAGAGCCCCCTATCCTGCGTCATGAGCGTTCCTGCGCGGCCGCCAGACCGAGACGAGGAGGTCGGCGATGGCCGGCGCCCGGTAGGCGATGCGGTCGAGCGACGTCAGCGCCGCGTTCGCCAGCGGCTCAGGCAGCGCCTGGACCAGGCGCGTCCAGCGGTGGAAGAGCCAGAGCAGCGAGACACCCCGGCATTCGACCAGCTCCAGCTCCGGTCCGCCCAGGCCCTTCAGCACCCGGTAGGTGCCGCGAAAGGTGTGGTTCGCCGGGATCTGCCAGAAGTTCCGCCCCAGGTACACCGGCAGCGACCAGCGGGCCTTCATCCCGTACAGCCCCTGCCCCAGCCGACAGGACAGGCTATCGAAGTTGGAGATGCCGATGATCGCGTGGCCGTTCGGCTTGAGCACGCGCGCCACTTCGCGCATGAAGGCTCGCGGCTGAGGGAAGTGGTCGAGCGAGCCCTGGCAGACGATGCGGTCGAACGAACCACTGCGAAAGGGCAGCGCCTCCGCTACGGCGACGACGACCGGGGCGTCGCGCTCGAAGCGACGCTGGATGTGGCGCGCCAGCGCCATCGACGCGTCGAGCCCCCAGGCGTCCCAGCCGCGCTCGCGCAGGAGCGCGAGCTGGCCGCCCAGCCCGCAAGCGACGTCCAGCACGCGGCCCGGCGTCCCGCGCGTCGCCACGTCGGTGACGAGCTGGGGGACGCGACGGAAGACGAACTCGCTGTCCCGGGGATAGGGACCGGGTGGCAAGTCTTCGTCGACCGCCCAGTCGAGGTCGACTGCGGGCGCCTCGGTGGTCATCGCGGGCGGAGCGGTCGCCAGACCGAGATGATCATGTCGGAGAGAGCGGGGAGGCGGTGGGCGACTCGGTCCAGCGCGACGAGGAGCGGCCTGGTGAGAGCGCCCGGCAGCCGGTCCAGCAGCACGCCCCAGCGGGGGAGCAGCCACAGCATCGAGATGCCGTAGAGCCGGTCGCCTCGCATCCACTGGCCACCCAGCCGCCGGACGAAGGGGAGGTCGCCTTTGTGGTAGTGGTCCAGCGGGATCTCGTAATAGGGCCGCCCGGAGAGCGGCGGGCGGCGTAGCACCGTGGTGCGCACCCACATGCGCAGGCGTCCCAGCTTGCAGGAGAGGCTTTCGTAGTTGGCCAGCGCCAGCACCAGCCGGCCGTCCGGCTTGAGGATGCGCGCCGCCTCCTGCATGAAGTTCTCCGGGTGGACGAAGTGGTCCAGCGAGCCCTGGCAGGTGACGCAGTCGAAAACGCCGTCGCGGAAGGGCAGCTGCTCGGCAATGCCGCGCACCAGGATCAGGTGGTCGTTCGGGTGGAGGTAGCGGGCGATGCCGTTCATCTCCACCGACGGCTCGATACCCCACGCCTGCGTGCCGCGATCGAAGAGCCGCGCGACGAGGTTGGCGGTGCCGGAGGCGACGTCGAGCGCGCGGCCGCCCGGCACGGCGCCCTCGTCCACCATCGCCTCCTCGATCCGCCGGAAGAGGAACTCGCTGTCGCGATGCGGCTCCCCGGCCTCGAAGTCGTGGATCGAGTAGTCAAGGTCGAAGGACGGCTCCGGCTCAGCGGAGGGAGGGGTCTTTGATGACGCCAAGGACAACGGAAAACTCCTCGAAGCCGCCGAAGAGCGGGGCGAACCAGCGCTCCCAGCGATACTGCATCCCGCGGTTTTGGTTGACGAAGTCTTCGATGATGCGTGAGAAGGCGCCGCGCGCCCGGGCCAAGCCGTTCGCGCTCCGGCGCGGGCCCGCCAGGTAGAGGCGCGCGTGCTCGACGCGGAAGGTCGCCCGGCTGCGGCAGGACTCGTCTTGGAAGCGCGGGTCGAAGTAGTTGAACGTCTCGAGCGAATAGTGGCGGCTGTGCTGCGGGTCGCGGCTGATCGCCCACGAAGACGAGGCGTGGGGCAGCCGCAGGTGGACGATGGTGCCCGGCTTGCTCACCCGCCAGCACTCCTCCATGATGCCCAGGAAATCGTCGCGGTGGGCCAGCGCGCGGTCCAGGAAGATCTCGTCCACGCAGTTGTCGCGGAAAGGCAGGCGGCGCCCCAGCTCGGTGAGCACGTCCGTGCCCGGCCGGCGCTCGGCCGAGAGGCGCAGCGCGCGGGCGCGCCGCCGTTCGCCGCCGAAATCGAGGCGGACGATCATCCCGCGCTCCTCACCGGCGTGCCGGGCTCGAAGCTGCGAGTGAGGTAACCGTGCACCACCTCGGCCGGGCGCCCCTCGTCGGTGACTCGCCCGTGCTCCAGCAGCAGCGCCCGGTCGGTGTAGCGCTGGATCGAGGTCATGTCGTGCGTCGCGAAGACGATGGTGACGCCGTCGGCGCGCAGGCGCTCGATGTGAGCGAAGCACTTGCTCTGGAACTCGGCGTCGCCGACGGCGAGGACTTCGTCGACTAGTAGGATCTCCGGCCGGACGTGGACGGCGACGGCGAAGCCGAGCCGGACGTACATGCCGGAGGAGTAGGTGCGCATCGGCTGCTCGATGAAGTCGCCCAGCTCCGAGAAGGCGATGATATCGGGCAGCACAGCGCGCGCCTCCTTGAGGCTCAGTCCCAGCAGGACGCCGTTAAGCAGCGCGTTCTCCCGGCCGCTGATCTGGGGGTGGAAACCTGCGCCCAGATCGAGCATGGAGGAGACGCGGCCATCTGTACGCAGGTCGCCGGAGGTGGGCGGGGTGATGCCCGCCAGGACGCGCAGCAAGGTGCTCTTGCCCGAGCCGTTCGCGCCGATCACGCCCAGGCACTCGCCGCGCTCCACCGCTAACGAGACGTCGCGGAGCGCCCAGAACGCCTGCTGGGCGCCGCCGCCGAACAACATAGCGGGCAGGGTCAAGAGGGTGGTCTTCAACTCGCGGCGGAGGCCACGCAGGAGGTAGCGCTTCGACAGGTTGCGCGCCACGATGGCGGGCTCAGAGCGCATCGGCGAACCTGGGCTCTAGCCGCCGGAAGATCGAGCCGCCCACGATCGTCGCGCCCAGCGTGAAGACCAGCGCCGGCCATAGATCGACTCCGGGCAGCGTGTTGTTCAAGAACAAGCCGCGCCAAGCGTCGATTAGGGAGGCGAGCGGGTTCAGCTGGAAGAGCGGTTCCCAGCGGTCGGGCACTTTCTCCACTGGGTAGAAGATGGGCGAGATGTAGAAGAGGAGCGTCAGGAACACTTCGATCAGGTGTTCGAGATCGCGAAAGAAGACATCGATGGAGGCGACGAGGAGGACGACGCCCATCAGCAGCGCGAGCTGCACGACGACCAGGATCGGAACGCCGATGAGCCAGGTCGCCCCTGGCGCGCGGCCGGCGACTGCCAGGAAGATGATCAGGATGGGGATCGTCAGCAAGAAGTGGATGCCCGCGTTGGTGATCGTCGAGAAGGGCAGGACGAATCGGGGGAACTGCACCTTCTTGATCAGCGCCCCGTTACCCGCGAAGGAGGGAGTGGCCAAGAGCACCGACGTCTGGAACCACACCCAGGGGAACAGGCCGGAGAGGAGCACCAGGTGGTACGAGTCTTCAGTCTCGATGCGCACGAATTGCTTCAGGGCGACGAAGAGGACGGCGCCCAGCGCCAGCGGCTTCGCCAGCGTCCAGACCAACCCGAAGACCGTATCCTGATAGCGCAACTTCAGGTCGCGCAGCGTGAGTAAGTAGAGCAGCTCCCACGCCCTACCGGCGGGTCGGATTGAAATGGCCGGACACCTCGCTTCTCGTCGTGGTGCTTCAGCCTATCAGCAGCCTCCTGGCCAGGCAACCGGAGGGCGGGCGGCGCTTGTTCGCGCTCTCGCTGGCGTCAATACTGGGGCCACCCTTCGCAGGAGCGCTGAGGCCGTGACCGCACCCGCCGTTCCCCCGGCCGACCGCTGGCAGCGCTGGCGCGAGCGCGGGCGATCGGCGCTCGCCTCCGGCGCGACGCGGGCGGTCGCGGGGGTGGCGATGACCGCTGGCTTCGCCGCGGTCTTCGCCCTGCGCATGCGCGGCGACTTCGGCGAGCTGGTCGATGGCCTGCGAGACATCGCGCTGGCGATGCTTATCCCGGCGGTGGTGCTGAACTTATTCGACGTCTGGTGCCAGGCGGTGCGGCTGCGCGCGCTCCTTCGGCACCTTTCGCCGCCGCCAACGAGCCGGCTCTTCGCGGCGCTGCTCATCGGCATCATGGGCAACAACCTGCTGCCTATGCGGATGGGGATGGTGCTGCGGGCGCAGTACCTCTCGTCCCGGCACGGCTTTCAGCTCGCGTCGATGCTGAGCGTGCTGGTGGTCGAGGGGTTCATGGACGGGCTGGTGTTGGCCGCCCTCTTCGTGCCGGTGCTCGTCATCGTCGGCAGCGACACCGGCGTCTTCTGGGCGGTGCTGCTCTCGGGCGGGGTCGCGGCGGGGGGGTTGATCGTCTTCCGGCTGGCGTACGCCGAACGGTGGGCGGCGCGGTTCCGGCCGCTGTGGGAGCGCCTGAGGCGAGCGCCGGTGCCGGGGCCCATGGCCCGCCAGTTCGCCTCCTGGGCGAGCGCCTTCGCCGAGGGCGTCGCGTCGGTGCGGAGCGAACGGAGTCTGGCGCTGGCCGCGCTGGCGACCGCGGCCGCCTGGGTGGTGACCGCCGGCGTCTACTATACCGTCGGCCGCGCCTTCTCTCTCGACCTCGACTGGACGGCGTACCTGGTGCTAACGGCGGCGATCAACGTGTCGGGGCTGGTGCAGGCGTCGGGCGGCAACGTCGGCCCGTATGAGGTGGTGGCGACGGAGGTGATCGCCGGCTTCGGGGTGCCGCGGGGCACGGCGGGCGCGTACGCCATCGTTACGCACTTGGTGCGGCTGGTCCCGCTCACCATCGTCGGTCTCGCGCTCTTCGCCTGGCACACGGCGATGCCGCCGGCTCCGCGTCGGGAGGAAGGTTAGCTTTCCCTTAGGGGTTACGTCCGGGTCGACCCTGCCGTTACTACTAGGGAGGACCCCTGATGCCCCGTGCCCGCGCCACTTTCCTGTTCGCCTTGCTGACCCTGCTTGCCGCCGGCTGCGGCGACGTCGCGCAGGCCGATCTGGGCGACGCGGCCTTCTCCGCCGCCGACGCGCCTGGCAACTGGTCGCCGGCGCCCTTCGGCCAGGCGGAAGCGCAGCCACTCTGGGAGGTGCTGCCGGAGCTGCTCGTCTCGAACGCCGACGCCGGGCTGTTCATCCGCGCCTTCACGGGGCCGGACGGCCGCGAGGGCGTCTCCACGATCCTGATCGAGACGGACGACCCGAAGGCGGTGCCGCGCATCCGCGAGGGCGACCGCGCGCTGGCGCCGCTGGCGCGCCTGCTCGATGAGCAGGACGCGCTGCTGGCACCGCCGGTGCTGGGCGGCGACCCGGGCGCCTATTTCACCGCAAGCGACGACCCCCTGCCCGGCGCCTTGCGTTCCCGCCTGGTGCGCCTGCTGGACGAAGACGAACGCCTCTACTCCGATAGCCTGGTTTTCACCAACGGGCCGGTGCTGGCCGTGGTGACGGTCTGGTATCCAGAGGACGAGGGGCCGGTTCAGGACGTCGAGGAGCTGGCGGCGGGCGTCCAGGAACGGGTGCAGGACTACCTGGACCAGGGTTAACCCCTACACGAAACCCCGCAGCCGGATCGCCTGGGCCACACGCTCGACCGCGATGACGTAGGCGGCGCGGCGCATGGTCAGCCCGCGCTCGCGAGCGAGGTCGCGCACGGAGCGGTAGGCGCCGGAGAGGATGCGCTCCAGCTCGCGCACGACGCGCTCTTCGTCCCAGCGGAACTGCTGGATGTTCTGCGTCCACTCGAAGTACGAGACGGTGACGCCGCCGGCGTTGGCCAGGATGTCCGGCACGACGATGACGTTGCGCGAGGCGAGCGCGGCGTCGGCCTCGACGGTGACGGGGTGGTTCGCCCCCTCGATGACAATCTGGGCGCGCACCGCGTGGCAGTTCGCCTCGGTGATCACGTCGCCCAGCGCGGCGGGGACGAGGACGGCGCAGGGGAGCGCCAACAGCGCCTCGTTCGTCACCCGGTCGCCGCCCGGGAAGTCGGCCACGCCGCCGCCGGCCTGGCGGTGCCGATCGAGCGCCTCGATGTCCAGCCCTCGTTCTCGGTAGACGCCGCCGGCGACATCGGAGACGGCGACGACAGGGAAGCCGGCGAGCGAGGCGAAGCGCGCAACCCAGGAGCCGACGTTGCCGTAGCCCTGGATCGCGATCGTGGTCCTCTTGGGGTCGCGCTTCAGCTCGCGGCAGAGCTCCTGCAGGAAGAAGAGCGCGCCCCGACCGGTGGCGGACTCGCGCCCGAGCGAGCCTCCCAGCTCCACCGGCTTGCCGGTGACGATACCGGGCGTGAAGCCGTTGAGCTGGCCGTAGGCGTCCATCATCCAGGCCATGGTCTGCGCGTTGGTGCCAAGGTCCGGGGCGGGGATATCGCGGTTGATGCCGATGATATGGCCGATATTCTGGGTATAGCGGCGGGTCAGGCGGTTCAGCTCGTTCACGCTCATGCTGGTCGGGTCGCAGCGGACGCCGCCCTTCGCGCCGCCGAATGGCAGATCGACCAGGGCGCACTTCCAGGTCATGAGCGCGGCCAGCGTGCGCACTTCCTCCAGGTCGGCCGCAGGGTGGTAGCGAACGCCGCCCTTGTACGGGCCGCGCGCGCCGCTGTGCTGCACCCGGTACCCGGCGAAGACCCGCAGCGAGCCGTCGTCCATGCGCACGGGCACTTCGATGTGCAACTCGCGGTAGGGCTTGCGGAGCAGCATGCGCACCTCTTCCTCCAGGCGCAGGTCGTCGGCGGCCTGTTCGAAGAGCGCGACGGCGCGTTCAAAGGGAGAGCGTGGGGGCGGCGCGGCGGTCACCATGGATCTCGTTCCCTAGCATACAAGCGGCGGAGCGCTAATGTCGAACGACGTGGCGGGCGGGACACGTCGTGCCGCCCGTGTTCCCTGCGCGCTCCTTCCTAGGCAGCGACGCCTGGGACGGGCATGGCCGAGCGCCTAGGGGCGTTCTCCGAAGATCAGGGCTGTCCCTACTGCCCTGCCCGTAGTCAGCGCGCCGAACATCCCCCAAGGGAATCAACTAACTAGAGGGAGGAAGAACGCTCATGGACACGCTCAGGAACCTAGTGGCCCGGATGGGCCGGGGCGAGCGAGGGATCACCGGTCTGGAGACCGCGATCATCCTCATCGCCTTCGTGGTCGTAGCCACCGTCTTCGCCTTCGTCGTGCTGACGACCGGTATCTTCAGCTCCGAGCGAGGCAAGGAGACGGTCTTCGCCGGCCTCCAGAAGGCTCGGGGCACGGCGGAGCTGCGCGGCGGCGTCGTCGCCACCGCGGTGGGCACGGTCGTGGACGACATCCAGTTCGCCCTGTCGCCGACGGCAGGCGGCGAGCCGGTGCCGATCAACCCGGCTGCCGGCGACAACCGCACCGTCCTCGCCTTCCGCGACTCGGACACGATCGACAACGACGTGACCTACACGGTGACGGACATCGTGGGCGACAGCGACACGCTGCTGGAGCCGGGCGAGCTGAAGCTGATCAACGTCGACCGGGCGACCGGCATCGACGGCCCGCCCGACATGGAGGTGAACGAGCGGTTCACGATCGAGGTGCAGACGCCGGTGGGCGCGGTGCTGGACATCACGCGCCAGCTGCCGCCGGAGATGAACGTCGTCATGCAGCTCCACTAGGCCACAGCGAAGTACGTGCGTTCCGCACAACTGAAGCGTCCGGGCCGGGATGGCCCGGACGCTTCGCTTTGTTCGCCTCCCGCCGCTCTCCCCTGCTACAATGGCCGTCGCCCGTGGGGGTCGATTTCGTGTTGGGAGGCGCAGCCATGAACTTCGAGGAGATCGTCTACGAGAAGGCGGACGGCATCGCCACGCTGACGCTTAACCGTCCGGAGCGGATGAACGCGTTCACCAACATGATGATCCGCGAGTGGGCGGCGGCGCTGGAGGACGCCCGCTTGGACCATGAGGTGGGCGCCGTCATCGTCACCGGCGCCGGGCGCGGCTTCTGCGCCGGCGCCGACCTGCGCGGCGGCTCCGGCATGGCCGAGGCGGCGGACGGCGAACGCCCCGTCACCGCCGCCGGCCGGCGCAACTGGCTCCGGGACGGCGTCCACAACGTGCCCCGCCAGGTGGCCCTGCTCGACAAGCCCTACATCGCGGCAGTGAACGGCCCGGCCGTCGGCGCGGGCATGGACATGGCGAGCATGGCCGACATCCGCATCGCCTCGGAGCAGGCGCGTTTCGCCATGACCTACGTGAAGGTCGGCCTCGTCCCCGGCGACGGTGGTTGCTACTACCTGCCGCGCATCGTCGGCGTCGCGAAGGCGCTGGAGCTGATCTGGACCGGCGACTTCATCGATACGCAGGAGGCGCTGCGGCTGGGCTACGTCTCGAAAGTGGTGCCCGCGGACGAGCTGCTGCCGGCGGCGCGGGAGCTGGCGGGACGCATCGCGCGCGGGCCAGCCGTCGCCGTCCAGCTCGCCAAGCGCCTCGTCTACCGCGGCCAGTCGAGCGACGTCCACGAGGCGTTCGAAGCGGCCGGCCAGGCGATGGCGATCGTCCAGGCGACCGAGGACGCCCGCGAGGGCCCCCGCGCCTTCGCGGAGAAGCGTGACCCGCAGTTCAAGGGGCGGTAGCGGGGGTTGCGGGGATGCCGCGAACTTCAGTGCGCGGTGGAGTAGTTCAGAACCGCGCACAGGATGTGCGCGGCATGGATGGGTGAAGGGATGCCCTTCTACCACGTCTGGTTCTCAACGAAGCGGCGAAAGTGGCTATTGCAGGGCGACGTGGAGGAGCTAGCACAGCAAGCGCTTCGCGAGATAGCGACGTCTGAAGGAATTGGGCTGCTGGAGTGCAAGGCAGCCGTTGATCAGTGATTTGATCCCCGTTGGTGGGTACGTTTTGAAATCTGTCAGGGGGCGAGTCTTCCTTGAGTGTGGCCACCCGCTACGCGGCCAGCTCTCGCAGGTCGTACACGGCCTCGCCGTTGTACAGCCATTGGGTGAGGGCGATACCCGAGAGCGCCCCAGCCACGCTCTTGAACCCGCGCAC
>Ga0247727_10010183_pt1 | contig 16734 bp, 14 predicted proteins | sample WisWelCaveWW1625_FD_202498 | JGI IMG/M metagenome (GOLD analysis project Ga0247727, IMG submission 202498) | Biofilm microbial communities from Wishing Well Cave, Virginia, United States - WW16-25 | ecosystem: Environmental > Aquatic > Deep subsurface > Groundwater > Cave microbial mat | place...
AACACGGCGACGGCCTTATCCAGTACTCACAGGTGATCGGAAAAAGGCTCGCAAGCAATACATTCAAAAACTCAAGGCACAGGCGGCCCGGAAATGTTAGTGACATTGGGCGGGACGCCTGCGCTACATTTTCCACCAATAAGTGAGGCCTTACTAAAACCGCAAAATTCTGCTTGAATAATTTCAATCTTCTATCTATATTATAAAGTCGGATGTATCAAAAATTTTTAGCCGGAAAACAATTTTCGAATATATATGCACGCGACCATTATACTCAATCTTTTCGTCGGCAGTGTGGCTGCCAGTTTCAAGTTTTTTTATGTTATCACGATGAGCAAGGTCAGCCTTGCCGTCACGCTCATGCTTTTGTATCATACGGTCTATTGCAACGGCGCTTTTCGTTTCCGCCATATTGCTTGCGCCGTGCCGTTTTTAGCGTGGGAGCTGCGGGCATGCCTTAACCCGCGCCGCTGGTTGATATGGCTGGCGCAATTGGTTCATCATGACGAGCGCTTGCTGCTTCCCGCCGGTGCCGGCGCGGATTTTCTTCTACGCCGCGACGGCCACACCATTGTTGATTTCTTCAAAAAACTTTCACGCAGCGGCATTTCCCCGCCCGCCATCGCTTAAATTACACCGCGAAAAATCTTGCTGCGCCGAAGAGGCCGTTTTGACTTCTTCGTGCAGTGCCCGCAGTAAAATGGCGTTTCGTCAATTTTGCAATTTGAAATCGCCGTTGATTTCTTTTTTTCTTTGGGCAAAACAATTTTCAAAAAAGTCTTGCCTTAAACTTGCAGAATTTTATTCAGAAGGACTCTTATGTCGAATCAAGCTTTTTTGTGGATTGGCTTCAACATTTTCGTGCTGGCAATGCTGGTTTTAGATTTGGGGGTTTTTCATCGCAAGGCGCACGTGGTAAAAATCAAAGAAGCGCTGCTGTGGAGCGCCGTTTGGATCGCGCTGGCGTTGGCGTTCAACCTCGGCATTTATTTTTGGCGCGGCGAGGAGGTGGCGCTGGAATTTCTCACCGGTTACTTGATCGAGAAATCCCTCAGCGTCGATAACATCTTCGTCTTCGTGCTGGTGTTCTCCTACTTTCGCGTGCCGGCGCTTTACCAGCACAAGGTGCTCTTCTGGGGCATACTCGGCGCGCTGATCATGCGCGCGATTTTCATCGCCGCCGGCATCTCGCTGATCCAAAATTTCCATTGGATCATCTATGTTTTCGGCTCCCTCTTGGTTCTGACCGGCATCAAAATGGCCGTGCAAAAGGACAAAGAGATTCATCCCGAAAAGAATCCGGTGGTGAACCTCTTCCGCCGATTCATGCCGATAAGCGGCCGCTCCGAGGATGGGAAATTTTTTGTGAAACAGAATAGCCGGCTTTTCGCCACGCCGCTGTTTGTCGTGTTGCTGGTCGTTGAAACGACGGATCTCATCTTCGCCGTCGACTCGATTCCAGCTATTCTGGCCGTTACGTTGGACCCCTTTATCGTTTACACCTCGAATGTATTCGCGATTTTAGGCTTGCGCGCGCTTTACTTTGCCCTGGCCGGAATTATGAATCTATTTCATTATCTCAACTACGGCCTGGCGGCCATTCTCGTTTTCGTTGGCGCCAAGATGCTCATTGCCGATGTCTACAAGTTTCCGATCATCGTTGCTTTGGGGGTCATCGCCGGCATTTTGGCCATTTCCATCATCGCCTCATTGCTGCGGCCGCGCAAGGAAGAGGTGATCGCTACATCCATTCCACCCATCCCTATCATCGAACCTATCGCGCAGTCCATGGAACAGCGCTGAAGCACGGAAGGGCATATTACGCGCTTTCTACGTTCAGCTTTAAAAATTTTTTTCCGCTGAAGGCCACCGAAGCCACCGAGTGTCGCCGAAAAACTCATTAAAGAATTCGGCGAAACTCGGTGTGCTCGGTGAATTTTGGCGGGAGGCTTTTTAATATCGAGCGCGGCGCTTGTACGAAAAAAGATGCTTCAGCATAAAATGTTATTGGGAGCCACTTATAAGATCGAAGTACATCTCTCTACTGTTCCGCAATACAATACAAAAACTTTCTCCCGCGCAGATATATTTCGTTGTCAACGAGCGCCGGTGAAGCATCGATGCCGTCGTCGAGCTTGTTGGTTGCCAAAACTTCGAAGCTCGCGCTGTTTTTGATTACCAGCGCCGTGCCGTCGCGGCCGACGAGATATACGCGGCCGGCCGCGCCCACGGGCGAGGCGTAAATATTCGCGATGCTCTCGAGACGCTGCCGGCTGTAATGCGGCTCGCCGGTTTTCGCATTGAAACACGAGAGAATGCCGCTGTTCACTTTCAGAAAATAAAGCTTGCCGTCATACAGCAGCGGCGAGGGCACGTAGGGCGTGTCTTGGTCGTATTTCCAAACCACCGCCGCCGAGTTGCTGAGATCGCCTTGCGCGCCGGCAAAGCGAATGGCGAACAACGCGCTGCCGCGAAAACCGCCGGTGACATAAACCATGTCCTCCGTTGCGACCGGCGAAGGAATCGCATTGAGCGTCGTGCCGGTATTTTCCCAAACCAATTTGCCGTCGGCCAAATCATAGCTGCGCACGCGATTGGTGGCGTTGACGATGACTTGCGGCTTGCCGGCGTTGGTGACGACCAGCGGCGTCGACCACGAAGTCGGTTCCTCACGATCGGCTTTCCATAACTCTTTCCCCGTGCGCTTGTCGAGCGCGATGATGAACGATTGCCCCTCGTGATCCCAATTCACCACCAGCGTGTTGCCGTGCAGCGCGGGCGAGTTGCCTTCGCCAAAGCTGTTGCGCGTGGACATGTCGCCGAGGTCTTTCTGCCAAATCAGCTTGCCGGTCATGTCATAGCAAAAAAGCCCGCGCGAGCCGAAGGAAGCAATGATGTGCTCGCCATCCGTGATCGGCGAGTTCGAAGCCCAGGTGCCATCGGGATGCGTGCCCTCGTGCGGCAAGGCTTCGACCGCGGTGCGCTGCCAAACGATCTTGCCGTCGCGGCGTGAGATGGCAAGCAGCACAAATTGAAGCACGTCCGTCGCGGCAATGCCGCGGCGGCGCGAGTCTCCGGATTCCGGCGAGGCTGGCGCTGCGCTTTTGCCGGTGGGAATGGCGGTCGTGACGTAGACGCGATCACCCCAAACAATCGGCGAAGAAGAGCCCTTGCCTGGAATTTCAATTTTCCAGCGAATGTTTTTCTCTTCGCTCCATTGCAGCGGCGGCTTGGCATTTGGCGCGACGCCGGTTGCAAACGGCCCGCGCCACTGCGGCCAATATTTTTCGCTATTGGCAACGGGGTTAGTCACGAACGACAACAGCACGAGAAGAACGGCAGCGATCATGTTTTATCCTTTCATCATGAGTGCAAAATGGCGGTACCATATCGAAATTGTTATATGGTCTGAGCAAGATAAGTTTTTTTCCGATATGGCGCAAGCAGAAAAAGACAAAGACCGTTGATTTTGCACAATGTTGCATCAGCAGATGAAGCAGGAAGATGGGCTGCTGCCGGATGGGGCCCGCCACAAATGCCATTATAATGAGACGGAATAGCAGAATTTTTTCCACAACGAAGCAATCTCTTCACCGCTATTCGGAGATCGCTTCGTTGCGGGGAGCTTGACGATCACAGCTTGTTTATCCGTTCGGATCGATACCCATGCCTCGGCCTGCTTTAATGCTGGTTTTGACTTTCATGCTCTCACCTCCTTTCTTTCAAGTAACATGTCATTCCGGAGGAATCCTTTTCAATACAAATACCATGCTTGATAACAAAAAAGATCGTTCCACGATGACATGAAAAGGTTACTTGCAAAACGAATCCGCCTCGGAGCACTGCTTCATCTAATTGTTGCCATCTGGATCGATGCGCACGCCCATGCCGGCTTTGACGTTGGTTTTGACTTTCATAGTCTCACCTCCTTTCTGAGTTCATTAGTGTTGAGAAGCAACTACACTGATCGAGGGTTAAACAGTAACTGAACAATGTCATTGCGAGGCGTTGTTTGCCGAAGCAATCTGCCGGTTTCAAAGAGATTGGGCTTGTGCCAAAATAACTTGACCAATTTTTGCATTCAAGGCCCATAAAAAACATGCTTTCGCAAATATAATTGAACAACTTATTTTGTCACAGATACTTGCTTCGCTGAGAAACGCTCGCAATGACCACTTTTTCATCATCCTGTCAAGGTTAGTTTGCAGTCTGGCAGACTGCGTTACGAATAACCCAGGTTACGGCGCTTCCACCCACCTGCCGCCTTTCAAGCGGAAAATTTGATTGGACATTTGGCCGAATTTCACGCTGCCACCAAAGATGAGCCAGGCCTTTTCCTGCGAATCATACACAAACGCTTCGGCAGTCGGCATCGGCGCCGGCGGGGTGTCGAGCTTTTTCCAATTGTCGCCGATCCACTCCCATGCGTCGTTGATCGCCTCTCTTCCCTGCCCGCCGGCGAGCAGCACCACCGCTTTCAAAACTTCATCGTAGATCATAAGATGAAAAAATCGCGGTGATGGTGAAACCTGCGGCGTCATCTGCTTCCACGCTTTGCCGTCCCAAAGCCAAGTGTCGCCAAGATAATCTCTGTCGTTTTCAGCTTTGCCGCCGAAGAGCACGGTGACTTTGCGATTTTTGTCATACGCGATTGCGTGAACAGCGCGTTTGGGCGGGCCTTCGCTAGCAATCTGCTTCCAGCTTTTGCCGTTAAATTCCCAAGTATCTTGAAATGCTGATCCACCGTGTCCGCCAAACAACACGAGGCGTTTGCGATCCGTATCCGTCGTCATCGCCAAATGGCTGCGCGGCGCCGGGCCGGTGAGATTGAGATTGCGCCAAGCTTTTCCATTCCACGCCCAAGTGTCGCCGAATTGATTCTGCTGCATGTCTTTGCCGCCGAAGAGAATAACTTGCTGCAAATTCGGGTCGTAAGCCATCGCGTGCCAAGTGCGGCCGGATGGTCCGGCCACCTCAAATTTCTTCCAACTCTTGCCATCAAATTCCCAAGTATCCGCCAGCAATTGGGGTGTCGCATTTTTATTCTCCATGGAGTTTTATGTCGACACGATCAACCGTCCGGACACAGTGAATATAGCTATTAAAGACAACGCGCATTGATGAAAGTTTAACGTCCGACGACGAATGGTGGATTGAGGGGAATGAGACGGAGCAACGATGCGGCAGGGCGTTTACAGATATTGGGGAAAATATGGAGGGAGGGCGGCAAACACGCGGTTATGGCAGATGGCAGGCGCGGCTCAACGCGGTATTCGGCCATCACGCTGCTCGATCCCATGTTCGCCATCGCGCGGCGAATTTATTTTCGTCAGATGAAAATAGTTTAGCGTTTCCTGCGCTTTGCTCGTATCGGCTCTTCAATGGCAAGCTTATTCTTGACAAAATCCATCGTCACCACCGAGCCTTGCAAAAGGCCGGTGCCGATGGCGGGTTCTTCGTCGTTCGATAAAATAACTTCAATTTTGCCTTTGACCATACCCACCCCCTTGGGGACGTTTTCCGTCTGATGCACCGCTACCGCCAAAATGACCAACCGCTCGATAGCCAATTCGATTGGTCACGAACGCCACGCCTGGATATTTCTTCTGCATTTTTTTTAGCGCTGCACGATGTGATCGGCTAATCACATAATCTCCATTGATCGGAAAGATCGTGATGTACTTGCCCCAATGCTCGGCTTCGAGCTTGGACCGGAGCGACTGATAAATCTTTTCGGCGGCAGCGCCATACGCGTCAATTTCCTGGCGCGAAGGCAAACGATCGATGGTTAGAGCTTCCATAAGCTCATCTCCTCGTTTTTGACTTTGTGGAAATTCTCATCTTCAATTCATCCTAAAAATAAGCGATTATTGGCAAAATTGCAATTCAAAAAATTACGGATTACGTTTTACTACTCATAGCGAAGCGCCTCCACCGGATTCGTCAACGCCGCTCTGATCGCCTGCGCACTGACCGTCACCAGCGCGATGAGCAGCGCCAAGCCGCCGCCGAGCAAAAAGGGGCTGACGCCCAAGCGGATATGATAAGCAAAATTTTGCAGCCACTCGCTCATCGCGAAGTAAGCAAACGGCGCCGCAACCACGAAAGCGAAAGCCACGAGTTTCGTAAATTCCTTTGAGAGCAGCAGCAAAATCTCCGTGACCGAAGCGCCCAAAACTTTTCGGATGCCAATTTCGCGCGTTCTCTGCTCGGCAGTAAAAGAGGCCAGCCCAAACAGGCCAAGACAGGCGACGAACAAAGCCAGAAATGCGAAGCTGCTGAAGAGTTGTCCGAGCTTCTCTTCCGAGCGATAGAGCCGGTCGAAATCCTCGTCGAGAAAGCGATAGTTCAAAGGCAAATCCGGCTCCAACGCCCGCCATTGTGTTTCAATGAAACTCAACGTGTTCGCGATATCGTTGGGCGCAATGCGAATCGCCGCGCTCCACGACCATTCCGGTTTGATGTCCAACACCAGCGGCTCGATTTTTTGGTGCAACGATCTGAAATTGAAATCCTTCACGACGCCGATGACCTGGCCTATTTCTTCGTCCCACACTTTGAAAGGCTTGCCGATGGGATCATCCCAGCCCAGCTCGCGCGCCGCGGTCTCATTCAAAATATACGCGCTCGTTACATCCGTGGCAATCTCGCCGGAAAAGGAGCGGCCTTGAATAAGTTGCAACCCCAAAGCTTCTACGGTTTGGTGATCCCCGAACATCGTATAAAAACTTTTGTTGTCCTGATCTTGCTCCTGCCCCGGCCATTTATAGCCGCGGCTCGTGCCCACTCGGCCTGGAACGCTGCCGGCGAGCGCCACGTTGAGAATGTTGGCGCTGTTCAACAAGTTTTGCCGGAACGGTTCAAAACGCTCCTTGACTGCGCGGCTGAGGCCGAGAAACACCACTTGCTCTTTTTTAAAACCCAAATCGCGGGTTTTCATGTAATGCAATTGATTGTAAAGCGTGACGATCGCCACGAGCAAAAAGACGGCGATGCCAAACTGCACGACGATGAGACTCTTGCGCAGACGCGCGCCTTTCACGCCGCGCGTCACCAGCCCTTTCAAAACTTTGGCGGGATCGAAGGAGGACAAGACCACCGCGGGATAGATTCCGGCGAGAACGCCGGTGAGAAGTCCGAGGCCAACCAGCATGAGCAACATGCCGGTGTCGGCAAACGGATCGAAATTGATTTCGCGTCCCAGCAAGTTGCTGATGAAAGGCGCAAGAAGCTGCAACGAGGCCAGCGCCAGAATCATCGCCAGTACGCTGGCAAAAATCGATTCGCCGAATAGTTGCAGCATCAACTGCCGCCGGTAAGCGCCGACGACTTTGCGCACGCCGACTTCCCTGGCTCGCAGCGTCGCGCGCGCCGTGGCGAGATTGATAAAATTTATGCCGGCAATGATCAAAATGAAAAAGGCGACGATGGAAAAAATGTAAAGATATTTTTTGTCGCTATTCGTGCCGACGTCCCAACGAACGTCCGTGGTCAGATGAATATCGGTTAAAGGTTGAAGCGCTAAAGCCGTATTCTTTGCGGTATCTTCTCCACGATACTTGCGCAGGAAGTCCGGAAATCTGGCAGTGAGTTGTTGCGGCTGAACGGCCGGCGGCAGCAGCAGATAGGTGTAATAGTTGAAATTGATGTACTCTTCGAGCGCTTTCTCGCCCATAAATCCCTTGACCGTGTTGAAAGACGCGAGATAATCAAATTGCAAATGCGAGTTGCTGGGAATGCTCTCCAAAATGCCGGTGACTCGCATCTCCCAATTCGCCGTGCCGCCCAGAAAAGTTAAACTTTTGCCCACCGGATCTTCATTGCCGAACCAGGCCTTTGCCGCCGCCGGCGTCATCACCATCGTATTCGGGGCGGTCAGTGCTGTTTTCGGATCGCCCTGCCGCAGCGGAAAAGTGAACGCTTGGAAGACGGATGAATCGGCATAAAAAAATCCATCCACAGTTCGAGTTTCGGCCCCGTATTTGAGATTCACGCGGCTGCCATTGGTGAAGAACCGCACCACTTCGAGGTCGGGAAATTCCTGCTGCAGGTGGGGCGCATAAGCTGAAGCGCTGATCGCCGAGCGCTGATTCGGATCTTGCGCGGGCGTGTGCAGCAAACGGTAAATACGACCGGCGTTCGCGTGAAACCGGTCATAGCTCAATTCATGCCGCACGTAAAGCACGATGACAAAACAACACGCCAACCCAATCGCCAGTCCGGTAACATTGATGAAAGAATAGCTTTTGTGCTTGAGGAAATTTCTGACCGCAATTCGGAGGTAGTGTTTGAACATGATGGTCTCCTTGAAAGGCGCAGGGCGGAGGGCATAGAGCATGGCGTATTTTTACGATTTTACGACTTACGTTTTACCTATGCGCTTTGCTCACCAACCAGCCGCCAGTGATAACGATCTTCTGTTTATGAGAATAGACAGCGGCAAGCTTCCAAGGGTTGCCAGACCTATTACGAAAAGTTTTACTACCTAAAACGGACGGGCCGCAACCAAACATGAATAAAGAATGACTTGCTCACGGAAATGGAACAGCTCACGGAATTTTTAGTTTTGCTTCCGTGAGAGTTCATTTCCGTGAGCCAAAATTTCCCTGGCTTGCGGCACCGCGTGGCGCGGCGGGCGCCAGGGCAGGCTTTGCTTTTTTGCAAAGCATAGTTTTGCCCGAAACGGTTTTGCCTTGATTTCTGCGCTACAGCAAGCGCTTGATCCTGCCGTCGATTTGTTTCTTCGCATTTTCGTCCGTGGTGTTGGCCTTGGCGATTTCAAAATTCTTCAGCGCCTGTTTTTTGTCGCCGTTTTTCTCATAAACCAGCGCGAGGCTGTAATGCGATTGCCAATTTTGCGAATATTTTTTCACATTCATTTTGGCAATGACCAACGCATCTTCGGTTTTGCCTTGATTCAGCAGCCCGTTGGCATGGACAAACAATTCACCGGCACTGGCCAAATCCACTGCTTCGCGCATGACCGTTTCCGACTCGGCTGTTTTCCCTTGTTTCTCTAACAATCCGGATTTGATTTGCAGGCTGGAATAACTCTTCTTGGCGCTAATGGATTTATCAATCCACGCCATCGCCTCATCCAAGTAAACGCCGTTATCCAAACAATATTTGGCCGCATTCATCGGCCCTTCCGAGGTAAACGCCGCGCTGGAGCTTAACTGCCTTTTGAAACTCTCCACCGCAATCTTGTGAACATCGACTTCGATCTTGAACGGCACCTTCACTTTTTCCCAGTGCATTTCGAGAATAGTGTAATTGCTGGCGCGGTCGGTGAAATCATAACTCAGCCATTCGCGATGCTCCTCGGTGCGAATGGGTTTCACTTTCACGCGCAATGCATCCTCGGCTTCTTTGTAAAAAAAGCTGCCCCACGAAAAATTGTTATGGGAGAAGATGATCGTCCATTCTTCCGCAGTCGGAATCATGTGCAACCCATACTCGCCGGCAGCGAGCGGTTGGCCCTCCACTTTCACGTCGTGCGTAAAGCGAATCGCGGTGTTCTCATTCGCACCGGCGCGCCACACCTGTCCGTATTGCACAAATTTGCCCCACAGCTCGCGGCCTTTCACCGCCGGACTATGGTAATTGATCGTGATGTCGGTGAACCCGACACGTTGCATCACACCGGCCTTTTGGCTCTGCAAAGGAATCTCCAACGATTTGGGGATTTGCGCGTGAGCGGCGCTCAAGATCAGTAAATAAAGCAGCGGCGACAATAAATTTTTGTTCGTGTTCTTCATGGGCAACCTTTCACAAAGTTTGTTGAAAAAAGTTTTCCCAACGGATTGATGAACCCCTACGGGCGCAGCCCAACTGTAAAAAGCCATTTAGGCAAAACGATTATGGGCAAAACCATTAAAGCGTTTTGCCCCAAATTGTTTTGCCATAGCTTTTAAAGTTTTATATGAATTAACGCTTTCTGCTCTCCACCTCTTGGTAACTAATCGTTACCGGCTTGCTGAGATTTTTGTATTTAACATTGACTCGCAAATCTTTATCGGCATTAAAACGAAAACTGCCGTCATAGTTGACGACGCCGTCGCTGGGATTGAGCAGCTCGTATTCGGCAAATTGCGCCAGCGAGTATTTGAGGCCGTTGTCTATTTCTACCACCGGATTGAGCCGCAAGAACCATACAGGGCGGGTGACGCTTTTGATCACCTCGATTGCCACGTTCAGATCAGTGATGGTCGTCGCGGTTTTGCCTTGAAAAAAAATCAGCGGGTACGCGATGCGGGCGATCCAGTCATTCGGAGTATGCCGGCCGCCGTCAACTTCGTAATAGAGGAAATCCGTGCCGTAGGCATATCCCTTTTGAGCGAGAATGTCGGAGAGCGGAATGTAGTAGTTCCATTCCAACGTGCCGAGATCGAACCAGATTTTCAGATCTTTCTTCGGTTGTGCGTCAACGTCTTTGAAGATTTGCATATCCGCCACCCAAAATGACGGCGACAACGCGCCGACCATCGAGAAATAATCATCGTAAAAATAGCCCATCCACAAAGCCAGCAGACCGCCAAAAGAAGTGCCCATCACCGCTCGGCTCTTGCGATCTTTGATGGTGCGATATTTTCCGTCGATGTACGGAATGATTTTCTGCACGACGAAGTCGGAGAATTGTTTTGCCTTCGGCGTGTACGGCCCCCAATCTTGGCGCACGTAATCATCCTGATACGGCAGGTACTCGCTGGTGCGTTGATTCGAACTGAAAATTCCCACGAAGATAATTTCTTCAATTTTTCCGGCTTTGATCAGATCATTCAGCAAATTCTGAATCTGCCATTGCTGGCCATCGTGGATATACACGACGGGATAGCGTTTGTCTGAAGTTTGATAACTGGGCGGCAAGTAGATTTGCAGGCTCCACCCGTCGACCTTGTCCGTCACAAACTGATCGTCAGGCGAAGTGATTTTTTCTGCGCAAGCCCAATTACAAAAAATGCAAGTGGCGGCAAGGATGAGCTTCATCATTTTTTCAGCCGATCCAATTTCCCTTCGGCGCTTTCTTGAATCGCGTTGCGAAGATTTTCCGGCAGCGCTGCTCCGTCGCTGCGCAACAGTTCGAGCGCTTTTTCCGCATTTTGTATGGCCATCGCCGTATCGCCGGTTGCCTCATAAATATCGCCGAGGCTGTCATAAACATTCGGCGATGACGGGTGATTCGCGACGTTGATCTTCATGACTTCCAAGGCCTCTTTGCCCTTGTTATTTTGCAGGAGCTGGTAGCCTAGGCCATTCAAGCCGTTCTCCTGCATCACCCAATGATAAAACGGATGGCCGGTGAATCTTTCCCGCGCTTGCCGGTAGAGTTGCAGGGCATTGTCGCTTTGGCCTTGCGTCAGCATGTTGTAAAAAGTCGTGGCGGTGAGCACCGTTTCATCGGTGTCCGGCGCCGCCTCTTTTGCAGTGAGATGGGTTGTCAAGAAATCCAAAGTATGTTTGATGATTTTTCGGGATCGATCATTGTCGTCCAGAATATCGAACGCATGCTGGCCTTCGAGGTAATTGATAAATTCCAGATTGAGCTCGCGCGCCAGCGCATTCTTGACGAACTCGTCGATGGCTCGGTTCAGCGCGTAAGAATCCTGGCCGGCGCGCACGACCAGAAGCGGCAGCTTTTGCCGGAACGTTTGGACATTAGCCATGCCGTAATAAATCACGGCGCAACGAATGTACGGGCGATTGGCCTGCATCACCAGCGGCAGTCCGACATTGACATTGGCAGAACACGTCCATAGGCCGATCCGATTTTCATCGATCTGCAACGTGCTCGCATTCTGGCGAAGATACTCGAGCAAATCCTCGGAATCTTTGAATGCGGCGTTGGGCCGGCTTTGATAATTCACCGCAATCAATCCCGACGCGGCGGCGAGCCTCGCCCAGTCTTGATAAACCCGCCATTGCGGAATCTCCAACGCGCCGACGCCGTTGTTGAAAATCACCAACGGCAGCTTGTCGGATTTTCCCATTTGCGGCGGATAGTAAACGTCCATCTTGAGCGAAGCGCCCTCGACGGTTTTGTAAACGACGTCTTTCTTCACGATCACAGTTTCCATCGCAGGAAGCCGATAGACAACCGGTCGCTGGATGATATCCTGAGCCGCCACATTTTCCGCAAGAGCAACAGCACACAGCAAAGCCGGAGCAGACCATTTTGCTACAAGGGAAGGCAGGTGTTTGAATTGCATGTTGGTTTTCCTTTCAATCATTATTGCAACAACAGCATCTTCCGCGTTTGCCGGAATGGGCCGGCAACGATGCGGTAAAAATAAACGCCAGAGGGAACGTGTTCATTCACATTATTTTTTCCATCCCACAGCTTCTCATGCGCTCCGGTGGGCTGCATTTGATCGACGAGCGTGCGTATCTCTTGCCCGGCGGCATTATAAATGGTCAACCGCACGTGCGAAGCTCGGGGCAAAACATATTCGATGCGCGTGGAAGGATATTCCCTGCTCAGAGCGGGGAATGTCGCTGCGCTCCGGAATGGATTCGGATAATTTTGCTGCAGCCGGTATCCCGACGGCAGCGCCGTTTCCTGTTGTTCTACCTCTGTGGGATTCATGCCCTCAGTGATCGTCAAAATTTGATTCACATTAACCGGCGCCAGCACGTCCACGATTCCGGAAGGCCATTGCACGAGCACCGTATCGACGATGGTTGCCTCACCCAAGCCGAAATGTGCCAACAGATTTTGGCCGCAATACCCTTCCTGTCCGGCAATATCGCGCCGCTGCCAAATCACCTTTCCACCGGCGGTTGCCTTGAGGCGAATCTTCGCGCCGATGGCCGATTTATTCGACTGCACACCAACCGCGCGCACTTGCAGCCAGCTTTTGCCGCTGAGGTTGTTTATATAGAAAGCATTTTTTTGATTTTCGTTCAAGGTTCTGGCGGCGAACAAATCGAGATCCCCATCCTGATCAAAATCGGCCCAACTAAAACCATAAGAATAGCCCAGATCATTGACCGCCGGTCCTGTGGCCATCTTCTCAAATGCGGGCATACCGGATTCCATCAAAAGATTGCGGTAAAGGAAATTCTTCAACGATCCCTGGCCATACGCTTGCGTAACATAAAGATCCAGGTCGCCGTCGTTGTCATAATCGCCCCAACCGCTGCACGCCGAGTAACTGCGGTCATTCACCAGAACGCCGTCGGTGATTTTGGTGAGAATGCCGCTGCCGTCGTTGCGATAGAGAAAATTGTTTTGATTGCCCCAATTGCCGACAAAAAGATCGAGATCGCCGTCGTTGTCATAATCGCCCCAGCTTGCCGTCCACGAGCTGCCGCCGTCGGTCACCGGCGCGCCCGTGGCGATTTTTGAGAAAGTGGCGCTGCCGCTCTCCTTCAACAAATTTTTATAGAAATTGTTGTTTTGATTTTCTTCGTTCGCCACGAACAAATCTAGATCGCCGTCGTCGTCGTAATCGACCCAATTGACGCCGCGCGAATAGAACAAGTCCGTTGCCGGCGCGCCGCTGGTGATTTTGGCGAAGGATTTGTTGCCGTTGTTGCGATACAGAAAATTTCTTTGCGGGCCGGTGGCGTTGGGATCGCCGCTGTTGGTGACGTACAAATCCAAATTGCCGTCATTGTCATAATCGCCCCAGGCCGAGGTTTCGGAAAAATCGTTGTCGCTGACAATCGCGCTCGTCGTGATCTTGGTAAAAGTGCCGTTGCCGTTGTTTTCATAAAACAGATTGCGATCGCCATACCAGGTCACGACGTAGGCATCCGGATCGCCGTCGTTGTCGTAATCGCCCCAACTGCTGCCATCGGAACGGGCGACGTCGCTCACCAGCGGGCTGCCGGTGATTTTGGTGAAAGCAAAATTCGGCCCGCCGTCGTTGCGAAACAACAGCGCCGTTTGTCCCTGGCGCGGTCCGCGCGTGACGAACAAATCCAGAAAGCCGTCGTTGTTGAAATCAATCCAGCTCACGCCACGCGCGGCGCCGGCGTCATCCACCAACGCTCCGGTGGTAATGGCGGTAAAATCCTGGCTCGACGATCTCTCAACCAAGGCGAGCAAAGTCACAGCCAATATCAATATTTTTGACAAATTCATCGTTTTCATGATTGGTGCGGACGGGCGGTTGATGAAACTAAACATGCAAATCTCCTTGAGTATGATAGGTTCGCTGCTCACATCGAGCAAGCGGTTGCATAATAAATAGCGCCGCAAGCACACCTACGCGGCGCCGTTCCCATCCATTCTGCCGCCCGCGCCGGCTTTAATTTTGGTTTTGACTTTCATGGCTTTCACCTCCTTTCAGTCAAAGGTTTTGTTTCCGTGAGATGTTCGATTTTCGTGAGCTAAAAACTTCAAAAGCTTTGCTGTACAAGAGCCTATCTAAAATCCGGCGCTATGATTAGTGACACTGTTGGCGAGGCAAATCGTTTAGCGGTTTGCGGCGAGAGGTGGGATTTATTTGGCGAGGAGTGGCTGTGATGCGACGGCCCGTGAGGGTTCATTGGGGGATTTTGAGCGCGGCGAATACGCCGGTCGTGATACATGCGGCTCACTGCACATATTCATACTGACTATGCAATATCTCAGTGTTTGGTTGGCCGGAAGTCAAAGGAGAAACAACCGTCTCAATCGCCTCCGTGGGATAATCGCTTGAATTATATTTATATTCGATTCTGCTTCTTGCTACGACCTGGCCGGTTTCAGGTGAAATACTTTCCCACCCAAGAATGTTATTCCGGCTTAAAAACTGTATCCCGATTCTTTCTCCATGGCGGTAAAATGGATTCTTTTTTTGGTCAAAAGTATAGGTAATAACGAGCGGAGGGTGATAATCCCCGTTCTGGAACAAATGCGTTTCCCATTTCCAGGCGTTGCCATTGCCATCATACTCATACAGAACGTATGAGCCATCCGAAGCCGTTACCCTAATCAACCGATCATTATCATCATAAAAAAAATCCTGTTTGCTGTCATGCCACGTCCTGCGGTCGATTTCGGAGAGTTCGGACCCGTAAATGCTTTTCAATCTGCCTTTATCATCATATTCGTATTTTGCAATCGAGGTTTTAATGAATTCATTGCTGAGTTTTACATATCTTTCAGTCGAAATTAAAATTATCTGTGAATTGTAATAATTTGTGTAATAAGTCATTTCTGTATTGCCGGATGGTTGAACCACAAAAAATTCATGTTTTGTTATATTACAATTTTTATCGTACTGATAAACTTCATATTGGCCGCCGAAAGCGCGCGTTACTTTTTGCAATTTAGGCTCATTGCATCTCTCCATGTTGTCGCTTTGGTTCGGAGAGAAGAGACTGCTGCAACCATAAACGAGGGCGGCGATAAGAAAAAATGTGTAAGGCATTTTCATAGCGTCCGATAGAGTGGTTTAAGCGACTTGCAACAGGGGGTAATCTCTCAGATTTATCGGTGGAGTCACGCCGGCATCTTACCCGCAGTCAGGATGACGCGCTACGTTTTTCCTAAAAAATCTGAGGCATTACACAAGGGTTACGAATATCCTTGGGCAATCCTGATGCCAGCCCCTTCGATCAGGATCGGTTTAGGTCAACTTTATAAGAGGCAATAAATTAGTGGTGAGAATTTTCAGTTTGAAAACTGCCGGCATGCTTAAAATTCTGAAGGATTATTCAAAAATCTGATTTGTGATGCTCATGTATCATTTTTGCCTTCCAGCAGCCATTTCCAGACCGGCAGCATCAGTATTTTCATGCCATCGACGGTTTTTTCATCATCCTGATCATACGTCAGCAAAATTCCTTCTTTTAATCGGCAAGCGGCCATCGCTTCGACCAAGCCGTTAACCTCGCGCGCCTGATTTTCTGCGTTGATCTCATAACAAACCTGGATCGCTTGTTGTATGCTTGCGCCCTGCTTGATGACGAAATCGCATTCGTGCTTTTCCTGAAAATAGTACGGCTCTTTTTTGCGCCGCAGCAATTCCACCAGAACCAGGTTTTCAAGAAAACGTCCATAATCTCCGCTCAGCCGGAATCCCAGCACGTTGGCAAAACTGTTGTCGATGAGATAGATTTTTTTGTTGGCGTAGATGTTCTTTTTCAAAATAATCGTTCAACGCGCGCTTCAATTTCGCCCGTCCCGTCGTGGTGAAAAAATCATCGGATTGAACCTCGATATTTCTAAAACGCAGCAACTCGCCGAAAGAGAACGGATACAGGGTGCATTGCAGATATCGGCCCGTGAGATGCGTGCCCGGCTCCCGGCTCAGCAAGCGCGCATTCGAGCCGGTGACGCAAACCTTTTTGTGAAAATCATGCAACCGGCGCGCGAATCTTTCCCAGCCTTCGGCATTTTGAATTTCGTCGAAATAATAAACCTGGCGCTCGCCATACAATTCATGGAAAATTTCATCGGCGCGCTGAAAGTCTTTGACGCCGAATGAAACCAGGCGCTCATCATCGAAGTTGAGATAGTAGCCGTTGTATTTCTCTTTGAGCTGGCGCAAAAGCGTGGATTTGCCGCATCGCCGCAAGCCGCAGATCACCGTGACGGCGGCCTCATCCTGCCACGCTGATACCGTTTGAAATTCATCACGGACAATAAGCCGCTGCTCGTACGGCAAACTGTTTTGTTCTACCTGAATTTTGCACCGAAAAACAGTTTTTGAAAAAAGTTGTTGCGAAAGCATGTGGAAATCCGCTTATTGATTGGGTAAAAATCAAGGTGGTCTTTCTTTTACCCAAGCTTCGGAGGATACC
>Ga0247727_10010184_pt1 | contig 16733 bp, 14 predicted proteins | sample WisWelCaveWW1625_FD_202498 | JGI IMG/M metagenome (GOLD analysis project Ga0247727, IMG submission 202498) | Biofilm microbial communities from Wishing Well Cave, Virginia, United States - WW16-25 | ecosystem: Environmental > Aquatic > Deep subsurface > Groundwater > Cave microbial mat | place...
CCGCTCCCGTGCACGGCGTGGCAGTCGAAGCAGCGGCCGGTGAGGGCGGGCATGCCCGCGGAGGGCGGGTCGCCGTCGCGCGGCGCGTGGGCACCGAGCGCGTGCTCCGTCGCCTGGTTCCAGCCGGCGCGCGCCGCGAGGAAGGAGTCGTCGGAGGGGTCGGCGGGCGTGGGCGTCGTCCCGAGGAAATTGTCCTTCGAACCCCAGTAGTCGGCCGGGTCCGCCGAGGGCGTCACCCAGAACCGCGCCTCGTCCCCGGGGACGAAGGAGCCGAGCGCGTTCGACCAGGCGTAGAGCACCGGCTGCGGGGAGCCCGCAAGTTGATCTCCCGTCCCCCGCGTGTGGCAGCGGGCGCAGGCGTCGTCGGCCCGGCGCGCCCCGGCCGCGCTCCCGTCCACGAACCTCCGCGGGTTCCTGATGAGGTCGGGGTTCCCCTCGGACAGGACGTGCTCGAGGCCGGGGCCGTGGCAGGACTCGCACCCGGTGCCGAGCTCGTTGTAGCCCGCGAACCACGCGCCGTTGGAGTACTCCACCGTGAATCCCGAGGTGTGGCAGCCCAGGCAGCGGCGCTCGGCGGCCGCGGAACGGTCGATCCCGGAGAGCGCCGCCGCGAGCCCGCCGAAACGCGGCAGGCCCGCGTCGTACCAGGTGTCCTCCTCGACGAGAACCCATGCCTTCCGATCGAGGTCGTACTCCAGCGGGAGCCGGTAGAGGGAGCCCTCGAGGACCGTCAGGTAGTCCTCCCGGTGGGAGCCGCCGTAGACCTGCTCGATCTCGTAGGTGACGCCGCCGATGGAGACGCTCCAGGGGAGCGCCGCGCCCCGCGTGGTGGAGAGTCGCGGCGCCCCGGCGCCGAGCGCGGCGAAGGCGGGGACCGTCGCGAGGTCGAGCCCGTCGCGAAAGTCGTCCTCCGCGGCCACCGGCTCCCCGGAGACGCCGGGCCGCCCCGCCGTCCGCAGCCCCCGGGCGTGGGCGGTCCTCTGGTAGGTCTCGTAGACCCCGCCGTGGCACCCGATGCAGCGGGCCGACCCCACGAATCCCTCCGCGGCCGGGAGCACGGGCTTCCCGGGGTCCACCAGCGCCGCCAGCGCCGCCTGGCCGCCGCGCAGGCTCTCCGGGCGCGCCGCGTTGTCCCCGCCCCCCGTGCAGCCCGGGGCCGAGAGGGCCGCGGCGAGGCCGGCGGCGGCGAAGGCGAGCCCCAGGCGCGCCGCGCTCCGGGTGGATCCGTGCATGGGAACCTCCTGCGGACTCCGTCCCGGGGATCCTAGGGCAGGAGGACCGGGCCTGTCGCCCGGCAAGAAAGGGGCGACTGTGACCGCGATCCATGCCTCCGCGGCCCCTCCCTCTCAGCCCCGGGGCCGGGCGGCCGCGAGGACCTCCGCGACCCGGCGCAGGAGCACGTCGGGGCTGAAGGGTTTCCGGAGGATCCCGTCCATGGCGGCGCGCAGCGGCCCCTCCAGGCTCCCGCGGTCGATGTAGCCGGTCATCCCCAGGACCGGGACCCCGGGGCGCTGGAGGCGGAACCGGCGCGCCAGCTCGAACCCGTTCATGCCCTGGAGGACGAGGTCGGTGAGGAGGAGCGCGATGGGCTCCCGCGGCTCCTCCGGGAGGAGGGCGAGGGCCGTCTCGGCGGAGACGGCCGCCCGGACACGGTACCCCGCGGACCGCAGGGACTCGGCGACCAGTTCCCGGATCGCCGGATCGTCCTCCACGAGGAGGACCAGGCCCGCGGCCGGGGCCGCGGCGGCGGGGGGCGGGGGCTCGGCGCCCGCGGGGACCTCGTCGGTCGGGGGGAGGAGGACGCGGAAGGAGGTCCCCCGGCCCGGCTCCGACCGGACCGCGATCTGGCCCCCGCTCTGGTGCACGATGGAGTGGACGGTCGCGAGCCCGAGCCCGGTCCCCTTCCCCGCGGACTTGGTGGTGAAGAAGGGCTCGAGGATTCGCCGTCGGGTCGGCTCGTCCATCCCCACGCCCGTGTCGCTCACCGAGAGCGAGACCCAGGAGCCGGCCCGGAGCACGCCGCCGAAGCCGTCCTCCTCGCCCTCGGCCGTGGCGGCGGCCTCCGTCCGGAGCGCGAGGGTCCCTCCCTCCGGCATGGCGTCGCGGGCGTTCACGACGAGGTTCAAGACGACCTGCTCCACCTGGCCGGGGTCGGCGCGGATGGCCCTCAGCCCCGGGGCGAGCGTCGTCTCGAACCGCACGTCCTCGCCGATGAGGCGCCGGATCATCCTCTCCATCTCGCCGACGACCCGGTTGAGGTCCAGCGCCTTCAGCTCCAGGACCTGCCTGCGGCTGAAGGCGAGGAGCTGGCGCGTGAGGGAGGCGGCCCGCTCCCCCGCCCGGCGGATCTCCGTGACGGAGGTACGGTGGGGACTCTCGGGGGGCAGCCCCCCGAGCACCAGCTCCGAGTACCCGAGGATGACGGTGAGCAGGTTGTTGAAGTCGTGGGCCACGCCCCCGGCGAGGCGGCCGACGATCTCCATCTTCTGGGACTCCTGGAACTGGCGCTCGAGGACCTTGCGGTCGGTGATGTCCAGCCACACCCCCAGCATCTCGGCCGGCCGGCCCTCCGCGTCCACAGCGACGATGGCGTGGTCCAGGAACCACCGCCACCGCCCGTCCGCCGTCCTCCACCGATACTCCACGGCCGCCGCCCCGGCGGCGGCGATCCCCCGGAAGGACTTCTGGAGGGTCGGGAGGTCCTCCGGGTGCACGCGGGATTCCCAGAAGCCGGCCTCCTCCGTGAAACGGGAGGCGGGGAACCCCGAGAGCCGCTCGACGTTCCTGCTGATCCAGGTCGTCCCCTGGGGCTCACCCGGCGCCGCCGTGTAGAGGGCGAGGGGGAGGGTCCCGAGGATCATCCGCTGGCGGTCGAGGTTGCGCCGCAGGCCCTCCTCGACCTCGCGGAGCCGGCGGCGCTCTACCTCCTCGCGGAGGGCCCGCGCGACCGCCGGGCCCAGGCGGCGGAGGTTCCCCTTGAGGACGTAGTCCGCGGCCCCGGTCCGCAGCGCCTCCACGGCCGTGTCCTCCCCCATCACGCCGGAGACGATGATGACGGGGATGTCGAGGCCCCGCTCACGGAGGACCTCCACGGCGCGCTCCGAGTTGAAGGAGGGCATGGCGTGGTCGCAGAGGACGACCTCCCAGGGGCCCTCGGCGAGGGCGGCGATCATCTCCTCCCGGGTGTCCACGCGCCTCCACTCGGGCTCGAACCCGGCCCGGCGGAGCTCCAGGACCTCGATGGCGGCGTCGTCCTCGGAGTCCTCGACGAGCAGGACGCGGAGCGGGGTTGGCATGGGGGAACTCACTTTCCTGCCGGGGGCCTCTCGTTGAGCAGGAGCCAGTAGAGGCCGAGCTGGCGCGCGGCCTCCGCGAACCTGCTGAAGTCCACGGGCTTGCGGACGTAGGAGTTGCAGCCCAGCGCGTACCCGTTCACGAGGTCCTGGTCCTCCCGGGAGGAGGTGACGATGACGACCGGGAGGAGCCTGGTGCGGGGATCGGCCCGGATCCTCCGGAGCACCTCGTGGCCGTCGATCTTCGGGAGCTTGAGGTCCAGGAGGACCACCCCGGGAAGGTCCCGGGGATCCCGCCCGGCGTGGGGCCCCGTCGCGAACAGGTAGTCGAGCGCCTCCTGCCCGTCCCGCGCCACCGCGATCCTGTTGGCGACCCCGATCTTCTCGAACGCCCGCAGGGTCAGCTCCTCGTCGTCGGGGTTGTCCTCGACCAGCAGGATTCCCGGATGGGCGGTCATGGCGCGTCCTCCTTCCCGAGGGTGAAGCGGAAGACCGCACCGGCGTCGGGCCGGCCCTCCGCACCCACCCTGCCCCCGTGGCGATCCACGATCCGCTTCACGGTCGCGAGCCCGATGCCCGTCCCCGGGAATTCCCGGGCCGCGTGCAGCCGCTGGAAGGGCGCGAAGAGCCTCCCCGCGTACTCCCGATCGAACCCCACGCCGTCGTCCCGCACGAAGTACTCCCGCGTCCCGTCCTCCTCGGCCACCCCGAACTCGATCCGGGCGAGCGCCCGCCGCGAGGTGTACTTCCACGCGTTCTCCAGCAGGTTCTCCAGGACCACCCGCAGCAGCCTCGGGTCCCCGCGGGCCGACACACCGTCCCGGATCGTCCACTCGACGGCCCGGTTCGGGTCCCTCGCCTTCAGCCCCTCGGCCACGGACCGCGCCGTGCCGGTCAGGTCCACGGTCTCCCGGACGAGATCGGCCCGGCTCACGCGGGAGAGGTCGAGGAGGTCGTCGATGAGCACCCCCATGCGCTGGGCCGCCCCCCGGACGCGCCCGAGGTAGTCCCGTCCCTTCGCGTCGAGGCGTTCGCCGTGGTCCTCGAGGAGCGCGAGGCTGAACCCGTCCAGGGCCCGCAGCGGCGCCCGCAGGTCGTGGGACACCGCGTAGGAGAAGGCCTCCAGCTCGCGGTTCGCCGCCTCGGCCGCCTCCTTCGCCGTCCGGAGGTCCTCCTCCATGCGCTTGCGGTCCGTGATGTCCACCGAGACCCCGCAGAGGACCCGGCCCCGCTCGGCGTCCTCGAGCGGGAACTTGCTCACGAGGAAGGTCCGCTCCCCGGCGGGGACCGTCACTGTCATCTCGTAGGTCCTAGCGCCCTCCTCCAGGGCCCGGCGGTCCTCCGCGCGGACCCGGGCCGCAGCCTCCGCCCCGACGAGGTCCTCGTCCGTCGCGCCGAGGATCCGCTCCCGGGGACGCTGCACGACCCGCTCGAACTCCCGGTTCACGAGGAAGTAGCGCCCTTGCAGGTCCTTCAGGTAGACCACCGTGGAGGCGTGGTCGAGGATCGCCTGGAGCCGCTCGCGGGCGTCCCGCGTCTCGGCCTCGGCCCGGCGGCGGACGGCCTCCACGCGCTCCATAGAGAGGGCGCCCCACAGGACGACGGCGCCGAGGGAGACGATCATCGCCATGGCGTAGGCGGCCGTCCCGAAGGCGGTCCCGTAGAGCCCCGCGGCCTGGCCCTGGAGCCGGAGCCACCCGAGGAGCGGCGGTACGACGATTGCCGCGGCGATCAGCCGCCGGGCCCAGGTGGATTCCGGCGTGTCCAGCACGAGGATCCGGAAGATCCCCTCCCCGGGCCGGGTGAGGAGGATCGTCCCGCCGAGGACCACGATGGCCGCCGCGGTGTGAAGGGCCATCGGGGAGTAGCCGAGGAGCGCCGAGAGGCTCTCCGCCCCGAACGCGTACCCCAGGACCGCCAGGAGCCCGAGGAGGGCGGCGACGAGGACAAGGGCATCCGCTATACGCCGGAACCCCCCGCCCCGCCCGCCGACGGCGACGAGCCCCGCGGAGAGGAGCACGAAGGACAGGGCCGCGACGGGGGACATGCGCCCCGGGTGCGAGGTCCGGATCGCCCCGGGGTCGTCCCGGAAGAGGACCTGGTCCACCCCGAAGTCCGCGTCCAGGGCGTACTCCGTGAGCGTGCCGAGCCCCGCGAGGCAGACGCCGGCGGCGAGGACCAGCCGGACCGCGCCCCGCGCGCGGCCCCCCGGCCCCCGGGAGAGGAGCCAGAGGCTGGCCCCGGCCGCCACGAAGCAGGCCGCGGTGTTCGGCTTCATGGAGATCAGGGCGGGGTGGACGCTCTTGAGGACCGGTATCCCGAGGGCCCAGCCGAGAAGGACGACGGCGCCGAGCGCGAGGACCAGCCCGCCCCCCCACCGCGCCGCGGCCTCCGGGGGGAGGATCTCCTTTCCGCGGCCCTCTTCGCTCATCCTGCCGAGCGGTCGATCCATCCCTCACCGCGCCTTCCCACCGGACGCGTCCGGGGAGTCCCTGCGAGGGGGAGGGTCCTGCTCCCTTCCCGCGTGGAACCCGGTGCGGGGGACATTCTAGCCGCGGGAGCGGACAGGTTTCAAGTGGGACGCTCCGGACTTGCCCCGCCCGCTCCCGCCTCCGGTATCATCCGGGGCGAAGGAGGCATGGTGGGCGACGAGTTCGGCCGGCGGCTCCGGGACCTCGTGGACGGGATCCGGATCGAGGCCGCGAACAAGGCCGTGGCGCGGGCCGACGACCCGGCTGCGGCGCGGGCGCGGCGGCGGCACCTGGAGAAGGTCGTCCTGGAGGAGGCGCGGACGATCCTCCGCGAGGCGGAGCCCGTGCTGGCGGGGCTGGGGCTCCGGCCGAAGGTGCACCCCGAGGAGATCCGGGTCGAGCCCGTCCCCGGGGCGCGCCTGCCGGAGAAGTTCCCCCCCTGGCTCACGGTCCGCTGCCGGCCTCCGGCCTTCGACACGGTGCGGGTCGGCGTGCTGGAGGTGACCTGGCGCGTGGACGACCCGCGGACGCCGCTGCCCGAGGCCCCCTGCGTGCTCCGCTTCGTCGCCTCCGACGACTCCCCGGCGGGCCTGGCCGAGGTGAGGGACTTCCTCGCCGTGGCCATGGAGGACTTCGCCGCCAGCCTGGCGCGCATCGACGCCCTCCCGCGGGCGTGATCCCCCGGCCCCTCCGCCCCGCCCCCGCGGCGCTCGCCGCGCTCCTCGCCTCCTGCGCCGCGCTTCCGCCCCCCGCACGCGTCGTCCCCCGGGAGGTCCCGTTGACCCGAACCTGCGACCAGGCCGACGACCACCACGGCACCCGGGTGCCCGACCCCTACCGCTGGCTCGAGGACGCCGACTCCCCCGAGGTGCGGGAGTGGATCGAGGCCCAGAACGCCCGGACCTTCGACTTCCTGGGCCGCATCCCGGAGAGGGAGGCGATCCGCGCCCGCGTGAAGGAGCTGTGGAACTTCGAGCGCTTCGGCGTACCGCGCCGCGAGGGGGGGCGGCTCTTCTACACGCGCAACGACGGCCTCCAGGACCAGGGCGTGCTCTGGGTGCAGGACGGGGACGGCGCCGCGCCCCGGGTCCTGCTCGACCCCAACGCGCTCTCCGCGGACGGGACCGTGTCGCTGTCGGAGTGGGAGCCGAGCCCCGACGGGAGGCTGCTGGCCTACGCGCTCTCCCGGGCGGGGTCGGACTGGATGGAGTGGAGGGTGCTGGAGACCGCGACGGCGAAGGACCGGCCCGACCTCCTCCAGTGGTCGAAGTTCTCCGGCGCCTCCTGGGCGAGGGACGGCTCGGGCTTCTGGTACAGCCGCTACGAGCCGCCGGTCCCCGGGAGCGAGTACGAGGCGGTGCTGGAGAACCAGAGGCTCTGCTTCCACCGGCTGGGGGAGCCGCAGGAGCGGGACGAGGTGGCCTACGCGCGCCCCGACCACCCGCGCTGGGGGTTCGGCGCGACGGCCACCGAGGACGGCCGCTTCCTCGTGGTCCACGTTTGGGAGGGCTCCCAGCCCGAGAACCGCGTCTACCTCCGCGACCTCCGGGACCCCGGCGGGAAGGTCCTTCCCCTCATCGACGACCCCGACGCCTCCCACGAGTTCCTCGACAACGACGGGCCGATCCTCTGGATCCTGACCCGGCGGGGCGCGCCGCGGGGCCGCGTGGCGGCCGTGGATTCCCGGGACCCCGCCCCGGACCGCTGGCGGGAGGTCATCCCGGAGTCCGCGGAGACCCTGGAGTCGGTCTCGGTCATCGGGGGCCGATTCGTCGCCGCGACCATGAAGGACGCGCGGAGCGAGATCCGCATCCACGCGCTCGACGGCCGGCTCGAGCGGACGCTGGCGCTCCCGGGGACGGGCACGGCGAGCGGGTTCTCGGGGAGGCGGGAAACCCCGGAGGCCTTCTTCGTCTACACCGACTTCTTCACGCCTCCCGCCATCCTGCGGTGCGACACGGCGACGGGGGAGAGCGCGGTGTTCCGGGAGCCGAGGCTCCCCTTCGACCGGGCCCGGTTCGAGACGCGGCAGGTCTTCTACCCGAGCGCCGACGGGACGCGGATCCCGATGTTCATCTCCTCCCTCCGGGAGGTCCCCCTCGACGGGGACCGCCCGGTCCTCCTCTACGGCTACGGGGGCTTCAACATCTCGCTCACGCCCTTCTTCTCCGTCTCGAACCTCGTCTGGATGGAGCGGGGGGGCGTGGTCGCCGTCCCCAACATCCGCGGCGGCGGCGAGTACGGGGAGGAGTGGCACCGGGCCGCCATCCTCGCGAACCGCCCCCGCGCCTTCGAGGACTTCGTCGCGGCGGCGGAGTGGCTCGTCGGCAGCCGCTGGACCCGGCCCGCGCGCCTGGCCATCTCCGGGGGGAGCAACGGGGGCCTGCTCGTCGGGGCCTGCATGAACCGCCGCCCGGACCTCTTCGGCGCGGCGATCCCGTCGGTGGGCGTCATGGACATGCTCCGCTACCACAGGTTCACCATCGGGTGGGCCTGGGCGGCGGAGTACGGCACTGCGGACGACGCGGAGCAGTTCCGCACCCTGCTCTCCTACTCCCCGCTCCACAACCTCCGGGCGGGGACGGCCTACCCGGCCACGCTCGTCACCACGGCGGACCACGACGACCGCGTCGTCCCGGCCCACTCCTTCAAGTTCGCCGCGGCCCTCCAGGCGGCGCAGGGCGGGGAGTCCCCGGTGCTCCTGCGGGTGGACGTGAAGGCCGGCCACGGGGCGGGCATCCCGACCCGCATGCTCATCGAACGCGCCGCCGACCAGATCGCGTTCCTCGTGGAAGCGCTGAGGGGACGTTCCTGACTTTCAACTTCCTTGGGGATTCCGGGGCACCCGTTCTCCACAGGGAAGTCGAAAGTCAGGAACGTCCCCTACCACCGCGCCTCGAACCTCGCCACCAGCGTGCGGGGCTTCTCGGCGTAGATGCGCCTGCCAAAGGTGCGGCACTGGGTCTGGAGCTCCGCGCGGCGCTTCACCGTGAGTTCGAGGAGCCGCGCCACGACCTCCTCCCCCCCGAAGGCCGCGGGGTCCCCCCGGAGGATGGGGGCCATGACGGCGAGGTCGTGGTCGTTCCCCAGTGCGTCGGAGAGGGACTTCATCTCCTTCTTGTAGGCGTCCATGACCTTGGGCCAGACGTTGCGGAGCAGGCGCACGTGGTACCAGTGATCCTTGACGCGCTTGCGCCACTCGTGGAGATTCTCGTTCGTGGGGTCGGGGACGGCCTGCACCATGGCGAGGCGCCCCTGCCGGTAGACCCTCTCCAGCCCCGGGCCGATGGTCTCGAACCCCTGGTCGTGGATGGGCCAGGCGCGGACCCGGATGAGAGCGTCGCGGAGCCCCGCCGCCACCTCCGAGGCCCGCCCCTCGAGGCCCTCCTGGCCCTCGGCGATGCTCTGCAGGCGCGCCACGAACCCCTTGCGCACCGCCTCCGCGGCCTCCTCGCCGATCTCCTTCTCGAAGCGCCTCCGGAGCCCGTCGAAGCACTCGATCATCGCCACCGCGTCGCGCACCGAGGACAGGCGCCGCCCCGTGTCCCGGTACCAGGTGTTCTCCACCACGAAGAGCGACTCCCCGAGCGAGAAGCGGGAGAGGCGCAGGACCGCCCGGATCATCTTGAAGCGCTTGCGCGCCTCGTGGACCCCCTCGTGGCGGTCCTTCGGGTCCCCCGTGAGGTCCGCGACCGCCCCCTGGATCTGCTCCCGGACCACGCGCCGGAGCCCGGCGTCGATCCTCTCCTTCGCCCGGAGCCTGTAGCCCATGGCGGAAGTGTACGGGGGTGCCCCCGGGGCCCCTCGGTTCCCCCGCGAGGCCCCCGTCCGGCGTCACGCGGGGTCCGGGAGCCGGCCGGCCTACCTCCCCGCGGGAGGGGCCCCGACGAGGTCCCGGAACTCCTTCGTGGCGCGGACTTTATCGAAGTCGGCGTCCTTCGCCGCCCTCCCGCGCCAGGAGGGATCCAGGTCCAGGGCCTCGCGCAGCGCCTTCACGGCGTCTGCCGCGTCGGGGACGAGCGCGTGGCCGCAGGCGAGGTTGTAGGCGAAGGAGCCCTGGAGGGGGCTCTTCGCCGCAGCCGCCGCCTCGTAGGCCGCCTTGAGGTGGACGACCCCGTCCCGGGGCTTCCCGGTGGCCGCGAGCGTGAGCCCCGCCCCCTCTTCCGCGAGCATCCGGACGAAGGACTCCTTCGGCGACAGGTCCTTCCGCTTCGCGAGGAGCTCGAGCGCGCGCAAGTAGGCCTTCAGCGCAGCGGGGGGCGCGTCCGAATGCAGGTGCATGCCGAGGACGAAGTGGCGGGCCCAGTCGTCGGGGTTCGCCTTGCACTCCGCCTCGACCCAGGCCGCGTCGCCCGGGAAGCGCCGGGCCGCCTCGTGGACGACGGCGAGGACCTCCGCCGGGTATTCGAGGCTCCCGCCCCATCGGAAGTACCCGGCGCGGAAGGACTTCACGACGGCGAGGAAGGCCTCGCGGGTGAACGCCCCCTCCTCCCCTCCCATGACCAGCCCCGAGACGTGGATGTCGAAGCACCAGCCTCCGAGAACCGGGTAGGCGTTGTAGGAGACCTGGGCGAGTTCCGCGTCGCCGGCGGTCTGCACCCGGCAGGCCACCTCGCCGCAGTCGAAGTGCTCGACCCCGGCGGGGGGCGCGTCCTCCCGCGTGAGGCGGCGGCGCCAGTCCCCGCTCGGGAGGTGGGGGTTGTCCCTCTCGGCGATGACGGAGATGGTGACCTCCCCCTCCCGCCCGAGGGACCCGCAGAGGACCGCCCTCTCCCCGTAGCGGGAGCGGTACGTCTTCATCATCTCCGGGTCCTCCCGGTACCCCTCGAGCGCGACCACGACATCCAGGTTTCCCACCCGGGCGCGGACCTCGACCGCCGGTGCGCAGCAGAGGACGGCGACGGCCAGGGCGTGGAGCATGGGACCTCCCTAGTGCCAGAGCCCGAGCACGAGCCCGAAGAGCGTGAACTGGACGGCGTGGTAGCCGCCGTCGATGAGCCAGAGGACGGGGCTGCGGCCCGCGAAGGCGTAGTTGATGCCGAAGGAGGCGGCCACGAAGGCGCCCCCGCAGGCGGCGCCGGTGGCGACGGCCCTCCCCAGCGCCGGTGCGGGCCCGAGGAGGACCGCCAGCGCGTAGGCCGCGATCACCGAGAAGACGAAGGAGACTCCGAAGACCGCGGCCGGGTGGCGGTGTTTGTGATCCTTCGCCGGGACTTCGCTCTCCTGGAGGATCCCTGCCGCGCGGCCCCAGGCGGGGCCGAAGAGCGCGCGGGAGTACCAGAACCCCCCCAGCAGGAAGGTGGTCACGGCGGCGATCAGGACGGCGAGGACGTTCACCTCGGGCATGGCGCTTCCTCCTTTTCCGGTTCCGGGATGGTACCGCGCCGGGGGTCAGGAAGGAGAGCCCGCGGCCTCCGCGAGAGCCGCGCCGAGGGCCCGCTTTCCCCGCCCGGCGAAGGGGAGCCGGGAGACGGCCTCCGCGAGGGAGCGCAGCAGCGCGCGGTCCGGGTGGCCCGCCGCCACGGCGGCGAGGTCCCGCCGGAAGGTCTCCGGGTCGCCGCACTTCGCCAGCGACCGGAGGCAGGAGGCCGCCTCGCGGGCGAGGGCCGGGAGGACGGGGCGGCCCGGGAAGTAGGCCTGCTCGTGGTCGATGCAGACCATGCGCTCCCCGGAGACGAGGTAGTGGACGAGGGACCCGTGGACCTGGGCGAAGCGGGGGTCCCCCCTCTCCATGGCGAGGCGCTGGCGCCCCCCCCACGCGGCGCCGAAGCGGCAGAGCACCGCGTCGCGCTCCGGCCGGGGGAGCCCCCCCGCCGCCAGGAGGCGGGCGAGGTCCCTCCCCTCGATCCACTCCAGGATCGCCACCCGCTCGCCTGCGAGGTGCGGGAACTCGGCGGTCCGGTCCCGCGGCACGGCGATGCCGGCCGCCCCCCACAGGGCGAGCATCTCCCGCTCGGTCCTCCAGCGTTCGACGGCCCGCGGCGAGGTGGCGCCGCGGATCCAGCGGGTCCAGGCCGCGCGCCAGGCGGTCCGGAGAGGGCCCGCCTTCTGGCAGTAGTACTTCTGGAGGACCGGGCCGCCGGGGGTCTCGAGGCGCCAGAGCCGGTTGCCCGCGAGGCGGCCCGCCTCGCGGGCGAGCACCGCGGCGCGCCAGTCGTGACCGGGCCCCGTCACCGGATGTTCAGCGAGGCCCGGTCGAGGAGTTCCTTGACCTCCCGTGCCACGCGGTACTTGCTCCAGCGATCCCGGTGCCGGGGGCGAAGGTTCCGGTCGAGGGCCCGCGCCGCCGCCATGGCGGCGTTGGGGTCGGCGTAGGCGTGCTCCCAGGCGGCCATGAGGAGCGCCTTGTCGGGGTAGTGCTCGACGAGCTCGGCGAGCATCCTCCCGTACATCTCCTCGCCGAGGAAGCGGCCGGCGCTGCGCATGTAGGTGACGATCTCGCGCCCGACGAGGAACCGGATGTTGCGGGAGCGGTAGACCATCTCGAAGTCGAAGTAGATGAACTCCCCCTTCCAGAGCATGACGTGCTTGACGTCCCCGTTCTCGTGGATCCAGCGGGGGTCGGCGGTGTCCACGGCGATCCGGTGGCGGCGGTGCCACTGGGGGATCCAGCGCCGCCAGGTGGCGAGGCGCTCCTCCAGCGGGACCGCCTTGTCCCTGAAGTACTCGCGGAAGTGCCGCCCGGGGGTCCACTCGTAGGCCATGTACCCCTCGCGCGGGAGGCCCTCGACGGTCACCTGGGGGAGCATGCGGAAGCAGCGGAAGCCCCGGCCCTCCCAGAGCGCGATGACCTCGGTCTCGGTCCGCCAGCGGGTGCGCGGCATGTGGGAGGAGCGGCCGGTGATGCGGTTGCCCAGCGTCTTCCTCAGGTAGAGCGGCCAGCCGCGGCTCCCGTAGTAGACCTTGAGCACCGCGTGGCCGCCGCGGAAGGGGATCTTCCAGACGAAGTTCCCCTCCCCGGCGAGGGGGACCTTCTCGAGGTCGGCGAGGCGGAGGGTGGTGGCGGGGACCTCGTCGAGGGGGACGGCGGGCGGGCGCGGGGAGGGAGCCTCCACGGATGGATCATCGGCGGAATACCGAACCCGACCCGCTTTTTCGGAGTTCGCCGCTTCCCGGCCCCTTCCCACCCTCCGGCCGCCTGGATCCTGGCGGCTCGGTTCCGCTTCCGGCTACCGTTCCGGGTGAGGTGGCCCCTGCGGAGGCGGCATGGGCGGCTTCGCCCACTTCTCCGCCTGCTCCGAGGCGAGCAGCGCCTTGATGGCCTCGTCGGTCTCCTTCCGCAGGCGTTCGTGCTCCTTCCGGACCGCCTCGAGGTCGAGGCTCCCGTCGCGCGCCTTCGAGGACAGATCCTCCATCTTCTTCCGGGTGCCGTCGAGGATCTCCTTCCCCTCCGCCTTCTGCTCCTCCGAGAGCCCGAGCGCCGCGAGGCGCCGCATCGGCCCTCCGTGCGGGAGACCGCTCATCCCCGGACGGTCCGGCCCGGGACCGCCGCCGGGAGGAGGGCCCATCCCCGGAGGAGGACCCATCGGTGCCCCGGCCTCCGGCGGAGGCCCGAACTCTCCTTCGGGAGGACCGCCCGGCCCGCGCCGATGCGGCCCCTCACCCGGCGGGGGGCTCGAGGCCGAACGGCGCGGCCCCCGCGCGGCGGCTCCTCCTGCGCCGTAGATCCCATGGGGATCATCACCGACTTCTACGCGGGCCGGGCGACCGACCACCGGTGCAGGAGCCTCGAGGACTATTGGGCCTTCGACTCTGATTCGCTGGAGGCGAACCACGACTTCATCCAGTGGATGTTCTCCACGGTGCGGGAGAGCGGGGTGGGCGTGCCGGCGCCGACCCTCTGGGCGGAGGACGTCCGGGAGTTCCGCGCGTCCCCGGAACTGCGGGCCCGCCTCCTGCGGTCGCTGGACCTCATCCTGGCCTTCTACGGGCTCGAGAGGGTCGAGGGGCAGCCTGCGCCCGAGGTCCGCCGCTCCGCCGCCTTCGGCATCCGCTCCCGCCTGTGGATCACCGATCGGAACCACAACTACCTGCGCCTCTCGAGGATCCTCGACTCCACGGCGACGCTCGGCCTGGAGGATCACTCCCGCGCGCTCCTCCGGTGCCTTGAGGGGATCCACGCCACTCACGGGGAGCGGATAGGCGCATGCACGCTGTCCCGTTGGCGGGAGTGCGCCCGCGGCTCGGTTCCCCCGGGCGGAGGCGGCTCCCCGTAGACTCGGGGCCATGGAGATCGTCGTCCGCCACCCGCGGGTCGCCGACGAGGGGCCCTGCGTGGCGCTCGCGTCGCTCGCCATGCCGGAGCCGGCGGCCCGGGCGCTCGTGGCCTCCCACTTCCGCGAGCACCGGATGGTGGTGGCGGAGGCGGGGGGCGGGATCGTGGGGCTGCTCGCCTGGCGGGGCGACTGGTTCGGCTGCTCCTTCGTCGGCCTCGTGTTCGTGCGCGAGGATTTCCGCCGCCGCGGCATCGCGCGGGAGATGTTCCGGGCGGTGGAGGCGCAGTCGGCGAGCCCACGCGTCTTCTCCTCGACGGAGGAGGACAACGAGGCCGGGATCCGGATGCACGCGGCGCTGGGGTTCCACCCGAGCGGTCAGATCGAGAACCTCCCGCAGGGGACGCGGGAGCTGCTGTTCTTCAAGCGGGTGCCGCCGCGGGGTTCCGATCCGCGGACGTTGTAGCGGCGCAGCATGCTGCGCCGGGGAAACGCGAATCGGGACCGAATCGGTTGGCCCGGCGGGGCAAGCCCCGCCGCTACAACGACAACGCCTTCCTCCACCGGGCGAGGGCCCTCTCCCAGGCGTGCTTCCCGTCCCGGTCGCGGAGCGGCTGGACCAGGTCCCCCATGGCGTCGAGGTCGAAGTCCGCCAGCGCGCCGTAGCCGATGGTCCAGCCGTTGCCCAGCACATGATCGAGGTCGAGCGGCGCGTCGGGGGGCTCGGGGTTCCTCATGCGCCCCTCGTAGAGAACATCGCGGATGGCGATTCCCTTCCCGGTGGCGGCCCGCAGCGCCCGGAAGGTGTTCCAGCGGACGGGGAGGCTCCGGTTCTCGAGCAGCGGGACGAGCGCCGGGACCGACGCCTTGTCCTCCAGCCGATCGAGAGTGGCCCCCGCCGCGCGCAGCGCCTCCAGCGCCCAGGCCTCCCGGCCCCGCTCCCGGTTCTTCTCCCACCACGGGCGGAACTCCTCGCCGGACTTGAACTCCCGGGCCGCCAGCAGCGAGAGGGCCCGCAGCGCGGGCTTCGGCTCCTCCTCGGCGGCGGCGAGGATCGCGGGGACGTCGGAGGCGTCCCCCACCAGGCCGAGCCCTCGCGTTGCGGGCTCCGCGAGGAGGCCGCCGTCGGCGAGAGCCTTCCGGAGCGCGGCGGCCGAGGAGGGGGCGGCGGTCGCCGCCAGCGCCTCGACCGCCCGCCAGCGGGCCTCGGGGTCTTCCTCGGTGTCCGAGGCGATCCCCTGGAGCGCCTTCAGCGCCTCCGGGCCCGGCTCCTCGTAGCCCGCGAGAGCGGCGGCGGCGCAGGCCTTCCCCTCCCCCGCCAGGGACTTCACCAGCGCTGGCAGGGCCGCCGGGTCCGCGATCTTCGCTAGGCGCGCCGCCGCGTCCTCCCCCTTCTCCGGGTCGGCGAGGAGCCCGACGAGAGATGCGATGCGCTCGTCCCATGCCCTCTCGACACGGGCCTTCCAGGAGGGCGTCCCGTCCCCGACGACGGCGGCGACGTCGCGCAGGAGCACGAGGACGCCGTCCGGGCAGTCGTCCGCATCGAGGAAGCGGGCGAGCCAGGAGGAGGCGTTGAGGTCGTTCCCGAGGCGCCGGCAGCACTCCGAGGCCATCCAGGCGGTGCGGGCCTTGCCGGGCCCCCGGAGCCTGCCCTCGGCGAGGTCGACGAGGCAGGCATCGAGGCACTTCCGGAGGGACTCCCTCTCCAACTGGGCGGAGGAGCCGAGGTTCGTGGCGGAGTAGCGGGTCCAGCCCTCGACCCCCCTCTCCTCCGCCTTCTCCCCCGGGAAGAACCTCGGCGGCTGCTTGCCGCCATCCGCAGGGAGGTCGCGGACGAGCCCCTGCTCCCCGTGGCTCAGGGCGACGACCCGGACGAGGTGCTTCTTCAGGAGCAGTCCGGGCTCCGGCACCTTCGCCGACTCCGCGGCCCGGAGGATCTCGCGCGCCGCCAGCATCTCGCGGCCGGCCCGGGTCCGGGCCCCGAGCACCGTCCGATCCAGCGACGTCTCGACTTGCCGGGCCTCGTCGAGGAGGGCCCGCCACTCCTTGGGCACGGAGGGGTCCCACTCGTCCTCGGGGTGCAAGAGCTCGGCGCGCACATGGCCCCGGACGGTCCACGCCTCCCGGAGCCAGGCCTCGGCCCGTTGCGCCGGGGGCGCGCCCTCGGCCTCCAGGAGGCCGGCCGCCAGCTCGTGGCGCCCGGGCCTCCGCGACCACAGCGCCGCCTCCTCGAGGAACGCCCGCGCCTTCTCCCCGGCCGGGGGTCGGTCGTGGTCCCCTGGCTCCCGCGCGCACGGGCACTTCGGGCAGACGCGGACGAGCCAGGGCAGCGGGGAGTCGCCGTTGGCGTGCACGCAGCCGTCGGCGTCGATCCCGCCGAAGGCGTTGCTGCTCTTCGGCTGCCGGGCCTTGAAACGGTGCGCGCAGGCGGGGCAGCGGGCGTCCACCTCCTCGAAGGTGGTGGCGCGGCCGTAGGAGGGGAGGAGGGCTGCCGCCAGCAGCGCCGCCACGGCCCGGCGGAGGAGCCGGCTCTTCACTTGTGGACGGGCGCCTTGTGCACGGCGACCTTGAGGTGCCCCTTCAGCGCGAAGGGCCCCGTCGGCACCGCGACCTCGACCTCCGCCGCCCCCTCCGTTCCCTCGGGCCCGACCCGGGCCCACCCGCCGCCGCCTCACCCGTAGGTCATGGTCCCCTCGGCCAGCGCCTTCCCCTCCATCGAGAGGACGCGGAAGGCGACGGAGACGCGCCGGTCGTCC
>Ga0247727_10010185_pt1 | contig 16732 bp, 13 predicted proteins | sample WisWelCaveWW1625_FD_202498 | JGI IMG/M metagenome (GOLD analysis project Ga0247727, IMG submission 202498) | Biofilm microbial communities from Wishing Well Cave, Virginia, United States - WW16-25 | ecosystem: Environmental > Aquatic > Deep subsurface > Groundwater > Cave microbial mat | place...
TTCCACAGTTGGTGCTCCATGACCAGCCTCCTTGCATGGTTTGTGATGGAGGCCATCATGAGCACCAACTTCTTTACGCGCAAGACATTCCGCCCCAGCATGCAAAAAGCTGTGACGCTTCGGGTCATTTTTTGTGGGCACACGGTCGATGGCGTTTCCCGACGGTTTTGGATTCGCGGTGGTCGCACGTGACGCGGCGAGTCGCGCGCGCTGCGGCCGGATTCGCACGTGGCACGGCCATGTGGAGACGCCGATCTTCATGCCGGTCGGAACGCAGGCGACCGTGAAGGGCTTGCTGCCAGATCAGCTTCGAGCCGCCGGCGCACGAGTGCTGCTCGCGAATACGTATCATCTCGCGCTGCGCCCCGGCGCGGAGACGGTCGCCGCACTCGGTGGGCTGCATCGCATGATGGCGTGGGACGGCGCGATCCTCACCGACAGCGGCGGCTTTCAGATCTTCAGCTTGGCCGAGCGCGTGAAGATCACGGACGACGCGGCCACGTTTCAGTCGCACATCGACGGCCGGCTGATCGAATTGACGCCCGAGCGGGCGATTCAGATTCAAGAGCAACTCGGCGCCGACGTCATCATGTGCCTTGACGAATGTCCGACGAGCGTGGGCGATCGCGCGGTGTTGCAATCGGCCGTCGCGCGAACGTCACGTTGGGCGGCTCGGTGCAAGGCCGCGCATTCGCGAGCCGACCAGGCGCTCTTCGGCATCGTGCAGGGCGGCGTCGATCTGGATCTGCGGGCTGAATCCGCGACCGCGTTGCGGGAGATCGACTTTCCCGGCTACGCCATTGGCGGACTGAGCGTCGGCGAGAGTCACGACGAGATGCTCACGGTGCTCGACGCGACTGTGCCGTTGTTGCCCGACAACCGTCCGCACTATTTGATGGGCGTGGGCCGGCCGCAGGACATCATCGAGGCGGTCGCGCGCGGCGTGGACATGTTCGACTGCGTGCTACCCACTCGCAACGGCCGCAACGCGATGGCCTTCACCGCCGACGGGCCGATCAAGCTGCGCAACGCCGCGCACGAGCGATCGACCGAACCAATCGAGCGCGGCTGCCCGTGTACGGCGTGCACTCAGTTTTCGCGCGGCACGATTCGACATCTTTTTCAGGCCGGCGAAATGCTCGGCCCGATCCTGCTGTCGCTGCACAACGTGGCCTTTTACCTGCGATTGATGGCGGAGATTCGCGCGGCGATTGTCGCCGGCCGCTTCGCCGACTACCGCCGAGATACGCTTGCCCGCTTGGGCCAGTAAGCTTATCATTCGGCCTTGATCGTGCCGCTCGGCGAAAAAGTTCGCGCGAGCGGTCCATTACCTGACGAGGGCCGGCATGAACCGGCCTCCCGGCTCGGATGCAACGCATGCTTGACCTCATACTCAGCGGTTTCCTCCTCATCGCCCAAGACCCCGAAGGCGAGGCTGGCGGCCCAAAACGCAGCCCTGCCTACGAGTTCGTGTTCATGGGGCTGACGCTTGCCGTCATGTTCTACCTGCTGCTGATTCGGCCGAATCAGAAGAAGGAAAAGGATCGGCAGGCGCTGCTCAGTGGGCTGAAAAAGGACGATCACGTCGTGACGATTGGCGGGATCAAAGGAATTGTGGCCAACGTCAATCACGAAGACGACGAGGTCGTGCTCAAGGTGGACGAGACGACTGGAGCGAAACTGCGAATGGTTCGGTCGAGCATCGCTCGCATCGTGACCACGGAAGACGCCTCGGCGGGCAAGAAGGAGTCGTAGGCTCGGGCGCGTGCCGTCTTCGAATTCATTGTCTTGGAACTGGAACCAATCATGGGATTCATTCAGGAGTTTTTGTCAAATCATCCGTCGCTCAACTGGGCGCTGCTCATTGCCGGCACCGCGCTGGTCGGCTGGGTGCTCGTGCAGTGGCTGAACGAGCGCCGCGTGTGGCCGATCTTGATCGTGACCGTACTCTTCCTGGCCGCAATGTTGCCAATGGAAAAGAAGCTCAAGTACGGCATCGATCTGAAGGGCGGCACGATTCTGATCTATCAGATCGACACGGCAAAAACGTCCGGGGCGTTCACGAAGATGGACCAGTTGGTCGGGGCGCTCAGCAAGCGCATCAACCCGAGCGGAACGATGGACGTGACGATTCGACCGATGGGCAGCGACCGCGTCGAGATAATTCTGCCCGCGGCGGACCCGCAAGAAGTGCAGTTCATTCAGGACAAGATCGTCAAGTTGGGCCAGTTGGAATTTCGCATTTTGGCCGACGAGCGATTTGACGCGACCGCGATTAGCCAGGCGCGTCAAAAGCTCCAGAAAAAGGAGCGGGAAACCGCGCCGACCGGGTTTCAATGGCTCGAAGCAGAAGATCTCAGCGAGTTCAATTACCCCGGTTTCGCAATCGAAGGCAAATATGTGCTCACGAAGGTTCCCGACGAAGACATGAGCGTGACGGGCAACGATTTGAAATTCGCCAGCCCCGGCGTGGACCGGCAAAATCGGCCGAGCGTCGACTTCACGCTGCACCCGCAAGGCGCCCGCAAGTTCGCAAAACTCACGCGCAGGTTTCGCCCAATCGAGCAGGACAATTTTCAATACCATCTCGCGATCATCTTGGATCGACGCGTGACGTCCGCCCCGGCGCTGATTACGCCGATCGAGGGGGGCCAGGGCCAGATCACGGGCAACTTTGACGCGCAGCGAGTGCAGACGGAAGTGGACATTCTAAACGCCGGCCAACTGCCCGCTGTGCTCATTCCAACGCCGATCAGCATCGACACGGTAGCTGCGACGCTCGGCAAGGAGACGATTCGGCAAGGCAAGATCGCGATCGGCGTCGCGATGATCGTCGTGCCGGTGTTCATGTTGGGGTACTACCTGTTCGCGGGGGCCGTCGCGAACGTGGCGCTTCTGCTGAACATCATTCTGATTCTGGGCTTCATGGGGCTGACGCAATCGACGTTCACGCTGCCCGGCATGGCAGGCTTGGCGCTGACCGTTGGCATGGCCGTGGACGCGAACGTGCTGATTTTCGAGCGCATGCGCGAAGAGATCGAGCGCGGCAGCTCGCTCGGCCAGTCGATTCGCAACGGTTTCGACCGCGCGTGGCTCGCCATCTTTGATTCCAATCTAACGACGATCATTACCGGCGTGATTCTCTGGTGGCTCGGCACCGATCAGGTCAAGGGATTCGCCGTCACGCTCGTATTCGGACTGATTGCGAACTTGTTCACCGCCGTGTTCGTGGGCCGTGTGATTTTCGACGTCGCGTTCAAGCGTGGCTGGCTGAAGGAACTGAAGATGTTCCATTTGATCAGAACGCCGACTTTCGACTTTGTCAGCGCGCGGTATTATTTCATCACCGGATCCGTGATCGTCATCGCGCTGGGCGTCGGCGTCGCGGCGATGCGCGGTTGGAGTTTGCTGGACATTGATTTCACCGGCGGCACCGCGATCTCGGTTCGCCTCACAGACAAATCGCTCGAATCGAATTTCGTGCAGGACGAGGCGCGCAAGGTGCTGCCCAGCGTCCGCGTCGAGCAGCTCTTTCGCGCGGACGGCGTCGGCGACGAAACGATGTTCCTCGTGCGCACGACGGAATCGGACCAGAAGCTCGTGCGCGAAAAGATCATCGACAAGTTCTCGCGCGAACTGAACGTGCTGGCCACGGTCGAGATCGACGACTGGTCCGTCGCGCCGATTGAGACCAAGGCGGCCGAATTGTTGGAAGCGAAATCGGATGACGACGAGAATCGCTTTGCCGGCGGCAGCCGCGTTACCATCAAGCTCAATCGCGAAGTCGGCCTGGAGGCTCTCGTCGCGAAAGTGAATCAATCGCTCGTCGCCGCCGGTCTTACGGAGCCGGAAGTTCACTACGCGCTGCGCACGGCGGGCGAGGAAGCCGCGGTGCTGTCGCGCGAATTCGTGCTCGAGACAAAACAGGACGTCGACGCGCTGCGTCCGTCACTTACGCAATTGCTCGTATCCGATCCGATCTTCGAACGCGAGAACAATTTCAAGTCGCAGGTCGCCGGCGAGACGCGAGCCGCGGCCATACTCGCGATGCTCCTGAGCTGGGCCGCGATGGTCGTCTACCTGGCGCTGCGATTCAAAAATGTGAGTTACGGACTTGCCGCCGTCGTCGCGCTCGTACATGACGTGCTCATCGCGCTAGGCGCCATTGCCATCGGCGGCTGGATCGGACAAATGGTGCCCGGCGTTGCCAAGTTCCTGCTGATCGACGACTTCAAAATCGACCTCACCGTCGTCACCGCGTTCATGACGATCATCGGCTACTCCGTGAACGACACGATCGTCATCTTCGACCGCATTCGCGAAATCAAGGGGAAGAGTCCGCACGTGACCGGCGAAATGATCAACCTGAGTGTGAATCAGTGCATGAGCCGCACGATCCTCACGTCAGCCACCGTGATCGCCGTGCTCGTCAACATGTACATCTGGGGCGGCCCGGGCATCCACGGCTTCGCGTTCGCGATGCTCATTGGCTGCATTTCCGGCACGTACAGCACGATCTTCATCGCGGCCCCGATCCTCATCCTGTTCGCGGGCAAGCCGCAAACGACGGCGGCCGCGAAGGGCGTGCAACTCCAAGGCGCCGCCGCGCGAGCGTAGACCGAATTGATCCGTGCGGCATCGCTGACGCGTCGGGCTACGATGGCGCCCAGTTCACAGGCCCGATCTGTCGCTCAATCCCCTCGTTCATATAGGCCCCGATCGGGCTTCGACGTTGTTGCCAGTCCGTGCAGGCATTATGCTGGCCTGAGGACAGAATCGGTGTTCGATTCGCCCGACCTACAAACTGCTTGAACCCACCCACGACGTTCGGCGATTAGAACCAAATCGATCGTAGACGCACGAAAGACCACGAGTACACGGCCGAACGGATCGGCATTGACCGAGTACCGGAGAACACGATTGATCGTCCGCAATCAGCTAGTGCGAGAAGCCGGGTTGGCCGTTGCGATGCTTGTCGCGGTCGCCGCCGTGCTTCACGGCGCCGTGCCGGCGCAGCGGCCGGGCCGAAGCTGGCCGATGTGGGGCGGCGCGCCCGATCGCAACATGGCGAATCCCACGGAGCGAAACGTTGCGACGGACTGGGACGTTCAATCGAAGAAGAACATCAAGTGGGTCGCACAACTCGGCTCTCAGTCTTACGGCAACGCGGTCGTCGCGGACGGGAAGGTATTCGTCGGCACGAACAATGACTTTCCGCGACCCGACGGCGACACGGGACGAAATCCGACGATCACCGGCGATAAGGGCGTCGTCATGTGCTTTCGCCAGTCGGACGGCAAGTTCCTTTGGCAGGCCGTTCACGACAAGTTGGCGAGCGGCCGCAACAACGATTGGCCGCAGCAGGGAGTCGCTTCGACCGCAGCCGTGGACGGCAAGCGAGTTTATTACGTGTCAAATCGCTGCACGCTCGTGTGCGCGGACACTGAAGGATTTCTCGACGGCAAGAACGACGGCGTCCAGACGGAGCAATACAAGAGCGAGATCGACGCCGACATCACTTGGGAATTGGACATGATCGGCGAACTCGGCGTGTACCCGCACTTTCTCGCGACAAGTTCGCCGCTCGTGGTCGGCGACCTCGTGTACGTTCACACATCGAATGGGATTGAGGCGGGCGGTTTCGGAGTTTCTGTTCCTGCGCCGAACGCGCCAAGTTTCATCGCGGTCAACAAGCACACGGGCAAAATTGCTTGGCAGGACAACTCGCCGGGTGACCGCCTGCTCGACGGCCAATGGTCAAGCCCGACGTTCGGCGTCGTGAACGGCATAGGCCAGGCTTATTTTCCCGGCGGCGACGGCTGGCTTTACGCCTTCGAGCCGCTCGGCGACCCAGACCACGTCGGCAAGAGCAAGCTCATCTGGAAGTTTGACTGCAATCCGCCCGGTTCACGGCCGGGCGGTCGCCGCCGCTTTGGTGCCGGCTCGATTCTCGCAACCGCCGTCTTCAAGGACAATCGCGTGGTCGTCGCTGTCGGTCACAACCCGGAATATGGCGACGGGCCGCCGGGCCATCTCTACAGCATCAACGCGACGCGGCACGGCGACGTCAGCGAGTTCGTCGGCGAGTGGGACGCTGTGCGGCGAATCAAAATCAATGAAAAAGAGAATCCGAACTCGGCGCTGGTCTGGCATTTCGGCGACAATGATTTTGGGCGATCGATGTCCACCGTGGCGATCCACGGCGAGTTGCTGTTCGCCGCCGATATGGCCGGCTACCTGCACTGCCTCGACCTCAAGACCGGCCGGCCGCACTGGAAACACGACATGCTGGCCGCCGTGTGGGGCTCGCCGTCGATCATCGGCGACAAAGTTTTCCTCGGCGACGAAGATGGTGACGTGTGCATCGCGAACGTATCGAAGGACTTTGAACTGATCAAGGAAATCAACATGGCGAACGGCATTACGTCGACGGCTATCGCGGCGGATGGCGTGCTGTACATCGCCACGCGAGATCGGCTGTTCGCGATCGAAGCGAAAGGGAAGGAGTAATCACGTTGGGCCGACCGGTTGGTCAACATGACGTGCCGCCGACGATAGCGGCCGCAAGCAACGGCGAGTTCGACTATCAGCCGCTCACGCGCGTCGTGTTCGGGGCGGGCGCGGTGCGGCAACTCGGATCGGTCGCCACGGAACTAGGCGGCCGCCGCGTGCTCATCGTGAGCGACGCTCACCTCGTCGCCGCGGGGCACGTGGACCGCGCGGCGGAATCGTTGCGGGCCACCGGGTTGGATTCGGTGCTGTTTGACGGGGCCGAAGAGAACCCGACGACCGAGACCGTGGATCGATGTACCGCGTTCGCGCGTGCCGAGAAAATCGATCTAATCGTCGGTTTGGGCGGCGGCAGCTCGATGGACTGTGCAAAAGGCTGCAATTTCATTTTCACGAACGGCGGCCGAATGGAGAACTACTGGGGTGTTGGCAAGGCGACGAAGCCGATGCTGCCGATGATCGCAGTACCGACGACGGCCGGCACCGGCAGCGAGGCACAGTCATTCGCACTGATCGCCGACTCGCACACGCACCAAAAAATGGCGTGCGGCGACAAGAAGGCCGCCGCGCGCGTGGCGATCCTCGATCCGGAACTGACGGCCACGATGCCGCGTTCGGTCACAGCCGCCACGGGCATCGACGCGATTTCGCACGCAATCGAGACGTTCGTCACGACGCGGCGCAATCGGCTATCGCAGGTTTTTTCGCGCGAGGCATGGCGGCTGCTTGACGCGAACTTCGAAACGGTGCTGCGCGAGCCGGACAATCTCGACGCGCGCGGCGCCATGCTGCTGGCCGCGAACTTCGCCGGCGCTGCGATCGAAATCTCGATGCTCGGCGCTACGCACGCTTGCGCGAATCCGCTCACCGCGCATCTCGGCCTCGCGCATGGCGTCGCCATCGGAATCATGCTGCCGCACGTGATCCGCTTCAACGACCCAGTTTCCGAGCCGGACTACGAGGAACTCGTCAGCTCGATGATTCGCGAGGTGGCCGACGACACGGATGCGGCCGAATGTCTGGCCGCGCGAGTCGAATCGCTCGTGGCCGAGAGCGGCCAGCCCGTGCGATTGTCCGACTGCGGTTTCGACCGAAACCTAATCCCGGTGCTCGCCGATGAGGCGACGCGCCAGTGGACCGGCAAGTTCAATCCGCGGCCACTCGAACACGCGGACTTTGTGGCGTTGTACGAGTCGGCGATTTGAAGGAAGGAATGACGAATGACGAAGCACGAATGCCGAAACAATGACGAAGCACGAAATTCGAATGACCCGGTCGCGCGCGATTCGGCCTTCGTCCTTGGTCATTCCAGCTTCTTTCGACATTCGTGCTTCGTCATTCGTCATTTCGCGCCGGTCGCACTCGCCCTTTCTGCGATCGCATGCGGCGCCGGCCTGCTCGCCGGCTCGCGGCCCGCAGCAAACGACGACTGGCCGATGTTCCGCGGCAACGCGCAGCTCACCGGCGTCGCGACCAGTTCGTTGCCCGAAAAGTTGACGCTGCTTTGGACGTTTCAGGCCGAAGGCAAGAACGAGGCGATCGAATCGTCAGCCGCGATCGTAGACGGCGTCGCGTACGTTGGCACGATTGGCGGCTACTTGGTTGCGATCAATCTGAACGACGGTTCGCCGCGTTGGAAGTACGCGACATCCGCGCCCGACGGCGACGCCAACTTTTTGCCGGCAATCAAATCGTCGCCGGCCGTCGCGGGCGGCAAGGTGTTTTTCGGCGACGAGACCGGCATATTTCATTGCCTCGACGCCGCGACCGGCAAGCCCGTCTGGAAGTTCGACACCGAAAGCGGCGCGGAAATCATCTCGTCGGCCAACGTGGTCGGCGACCGCGTGCTGTTCGGCTCGTACGATGAAAGTTTGTATTGCCTCAACGTCGCGGACGGCAAACAACTGTGGAAGTTCAAGACGAACGGCTACGTTCACTGCACGCCGGCCGTCGTCGAAGGCCGCACGTTTATCTCCGGTTGCGACAGCCAACTGCGCGTGATCGACATCATGAAGGGCGAGGAGATCGCGAGTTGCGAGCTCGAGTCGCAAAGCGGCGCGTCGCCGGCCGTGGTGGGCGATCGGCTCTTCGTCGGGCACTTCGGCAATCAGGTCGTTTCGATCGATTGGAAAAAGCCCGAGATCGTTTGGCGGTACGAGCACGCCGACCGGCAGTATCCGTACTACTCGTCGGCCGCCGCGACGGCGGACTTGGTTATCGTCGGCGGTCGTGACAAAATAGTTCATGCGCTCGATCCGAAGACCGGCGTCGCGAAGTGGACGTTCCCGACTCGCGGTCGCGTCGATTCGTCGCCCGTGCTGGTGGGGAAGCGCGCGTTTATCGGCTCGCAAGACGGCAACGTCTACGGACTGGACACGTCGAACGGCAAAGAAATTCGGCGATTCACGACCGGCGCCGCCGTCAGTGCGTCGCCGGCCGTCGCGGCGGGGCGGCTCGTGATTGGAAACGAGCAGGGCAAAGTGTTTTGTTTTGGAGAAAAGCGTTGACGCCACAAGACTCTGTTTGTGACTGCGGTTCCCGGTAGATTACAAGGTCAGTCGTTTGAAAGGAAGTTTTGATGCCTGCGATCGACGACATCCAGTTCGTGACAGACTCGGAGGGCAGAGCGGTGGGCGTGCTCGTGCCCATCGAGCTTTGGCACGAGATCGAGTCCGAGCGAGAGACCGCATACTTGCTCAAGAGCGAGGCCATGAAAGAGCGATTGCTCGCCGCCCGAGACCGACACGACGGGATTCCGCTGGAGCAAGCCCGTGCGAAACTTGGAATTTGACCCCGCGGGGCTGGAAGATCTGGCCTGGTGGATCAAGCATGACCGCAGGAAGGCGAGCCGCGTCCTGGAATTGATCCTCGATGTCAATCGCGACCCGTTTGACGGTCAGGGAAAGCCCGAACCATTGAAGCATCAATTGTCCGGATGTTGGTCTCGCCGAATCGACCAAGAACATCGTCTCGTGTTTCAGGTGAATGAGGACAGAATTCGGATTCTTGCGTGCAGATACCCTACTGACTCTAGCTTTCAGGGCGACATGACCCTACTCGCTGAAGACAAAACTGAAGTTGGCAGCTACTTCATTGCGAACTATCCGCCGTTCTCGTGCTGGCGGCCGGAGAACTTGCCCGCTGCGCGCGAGGTGCTGAATTCGCCGCCGCGACCGGGGACGCCGCTCGGGCTGTATCTGCACATTCCGTTCTGCCGCAAGCGGTGCAAGTTCTGCTACTTTCGCGTGTACACCGACAAGGCGGCCCGCGACGTCGAAACGTACATCGAGGCGCTTGCCCGCGAGGTTGAAACGTACAGCCGGCTGCCGATCGCGGCGGGCCGGCCGCTCGATTTCGTCTACTTCGGCGGCGGCACGCCGAGTTACCTGAGCGTGCGGCAGCTCGAATCGCTCGTCGCGCGGCTGGATGCGGCGATTCCGTGGCGAGCGGCGCAGGAAGTCACGTTTGAATGCGAACCGGGCACGCTGTCGCAACCCAAGGTCGAGTCGCTGCGGCGGCTCGGTGTCACGCGGCTCAGCTTAGGCGTCGAAAATTTCAGCGACGCGATCCTCGAAGTGAACGGCCGCGCCCACCTGTCGGCCGAGATTTTGCGATCTTACGACTGGATTCGCGCGGCGGGTTTTCCGCAGGTCAACATCGACCTCATCGCCGGCATGGTCGGCGAATCGTGGGACAACTGGCGTGACTGCGTGCTCAAAACGATCGCACTCGCGGCGGACTCGGTCACGATTTATCAAATGGAGTTGCCGTTCAACACGGTCTACTCGCAAGCGATCCGCGCGGACGGCTCGCCGGTCTCCGTCGCCAACTGGGCCACGAAGCGGGCGTGGGTCGATTACGCGTTCAGTGAGTTGGAGGCCGTCGGCTACCGCGTGTCGAGCGCGTACACGATGGTGCGCGACGCTAGCCCGACGCGTAACCGAGAGACTTCGGGCGGACATTCCTCGCTTGCGCGTCTGGCTAGTGTGGCAGCGTCGGACTCCGTAGCGTCGGGCGAGCACGGCCAGTTTCGCTATCGCGACAGCCTGTGGCACGGTTCCGACCTGATCGGCACCGGCGTCGCGTCGTTCTCGCACGTGAGCGGCGTCCACTACCAGAACGTGGACCAGTGGGACGATTACGTGGCTGCGACGCAGTCGGGCGAACTGCCGCTCGGCCGCGCGCTAGTCCCGACGCCGCACCAGCGACTGATCCGCGAACTTATCCTGCAACTAAAACTCGGTTACCTGAACCCGGCCTACTTTCGCGTGAAGTTCGGCAGCGACGTCCTCGCCGAGTTCGCCCCGGCGTTTGAAAAATGGCAGAGCGAAGACATGCTGTCGGTCAACGGCGACCGCGTTGAGTTGACGCGGGCGGGACTGCTGCAGGCCGATCGGCTGTTGCCGGAATTCTTCGAGCCGGAGCATCGCGGGGCACGGTACACGTAATTGGAGAATGACGAATGTCGAAGCAGGAGTGTCTAAAGCATTGCGAAGCACAAATGACGAACGTGGCAAACCGTACTGCAACTTCGTCATTCGGAGTTCGTCATCCGTGCTTCTTTCGTCATTTGATTTTCGTCATTCGTCATTCTGCCAAGCGAATCGCCGCGTGATGTCCGATGACCTGATCTTCCTGATGGGCAAGTTCGAGGCTCGCATTCCGCGCGACCGCCGCTACGCGCGGAATCACATGTGGTGCCAGTCGCGCGACGGAGCCGCGACGGTCCGTCGGCATCGTTTTGGGTTCACGACCTACGCCGTACGGTTGCTTCAAGACGTGTATTTTCTGGAATGGAGCGTGGACGGCAGCACAGACGTGCGATTTCGTCAGGAGATCGGCTCGATTGAAAGCTCGAAGGCCGAGTCCGCACTGTACGCGCCGATGGCCGGCCGCATCGTCGAGTTCAACCAGTCGCTGCTGGCCGATCCGTCGGCGATCAATCTCGACAATCACGACGCGGGCTGGCTGTTTGAAATGGAAGGCGACGACAGCTCGATGCTATCGCCCGAAGATTACGTGACGATGCTTGGCGACGCGTGGGAAGAGACACAGCGGACGATCAAGGGGCAGCTTCATTAAGGTACTTGCACGATGCCGCGTCCTCTTCCGAAACCGCCGAATCGTCCCGCACCGCCGGTCAATCCCGGCGGGCGGTTGACGCCCATTCGCGTGCTGCTTGTCGCGCGCGATCACGAGAAGGCGCGTGAACGGGCTCAGGCGCAGTTCCAGCACTCGCGCGAACTCGGCTGGCGCGACAAGAGTTTCAGCGAAAAGTACGAATCCGGTTCGGATCCGGTCTACTTCGGCGAGCTGGGTGAAATCGCGGTCGAGCGAACCTTCGCGCGGATGGAGTTGCCCTTTGTCACCGGACTAAAATCGAGTGTTACCCGGCCGGAGGACATCACGCACGATTTCTACATCAACGGCAAGGGCATCGGCGTCAAGACGGAAGTGCCCGACTGGTGCGGCTCGACTTGGGAGTTCGCTCGCAAGACGCGCTACGGCTGCATCTACACCGAACGCACGCGCGCGAACGGCTACGGCGGCTCGCACGGCTACCCTGACCTGCTCGTGCACTGCCTGCATTTTCCACACGTCGATCAGAACGCCGTCTGGATCACAGGCTATGTCGATCGCGACACGTTGGTCCGCTCGGCGGTGCGGCCGCTGTTCGGCAAGGGAGTTCACTGCATTTCGCCGTACAAATTCACGTGTATTGACATGATCCGGTTGGTTATCCTGTAGCGGCTTGATTGTTGAACCGTTTAACCGTTGAACCGTTTGACCGTTCAACGCTTCAACCGTGGTCGTGACCTTCCGCACCATCGAGATCCCGCATCATGCCCGCACCGCGCCTGACCGTCGTCTTGTCACAGGGGCAGAGCCTCAATCCCGCGAAGCGCGGCCTCGAAGAAGAGATCGCCGCGGCGCTGATCATGGAGCCGGGCATTGACGTGTCGATCGTGCCGCACCTTTACGATTTGGACGAGGGACACACCGGGCTGTTGTTCTTGCAATCGGTCAAAGGCGACTTCGCCGTGCTGTCGTGGCTCTTTCCGCGGGCGGCGTTTTGGGAACTCGACCGGGCCGGCGTTAAAGGGCACGTGGGCACGGTGCTGCTGAAACCGGACGACGAGGACGGCGACGACGATGCGGCGGATGACGATGCGGCGGACAGCAACGATGACGACGACGCGCCCGAGCGAAAGCCGACGATCGGTGCCATCAACGTTCCAGACCGCCGCATCTACTGTCTCGACCTGCGCGACTTCGACTCGGCGCAGCCGTACCTCGCCGAGATTCGCCGCATCGCCGCCGAGACGCGAGTTCAAACCGTTTCGATTCAACTGGCCAGCCCGCAGCCGTCTCTGCCCAGCGCGCCGGTTCAACCCGTCGCTCCGCCGGCCGCTCCGCCGTTCAACGATTCAACGGTTCAACCGCTCGACGAATCAGCGCCGGCTTCCGGCTTGACCAAGTGGATCGCCGGCAATCCGCGTCCCGAATCGCTCGCCCGATTCCTCGACCCGACGCCGCGGCGCTGGCACCCGGTGATCGACTACAGCCGCTGCACGAATTGCATGGAGTGCATCGACTTTTGCTTGTTCGGCGTATACGGCGTCGATGGAGGCGAGCGGATCCTGGTCGAGCAGCCGGACAGTTGCAAGAAAGGCTGCCCTGCGTGCAGCCGCGTGTGTCCGGAGCACGCGATCATTTTTCCGATGCACAAGACGCCGGAAATTGCCGGCGCGAACGTCGCCTCCGGACCGGCCGGCCTCAAGATCGACCTCTCGAAACTCTTCGGCGGAATGAACGCGTTCGAACTCGCGGCCGTGGAACGCGACACAGAACTCGTCCGAGACGGTCGCGAGGCGGTCGGCCTCTCCGTCGGCATTCCGAAACGGCAGGCCGGGAAACCGACGCAGCCGAAGGACGACTTGGACAAGCTCGTTGATGAACTCGACGCACTCGAAATCTGAGCGGCGGCTGGTGCGCGAAGCGCACTCCACTCATCGTTTCAATCGCTGCTTCGTTCGCTCTTTGGCCTGATTGAAAGCGTCTTGAGTCGGGTCGGTCACGAGAGCCGGCTTGGCCTCGGCGCTCGTCGCGGGGCGCGCCACTCGGTGGCGCCAGTCTGATTCCAGCCGGTCGAGTAGTTGGTGTCGGCGGTCGGCTACGTCGATGAGCACGAGCGCGACGGCGATCCATGCAAGCAGCGCCACGAGGCTTCGGTTCGCACGGCTCGGCGCGTCGAACAGCGGCATCTCCTCGGTCCATTCGCCGCCGCCGGTCAAGTCCGCAAGCTGTTCCAGCACCGCGCGACCTCGCGCGGGACTTACGGACGAGAGGAATTCTCGCGAGCGCGGCAGTGCAACGGGCGCACAGCGCGCGATGAACGCACCGCCGCGTTCGATGACCGGCACAATACTCGAAGTCCGTTCGAGCGTCAGCCGCGCGACGAGCGAGTCGCCTTCGCGGCGAAACGATCGCTTGACTGGCGAACCGCCTTTCGAAACATCGGTGTTCGTATCGGCGGCGACGAGTTGCAACGGGCCGCTGCCGGGGAGCCGGGCCACGTCCACGTCGGTCAATTGCAACGACACGGTGACTTCGTGCGCGTCGCGGGCAACCGCGAGCGGCAACCGCTCCGGCCGATCGAGCCGCGCGGTCCACGCAATCTGCTCCGCGAGAAGTTTTGACACAAGATCCCACTCCGCGTCGGAACTTTGGCCCTGCAGGACCGGAAAGAGAAATGCCGTCGTGCGGCCGAGACCTCGCTCGCCCTGCGCCGTCAGCGGCATCGTCACGCTGTCGCGGCGGACCAGCGCCGCGCGCGAACCGATGCGCAGCGTCGCCGGATGAAAGCCCCCGACCGTGGGCAGCCGCTCCGAATCGATCGCCGGGTCGATCAGCCCCGCCTCGGTCACCGCCAACATCGCCGTCGCGCGATCGACGAAACTGCCGCCGGTGCTCAGTTCCCAATCCTGGCGGAACAGATCAACCAATTGATTCGAGTCGCTCGTGGACAAGAGTCGCGACTTGGAGGACTTGCCGACGACGCCCTGACTCCACCACTCCGGCGGCGTTCCCCAACTGATGATCGTTGTCGTCGTGTTCGACTGCGGCGACGCGAGCTTCGAATCGCTGCCGAGCGCCTGCCACGACGCGATCTGATGGGTGCTGACGCAGACGAGCAGGTGCTTCTGCGGCTGCGACGCCTTCGCAAGCATGTCGTTGGCGGCGACGAGCGCACGCGGAAAGCTCGTCGGATCGTTCGAGAGGCCGAACTCACTCACGGCCGACCGCACGTCGCTCATCTTGGCCGTGCTCGCGAGCGGCATCAGAACCGGATCGCTGCTGCGCGTCGCGACGATGCCGAGCCGATCGGCCACGTCGAGTTCCTCGCCAAGTTTCATCACGGCCTTCTGCAGCGGCGACATGCCCTCATCCGAATCATCGGCCGACGATTCCCACGCGCCGGGATCAACCAAAATGACGATCGCCTGCGGCGGCCGCTCGAACGCACTCAACGACCGGAGCCTGGCCGGCAGCAGCGGTTCGAGCAAGTTGAATCGATAGCCGCCCGCACCGATTCCGTTCGGGCCGCCGGCGACGACCAGTCCGCCGCCGAACTGCTCGACGTGCTGCACGATCGCTTGCATCGAGGCGGGCGAGAGCTCGCTGCTTGGCACGTCGTCGAGCAGCACGGCCGCGTAGCCGCCGAGTCGCTCCGGCGCGAGGTCGCCGCGTTTGGCCGCCACCACTTCGACGGACGCACCGGAACGCCGCGCGAGTGTCACCAGCGGCGATTCGTCGCCGTCCGCATTGAGCACGAGCACCGCGGGCGTGCCGCGCACCTGCACCCACGTCTCCCATTGATTGTTCTCAACCGTCGGATCGTTCGGTACGTTGAGCGAAAACGAGTAGCGCACCACGCCCGTGGATTCGTGCTTGTCGCGCCACGTGAATGGCGTCACACCCTTGGCCAATTCGACCGGCTGCGATTGCAGGTCCTCGCCGTTGCGACGAATTTGCAAAGAGCCGGCCGCCGGTTCTGTCGCGGTGAACTCGAAGTCGAATGAGCTTTCCGACCCCGCGTCGCTTTCGGCTGGACAGCGCAGCGCAGTGATCGCGGCGTCGCCGTCGGACCGGCGCGTGCCGTGCAGAAACAGCACGGGCACTCCGCGGCCGCGCAGTTGTGCGGTCAACTCCTCCGACAACTCGTCGTCCGCCGCGCCGTCGCTGACGACGAGCAGCCGGCCGCGCGTGCCGCGCGGGATCAGTTCGAGTGCGGCGCCCACGCCCGCGTGCAGATTGCTCCACTCGCGGTCGATTTGCTTGAGGCTCGTTTCGGGCGGGTGCCCCGCGCGAGGAAATAGCTCGACGGCCGGCGCCGCGCCAAAGCCGACCGCAGCGATCAGATCTTGCTGACCCTGCTCCGACTCGGCGCGGCGAATCAGGTCTTTCGCGAATCGGTCCGCGGCGGGCGGCATCGAACGCGAGCGGTCGAACACCATGACGACGGTCGTGCCGCGGTCCGGCGCGTCGGCGAGCGGACCGGCGGCGATCAAAATCAGCACAGCCGCGACCGCAATCCGCACCAGCCCGTGCGGCCCACGACCCGGCCACCACCGCCGGTACGCGAACCAAGCCGGCACGGCCAACAGGATCACGCTCGGATGGTTCAAGTAGATCATGACGCGTCCCGATTCACTGAGTCCGGACCGCTTGCATCTTTCGCCCGCCACGCCAGAACGAGGATCGCCAACGCCGCCGCGCCGAGCGCCAGCCGAAGCAGCACGCTTGACCACGGGTCTGAGCCTGGCCCGCCCGCGTCGTCGAACGTCGGCTCACTCGCGACGACCGCGAGCAGTACGACGACGGCGACGTCGCACACCAGCGAGCCGGGCCGAAACGACAGGTCGGCACGGCGGATCGCGCCGGGAGATCTCGCCTTCGCCGGCGTGCCCCACAAGAATACTGCTGCGACTCGGCGCACGGGCAGCCGGCGACGCAGCACGTGCATGCCGGCCACGGCCGCCACGAACAACAGCAGAATCAGTCCAGACGGGTTGGCAAAGTACATAGTCGCGCTTCACGGAGTCGCTGGCACAAGTCGTTCGCCGGCGATCGCAACCTTGTCCTACGCCGGGCAAAATGCAAATTGCAATTGTCTGCAAAGCGTGAGAAGCCGCAGTGCCGCCGGCTACGCCGGCACGAC
>Ga0247727_10010186_pt1 | contig 16732 bp, 23 predicted proteins | sample WisWelCaveWW1625_FD_202498 | JGI IMG/M metagenome (GOLD analysis project Ga0247727, IMG submission 202498) | Biofilm microbial communities from Wishing Well Cave, Virginia, United States - WW16-25 | ecosystem: Environmental > Aquatic > Deep subsurface > Groundwater > Cave microbial mat | place...
GGTGGCGTTCTTCGGCAGCTGGATGCCGAGCGCCTTGAGTGCCCGGAACTGGCCACCCTCGACCCTGACAAGGGCCGTGCTCGCCTCTTCGAGCGAGATGTTCCTGAAGCGCGCGAGGTCCATCGCCGCGGCCTGGAGCTCGGTCGCCCGGGTGACGTCATGCGTCGCGCCGACGAGCACCGCCAGCGAGCCCCGCAGTTCGTCATCGCTGAACGCAAGCCGTTCGCGCTGCGCGATCGTCCGCTCGATCGCCGCGATGTTGCCGTCCCAGCCCGGGACGTTGGCTTCGAGCGCAGCGGTCAGGCGCGCGATGTTCTTCTCTTCAGCCGCCGCCGCGCTGGCCGCGCCCACGAGGGCGGCGGCCCCGACGACCGCGACACCGGTGACGGCCGTGAAGGCGACCGTTGAGCGCGAAAGGCCGGTGGCCAGGCCACCGAGACCGCCACCCGCTGACGCCGCCTGCCGCTCGACCGCGGCGAGATCGCGGCGGACCTCCTTGGCCTCGCGGCTGACCAGGTTTTTCGCATCAAAAATGAACTGGATCCGCGGATCAGGCGTGGCTCAGCCCTCCTGCGACGCTGACGCGCGGATCAGGCATCAAGCCCCCTTTTTCGGTGTTGCCTCGGCCTCGAGCTGCGCGAACAGCAGGCCGCGCTGGAGCCACATGGCGCGTTCGGGGTCGTCGTTCACGAGGTCCCACGGTGGGATCCCGAGCCGCACGGCGAGTCGGAAGATCGCGTACTCGAGCGGGACGTGGATCTTCACGTCAGGCGACAGCGCCGCCCGGGCGAGGGCCTCGGCTAGCTGCCGCCGGATGCCGGGGGGAGCGCCGCCTCCCGTGTGGTCCGCTGCCATTCTCCGAGGGCGGGGCGCATGACGGACCAGTCCTGGTCGAGGAAGGCACCCTCCCAGGACCACTCGATCGCGGCCGCCGCGAAGCGTTCGAGGGCGGACGCAAGGTCCTCCTCGATCCGGGCGAGGGCCATGAGATCGTTGCCCGTCATCGGTCGCAGGCGGACCCAGTAGCCGCCTTCGAGCTCGATCCGGCCGTTAGCGGTAGAGCTCACGTCTGACTGCCTCCTCCCACAGTGGTCGCGTCGCCTCGACGGCGCGGTCGACGAACGGGTTGGCACGCGTCCGGCGGCCCGTGTCGCGCCCGCGCGCCGTGACGATGCGATGGCCGCGGATGACGAGATGGCGATGCGGCGCCGTCGGTCCGGCGATCGCGACGCCCAGCGAGCGCCCGGCGAGGGCCGCCTCGACGCCACGCGTCCGAGGGCGGCGCGCCTTGATCGAGCGGACCAGCCGGAGCGTCTTGCCGCGTGGTGCCGCGACCCGCATCGCTCGCGCCGCGAGCCGGGCACCGGCCATCGAGCCGCGTGCCCAGGCGTTCTCGATGGGTCGCACGGCGTACCGATCGATGGCGCGGTACGCGTCGCCGAAACCGAGCGCCCGGATGACGAGGCTCGCCGCCATTACGTGATCGCGGCGATGTCGTTCACGACGACGGCCTGGAGGTCCGTCAGCGCGGTCGTGTCGTACTGCGGCACGAGCACGAACTTCTCGACGCCGATGCCGTCGACCTCGCTCTTCTCGTAGGCGCCGCCGTCGTAGACGCCGTAGAGGTCGAGGTCGATCTTGTAGTTCGAGCCGCCGAGCACCGGCCCGAGGCTGCGGACGCGGACCTTGCGGACGGTCTTGGCGATCATCGCGTCGAGCTCGGTGTCGTTGCGGTAGTAGCGCGTGAACTCGTAGCGCCACGTCTTGGGCATCGTCCGCAGGAGCTCGGCCGCGAAGGCCGTGTTATTGAGCGTGTCGAGGTACTTCCACTGGTTGCCGAGCGTGAACGTCGCGTCGAGGACGTCGGTGTCGGCGGTCGTGCCGATCGTCGTCGGGTCGATGAAGCTCTGCGTCGTGACGCCGGTCGCCGAGACGGTCGTGCGGTCCGACAGCGCGCCCGTGAAGGCCGAGATCTGCGTCGCGCCCTCGGCCGAGTAGAGGACGCCGTCGAAGGTGACGGTCTCGCCCTTCACCCAGCGCAGCGTCAACTCCTCGCCGAGGCAGCCCTGGAGCTCCCACGCCGGCCGCGTCGCGCCGATGTTGTCGGTGTAGCCGAACTGCACCGTCGCCGACTTGATGTCGTCCGAGGTGTGCGTCGGCAGGAACGTCCACGTCTTGTCGGCGCCGGCGCCGGTCCCCGCGGCGACGGCCTTCAGGAAAACGTTGAGCCACCAGATCGCGTCGGTGTAGGTGAAGTCACCTGAGAAGCGCAGGATGTCGCGCTCGATGCCGGCATACGAGCGGAACGCCTCGACGAAGGACGCCCGCCGCTCGATCGGCCGGATCGTCGCGACCTTCTGCTCGTGGCTGCCCTCGGTGAAATACAAGAGTCTCGTAGGTGTCACGCCCGTGCCACGGGTCGCCTCAAGCGCGGCGCGGGCCGAAAGAAGCGTGCCGACGGCCATCGATTAGGTCTCCTCTCCGGCGCCGGCCGGCTGCGGTTCGGGTTCGGCGGTGGACGGCGGGTCGTAGAAGTCGAGGACGCTGCCGTCGAAGTCGACGGCGTCGCCGGTTGTCTCGGTCGGCTCGTGGCTGAAGGCGCCGGTGCGGACGAGCCGCTCCGCCGTCGCGGCGTCGGTGCGCAGGCTTAGCGCCGGTACGCCCTGGAGGAAGTTCCCGGCGACGGGATGGATGACGACCTTCTTCGACATCGGCTGGGCTCCTAGGCTGCGGCCGTCACGGGCTCGCGCGTCTTGACGTAGACCATGAACTCGAGGCCGTCGTAGCGGCTCTCGGCGTAGTCGAACTGGCGCACGGCGATGCTCCGGATCTCGGCCCAGTCGACGTAGCTCGACAGCCCCAGCTGGACCTGGCCGACGACCGTGTCGAGGAACGCCTTGCGCCACTTCGCGAGGGCCGTGAGGGACGGGCCGAGGTCGCCCTCGGTGCGGTAGAAGCGGACCGGCCAGCGCTGGACGGAGTGGCGTACGCCGCCGGGTCCCCATTCGAGGTCCTCCTCGGGCGGGTGGACGACGAGCGCCGGTGTCGCGCCGAGCTGCGCCGGCGGGGCGACCGTCGAGAACGCCAGCGCGTCCTCGCCGGCGGGCGTCGCTGCCGTGGCGAAACGAGCCCGGATGGCCTCGCCGATGGCCTCGTAGTCGAGCGCCATCTAGGCGATCCGGACGACGCGGTACCAGTCGAGCTTCTCGCGCTCCTCGGGTGAGACCCAGCGCAGGATGCGCGTCCCGAACTCCTCCGACCCGAGCGCCGTCGCGACGCCCGAGCCGCGCGCCTGGAAGCGCCGGATGACGGCGTTGACGGCGAGGCCGGCGATATCCGCCGGCACGCTCGGCCAGCCCAATGCGGCCGTGAGCCGGACGGCGTTGTAGCCGCCGTGGAACTGCGGCACGGCACCCGTGGCGTTGTCGCGGATGACGACGCTCGTCGCCGGCCAACCGGCGTCGCGCTCGTGACTCGTCGGCCGCAGGAACCAGTCGGCCGCGGCGACGACGCTGTACGTGCCGCCCGATTCGGGCTGGCTCGTCGTCGCGACTTCGAGCTGCGTCAGGCTGGCGATGCCCTGCGCGACGCGCAGCGTCCGACTGTCGCGCTCGACGTCGAACAGGAACGTCGACGTGCCAGACAGCGGCGAGCGGACGAAGCGCCGGCTTGTGTGGCCCTGGATGTCCGTCGTCGCCTCGGCGATGAACTCCGCGAGGAGCTCCTGGTCGTTCGCCGAGACGGTGCCGGTGAGGCGTTGCGTGACGTCGTACAGCGAGCAGATCCGGCCGGCTTCCTCGGCCCCTACTTGAAAGACGGCCGACCAGTCTGAAGTCGTCGTACCGGCGGCATTCTCGAAGCGGCTCCGGTACCACGTCGAGCTCGTCCCGTCGGCGTCGTAATGGGTATAGAGCCGCGTCCCCGCGACGAGGGCGACGGTGCCATCGTCGCTGAACGGCCCCGCCTCGGCCGCACCGGACTGGACCTGGATGACGGCAGCCGGTCCGTAGGCGCTGGCGTTGAGCAGCTCGTCCGCATTCTCGGCCGTGAGCTTGAGCTGGTTCGGCATCAGTTCTCCGGTGTCGGGTGCGAGGCGCTACCACCCGGCGTCGCGTGCGTTGCCGCGGCGTCCGGTCGGGGATGGCCCGCGCTGCCGCGCGGGACGACGTGCGTGGCCGTCGCGCCCGGCGGCTGACCGCCTACACCACCGAGGCCGGTGACGATGGCCGAGACGACATCGCTGATGGCGAGGCTGTCCGCCAGCGAGCGGGCCAGCGTCAGGACTCTGGCGACGCTGTCGCCGAGGCTGAGACTGTCGGCCAGTGTCCGAACTGCGGTCAGGCTCCGCGACACGCTGTCAGCGAAACCGAGGTTGTCGGAGAGCGTCCGGCTTGCGGTCACGATCCGGACGACGCTGTCAGCGAGTCCGAGGCTGTCGGCCAGCGAGCGGGCCAACGTCACAACCCGGACGATGGCATCGCTGAGGCCCACGCTATCGGCCAGCGAGCGCAGGAACGTGCCCGTCCGCGTGAGGCTGTCAGCGAGCGTCAGCGTGTCAGCCGCGGTCCGGTTGAACGTGCCCGTTCGCGTCAACGAGTCCGTCAACGCGAGCGCGTCGCTCAACGAGCGGACGATGACCTTGATACCCGCGACGGTCTCGCTGAAGCCGAGACTATCGGCCAGCGTCCGCAGGAACGTGCCCGTCCGCGTCAGCGCGTCGGCCAGCGTCAGGCCGTCGGCAGCCGTACGATTGAATGTCCCGGTCCGGGACACGCTGTCCGTCAGGCCGAGGCTGTCCGAAAGCGTACGCATGGCCGTCAGAACCCGCGACACACTGTCGGCGAGGCCGAGGCTGTCGGCCAGCGAGCGGTTGAAGGTACCCGTTCTGGTCGGGCTGTCCGAGAGGCCCAGACTGTCGGCCGACGTGCGCAGGAACGTCCCGGTCCGCGTCGGACTGTCGGCAAGGCTGAGAGTGTCGGCCAGCGTCCGGACCGCTGTCAGGACCCGTGACACGCTGTCAGAGAGTCCGAGACTGTCGGCTGTCGTCCGTAGGAACGTGCCGGTCCGCGTGAGCGTGTCGGCCAACGCCAGCGTGTCGCTACCGGTTCGGCTGAACGTCCCTGCTCTAGTAAGGCTATCCGCCAGTGCGAGGCTATCCGAGACGGTCCGCTCGATGAGTGTGACGGCCGTGGGCTGAACATAGCGCCGCGGCGGTTGCGGATGTGGCGGATGCCGGAAGAGTCCTGGCACGGCCGCTCCTTTAGATCACTGCGAAAGCGCTGACCTCGTCAGCTTCGAAGCCGACCGTGAAGGGTCCGGCTTCGAGCTCGTAACGCACCTCGACGTCGCCGTACGGGAAGGCGGCTCGCGGGACGGCGTTGGTGAAGACGTGCTGGTGGCCATCATGGCTGACGGTGATGCTTGCCAGTGTTACGCCCAAGGCGATCGTTCCAGCCGGAGTCACGACCGTTGTCGGCAGCGGCATCAGGCCAACTCCATGTATGTCAGCGTCGCATTCCAGCCGGTCAAGGTTGTGGGTGTGCCCCGCAGCTTGACGATAACGGCCTGATCCGGACCGACGATCAAACGTTCCTCGGGCGTCGGCACCCACAGCCAGCCATTGAGGTTGTTGAAGCCCTCGGCATGGACCGTCGTTGTCGCCCCGGCGCCCTCGGCCGAGGCGTCCGTGCCGGCCGTTGCCGCCGCGCCGGCCGTACCGCCGGCGATGGCCGAGGCTGCACCGCCGATCATGTGTGGCGTCGGCGTCGTCGAGGTGTACGTGCCGAAGGCCGTGACCTTGCGGGCCAGGATCGCGCCGACCTGCTGGCTCGTCTCGGTCTCGTTCTGGCTGATCGTGGCGCGCATCACTTCGAGCAGCGAGCCGGCCGTGCCCCACGCCGTGGCGGCGTGGACGATGATGAGCGTCGCATCGGCAACGACCGTCTGATTCTCCATGACGACCGTGAAGGTAGGTGCGGCCATCGGGCTACCTCAGTGGGCTAGAAGCTGGGGATATGGCGTGGACCGCGGGACGGCGGCGACGGAGATGAATTCGGTGAGCGTCTGCGTGAACGTCAGGTAGGTGTCGCCCGACGCGCCGCCGGTCGTGCCGGCGTAGAACAGCGTCACTGTTTGGCCGGCGGCCATCGGGACGTCGGCAGGGTCATCAAGCAAGAAACGCAGGCGCAACCGCTGACCGGCGGCGACTGATACATCGTCGCCGGAGAGATACATCTGATCCGCCGCCTCCGTCATGGAGAGCTCGCTAAGAAATGCATTGACGGCCCAGACGACAGGGTTCGACCCGTCACTATCGGTCACGACGATCTCGCATCGCCAGGAGGCGTTGGCTGCGGAGGCGCTCTCCAGCAAGCGTGCGTTGACGAGAACGGCTCCGCCGAGCGTGAAGGCCGTAAGTTGCTTGGTCCACCAGTCGACGACCGTGCCGCCGGCGGTGTCGGTGACTTGGATCGGCGCTGTCCAACCCGCAGCCGTGTTCGTGACATCGTTCTGGACACCCGCGCCGCGGCTCGTCCACGCCTCCCGGTCCACGGCCGCTGTCGCCACGTCGGAGGCGGTGTCGGTCGGGAAGAGCTGCGAGCCGGTCGGGTCGGTGATGATGAAGCCGAACGTCTCGGTGAACGTGACGTACGAATCGCCATCGACGCCCGCGGACGCGGCGTCGGTGTCGAACGAGAAAGTGAAACCTGACGCCATCGTGCCGGCGTCGTCGCCGAACACCCGGACGCGAAGGCGGTCACCTTTCTTGCAGGCGGTCGAAGTCGGCGTGGCCGTGAAGTTCTCAGCTGCTGCCGCCGTCCCGAGCTCGATCGTGCGCGCCGTCTTGACGATTTGCGTGAAAGCCCCCGTGGCGCCGTCGATCTTGTCGATGACGCAGTTGATCGCCACGTTGGCCGACATGCTCGACTCAAGCGCCCAAAGATTGAACGTGATCGTGCCGGCGATCGTCACGTCGGCGTCGAGCGGCGGACTAATGAAGTGGCGCGGCAAGCCTCCAGCGGTCGCTACCTCAATCCCAGCCGTCGGCCCAGTTACGGTGCTCGTAATCAAAGCGACGATCCCAGCGCCTCGTCCGGTATCCATAAAGAGATTATTCCAGCCGCTCGTGGAGCCGTTGAGCTTGGCGTCATTGTTGCCCGACGACCACTTATGAGGGACAGCCGCGGTCGCAAAAGAAGCGCGAATGAAGCACTGTGTGCTCATGGCGCGTACCAGCGAAAGACCCACGGGCCGTACGTCACGCCGTCGACCGTGAGCCGCACCGTGCGTTCCGCACCATTGGCGATGGCCGCCGGGATCGTCGTCCGGATGACGTAGCGGCCCGAGTTGGTCGGATCAGCCACAGCCACGGCGAACGCCAGCCACTGCGGACCAGATTGGAGCTCGACGACCACGAGCGACAGGGCCGTCAGCACGATCGGCTGGCTGGTCAGACCGTCATCGACTGCCAGACCGAACGAGTAGATGTTGGGCTCGGCCGCACTCGAGGAACAGCCGACGATGATCTCGCTCACGACGTCCACCAGCGACGCCACGGCCGCCACTGCGGGCGATCAACGAGCCGGAACAGCGGCCAGCCGTCGAGCATGAACAGGATCTTGCGGCGCAACGGCGTGTCCATGACGTCGGCCAGCTTCTCGACCCTACGCAGGCGATCGCCGAGTTGACCGCGGCCGGTCAGGTTGAACCACAGCGAGTCAATCTCGGCATCGACCGAAGCCCGATCGCGTCGCTTCATCTCAGGCTCCGGGTCAACTGATGGCGTGAGCTTCGAGGTAGGCGATAGCCGCCCGCAGGAGCGCCTGATCGTCTTTCGCGTGACCGAGAACGATGTTGCAGCGGTTGCAGAGCAACGCCCGTACCTTACCGGTTACGTGATCGTGGTCAACCGCTAGGGTGTGGAGAACACCACTGCGAGGGTGGAGCCGCCATTCAGGTAACCGACAGATCGCGCAGGTACCGCCTTGGACCTCAAGCATGTGGTCATAGGTCGTCCCATCGACGCCGCGCCTACTCGCCCGAGCCTTTCGGCTTGCTGCGATCCGAACGTCAGGATGGTAGTTTCGTCCACGATGCGGGCTTGTTTTGCCGTGGAATGGATTAGCTTCACCGCGGCGTTGTATTGCCAGACTCTCGCGCATCTCGTCCGTCCAGACGGTCGTGCTAGCACGGCCAGTCCGTGCCTCCGAGAGCGATCGAATAGGAATGCTGAACTTTCGCAGCGCGTGCAGAACGGAAGGGACCGAGCACCCGAGTTCACTGGCAAGCTCAGTGCTTGAGCGCAGTTCGTCGATGTAGCGCGTCCGCAGCCACGTCTCATTGTGGAGCGTGTCGCGGTTTTTCTTTGGGCGCGCTGCATGTGAGCCAAGGTGCGGGCGCGTCTTGTTGACGGCGACCATGGCGCAATGACGTGAGCAGTAGACGGCCCGACGCGGTGGCCGACCTCGGCCGCCGACCTCGAATGTCGTACTACAGACAGGACACGTTTTTTGTCCGGGCGTGTTGCTCCGTGCTGGCATCGTGGGGCTCCTCCGTGTTCGGTGGAGCCTCAGTGTACCATACGGCGACTAACTGAGCGTGCACGTCCACGTGACGCTGAGCGTGTCGCCCGACACGACCGAGGCATCGGCATTGAGGTTCGTCTCGAACAGGAGGATGCCCGCCGCCGTCAGCGTCGAGGCACTGAACAAACCGGCCTTGTGGACCGCCGGGAACGTCGCCGTGACGCTGAAGGACTTGGTGAACGTCAGCGTCGCCGCGTTGTCGGTATGGGCGTACGTGCCCAGCGCCCGCGCCAGGCCACCGGTCGTGATCTCGCCGGTCAGGACGGTGTCGCCCGCGGCCGGCGCGCCGACATTCTCGGTCAGCGCGATGTAGCGGCAGCGCGTCGCCGGCAGGATGAGGTAGTTCGCCGTCGCGGCCGGCGTCGTACCAGCGGTGTCGTCGCCCGTCCGCCAGGCGTCGATCGTCAGGACCGACGTCGTGTTCGAGCCGATGTTGCCCCACACCGGCGCATTCGCGGCTTCCTCGGCGATGACGACCCAGCCCTTGTGCGCATCGGCGACGAACGGCGTGCCGGTCGCCGTCAGCGAAGTCGCCGAGCTGGCCGTGGCGATGGTGCCCGAGACGCCGAAGCCGATGTTGCCGAGGCCCGCGGCGACGAGATCGCGACCATCGGTCGTCAGCAGGTTCTCCGAGACGCCACAGTCGGTCCAGCTGCCATCGGCGTGGATGACCACCGCGTGGACGCTGTTCGGCCCGAGACGGATGCGGTCGGCAACGCGATGGCCGCGCATGATCCGCAGCGCGCCGTCGGCGGCGACCTCGACGTGCGGCATGAGCGGGCGGAGCAGATGCATCGTGGATCTCCCTTGCTAACCGACGCGATCGTCGGCGGTGAGCTTGTCGTCAAGTGTCCGCATGACCGTGCGCCGGGTCTCGCCGCAACGACATGCCCGTCGGCGGTCGGAGAAGAACGGCCGGCCGCAGCCGGAGCAGTAGGCACGCGGTCGCAGGAGTCGTTCGAGCAACTGCATGTCCACGCTAGACGTCAACGATCCGGACGAGGCGGGCGGCGTACTGGTACATGGCTGCGACGATCGGGCCGCGGCCGAGGCCATGCCTTCGTCGCGCTCGGACCGTGAATGGCTTTGTCAGCCGGCGGCGCGGCGATGTGCTTTGCCGCCGGCTTGCGACGGATCGCGGCGATCCGCTTCGAGGTCACGCCAGGCCGAGCCGCTTCAGCCGCGCCTTGCGGGCGGCCGCTTCGAGCGCGGCTGTCTCGACGGCCGTCTTCGCGTCCTCGAGACGCTTCTCGGCTTCGGCGCGCATGAGCTCCTGCATCTTGGGATGCTTACGCGCATGCTCGAGATAAGTCTTGACATCGCCGTCATTGACCATCCAACGCGCCTCAATGGCACCGGGATCTTTCACGACCTCGGTGCGGTCAGCGTTCATGGCGACCATCGCCATCGCTACTCCTCCTTCTTCCAGGTGTGCTTTGCGCCGAGCTCGTAGCGCACGTCGGCGACAAACGCCTTGTCGTCGAGGCTGAAGCCGGCTTCCTTGAGCGCCGCCCAGACGCGCTCATCCGACCACGTCGGATTCGCACGGATGAGCGCGGCCGCCGCGAGTTTGGCGTTCTTACTCATGCTGTCTCCCTAGGCCAGCGGCGGCATGACGTACAGCACGACGTCGAAGACGCCGGCCGTCAGGGCCGCGGTGGCGATGACGATGCTGATGTTCCGCACCGCCGTCGTCTTGACGGCCGTGCTCGCCGTCAGCGCGCCGGTCGTCGGCGCCGGCAGGACGTTCTTGCGGCCGGTCGTCCACGACGCGACGGCAACGGCCGTCAGGATGTCGTTGGCGGCCTCGACCTGCATGGCGATCGTGGCCGTCGCGCCGACGAGCGCCGTCGAGACATCGACGTAGCCGCCGACGATGACGGCACCCGATGGGATCGGCAGGCCGGCCGTGATCGCGATCGTGCTGATCGCGCCACCGTCGACGGCGAAGTCGTACTTGCCACGCACGGCGAGGACGGTCCTCGACAGTACGTCCTCGGGGATCGAGGGAATGACGACAGGCATCTAAGGCTCCTTTTTGCGAATGCGGGGGCGGCTCTACACCACCCCCGCTGGTGGCGCTAGACGCCAGTCACCTGCACGAATGCGCTAGGACGGTAGACGGCTAAAGCCAGCCGTTCGTAGATCAGCACCGCAGCCTTACGTTCAGTGAAGAACGTCGAATGCTCGGTGCTGACCTCGATCGAGGCGCCTTCGCGGCGAAAGATCTGGGCGTACGGTCGGAAGCCGCCGACGAGCGCCGTGTTCTGGGTGATCGAGTTCGAGACTCGGACGCCGAGGCCCCAGATTCGCTCCGGGCCAGCCTCGGACGGATTGCCCCAGATGTAGACGCCGTCGATCGTCCGCAAGAGGCGGACGTCCTGCCAGTCCTGGGCGTGGAACACGACCCCGGTCGGCTCGGCGTCGCCGGTCGTGCGGCACAGCACCATCGCCTTGTAAATCGCGTCGGGCGTCGGATCGGCGCCCTTCGCCTGGGTCTGGATACCCGAGGTGTTGAGGATGCCCCGGATGTTCGGCGCGGTGCCGTTACCGGTGAGGAGCTGGCTCGAGCGCCGGATATTGAGCTGGTGACCCAACCGGCCCTGGACGTAGCTCATCAGGCCGGCGACGTCCCCGAGGGACCGCCGAGTGACCGGGATGAAGCCGCTGAACTCCTGGACCGTGAACGAGCGCAGCGTGAAGTCGAGCGCCGACTCAGGCGCCGCGACACCCTCGGCCGTCTCGGCGACGGCATTCGTGAACGTCGTCTCTTCGTAGAAGTCGACCGTGTCCGAATCGGTCGTGCCGGGCACGAACAGATCCGTTACGTCGGCGAGGAACTGGGCCGATGGCACCACCGCCTGACGGTCGGCGAGCGGGGCGATGTCGGCCGACGTGAGGAGCGTCTTCAGGCTGGCGCCGAAGACCTGCGCCGTCTCGTGATCGTTGAGCTCCCAGCGGATTGTGCCCGACGCGCCGCGGCTGATCTCCTTGAGCTCGACGGTCTTCGTCGCGAAGATCTCGCCGAGGCTACGTGCCCGCTCGACCGGACCGCCCAGGCCATCGGGCTGCATCGCCCGCCGCGGCCGCGTCAGCTCCTTGAGCTCAGCCTCGTTGTCGGCGGCCTGCTTCTCGAGCGTGACCGCCGCCTCGTAGACCGCGGCCTTCTCGGCGATGGCATCGTTGAGCGCCTGCGCGTGGCCGACCCAGTCGCCTTTGCCGTCGTACGAGCCATCGGCTTCCTGGTGCACCTTGAACAGGTCGCCGACCTCCTTGCGCAGCTTCGCCATCTCCTCGCCCTTGGCGCGGGTGGCGGCGGTCGGTGTGAACTCACTCATCGTCGGATCCTTTCTTGATCTTCACGCCCAGGAAGCGGGCGCGCTCCAAGGCGGCACGCACCGCCTTGCCATCGTCATCGGCCTCATCCCGAGCGCGATCGCCGGCCTCACGCAGCCTCTGCAGGCCGGTGATGAGCTCGTCGATCAGCGCCAGGTTGGCGGCCGACAGCGTCCGACCGACCTTCAACCGAAGATCGGTCATCTCCTCGAACTTGGCGCAGACGGTGCTGACATCGCCGAGGATCCGAGCGACGCTGGCAGCCATGCTGAGCCCGCTATCCAGACTCAGTCCGCGCAGTTCGGGAGGTTCCATGTCGCCGTCGCGCAGGTGCCGGGCGAGATGTCGCCAGACGCCGGCGTGATCGGCTTCGGGGATGGTCGTCCCACCACGGCCGCCGTTGAGGATGCCGATGCCGGTGGAACAGGCCGTTAGATTGGCGCCGCCGACGTCACCGCCGACGGGCACCGTGTGATGGATGAAGCGATAGGACGCCTTGATGTCCGGATCGCCTTCAGCATCGACCCAGGCGTGGGCCGTGCGCAAGGCCGCCCGCTCAGTCGGCAGGCGCGCCTCGTTGGCCGGGCCGTCCCAGGCGCCCGCGTCCGTCGCCGTCGAATGCGGCGCGATGGCCGCCTTGGCAGCCTTGACCGCAGCCAGGTTGGCCTCGCGGTTCATGGGCACCATGACGAAGCCGACCTCGTACAGCGGGTTGATGACCTTGAGCCGCCGGCGACCCTGTTTGTCGACCGTCCAGTCCTCGACGCCGTAACCGACCGAGAGGCCGGTGCGCTTGCCCGCCGCCGCCCGCTCGGCGGCGATCGTGCGCGCCTCCTGAGCGGTCGGCGTCGAATGGAAGCGTCCGCTCAGCAGCAGACCGCGCTCATCCTCACGGGCATCGGTCGGCAGAGCGATCGGCGTCGCCCAGTCGTGCGACCAGCTGATGAAGCCGTCGCGCAGGAAGGCCGGGATGGCCTTCGTGAAGGCGCCCGGCTCGACGATGTCGCCGCCGGCGTCCTCGTTTCCGAACACCGACGCGTAGCCCGAGAACTCGCCCGAGCTGGCGTCGACCTTGAACGCGGCCAGCGGGAACGCCTTGTGCTCCATCACACAGACTCCTCCGACGGGCTGCCCCAGATGTACACGCCGTCGACCGTCCGCAGCAGGCGCACGTCCTGCCAGTCCTGGGCGTGGATCGCGTCAGGCGTCGGATCCGGATGCTCGGCGAGATGCCGTTGCCCCCGCCGCAGGTTGAGCATGTGGCCGAGGCGACCCTCGACGTAGCTCTGCAGGCCGGCCACGTCCGACAGCGAGCGACGTGTGACCGTGCCCGGCGTGAAGATGTCCGTCACATCGGCCAGGAACTGGGCCGATGGCACGACCGACGCCTTGTGCTTCATCAGACGACTACTCCTTCGGGCCGCGTGCCGTTCCGCGAGATCATCGTGGTCGTCGTGATCGAGCCGTCGGGATTGACGGTCGTCATGTTCATCGGAACGAGGTAGTCCTCTCCGCCGGGGAACTTGTCCCAGTCCTCCAGCTCGGCGATCTTGTCGCCGTTGATGAAGCCCCACTGGCGGCCCGTGGCGTACGAGTCGAAGCGCGTCTTGATGTCCGCCCGCTCAAGGGCCGCAACGTTGAACTTGGCGTACAGGTCGCCGCCGTAGCCGGTCCACTCATCGAGCAGCAGCTGCATGCCGATCGCCTGCTCCCAGCGCACCAGCCAGGGCATGAGCGTGTACTTCACGAACTCCAGTGCCTGATGCTCGATGTTGCTAAACGTGGCCCGTTCGAGGTCGGCCAGCATATGCGGCTGCATGAGGAACCAGCGGGCGATGTCGGTGACCTGGTGCTTGCGTGTCTCGAGCCACTGCGCGTCGTCATTGGGCATCGACAGCACTTTCGGCTCAAGGCCCTCCTCGAGGATCCACGGCTTCCAAGCGTTGGCGAGGCCGGTCTTCTCGTCTTTGACCTGCGCCGAGAGATGCTCGAACGCGGGCTGCGAGAGCTTGTTCGGCGTCGACAGCGCGAAGTTCGAGGTCGCACCGTTGCCGAAGAAGCGCGCGCCGTGCTCCTCGGCCGCCAGCCCCAGGCCGATCGTTTCGCGCGCCTGGCGGATGACCGAGTAGCCCTGCACGCCGTCCCAGCTGAAGCCCGGCACGTTGAAGATCTGGCGGCCCGAGAACTCGCGCTCCTGGCCATCGCTGCGGCGGTAGCGGTACAGCGGCTCGCCGGCCGTATCCGTCTTGATCTCGACGCGATCAATGGCCAACGGCCACAGCTCGCGCAGCGAGCCGTTGGCGTCGCGCGCCTGCAGGAAGATCGCGTTGCCCCAGGTCAGGACATGGGCCATGCCGACCTCGCGACCGGTGAACGACGCCATCCGCGGGTTGAACACGTCATGGATCACGCGGTGGACCGGATGTTCACGCACGATCTGCCGGCTGCCGTCGCTCGTCAGACGATAAACCGACAGCGGCAGCAGGGCCACCGAGCCCGCCAGAATGCGCACCGCGGCCCAGAACGCCGAGTACCGGAAGGCCCGCTCGGTCGTGATCGAGAGACCCGTGACCGATCTGCCGCCGCCGATCTGGAAGATGTGACTGCCGGCCGCCAGCGTGCCAACACCCTGATCGAAGACTTTGACCGCGGCGCGCGCGAAGATGCCCATCAGCGTGACCCGAAGCGAACGACGCCGAGCAATCCGAGCCCGAGCACGACGAAGCCGAGCGGCGCGCTGTAGAGCGACGCGCCGTAGGCCACGAGGATCAATCCGGCGAGGGCGAGGACGTCCCCGAAGTAGCTGCCGATGATGTGCCGGAAGCGGTCCATTCGTCTCCCAGTCGCAGGAAGCCGCGCGTCTCGTAGATCGAGGACGCGGGCGGCGCTGCGGCGTGATACGTCGCCCGGTCATAGGCACCGACGGCGCAGATGCCGAGGTCGATGACACGCGCCGAGCCGCGGTGCTCCTTGACCGGCCGCGGGCCGAGGCGATCGATCTTGATCGTCATGTTCGAGATGTGACGGACGAGGCGCGGGTCGCCGTCGTGCGTGAGCCGGCCGGCCAGCAACGCGTCCTGGAACTTGGCCCAGGCGGGCACCATGCGCGCCGGCGATGATGTTGCGTATTCGCTGACCGGCAGGCCCTCGGCACCGAGCTCTTCGATCTGCTGTGCCCAGCGGAAAGGGTCCATCGCGATCTCGATGACGTCGTAGACCTTCGGCAGCTCGCGGATCGCGGCCATGACCTCGGCCAGCGGCGCCCGCCAGGCCGGGTTGTCGAGCGGTCGCTCCCAGCAGCCCAGCACGCCGAGATGGCCGTCGAGCGTGGCTCCGAGGAGCGCCGTGCAGTCATGATTGAACGAGCCGTCGAAGAAGACGACGATCTTCTCGGCCGGCTGCAGCCGCCGCCGCCGCGCCTGCTTCTCGAACAGGCCCGCCGGCACGGCCGCCGTCGTCGCGGCCACCCACTGGTTGCGGCGCTTGATCCGGAACTCCGACTCGGTCATGCCGCCGGTCAATGCCCGGCGGGCCTGAACGCGCAGCTCGGCGGCATCGAGGATATCGCCGTAGCCGGGGTTCGCCTGACGATGACCACGCTCGTCATCGAGCGCCAGATCCTGCGCCTCCCAGCAGGCGAAGAAGAACGTCGGGTCGTCGATCTCACCGGCGGCCACGCGGCGACCGTACTGATAGAGCGTGTAGCAGATCGAGTCCTGGCCGGTTGTATCCGTGCGCACGCCGGCGGTCGTGACGATGAGCATGAGCGGGTCGACGCGCGTGCCCATGGCGAGGGCCATCACGTCGTACAGCTCGCGCGTCGGCCAGGCATGCAACTCGTCGGCGATGACGAGCGTCGGGCTGAGGCCCTCCTTCGTATACGCCTCGGCCGAGAGGGCGCGGTAAATGCCGCCGGTCTTCGGATCCTCGATCGTGTGCGACGTTCGAAAGACCTTAAAGCGCTCTGCGAGATCGGTCAACTCGACCGTCCGCACGGCCGCACCGAAGACGATCCGCGCCTGGTCCCGATCAGCCGCGCAACTGTAGACCTCGGCACCCTGGCCGAACGTCAGCGCATTCAACGCGATCGGCGCGACCGAGCCCGTCTTGCCGTTCTTGCGGCCCATCGACCAGTACGCCGTCCGAAACAGTCGCCGGTCGGTCCGCGGATCCCGGGCGAAGGTCCGGCGGTACAGTTGCTGCTGCCAGCCGCGCAGGTTCAGCGGTTGGCCGGTCAGGCCGGCGACGCTGTCCTTCGTGATGACGCCATAGGCGGCTGCGAAATCGAGATAATCCTGACCGTCACCGGCGACGATGGCGGCCTGCGGGACCGCTGTCAGCCAGCGCGGCGGCCAGCCTTGCGCTCGGCGCGGCGATCCATGATCTCCTCGAGCTTCGAGCGTGCCTTGACTTCGGCCACGCCGAGCCGGCTTCGATCGGCCGGTGTCAGGCCGAGCAGCGACAGACACCCGATCAACTCCTTCGTCAGGTCACGGTAGGCACGGAACGCCGGCTCGCTGAACTCGACGTCGAGCGCGGTCCGCAGCCGCTCGACGTCATCCCAGAGCCGCTGGGCGAGGCGCACGATCGGCATATCGGTCGGTCCGATCCAGGCTGCGGCGCCGGATGTCACCAGCGCCTCGATCAGTGGCCCGTCCGGCGACAATTCGACGGCGGGCAGGAGCACCAGCGCGCGCCGCGCACCCGGATCGCGGTCACGGCGATACGTCCCGCGGCGCTTCTTCTCTTCGATCGGCAATGGCATCCGGCCCGGCAAACGTTCTCCCAATTTGACAGCGAGTGCGCGTGAG
>Ga0247727_10010187_pt1 | contig 16731 bp, 14 predicted proteins | sample WisWelCaveWW1625_FD_202498 | JGI IMG/M metagenome (GOLD analysis project Ga0247727, IMG submission 202498) | Biofilm microbial communities from Wishing Well Cave, Virginia, United States - WW16-25 | ecosystem: Environmental > Aquatic > Deep subsurface > Groundwater > Cave microbial mat | place...
AGCGAAATGATTTGTTCACGCGTCAATTGTTGCATACCATTATAATATAAGCAACAATGACGCAAAAACCTCGGACTTTTTTTAAAATTCCTAAAAACTTTTCTCAGATAGCTGAACAGTTACAAATCATGATAATAAGATTTTTGCCAACTGTCAAGATATTTTTAAGGCCATAAAACCGCAAGGGCCAGAAAAGAATTCCGAACCTTGGCCCGCGCAAGACGCAAAATGCATTCGAAAATTTTTGTGTCTTTGCGTGTATTGCGCGGGTAAAACTTGCTGGATGAAAAGTATTTTCGCTTAATTGAAAATCCGGCATTGGTTTTTTCTCTGTAATGCCTCACTCACGCGGGAAAAATGTAGCGCAGTCATCCTGACCGCAGACAAGATGTCTGCGCTACTCCCCGTCACCGAGGTATTGCTTTTCTCTCGACAAACTTCTTGCTTCTTACGGCGATTTTGTTTATTCTGTTTTGAAATGCAGGTCACGATTTAATTGTGGATGGAAGATGTGGCAGATCAAATTGGCCGTCGCGTGCAAGCGGTTTTTTACGGCGGCGTGCGTCGGGCTGACGATGTTGTTTGATTTTCCGGCGGCCGCACAAGAACATGCGGGGCATCTGCGCGGTCGCGTCGAATTGAAAAATTTGTTGGTGGATGACAGCCGTATCATCAGCAAGGAAATCAGCGCGATTTATCAAAAAAGCGTGACCTTGGCGCCCGCGACTTACGAGCCGTTGAGCTTCGTTGTGTATGTTGACGACGCCTCGGCCAGCCGCCCCGTTCCTCTTCCCGTCCCCAATAGCAACGCCGGTCCGGCGGCGCGACCGGCCGTCAACCCCCGCATGGTCATGGATCAAAAAAATTTGACGTTCGTTCCGCATGTCTTGCCGATTTTGGCCGGCTCGACGGTGGAGTTCCCCAACAGCGATCCGGTTTACCACAACGTTTTTTCCTTCAGCAAAACCAAAACCTTCGATCTCGGCCGCTATCCGACCGGCCGCGCCAAAGCGATTACCTTCGACAAACCGGGGCTGGTGAAAGTTTATTGCGACATGCACTCGCAAATGAACGCTTTCATTCTCGTGCTGGCGAATCCCTATTTTACGCTTTCCGACGAGCGCGGCGATTATCTGATTCGCAATATTCCGGCCGGGACTTACAAAGTGAAAGCCTGGTTTGCGCGCCTGCCGGAAAAAACCGCCGCCGTCACCATTCGCCCCGGTGAAACCGCGACACTTGCTTTCGTGTTTCCGTGAATTGCAAAACGTTTTAAGTAAAATTCCAACGAATTGAAGCGCTCCAACGGATGTAAAAGTTATGAAAAGAATAAGCAAAACTCAAAAAGCAAAAACCCTGCAAAAATTTGCCGCCAGCTGTTTTCTGTTTGCTTTTTGTTTTTTCCCGTTCATGATAAAAGCGCAATCCGCCATCAATGTCGGCGGCATCGTGACGGCCCATTACCTCGACGGCGGCGATGGCGCCAGTCCGTTGCGCCACAACGATGGTCTGCCCGGGTTTGAATGGGTCGGCGATTTGTTTTTGAACGTGCGCGTCAGCGATGAGGCCTCGGTTTTTCTCGAATTGGAAACCTGGCGCGGCATCGACGTGCGTTTGTACAGCGGCTCGCTCACCTACAAAATCTCCGGCGACCGTTTGAAAGTCGAAGCCGGCAAGTTCGTCGCCCCGTTTGGCAATTTTCAGCCGCGCCGTTTTGCCCCGCACAATTTTGTGTATGGCTATCCTTTATTCTATGAATATCGCACCGCGCTGACTGCGAATAGCGTTCCTCGCAGCCGTGAAACTTTGCTCGGCGCGCGAGGCGGCGCCAATCGCGATGACGGCCTGGCGCTGATCGCCCGGCAAGCTTACATTTCCGGCGCGCAATTTTTTGGCAAGCTCGGGCCGTTCGGATATAATCTTGGTTTGGCGAATGGCGCGCTGTGCAATCCAACCACTGTGAGCGAGGGCAAGCAGCCGATGGTGTTTGGCCGCTTGCACGCGCAACCGGCCATCGGCCTCACCCTCGGCGCCTCGGCGGCCAGCGGGATTTATTTAAACCGCCAAAACATTGCGCCCGATTTACAGCCGGATAAACACCGGCAAAATCTTTTTGGCGTCGATCTCGAATACAGCCGCGGCTATCTGGTTTTTTTTGGCGAAGGCGCGTTTAGCCGCTGGCAAAGTCCGCGGCTTGGCGAGTCTCTCGAGGCGATGGCGTTCTCGGCGGAACTGCGCTACAAAATTATGCCGCGTCTGTTCATCGCCGCGCGTTACGGCCGGATCAATTTTTCAAAAATTAGCGACGCGCAAGATGTTGACGCTGACGGCCAACTGACCGAGCCGTGGGAATTTCCGCTCTGGCGGCTCGAATCCGCGCTCGGCTACAATCTGTCGCGCCACGCCCTGCTGAAAGCCGTATGGCAGCTCAATCGCACCGACGCGCCGCACGATCCGGCGGACAATCTGGCGGCGATTCAAATGACGGTATTTTACTAAAAGCGTGTTTGGAAAGTCACGGACCGGTCAGTCTCATTTTTATACTTTTCAAACACCAGCCGAGGCGTTTTTTCAAAAATTTTTATGGCCTTTTTGAAAAAAATTTTTCGAGGCTACCGCGGGCTGAAAGGAAAATTCTTTCTGGCGCTGACGGCCACGGTTCTCGGCGTCATCATCGCGATCTTTTTGGTGCTGAATTATTTTTTGCGCCAGCAGGTTTTGAATACCCTCGATTACGAAGTGCGCCGCGCCGCCAAGCTTTTCGTCGTGCTGCATCAACGCGAACGGGTGCAGCAGATGTTGGCGCGCAGCCGCGTGCTCGCCAGCGCGCCTCATCTCAAAGCGGCGCTGGATACGGGCGATCAGCCGACCGTGCAGGATGTGTTGGAAAAATTTTTTCCCAATGTTTCCACCGGCGGCGAAGAAAATTTTCCTCGAGCGAACGGCCTCGACGTTTGGCGTGAGGGCCGGGCGCCATCATCGCCGGCTCTGCAGGAAAACGACAAATCCGCGTTCGGCCAAATCAACGAGATTTGCGTCGTGTTTGACCGTGACGGCAAAATTTGGGCGCTGGCGACGAAATTTTTGGAAGCCGGCTGGAAAAAACGCGAAGCCTCGACGCGTTTTGATTTGCCCGACTCGGCGCTGATTTCAACCTGGCGCGGCCAGGAGCGTTTCACGATTTGGCGGAATCATGACGAAGTTTGGTGGGGCGTCGCCGTGCCGATTTTGGCCGGTGGTTCGCCGCTCGGGCCGGCGGTGATCGGCGGCTTGGTTCTGGGCACGCGCCTGGACGATGCATTCGCGCAGCGCATGAAAGAATTGGTCGGCGCCGAGGTCGCTTTTCTCGTCAATCACGAGCTAATCGCGGCCTCGATTTTCAATCAGGAACGCCTGCGATTCGCGCGGGCGATACCGGAAAAAAAGCCGGCGCTGTCGTCCGCCTCGCCGCATGAGTTGAACACGGCAAATGAAAATCTTCTCGCCGTGACTTTGCCCTGGCTTGAAAATGACGCCGCCGTGCAGGTGGTTTTGTTCCGCTCCATCGATCGCTCGATTCAACCGCTGTTGCGGCCGGTGCAGCGAACGCTGTTCATCGTCGGTCTTGGCGCTTTTCTCGCGGCGTTGGCAATCAGCTTGATCATTTCGCGCAATATCACGCAGCCCATCGCCAAATTAGTGGACGCCGCTCATGCCGCCGGCGCCGGCCAGCTCGATCAGCCGATTCGGATCGCCTCGCGCGATGAGATTGGCTATCTCGCCCGGCGCTTCGAAGCGATGCGCCAATCTATCAAACAACAGATGGAAAAATTGACCGAGCTCAACGCGAGTTTGGTTGAGCGCAATGTCGATCTCGAAAGCGCGCTCGCGCAATTGCGCCGCGCGCAGGAAGAGCTGGTCAAATCCGAAAAACTCGCCGCTGCCGGCAAATTGACCGCGCAGCTTTCGCACGAAATCAACAACCCGATTCACAACATCCGCAGTTGTTTGGAAACGGCGCTCAAAAAAACGCCGGACGGACTCGCCAGCCGCCAATTCGTGCAAATTGCGCATGATGAAATTCTCCGCATCGGCAAGCTCGTGCGCCAGATGCTGGACTTTTATCGCTTCGGACAAATCGAGCTGCACGCCGTCGATCTCAATGCCGCGCTCGTCGAAGTGCTGGAAAGCTCGCAGCGCCGTTTTGAAGAACGCCGGATCGAGGTCGCGCGCGATCTTGCGCAAAATTTGCCGGCGGTGCGCGCCTCGCGCGATCAAATGAAACAGGTTTTTCTCAATTTGATTTTGAATGCAATTGAAGCGATGCCCCATGGCGGCAAGTTGGAAACGAAAAGCCGGCGCGAGAATGGTTGCGCGCAAATCGAAATTCGCGACACCGGCTGCGGCATTCCGCCGGAAAATCTGGCAAAAATTTTCGACACGTTTTTCACCACCAAGCGCGCGGTGCACGGCGTCGGCCTCGGCTTGTCCGTATGCTACAACATCGTGCATCAACACGGCGGGACGATTGAAGTAAAAAGTGAAATGGGAAGGGGGAGCGCGTTTACGGTGAAGCTGCCGCTTGAAAATCAAGGAGAAGTTAAAGAACATTAATTCGGTCAACCTGCTGATATGAAATCCTCCATTCTCGTCGTCGATGATGACGCCGCTTTTCGCGCGGTGACCTCGGCGTTGCTGGAAGACGAAGGCTACGCCGTCACCTGCGCCGCCGACGGCAGCGAAGCCGTCACGCTGCTGCGCGAGCGCCATTTTGATTTGGTGCTTTCGGATTTGGTGATGACGGAAGTGAGCGGCTTGCAGGTTTTGGAAACCGCCAAAACACTCAGTCCGGCGACGATCGTGATTATGGTCACCGGTTTCGCTTCGGTCGAATCGGCGGTGGAAGCCATCAAACTCGGCGCGGAAGATTATCTCACCAAGCCGTGTGGCAACGCCGAGCTGTTGTTGAAAGTCGAGCGGGCGCTGGCGCAGCGGCAGAAAGACGAAGAACTGGCGCGCCTGCGGGACGTCGTCGCGCAAAGCCACAGCTTCGGCAATCTCATCGGCAAAAGCGCGCGCATGTTGCAAGTGTTTCGCATGGCGCAGCAGGTTGCCTCGAGCGACGCCACCGTGTTGCTGCTCGGCGAAACCGGCACCGGCAAAGAATTGCTGGCGCGGGCGATTCATTTCAACAGCCCGCGGCGCAACGGGCCGTTTGTCGCCGTCAACTGCGCGGCGATTGCCGAAACGCTTTTGGAAAGCGAGTTGTTCGGCCATGAAAAAGGCGCTTTCACCGGCGCGATTCGCCAGAAACCGGGACGCTTTGAAATGGCGGAGAAAGGCACGCTCTTTCTCGACGAAGTCGGCGACATTCCGCCGGCCACGCAAATCAAATTGCTGCGCGTTTTGCAGGAGCGCGAGTTCGAGCGCGTCGGCGGCAACGAGACGATCAAATGTGACATTCGCCTGCTTTCCGCCACCAATCGGAATCTCGATCAACTCATTCAGGAGAAAAAATTTCGCGAGGACCTTTATTATCGCCTCAATGTCGTTCCCATCAAAGTGGCGGCGCTGCGCGAGCGTCCCGAAGACATTCCGTTGCTGGCGCAGCACTTTTTGAAAAAATATATGCACTCGCTCAACAAGCCGATCGGCAAAATTTCCGAAGCGGCGATGAATTTATTGTTGCAGCACAAGTGGCCGGGCAACGTGCGCGAGCTGGAAAATCTTGTCGAGCGCGCCGTCGTTTTGTGCACCGGTGAAGTTGTGGACGTCGAGCATCTGCTGCTGTTGCAAGATCGTCCGGAAGCGGATTTGTTGGCGCAAGCCCGCAACCAACAATTGACCGAACGCCAGTTGACCCAGCTCTACGCCCGCATGATTCTCGACATGGTCGGCGGCAACAAAAAAGAAGCCTGCCGCGTGCTCGATCTCAATTTTCGCACGCTGCAAAATCGTCTCGAAGGGTTGGCGGCGGAAGCAGGAGATGGAGAATAGGGAAAAATTAGTTGCGCCTGATAAAAAGATATTTTAATTTTAAAAGGAGCCGTTTTGCATGGATGAGGCGCTAGCCCTTTTGCGGGAGATTTTAGGGCTGCTGGCAGTACCGCTTTTGGTTTTGCTGAACAGTTTTTTCGTCGCGGCGGAATTCGCTTTGGTCGCCGTGCGGCGAACCCAAGTCGAAGAAATGGTCAAGAAAAAACGCACCGGCGCGGAGGCCGTGCGCAAGGCCATCTCTCGGCTCGATGACGCGATTGCGGCGACACAACTCGGCATTACGCTCGCGAGTCTGGCGCTCGGCTGGATCGGCGAGCCGGCCATTGCGCACCTGCTTGATCCGCTTTTAAGCTTGCTGCCGGTGCAATGGGTGGATACGGCCAGCCATTCTCTCTCCGCGATTATCGCGTTCACCACCATCACTTTTCTGCACGTCGTCATCGGTGAGCTGGCGCCGAAAGCCCTGGCGCTGCAACGGCCGGATGAAATTTCATTGCTTATCGCTTCGCCGCTTTTAATTTTCGCCAAAATCACCCGCCCGGTAATTGTGCTCATGAACGGCGTTGGCAATTGGATCGTGCGTTCGCTCGGTTTCAAACCCGTTTCCGGACATCAAATGGTGCATTCGGTTGAAGAGCTTGGCTTGCTGGTGGAAGAGACGCAAAAAGCCGGGGTGTTGCCGGCCGATCAAGCCGAGTATTTGTACAACGTCTTCCGTCTCTCAACGAAATGCGTGTGCGATATCGTCGTGCCGCCCGAAAAGGTTGCGGCGCTGGAAGTTCACACGCCCGAAGAAAAAGTTCTCGAAGCGGTTCGTGAAGGCGTGCACACCCGCATGCCGGTTTACGATCGCGATTTCGATCACATCGTCGGCATTGTAAATACGAAAGATCTTTTCTATCTTTTCAGTTTGCGCGGCGTTGTTGTTCTGCAAGATGCTCTCTACAAACCGCTCTATTTTCCTCCCGGCATGTCGGTGGCGGTCGCGCTGCGGGAATTCAAGCGCCAGAAAAAGCAAATGGCCGTGGTCAAAGACAATGACGGTCGCGTTTTGGGCATCGTCACGCTCGAAGACGTGCTCGAAGAAATCGTCGGCGACATTGAAGACGAGCACGATCTGCCGCGCAACAACCGGCCCGAGCAACAAAAAATGCAACCCCAAATTTCATAATCGTTTCTGTAAATGCAAAGTTCCGCTCGATGACGTACCCCAAACCGGCGGCCCAAAAAATTGTTCGCTTGAAATTTAATGACTTAAATTGGCGACTTGCAAATTACGGCACAAAATTCGCTGATGTACAATGGAAGTGACAATTTCAGCGCGGGAAAACCGCTTGCTTTTTCAATTTTTTGTATTCATATTAAACGACATTTTTAAAGAGACGCGATTTTGCCGAACGCCATGATCCAAACCAGCGCCGACTTGGCCATTCCACAAAAATCCTGGCAAGCCAAGTTGAAAGGCGCTTTCATGCTCTTTCGCGTTTTGGCGGTTCTGGTTTGGGCTTTTAACGCCGGCCTCATCAGCAATGCCGCCGCTGTCGCCGACGGTTTCCCGCTGCGTTTCTCCGTCTTCGTCTTCGTGTTGCTGATTGCGGCGCTGGTGCAAGGTTATCCCGCGCACATCGTCAACGAGATTTATGATTGGCAGAGCGGCGCCGACCGCGCGGCGCCGACCGCCGATTCTAAAAACAAAACGGTGGCGGGCGGCAGCAAAGTCATCGCCGCCGGCTTGCTGACGATTGCAGATTTGTGGCGATTGTTTTATTTGACCACCGGCGTCGTGGCGGCGCTGGCCGTTTTTATTTCACGCTTCGGGTCGTGGCAATTGTTATTGTTTCTTGTTCCCGGTTTTCTCTTCTGCCTTTTTTATTCCATGCCGCCGCTGCGCTTCGCGTATCGCCCTTTTTTAGGAGAATTTCTTGGCGGCTTTATCGGCATCGTGTTGTTGGTTTCCGGCGGTTATTTCGCGCAAAGCGCAACGCTGCCGATGACGACGATCGTCCTGTCGGTGGGCATGGGTTTTATGTATGCGGCCATTATGGTTTTCTTTCATTATATTGATTACAAAACCGACCGCTTTGCCAATCCTCCGAAACGCACCACTGTCGTCTTTCTCGGACTCGAAGGCAGCCGCATTTACGCTTGCGCCTGCGCCGGCGTTGGCGCGCTGCTGATGTCGTATTTGACCTTGATGCACCAGCCGCTCTACGCCATTTTGCTGCTGCAAGGGTTGATGATTTTATATTGTCATTGGCGCGTGCAACCGGATGACGGCAAAAGTATCGTATATTGGGGAAAAATCATGACGTATTTTATTCTGCTGGCCGGGTTGGTTTTTGCATTACTCCTCGAGCCGCGCTTCGCCGTCATGCTGCCGATATACCTGCTCGGCTTTTGGGCGCACAAACGTTTTGGCAAGTTGCGCCCGGCGCCGTACGCCATCGCTCCGGCGGTTTGCGGAATGCGAGAGTGAGTTGAAGATTCCGAAACTCTTGTGACGAATCGCTTCGTCGCGCTGGAAATTCGTTCTTCCGGACAGACGTTAGCGCGAAAAAGTTGAGACCGAATATGACGGAGACCATAACGCCTCGCAACGGCGTCGCCGTTCACGGCAAAAAACTCCTCACGCCCGAGAGCAAAAACCGCGCGGCCGTTTTAAAAACATTGGCATATGCCGATCTGTTCGATTATCCGCTGCGTTCCGAAGAAATCTGCGAGGGTTTGTTGGCTTGCGCCGCTTCTTTAGACGAAGTCAAAGCGGCGTTGGCGGAGTGGGAACGTCGCGGCGTGATCGAACAGCGGCAGCGGTTATTTTTTATTCGCGGCCGCGGCCAGCTGGTTGCCTTGCGCGAGCTGCGCCGGCAGCAAACGCGGCGGCTTTTGCAACAGCACGACCGCTTGCTGCGTCTGATTGCCAATTTTCCATTCGTGCGCAGCGTGTCGCTTTCCGGCGCCGGCGCTTTTGAAAATTGCAAAGCGGCCGACGACATCGACGTGTTCATCCTCGCCGCTCCGCAGCGGCTGTGGCTGGTGAATACGGCGTTGGTCATTTTGCTCAATCTGCTGAAAAAACGCCGCACCATTTGCCTCAATTGTTTGATCGACCTCGATCATCTGCGCGTCGATGAACGCGACTTTTTTGTGGCGCATCAAATTGCCTTTCTCCGGCCTTTGAGCGGAATCGAATATGTCCGGCAATTTCAGGCCGCGAACAATTGGATTTATTCGCATCTGCCGCAGCGCCGCAGCGGGACAGACGGCCCGTCGGTCATAACGAATTTGCAAGCGGGAAATTTTCGATTCAAACGGCTTTTAGAAAAAATTTTTTCGGGACGAATTTTTGATTATCTTGAACGGCAAATCTTTGCAGCTTATCGCCGGCGGCTCCAACGCAAAACCGCGCATTTGAGCCCGGGCTGGGTCGTCGTCGAGCCCGGGCAGATCAAACTGTTTACCAACAATCATCGCCATCGCATCAAAGAGGCGCTGCTTCGCCGCATGCAGGAAATTTTGCAGCGCGATTTTTCACTCGAGGAGGCGGAAGCGAGCCATGTGGCCTTTTGAAATGGTCCGCAGTGTTAAAGCCCGAGGTCCGAAAATTCGAGGTTCAAAGTCCAAATGGATCTTTGTTCTGCTGATCGCGTTGGCTTTTGGGCAATGGCGCTGCGCCGAGAATCCGCTGCAGCCGGATGTGCGCGGCTCAAACGAGGTGTGGATTCAATCGAGCGGCTTTGATCCGGCGACACTGACGGTGACAGCCGGCGCGACGGTGACGTGGACGAATAAAGACAACGTCACGCACAGCGTCGACAGCGGCACGCCAATGGATCCCGATCCGGCCTTCAATTCGCCCAATTTGAAACCGAATGATCCTCCTTTTCAGCGGACTTTTAGCCAGCGAGGAACTGTTAGATATTATTGTTTGATTCATCAAAACAATCACGGTACCGGCACGATCATCGTGCAGTGACAAATAACATCTATTCATCATCATTTCCGAGAGGAGGGACAAATGATCCGAAATATTTTACGCGCTGCCGGCGGCAGTTTGATGGCGCTCGTTTTTCTTCTAACGCTGATCACGCGCGTCAATGCCGGAGATGGACCGGCGTTCGTGAAGCCGCCCGCATCGAATCGTTTATCGGCGTCGCAGGATTTGCAGGAAAAAGTGCTGGCCATCGTCGAAGACAAATGCGCTTTTGCCGGCTGTCACACCGGCGCGAACGCGCCCCAGGGTCTCGACATGTCCGAAGAAATGTTCGCAGCCAATCTCGTCGGCGTGAAAAGCTCTGCCGGCTCGTGGCTGCGCGTCAAACCCGGCGATCCGGCCAATAGCTATTTGGTCAAAAAGATTCGCGGGGCGGCCGGCATCAAGGGCGACCGCATGCCGCGCGGCGGCAAGCCGCTCGCGGAGTCCGAGATCGCCGCCATCGAAGCCTGGATAAAATCCTTGCCAGCCGGCATGAAAGCGCAATCCCCCACACTGGAATATGCCCGCGCGTTTCCGGGATGGACGCTGGCGAATCTGCAAACGGCGGAAACGCTCGACAAGGGCGCGTTTCTGTATCGCATCGCGCACAAATTCAACTCGCCCGTCAACGCCGGTTTCGATCAGCTCTTCGGTCTCGACGGCGGCTCGTCGATGATGACGCAATTTGCCTTTCCACTTTCAAATGCGTTGTCTTTCACCGTGGAACGTTCGAAAGTGAATGCGACGTTTGAATTCGGCGCCAAATATCGGCTTCTGCGCGAAAAGACCGACGGCTCGACGCCGATTTCGGCGGCGATTTATGCCGGCGTCGATTGGGCAACCGTCGGCGGCCTCTCCGATCCGGCGAATATCAACGCCACGCTCAGCCGCACCGCCGGCGAGCGTTTTGCATTGTTCGCGCAGTTGCCGTTGAGCACGCAAATCGGCAACCGTCTCTCGGTGGTGGCCGTGCCGGGCATTTTGCTGAACGGCAACGTCGCGATGACGGATGAAGATCCGCTCGTCACGCTCGGCGTCGGCGGCCGGATTGCGCTCGGCCAGAAATACGGGCTATTCGCCGAGATCGTGCCCATTCTCTCCGGCGATGCAACGGCGGCAACCATCGGCAATCCTCCGACTAAAAACGGAAAACGAACTTACTTTGATGCTTTAACCACCGGCATCGAGATCAAAGCCGGCGGCCACGTGTTTCATATTTTCGTGTCCAACTCCGCCGGCAACACCACCAATCAATATATGAGCGGCGGCGATTTCGATTTTGCCGACGGCGATTTCCGGCTCGGCTTCAATATTTATCGCGTGCTGAATTATCCGTTTTGATGATCGAGCGGCATAAATTTTAATTGCCTGATAATTGACTCATTCAATGATGCAAGGAGATATCTTATCATGAGAGCAAGCTTTTTGATGAGAGCTGTAATTGGGAGTATTCTCTTGTTATGCGTTGCCGGCTTGTTCGTGGCGTGCGAGCACAACCTGCCAACCGCGCAACAGCAACCGCCGCCGGCAAATTTGCAGGCAACGTTGTCGAGCATTCAAACCAATATTTTCACGCCGAAATGCGTCAATGCCGGCTGCCATCCGGGCGGCGGCGCGCCGATGTCACTGCGGGCCGGCGATTCTTTTGGCACGCTCGTCGGCATTAATTCGGCTTTCGGCCGGCCGCGCGTGATGGTTGGAAACGCCAACAACAGCGCGCTGTATCTCAAAGTCATCGGCAATAACGCCGTGGGCAACCGCATGCCGTTGGTCGGCGCCGCCTTGAGTCAGGCGGAAACCGACAGCATCAGGGCCTGGATCAATCGCGGCGCGCTGAACAATTAACTTTTACCGCAAACTTTATTAAAAGCGAGGAGCTGTGAAGATGGCAATGGCATTGAGTAGAATTGCGGTGATGTCGATGTTTGTGGCGCTGGCAAGCGCGGCCACGGCCGTGGCGCAAGTTGACATTTCGGCTTTGGCCGGCCGCCAGCTTTATAATTTGAAAAAATGCGGCGATTGCCACAATCAAGGCGCGGCGAAATTCACGCCGATCAAAGCCGCATGGGATTCGACCAAATTGGCGGAACACGTTGTGACGTTGAAATTGGAAAACGTCTTGCGCCAAGACGCCTCCGAGCGCAGAAAGAAAAAAACTTTCGGCGAAGAAATCGTGGCGATGGTCGCGTATTTGAAGCAGCGCGAAAAAACCGATGCGGCAGCCGCAAATTTTGTCACCGCCGGTTTCGTAATGACGCGCGAGTCGTGCCGGAACTGCCACATGATCAACGGCCTCGGCAAAGACGTCGGCCCCAATTTGGCCGGCGTCGGCGGCAAACACGATAAAAAGTGGCTCGTCGATCACTTCGTCAATCCGCAGGCGTTCGTGAAAGACTCCGTCATGCCGGCGTTCAAAGACCTTCCCAAAGCCGAGCTCGAAGCCATGGCGGATTATTTGTTGACGTTGAAGTAGGCATTTTTAGTTTAATTCCTCTTTTGCTATGACGGCAAATTACAATCATAGGAGATAAAACATGTCAATGCGGTTTTCCAAAAAGTGGCTGGGAGTTTTGTTGTTGGGTTTGGTTGGTGGCATCGTCGCTTGTCAAAAAGATCCGCCCAACTCTCTGCAACCGGTGCCGCCCTCGACGGCCGTGCAGCCGATGCTGTCCAGCATCCAAACCAATGTTTTCGCGCTGAAATGCGCCGTGGCCGGTTGTCACGTGACGGGCGGCATCGCGCCGATGTCGCTGGAGCTTGGCAATGCCTTTAACAATTTGGTCAATGCCAGCTCGGTGGCCTATGGAAATCCGCGCTTGCTGCGGGTCAAACCGAATGACGCCCTCAACAGCGTGCTCTATCTGAAAATCATCGGCGACCCTCAAATTGGCGGGACGCAGGCGCGCATGCCGCTGGGGCTGGGGCCCATGAGCAACGCTGAAGTCAACGCGATCCAAACTTGGATCAATAACGGCGCGCTCAACAATTAGCGTGAAAAGAGAAACGGCGTGCAATGCTCGAGCCTCGTCGCCACGCCGAGGCATTGCACTCCGCTCAACTCGACGCGGAATTATCACATCGTCTCTTCCCGGATTTTCCTTGATAGAATGGAAAAGATCGCCGCAAAAGCTCTGTGGTTTCAAGCCCGGATGCCGGTGAGCATGCGGTTCCGCCGGAAATTTCGGCCGCTGCTGTTTCGCTTCGTGATGCCGATTTTGCAATATCGCCGCAAAAAAAATGCGGACACTGAAGTTGATGGCCTCACGCTGCGCACAAAGCTGGAGGTGTTTCATCCGAATTATTTTTTCAGCAGCAAAATTCTTGGCCGTTATTTGGCGCCGCGTGTGGCGGCGAATCAAAAAGTGCTGGACATGGGCACGGGAGCGGGGCTGATCGGCATCATCGCCGCCAAGCGCGGCGCGCAAGTTTTGGCTGTGGATATCAATCCCACTGCAGTGGCGTTGACAACTGAAAATGCGCGCCGGCACGCTTTGAATGGGCGCTGGCGTTGTCTCGAAAGCGATCTCTTTACGCGCCTCGATCCAATGGAAAAATTTGATTGGATTGTTTTCAATCCGCCTTATTTCGCCGGTTCAGCGCAGCGGCCGGAAGAGGCGGCGTGGTATGCCGGCGAAAATTACGAAACCATCGACCGCTTTCTTGAGCAGGCAAAAAATTTTCTCACCGCCATCGGAAAGGTTGTGTTGATTCTCTCTTCGGACATGCCGCTGGCTTTGCTGCAAGATAAATTTCAGCGTTTTGATTATCGCCTCGCAGCTCACGAAAGCAAATCACATCTTTTTGAAATTTTTCATCTCGTCCAATTGCAGGCAGGCGAAGGCCAATTCGAATTCCGGCGCGATTAATAACTTCCGGCTCCGCTTCGCGAATCTTTCCTCTTTAAAATGGCTGTTTGAACATTGCGATCAGTTCGCATATCATAAATATGAAAAAGAAAAAAGTCGTTCTCTTTTTTCCCGCCTATGCCAGCAACGAAGCTTGCCCGCCGTTGGCATTGATTGCGATCGCGGGTCCGCTGGTAACAGCCGGATATGCGGTCAAAATCATCGACACCGCTATGGAGCCGGATTACGTTGGCGCGGTCATGCGCGAAGTTGATGACGCGCTTTGTCTCGGCATTTCGCTCGTCACCGGCCCGATGATCAACGGCGCCATTACCGTTGGCCGCGCTGTGAAAGCGAAATATCCCGGACTGCCAATTATCCTCGGCGGCTGGCATCCGTCAATCTTGCCGCAGCAAACACTGGAATGTCCGTATGTTGACGCCGTTGTCGTCAAGCAGGGCGAATTGACCTTTCTTGAAATCATCAACCGTCTCGCCACGGGTGAATCGCTAAAAGGCGTCGGCGGCGCATTGACAAAAGAGAACGGCGCGATCACATTGAATCCGCCGCGTACTCACACGCCGGTGGCGATGTTGCCGAGCCGCATGCCGGGTTACGATCTGATTGATTACGAGCGTTATTATCGTTCCACAAATTTGCGTTGGGTCATGTACACCACGAGTCATGGCTGCCCTTACAATTGCTCGTATTGCTCCAACGCCGCGGTCTACGGCCGCAATCTCGACGTTTTGCCGGTCGAACAAGTCGTCGATGAAGTCGCGTATTTGGTTAGAAAATATCAGATCCATTTGGTCGGCGTCATCGACGATATCTTTTTTGCCTTTCGCGAGCGCTCGCTGCAAATCGCCGAAGGCTTCATTCGCAGCGGGTTGAAATTTGAATGGTACATTCAAGACCGCGCCGATTCGTGGGAACGCATGACCACGGAGCAAGCGCAATTGTTTCGCCGTTCCGGTTTGATCCGCATTCATTTTGGCGCAGAATCCGGCTCCGACGACGTGCTGAAAGCAATTGAGAAAAAATCCGACACGGAATCGACGCTCGCTGCGGTTGATCGTTGCAAAGCCGCCGATATTCGCGCCAGCTTTGGATTTATTTTTGGCTTGCCCGCGGAAAGAGAAGTGGATTTGCTGCAAACCGTCGATCTCATCCGTCAAATTTATGAACGCTACGACCGCGCCGATTGCTATACGAATATTTTTACGCCCTATCCCGGCTCGCCGGCGTGGCAAGAATCGATTGATCGCGGCCTCGTGCCGCCGAAATCATTTGAAGAGTGGGCCGGATTTTATCCGCGCCTGACGGTTTTACCGTGGTTGAATGGCGGCAAACATCTTCGCCTGCAAGCGATTCGACAATACCTGCGCTTCGGTTATCATCAAGTGAAAGTCGGCGAACAGCGGCATTCCTGGAAACATCGCCTGCTGCTCAACGCCTTCCGGCCCAGCGCGCAATATCGCCTCAAGAAGCATCAATTTAATTTTCCGCTGGAGATTTACAGCTACTGGGGTTTGCAGCGCTTAAAAAAGAATTTGGCCTTTCATGAGCGTTTCTAAGTTCACGACCGAACAGACTCGTGGTTGGCTGCAACGCCTCAGCGCCTGGCTCATTTTGGGCAGTTTTGCCGGCATCACATTGTGGAAAGGCGTTCTGCCTTCCCTGCAAAATGCGCGCGGTGATTTTGCTAATTACTACACCGCCGCTCGCCTAATTGCCGAAGGCCAGCCGCTCGAACGCGCCTATCGCGATTTTGTCTGGTTTCAGAAACAAGTCGACCGCTATGGCATTACGCATCAGCTCAGCGGCTTCATTCCGCATCCGCCGCCGACCGCGCTCGTGATGTTGCCGCTCGCTTCTTTTGAGCCGCTCGTCGCCAAACGAATTTGGATCGGCGTCAACTTCATGTTGGCCATCGCTATTGTGATTCTATTGGCCAAAATTGCAAATCTTCATTGGTTGCCAGCCGCCATTATTTTTTTGAGCACCGGGCTCGGACTCATCAATAATTTTCAGTTTGGCCAAATGTATTTGTTGTTGCTGGCAACAATTGTGGCCGGTCTTTACGCGCGGCAACGCGGCTATCCCGCGCTTGCAGGAATTTTGTTGGGCTTGATGATTCCAATCAAGTATGCCGGTGGTTTTTTTTTAATCTATTTTGCGTGGAAAAAAGAGTGGCGGCTCGTGATCGCAGCCGCCGCCACTTGTGTTGTGGTGATTGGCCTAACGTGGCTTTTGCAAGGCGCGGAAATATTTCGTGTCTTCATCGCCGAAGTTTTGCCGCGACATTTACGGGGTGAAATTCAAGACCCCTTTGCGATTCAGTTTCAATCGTGGAACAGCCTGCTGCGTCGCCTGTTCGTTCACAGCCCCTCGCTCAATCCGCAGCCGCCGTTGCCGTCGCCGGCGGCCTTCGTTCTTTTAAAAAATTTAATTTCCTGGCTTTGGTTGGCGGGATTCGTTTGGATTTATCGCCAAACCGCTTTCTCTGACCGCGCCCATCAACGTTTATTTGAAATTAGTTTGGCGCCGCTGGCTATTTTATTGCTTTCGCCGAGCAGCGCCACGTATCATTTTTTACTGTTGAGCTTAACAACGGTTTGTCTGGTGAAGATCCTGCTGGATTTGCAACAATCGCGACGCGCCTTGGTTTTAAGCGCGCTGTTTCTGTTGATCAATCTGCCGCATTATCTCAGATTAAAAAAATTTGCCGTCGGCTGGCTCACGCCAATTGGTTACATGCGGCTGTGGCTGCTCGTTTTCTTTTTTGTGATGGTTTGCTGTTTTTTTTATCGGCTGGCCAATTGGCATTGGCAACCGGCGGTATTTCGAAACCATATCTTGGCGGCCATTTCAATTGCCGGAATAATGATCGTTTCAGAATTTCGCCGCGCTGCCGCGCAAGAGCATGAGTTCAAG
>Ga0247727_10010188_pt1 | contig 16730 bp, 14 predicted proteins | sample WisWelCaveWW1625_FD_202498 | JGI IMG/M metagenome (GOLD analysis project Ga0247727, IMG submission 202498) | Biofilm microbial communities from Wishing Well Cave, Virginia, United States - WW16-25 | ecosystem: Environmental > Aquatic > Deep subsurface > Groundwater > Cave microbial mat | place...
GCCCCGTGCCGCCCCATGGCGAGGCAGGATGCGGCATCCTCGGCATGCATCCGCTTCGCCTCGCGCAGCGGGCCGTCCGCGGAGCCGAGCGCCCTCTGGACCCCGAGGGAGAGGTTCACGGCGGTGGGCCGGGCATTCCGTATCCGGGCCGCCAGGGCCTGCATGGTGCGGGGGCGGTCCCGGGACGCCTGGGCCGCGAGGACGACGCCGTAGGCCCCGGCCACTCCCAGCGCGGGCGCCCCGCGGACGGCGAGGAGCCGGATGGCGTCCACGAGCGCGTCCACGGTCCGGATCTGGAGGACCTTGATGCGGGCTGGCAGAAGCGTCTGGTCGAGGAGTTCAAGGTGGCCGGAGAGGGCGTCGCCGCGCCAGCGGAGCGTCGGGGGGAGCCGCACCCGCCGCATCAGGAGGAGGACTTCCCGCGGGCCCGGGCGTTCTTCTCCAGCACCCCCTTCACCATCTCGTCCCGGTGGGCCTCCAGCCGCGCCCGGATCCCGGCGTCGGAGAGGGCGAGCATGCGGGCCGCGAGGAACCCGGCGTTCGAAGCGCCCATCTCGCCCACTGCGACCGTGGCGACCGGGACCCCCGACGGCATCTGCACCGTCGAGAGCAGCGCGTCGAGCCCGCCCAGCGCCGTGGCGTTGAGCGGCACCCCGATGACGGGCCGCAGCGTCCGCGCCACCACGGCCCCGGCGAGGTGGGCCGCTCCCCCCGCGGCGCAGACGAAGACCTGCACGCCCCCGGCCTCGGCCTTCGCCACGTACTTCGCGACGTCGTCCGGCGTGCGGTGGGCCGAGAGCACGCTCACCTCGAAGGAGATGCCGAGGAACTCCAGGGTCTTGAGGCACTTCTCCATGACGGGGAGGTCGGAGTCGCTCCCCATGAGGACGGCCACCTGCGGCTTCCTCTTCGCCACGACGGCCTCCTATCGGGTGAGCCGGTCCAGGATCTCCTGGTAGCGGGCGGCGGTGCGCTCGACGACGTCCCGGGGCAGGGTCGGCGGGGGCGGCTCCTTGTTCCAGCCGCTCCGCTCGAGCCAGTCCCGCACGATCTGCTTGTCGAAGGAGGGGGGCGAGGAGCCGGGCCCCCACTCCTCGGCGGGCCAGTAGCGCGAGGAGTCGGGCGTCAGCACCTCGTCGATGAGGGTGATGTTCCCCGCGGCGTCGCGGCCGAACTCGAACTTCGTGTCGGCGAGGATGATTCCGCGGTCCCGGGCGTAGGCCGAAGCCGTCTCGAAGACCTGCACCGAGAGGTCCCGGAGGGGCGCGGCGGCCTCGGCGCCCGTGATGGAGGACATCTGCGCGAAGTCGATGTTCTCGTCGTGGCCAGTCTGCGCCTTCGTTGCAGGCGTGAAGATGGGGAAAGGGAGCCGATCTGCCATCCGGAGCCCCTTGGGAAGCGCCACCCCGCAGACTGCGCCCGTCGCCTGGTAGTCCTTCCACCCGCTCCCGATGAGGTAGCCCCGCACCACGCACTCCACGGGGAAGACAGTGCACTTGCGGACGAGCATCGTCCGGTCGCGAAGATCTCCGGCGTGCCTCTTCACGGCCGGGCCCATGGCGTCCACGTCGGTGGTGACGAGGTGGTTGGGGACGACGGACTGGAGGCGCTCGAACCAGAACTTCGACAACTGGGTGAGGACGCGCCCCTTGCCAGGGATGCCCTCGCGGAACACGACGTCGAAGGCGCTGAGCCGGTCCGTCGCCACCACGAGCAGGTGCTCGCCCAGGTCGTAGAGGTCCCGCACCTTGCCGCGGCCGAGGAACTTTAGCCCCTCGAGGCTCGTCTCGAGGATGACCGTCTCCTTCGTCACCATGGGTTTCCTCCGCCGCCGTAGCGCGAAATCTAGCACGGCCCGGGGACCGCCCCGAATCCGGTCTGCGGGGGCGATAGGATGGCCGGATGGCCCTCCGTCGCGCGGTCGTCGTCCCCGTCCCCGGGAGCAAGAGCGGGGCGATCCGGGCGCTAATCGTAGGTGCCCTCGCGCGGGGGACGACGCGGGTCGAGGGGGCTCCCGCCTCAGGCGACGTGCGGGCCGTCGTGAAGGCGCTCCGGGCTCTCGGCGTGCGCATCGAGGGGCAGCCCGTAGGCGGGAATCTCCGCATCCGCGGGGTGGCGGGGAGCCCGCCACCGGGAGATCGCCAGCTCCACCTCGGCGGCTCGGCCACGGGCTTCCGGATGCTCGCCTGCCTGGCGGCGCTCCGGGAAGGACGCACGACGCTCGACGGGGACGCTTCGCTCCGGCGCCGGCCGGTGGGGCCGATCGCGGAAACCCTGGCGGCCCTCGGCATGCGGGTCGGGACGCGCCGAGGGCGGCCCCCCGTCGTCGTCGAGGGCGGCCCCGCCAGACGCTCCGCGGGCACGCTGGCCGTGGACGCGTCCTTGACCTCCCAGGTGGCGTCCGGCCTCCTCCTGCTGGGGCCGTTCCTGCGCGGCGGACTCCGGATCCGGCTCAATGGCCGGGTCGTCTCGGAACCCTACCTCGACCTGACGATCGAGGCGCTGCGGCGCGCAGGTCTCAGGGTTCGGAAGGCGGGACGGCGAATCTCCGTGGGAGAAGGGACCCCGAAGGCGACGAAGGCGCAGATTGAGCCAGATTGGTCCTCCGCGGCCTACCCGCTCGTCGCCGGGGCGATCCTGGGGCGAAGCGTGCGGGTCCCGGGGCTGCGCGGGGATTCCCTCCAGGCGGACCGGGCGGTACTCCCCCTGCTGCGGAAGGCCGGGGTCCCGTGCGGGGTGGACGCCCGCGGCGCCTGGTGCCGCGGGGAGGGACGGATCCGCCCCTTCAGCGTGGACCTCGTGGACAGCCCCGACCTCGCCCCCGCGGCCGCCGTGCTGGCGCTCTTCGCCGAGGGGGAGAGCCGGGTGAGCGGAGCGGCGCACCTGCGGGCGAAGGAGTCCGATCGGATCGCCGCCTGCGTGGACGCGGTCAACGCTCTGGGGGGGCGGGCGCGGGCGACCCGGGACGGGTTCGTCGTGACGGGAGGGACGCCGCGGAAGGGCGTCGTGGACTCCCGCGGCGACCACCGCATCGCGCTGGCCTTCTCCGTGGCCGCCGCGGCGATCCCCGGGGCCCGGATCCACGACCGCGCCTGCGTCGCGAAGTCCTGGCCCTCCGCGTGGCGCGACCTCGCGCCGCTGCTGCGCCGCTGAGGCCCGGGCCCCCGGTTTCGCTGTCCCGCCCCGCGGGGCCCGGATAGAAACGGGAGCCGCATGCGCGACTTCCAGACTCTCATCCTGGACCTCCAGCGCTACTGGGCGGAGCAGGGGTGCGTCATCCTCCAGCCCCACGACCAGCCCGTGGGCGCGGCCACCTTCGACTGGCCGACCTTCCTCATGTGCCTGGGGCCCGACCCCTGGCGGGCCGCCCACGTCCAGCCCTGCCGCCGCCCGACCGACGGCCGCTACGGGGACAACCCCTTCCGCTTCCAGCGCTACTACCAGTTCCAGGTGCTGCTCAAGCCGGCGCCGGCGGACTCCCAGGACCTCTACCTCGGGTCGCTCCGGCACCTCGGGGTGGACCTCGTCGGGCACGACGTGCGCTTCGTGGAGGACGACTGGGAGTCGCCCACGCTGGGGGCCACGGGGCTCGGCTGGGAGGTCTGGCTCGACGGGATGGAGGTGACCCAGTACACCTACTTCCAGAAGATGGGGGGGCGGGACCTGGAGGTCGTCTCCGTGGAGCTCACCTACGGCCTGGAGCGCCTCGCCATGCTGCTCCAGGGGAAGGATTCCGCCTTCGAGGTCGAGTGGGCGAAGGGGGTCACCTGGGGGGACGTCTCCCGGCGCTACGAGCGGGAGGCCAGCGCCTACAACTTCGAGCACGCGGACACCTCGGCCGTCCGGGCCGCCTACGAGGCCGCGGGGCGGGAGTGCACGGCCCTGCTCGGCAAGGGGCTCGTCCTCCCGGCCCACGAGCGGCTCATGGACGCCTCCCACGCCTTCAACCTGCTGGACGCGCGCGGGGTCCTCGGGGTGAACCAGCGGGCCGCACTCATCGGCGAGATCCGCAAGCTTGCCCGCGCCTGCGCCGACCGCTGGCTGGAGACGAAGTGATGGTCGGTGCCGGACGCTTTCTCTCCGTGCGGATGGCAGAAAGGTGTCTGACACCGTACCTCCTCCTCCTCTCCTCGTTCTCCGCGGGGGCGCAGGAGGCGAAGCCCCCCGACCTGGCATCCCGGATGCTCCGCCAGGACCAGATGCTGGCGGCAGGGGAGACGGAGAAGGCGCTCGCCGAGGCCCGGGACCGCGTGGAGCGGGACCGGAAGGACCCCGAGGCGCAGTACCTCTTGGGCCGCGTGCTCGGCAACGCGGGGAAGGTGGAGGAGGCGCGGTCCTGCTTCGAGGGGGCGCTCGAGCTGGACATCGGCTACGCCCCGGCCTGGCGGGGGATGGCGCTGGTGCACCTGAAGGGCAGGGACGTCGAGACCGCGGCCCGCGAGGCCCGCAAGGCCTTCGACCTCGACGGGACCCCGGAGTCGCGCATCCTCCTCGTGCAGTGCCTCTACGAGAAGGGGGAGCGCCCGGCGGCCTACAGGCTGCTCCAGGAGGCCCTGGCGGCCGCTCCCGGCGACAACGACCTCCGCTCCTTCTACGCGACGCTGCTCTTCGAGGAGCGGCTCTACCAGCAGGCGGAGAAGGAGCTGCGCCAGGTCCTGGCGTCGGACCCCGGGCACCTGCCCGCGCGCCAGACGCTGGTCGTCCTGCTCGTCAACACGGGGCGCCCCGACGAGGCCTCCGCCGAATGCCGCGAGGCGGTGAAGCGGTCCCCCGGGGACCTCCGCTTCCGCCTCCTCCTCCGCGACATCCTCGTCGGCAAGCATGACTTCCCCGGCGCCTCCGCCGTCATGGAGGAGGTGCTCCGCCTTGACCTCTCGCCCGAGGACCGCGTGAAGGCGGAGGGGGACCTGAAGAAGCTCCGGGAGGCGGCGGAGCGGGCGGGGGGGCCCCGGCCCCTGGACGAGAAGGATGTTCTCGCGGCGCTGGACTCCCCGGACGCGTTGCGCCGACGCGAAGCGATGCGGACGCTCTGGGAGAGGGACATCTCCTTCCTCCCCGACGCGGCGGTGCGGCGCCTCACGGACCCCGACGAGGTCGTGCGGACCTACGCGGTGCGGCTGCTGGGCCGCCACGGGGACGCCCGGGCGGCGGGGCTGCTCGAGGTCCTGCTCTTCCACCCCCGGGACCGCGACGCCTCGGCCGCGGTCCGCTCGCAGGCGGCGCTGGCGGTGGCGTCCATCGGGGGGGCGGCGGCGCTGCCGGTGCTCGTCCGCGCGCTGGAGGATCCGGAGCCCGAGGTGCTGGGGGCGGCCATCCGGGGGATCGCGTCGGTGACGGGGAAGTGCCTCGTGGACGATCCCTTCGCGCCCATCCCCGAGGCCGATCGCCCGGCGGTCCGGGAGCGGTACCGGAAGTGGTGGATGGAGAGCCCGACGGGGAGGCAGTGGCGGGCGAAGGCGGCGAGGGCGGCGGGCGAGGCGGGGATGCGGAGCCTGGTTCAGTACGCGGTCCCCTGGCTCGACGAGGACGACCCGGCCATCCGCGCGGCGGTGCTGGAGGCGATGGCGCTCCTCACGAAGGACGAATCCTGGCGGGCGGTGCCCACGGAGTCCCCCGAGGAGCGGGCGGGGGCGCGGTCCCGGGCCGAGGCGGCCGTCGCGGAGAAGCGGTGATGGCGGACCTCCTGGTCGAGATCCGGACGGAGGAGCTCCCGGCGCTGCGGGTGTTCCCCGCGGCGGTGGCGCTCCGCGATGGGCTGGCGGCCCGGCTGGCGGAGGCAGGGCTGCTCGAGGGATGGACGGCCGAGGGGCAGCGGGCACTGGGGACGCCACGGCGGCTCGCGGCCTTCATCCCCGGGGTGAAGGAACGCCAGCCGGATCGGGAGGAGCGGATGTGGGGGCCGCCCGTCGCCGCCGCCTTCGGGCCGGACGGGAAGCCGACGAAGGCGGGGGAGGGGTTCGCGAGGTCCTCCGGCGTCCCGCTGGAGACGATGGGCCGCGGAGAGAAGACCCCCGGGAAGCCGCCCTACCTGTTCGCGGACCGCAAGGTCAAGGGCCGGACCGCCGCCGAGGTGATCGCTGAGGTGCTCCCCGCCGTGGCGGGCAACCTCCCCTTCAGGCGCACCATGCGCTGGCCGCAGTCCGGCGTCCCCTTCGCCCGGCCGGTCCGCGGTCTGGTGGTCCTCCTCGGGAATGAGGTCGTCCCCTGCCGGTTCGCGGGCCTCGAGGCGGGCCGGACGACCCGGGGGCATGCGTTCCTGGCCCCGGGCGGTTTCCCCATCCCCTCGGCCGACCTGCGGTCCTATTGCGATTCCCTCTCCGCCGCGAAAGTGATCGTGGACTTCAAGGAGCGGAAGGAGGCGGTGTGGAAGGCCGTGGCGGATCTCCGCGGCCGGCCCGTCGGGATCGCCTTCCCGGGGGAGGAGGACCTGCTGGAGGAGGTGACCGGTCTCGTGGAATGGCCGTCCACCGTGGAGGGCTCATTCGACCCGAAGTACCGGCGGCTCCCGGGTCCGCTTCTTGTCACGGCCATGGCGCACCACCTCCGGTTCTTCCCGGTGCTCGACGATGGGAGGAGGGTCCAGAACCGGTTCGTCTCCGTCACGGACCGGGACGCGGCGGCCGCGGACGCCATCCGCCCGGGGAACGAGCGCGTCCTCGGCGCCCGGCTCTACGACGCGGACTTCTTCTTCGGGAACGACCGGAAGAGGCGGCTCGCCGACTTCCGGCCGGGGCTCGCCGGGATGGACTTCCACCGGGGGCTAGGGACGCTGCTCGACAAGTCGGAGCGGGTCCAGCGCATCGTCGAGGTTCTCTGCGGGGGGCTCGGCTTCCCGGAGGACCTGGTGGTGAAGGCCAACCGGGCGGCCTTCCTGCTCAAGTGCGATCTCCTTACCGAGGTGGTGAAGGAGTTCCCGGAGCTCCAGGGGGTCATCGGCGGGGGCTACGCGCTGGACGACGGGGAGGACTCATCCGTGGCCCTGGCCCTCGAGGGCCAGTACCTGCCGCGGGGCGAGTGGGACGTGGTGCTCGACGACGGCGTGGCGGCCGCGGTCTCGCTGGCCGAAAAGGCCGATTCCCTCGCCGCCTACTTCTCCATCGGGGAGGAGCCGACCGGGACCGCCGACCCCTACGGGCTGCGGCGCCACGCGCTGGGGCTGCTCCGCATCCTCGCGAAGAAGGAGTGGCCGCTCTCCATCGAGGCGGCGCTCGCGCCGGCCTGCGCAGAATGGAAACTGGAGAACGAGGTGCGCGCGAGGCTCGTCTCCTTCGTCTGGGGGCGGGCCGACCAGACCGCCCGCTCCTCCGGCTTCACGGACTTCGTGGACGCGGTCGGGGTCCTCACGGCGAGGCCCTGCTTCGAGCACCGCGTGCGCCTCGCGGCGCTCCAGGATCTTTCCCGGAGGCCCACCTGGAGGGACCTCGTCGCGCTGGTCGAGAGGACCGGCAACATGGGGGAGGCGGGAAGGCCCGCGCTGACCTCCGCGCTGCCGCCGGAGGTCCGCGCCGTCGAGGCGGCCCACGGGCAGACGCTGGCCATGGCGAAGAAGACCCCCGATCCCGTCGCCTTCGCGGAGCGGTACCTCGACCTCCTTGGCGCCCCCGTGAACGAGATGTTCGAGAAGGTCCTCGTGGACGACCCGAAGGAGCCGGCCCGAAGGGCCGCCATCAAGTCCCTGCTCCACGATGTCTTCGTCCTCTTCGCCGACCGCCTGGGTGACCTGCGGAAGCTCGGTTCCGGCGCCAAGCCCCCCCGCGCATGATCGACCTCCACCACCACTGCCTCCCGGGCCTGGACGACGGGCCGGGGACGCTGGAGGGGGCGGTGGCGCAGTGCCGGGCGGCCTTCGAGGACGGGATCCGGACGGTCGTGGCGACCCCTCACCGCCGCCACCCGCAGTTCGACGCGCCCCCGGCCGCGGCCCGGGAGGCCCACGCCTCGCTCGTCGAGGCTCTCCGGAAGGAGGGCATCGGCCTCGACCTCCTCCTCGGCCACGAGGTCCACTGGTCGGACGGGCTGGCGGAGGGGCTCAAGACGGAGGAACTGCTCCGCCTCGGCGGGAACCGCCGCTGGTTCCTATTCGAATTGCCGGCCTCCCATGTTCCGGTGAACTTCGAGCGCATGGTCTTCGATCTCCAGATCGCGGGGCAGTACCCGGTCCTCGCCCACCCGGAGCGCAACCACGAGCTCGCCTCGGGGGACGAGCGCCTCGCGAAGATCCGGGGGCAGGGAGTCCCCGTGCAGGTCACCGCGATGTCGGTCACCGGAGGTTTCGGGAAGGAGCCGCGGAAGGCCGCGGAGCGGTGGCTCAGGGCCGGGCTCGTGGACATCCTCGCCACGGACGCCCATGACACCACACGGCGGCCGCCGCGCCTGCGCGAGGCCGTGGACCTCGCCGCGAAGATCGCCGGCCGCGAGGCCGCGGACCGCCTCGTGCTCGCCAACCCCGCCCGCATCCTCCGGGGGGAGGCGCTCCCGTGACCGGCCCCGGCGACCGGCCGGCCGTCCTCGTCACGGGGGGGGCGGGCTACGTCGGCTCCTTCACGGCGCGGGCGCTCGCGGCCCGGGGCGACGCGGTCGTCGTCCTCGACGACCTCTCCAAGGGCCACCCGGAGGCGCTCCCGCCGGGGGTGCCCCTCGTGCGGGCCCGGATCCAGGACCGGGAGCGGGTCCGGGGACTCCTCCGGGAGCGGGCCTTCGACTGCGTCGTCCACTTCGCCGCCCACGCCTACGTCGGGGAGTCGATGAAGGACCCGTGGAAGTACTGGGAGAACAACCTGCTCGGGACCGCGGTGCTGCTGGAGGAGGCAGTGGCGGCCCGCGTGCCGGGGTTCGTCCTCTCCTCGTCCTGCGCCGTGTACGGGATCCCCTCCACGAAGCGGATCCGGGAGACCGCGCCGCGGAATCCCGTCAGCCCCTACGGCCGCACCAAGACCGCCTGCGAGGAGATGCTGGAGGACCTGGGTGCGGCGGGCGCGATCCGGTCCTTCCGCCTCCGGTACTTCAACGCCGCGGGTGCGGCGGCGGACGGATCGCTGGGCGAGGACCACGACCCGGAGCCGCACCTCGTCCCCCTGGCGCTGCGCGCCGCGGCGACAGGCGGGACGCTCGAGGTCTTCGGTGCGGACTACCCGACCCCGGACGGAACCTGCGTGCGGGACTACGTCCACGTCGAGGACCTGGCCCGGGCCCACGCGGCGGCGGTGGATCGGCTGCGGGAGGGGCACCCCGGCGCGGCGCTCAACCTCGGCACGGGCCGGGGGGCGTCCGTGCTGGAGGTGGCGCGGGAGGCGGGGGCGGCGGCCGGGAGGCACGTGGCGACCCGCGTTGTGGAGCGCAGGCCCGGGGACCCTCCGTACCTCGTCGCGGCGCCCGGAAAGGCGCGGGAGATCCTCGGCTGGCGGCCGCGCCACCGCACGCTCCGGTCCGTGGTGGCCTCGGCATGGGAGTGGCACCGCCGCCGCCCGGCCGGGTTCGGGGGGGCGCCGTGATGCGGGGTGCGCCTCCGCTCCTGATTCTCCTCGCCGCGGGATGCGCCTCCGGCCCGGCGGCGCCGCCGGCGGACCCCGGAGGACCGTCGCCCCCGGTGGTCCCTGCCACCGCCGAGGAATCCGCAGGGAGGGACTTCCGGATCGAGTGCGACCGGGTCCGGGTGAATGTCCCGGAGGGCCTCCGCGGCCGGACGGAGGCGCCCCCCGAGGGCGCCCCGGGCCCCTGGGAGGTGGCGGTCGGGACGGTGCGGATCCACGTACGCGAGATCCCCCCGGAGATCGCCTTCGGCGGGGAGGACCTCACGGTCGTCGCCGAGGGGATCGTGAGGGTGCGCCGGACCGAGGGCCGCTTCTCCACCGAGGAGGGGCCCTACCGGACGGTCTTCCTCCGCAACGGGCGCATGCTGGCGCGGTGAGATGCGGCTCACGGTCCTCGGCTCCGGCAACGGGGTCCCCACCGCGACCCGCGGGTGCCCCGGATTCCTGGTCCGCGGCGCGGGGGAGACCGTCCTCCTGGACCCCGGCCCCGGCACGCTCGCGGCGGCCGCCCGGGCCGGCGTGGACGCGGGGCAGGTGACCGGCGTCCTCCTCACGCACCTCCACATCGACCACCACCTCGACCTCGCGGCGCTGCTCTTCGCCCTCCGCTCGCCCCGGTTCCGCGGGCGGCCGCCGCTGCGCGTGCTTGGGCCCCGGGGGCTGCTGCGGACCTACGCGCTCTGGCGGGAGGCCTACGGGCACTGGGTGGAGCCCGAGGGCTACGAACTGGACATCGCGGAGGCGGTCCCGGGCCCGGCCCGCTTGGGAGGACTGCTGCTGGAGGCGGTGGCCGTCCCCCATGGCCGGCGCCCGGCGCTCGGCTGGCGGATCCGGGAGCGGCAGGGAGGGCCCGTCCTGGCCTTCTCCGGGGACACCGGGGAGGGGCCCGGCATCGTCGAGGCGGGGCGGGACGCCGACCTCTTCGTGCTGGAGTGCACGCTTCCACCCGGCGAGCCCACCGTGAAGCACCTCACGGCCGAGGCCGCGGGCAGGGTCGCCGCGGCCTCCGGGTGCCGTCGTCTCCTCCTCGTACACTTCTCGCCTGCGGTCGAAGGGACCCCGGTGGAGCCGGCGGTGCGCGCCGCCTACGGGGGTCCCCTGGCCCTGGCCTGCGACGGGTACGAGACGGAGGTCGGAGATCCGTGAAATCGAAGCTGGCCGCCGCCGCGCTCCTCCTCCTGCCGGCGCTCCTGCCGGTTCCCGGGTTCGCCCGGGGCGGGGCCGCCGCGTCCCCGCAGACCCTCGACGACGCCGTCGCGGGCCTCGTCGCGGCGTCGGGGCTCAGGCCCTCCACGGTCTCGGTGGCCGTGGTGGACCCGCGGGACGGGACGCTGCTCGCGGGCCACCGGGCGGCTGAGTCCATGCTCCCGGCCTCCTGCCTCAAGGTGGCCACGACGGCGGCGGCCATGGTCGCGTTGGGCCCCGATTTCCCACTCTGCACGCGGCTCCTGGCAGTGCCGCCCGGCCGCGGCGGGGATCCGACGACGGTGCCGGGGGACCTCTGGCTCATGGGCTACGGGGACCCCGGCTTCTCTGAGCACGGGCCGGAAGGGGGGACGCTGGCCGCGCTTGACGCTTTCGTCGGGCAGGTCCTGGGGAAGGGCGTCCGTACGGTGGGGGGCGACCTCGTCTTCGACGCGTCCTACTTCGCGGGCCCCCGGGTCCACCCCTCCTGGACCGACGCCGGGGCCTCGGCCCGCTGGTACGCGGCCGAGGTGGACGCGCTGACCGTCAACGACGCCTGCCTGGACGTGGCGGCGGAGCCCGGCGGCGGGCCCGGGGACCCCGCCCGCCTCTCGATCCTCCCCGAGACCGGGATCGTCACCCTCGTGAACCGGGTCGAGACGACCGGGTCGAGGGCCGACCACGACATCGGCTTCCGGCTGGCCGCGGAGGGGAACACGCTGGAGGTCTTCGGGAAGGTCGGGGCGAGGACCTCCGGGACCCGCTCCCCGGCCGCCATCCACGACCCGGCGCTGCTCTGCGCCGAGCAGGTGGGCCGCGCGCTGGCGAGGGCCGGGATCCGGGTGGCCGGGTTCGTTCGGAGGCCCCGGGAGGGGGAGCGCCCGCCGGAGGGCGCCTCGCTTCTGGCCGAGCACCGCACGCCGCTCTCGCTGGCCTGCGCGGTCGCCAACACCCGGAGCCAGAACCTCTGGGCGGAGACGGTCCTCCGGGTCCTCGGCGCGGAGAAGGGGGGCGAGGGGTCCTTCGCGGGGGGGACGAGGGCGGTCCGGGAGGTCCTCTCGGCGGCGGGGCCGGAGGTGGGCGTGGGGCTCCGGCCGGTGGACGGATCGGGGTTGTCGAGGGAGAACCGTGCGTCCGCGGTGGCGCTGGCGAAGGTCCTCGGTTTCGTGTGGAGGAGCAGGGCGCAGGAAGCCTTCTTCGGGGGGTTGGCCCGGCCCGGGGAGGGGACCCTCGAGAGGCGCTTCCGCGAGAAGCGCTTCGACGGCCGCGTGGTCGCCAAGACGGGGACGCTGCGAAGCGTGTCGGGGCTCTGCGGCCTCGCGACGGGGGCCGACGGGCGCCCCTTCTGTTTCGCCGTCCTGGGGGAGCACGTGGACACCGGGAAGGCGCGCCTCCTCCAGGAGGGCGTCGTGGGGGCGCTGGTCGGCGGGGGCCGCTGACCGTGCCCGACCTCTTCGGCCCGGAGGAGGAGGTGCCCGCCCCGGCACCAGGGGCCCCGCTGGCGGAGCGGATGCGGCCCCGCACGCTGGAGGAAGTGGTGGGGCAGGAGGAGGCGCTGGGGCCGGGCACCCTGCTCCGCCGGCTTGTCGAAGGCGGGAAGATCCCCTCCCTCGTGCTCTGGGGGCCCCCAGGCTCCGGGAAGACGACGCTGGCGCGGCTGCTCGCCGCCCGGGGAGGGATGGAGTTCACTTCCCTCTCGGCGGTGACCGGGGGCGTGGCGGACCTCAAGAAGGCGGTCGAGACGGCGCGCCGCCTGCTGCGCGCCGGGCGGCGCACGCTGCTCTTCGTGGACGAGATCCACCGCTTCAACAAGTCCCAGCAGGACGCGCTTCTCCCCCACGTCGAGAAGGGGACGGTGGTCTTCGTCGGCGCCACGACCGAGAACCCCTCCTTCGAGGTGAACGCGGCGCTGCTCTCGCGGTGCCGGGTCGTGGTCCTGAAGGCGCTCGACGAAAAGAGCCTTCAACTCTTGCTGCAACGGGCCCTTGAGGATCCGGTGAGGGGACTGGGCGGACGGGGCTTGACGGCGCAGGCGGAGGCGGAGCAGATTCTCGTGCGGGCCGCCGACGGCGACGGACGCAGGCTGCTCAACGCGCTGGAGGCGGCGGCCGAGGGGGCGCTGGGGGCGGGGGCCTCTGTTCCCGCCGTGATCGCCCCGGACCTCGCGCGGGGCGCCGTGGAGCGGGCGCTCCGCTACGACCGGGCGGGCGAAGAGCACTACAACGTCATCTCCGCGCTCCACAAGTCGATCCGGGACGGGGACGCCGACGCCGGGGTCTACTGGCTGGCGCGCATGCTGGAGGCGGGGGAGGACCCGCTCTACATCGCGCGCCGCCTCGTGCGGTTCGCCTCGGAGGACGTGGGGCTCGCCGACCCCCAGGCGCTCTCGCTCGCGGTCGCCGCGAAGGAAGCGGTCCACTTCGTCGGGATGCCGGAGGGGGCGCTGGCGCTGGCGGAGGCCGCGGTGTACCTGGCGCTCGCGCCGAAGAGCAACGCCCTCTACACGGGCTACGCGAAGGCCGCGGATGCCGCGCGGGAGTCGGGCTCCCTCCCGGTCCCGGTCCACCTCCGCAACGCCCCGACCCGGCTCATGAAGGACCTGGGCTACGGGAAGGGCTACCGGTACGCGCACGATGCGGAGGACGGGGTCACGGGGCAGGAGCTGCTGCCGGAGGAGTTGAAGGGCTCGTCCTTCTACGCGCCCAGGGACGTCGGCTTCGAGCGGGAGATGAAGAAGAGGCTGGAGTGGTTTCGCGCCCGGCGCGACGAGGTGCGGAAGGGCGGACCATGAAAGGTCTTTGTAGCGGCGCAGCTTGCTGCGCCGGGGATCGCCAGGGGATTCCGGCATGACCCCCGAGCGCGCCTTCGCCGAGGAGATCGCCCACAGGGCCGGGGAGGTGCTGCTGCGCCACTACCGCCCCTCCGGCCAGGAGCGGGTGGAGACGAAGGGCCGCCCGCGGGACCTCGTGACGGAGGCGGACCGGGAGAGCGAGGGGGTCATCCTGGCGGCCATCCGCAGGGAATTTCCGGGCGACGGGATCGTCGCCGAGGAGACCGCCCCGGAGGAGCGCCGCAAGGGCCGGGTCTGGATCGTGGACCCGCTCGACGGGACAGTGAACTTCGCCCACGGGGTGCCGCTGTTCTCGGTCTCCGTCGGCCTGGCGGTGGACGGGGTGCCCGTGGCGGGATGCGTGCATGCGCCGTACCTCCGGGAGACATACTCCGCGGCTGCCGGGGAGGGTGCGACTTTGAACGGGAACTCCATCCATGTGTCGGCGGAGACGGACCTGCAGAAGGCACTCCTCTGCACCGGATTCGCCTACAAGCGCAACGAGGTGGCCGAGAACAACCTCGACAACTTCACCCGGATGGAGCTGGCGGCCCGGGGAGTCCGACGTCTCGGCTCCGCGGCGCTGGACCTCGCCTTCGCCTCCTGCGGCCGCTTCGACGGCTTCTGGGAACTCTGGCTCTCCCCCTGGGACACCTGCGCCGGCATCGTGCTGGTCCGGGAGGCAGGGGGTCTCGTCACGGAGATCGGCGGGGGGCCGGACCCGCTCTTCGGGGGTTCCATCCTGGCGGCGAACCCGGCCCTCCACGGGGTGCTCGGGCGTCTGTTGACGGGGGTCCCGGGGGGGCGGTAGGGGGCCCCGACCCCGCCCCGTATTCCTTGCCCGGACGGCCCCGGGGGGCCTACCCTCGGTAGTTTCCGCGACTCCGGCCACGGGAGATCGATGCAGGACCCAAGGGCACCCCTCATCGTCCAGACGGACCGGACGATCCTCGTGGACACGGCATCCCCGGCCTACCCGGAGGCGAGGGACGCGCTCGTGCGCTTCGCGGAGCTCGAGAAGTCCCCGGAGCACTTCCACACCTACCGGGTGAGCCCCCTCTCGGTCTGGAACGCGGCCGCCGCCGGAATGACCGCCGTCGCGATGGAGGCGCTCCTGCGACGTTTCGCGCGGTACGACGTCCCGCGGAACATCGTGAAGTTCCTCCACGACACCGTTGAGCGCTACGGTCGGGTGAGACTCGTGAAGGAGGGGGGGCGCCTCTTCCTCGAATCCTCCGACGAGACAATCCTAACTCTAGCCTGGAACAACCGTTACGTACGCCAGTACCTTCTCGGCGAACCCTCCGGCGGCCGCCTCGAGGTGAACCCCGCGGTACGGGGCCACGTCAAGCAGGCGATGATCCGCCTGGGCTACCCCGTGGAGGACCTCGCGGGGTACGTGGAGGGGGGGCGCCTCGACCTGGCCCTTCTCCGGGTCATGCGATCCGGGAAGTCCCTCGACCTCCGGCCCTACCAGGAGGAGGCCATCTCGGTCTTCCACGCCGGGGGGTCGGTGAAGGGAGGGTCGGGGGTCATCGTGCTTCCCTGCGGGGCGGGGAAGACGCTGGTCGGCATCGGGACCATGGCGAGGGTGCTCCGGAAGACCCTCGTCCTCACCACGAGCCTCACCGCCGTGCGCCAGTGGCGCGCCGAACTCCTCGACAAGACCGACCTCGCCCCCGACATGGTGGGGGAGTACACGGGTGAGCTGAAGGAGGTCCGCCCGGTCACCATCACCACCTACCAGATCCTCACCTACCGCCGCTCCCGCACGGAGGCCTTCGTCCACTTCGACCTGTTCCGCGCGGCCGACTGGGGGCTCGTGATCTACGACGAGGTCCACCTCCTGCCCGCGCCCGTCTTCCGGGTCACCGCGGAGATCCAGGCCCTCCGTCGCCTCGGGCTGACCGCGACCCTCGTCCGCGAGGATGGGAAGGAGGAGGACGTCTTCACGCTCATCGGCCCCAAGCTCTACGACGTCCCCTGGAAGGTGCTCGAGCGCCAGGGCTGGATCGCGGCGGCGGAGTGCACGGAGCTCCGCGTCCCCATGGACCACGACCTGCGGGTGCGCTACTCCGGGTCGGACCGGCGCGAGGGCTTCCGGCTCGCCTCGGAGAACCCCTGGAAGCTCCGGGCGCTCAAGAGGGTGCTCGCCCGGCACGCCGGGGACCGGGTGCTCGTCATCGGCCAGTACCTCGACCAGATCTCGGCCTACGCGAAGGAGGTCGGGGCCCCCCTCATCACCGGCCGCACCCCGCAGAGGGACCGGGACGCGCTCTACGGGGCCTTCCGCGACGGGCGGATCCCGCTGCTCTTCGTGAGCAAGGTCGGGAACTTCGCGGTGGACCTCCCCGACGCCAACGTGCTGGTGCAGGTGTCCGGCACCTTCGGGTCGCGGCAGGAGGAGGCCCAGCGCCTCGGCCGCGTGCTCCGGCCCAAGAGCGACGGCTCCTCGGCCCGCTTCTACACGCTCGTCTCCCGGGACACCTCGGAGCAGGACCCGTTCGCGGAGAAGCGCCAGCGGTTCCTGACCGAGCAGGGCTACGCCTACTCCATCGTGGACCTCGACCGCGAACCTGCCGCGGTCCCGGCGGGGGCCCCGTGCTGAACCTGAAGGCCTTCCTCGAGGGGAAGCGGGTCTCGGAGCTCCAGGAGATCCACACCTTCTGGGCCGACGGGAACGGCCAGGCCCCGGGAAGGCGCGAGGACCTCGTGGAGGGCCTCGGGGCCATGCTCCGGGACCAGGCGCGGGTGGGGGCGCGGCTTCGGCTCCTGGCGGAGAAGCCGCTCCTGGTGCTGCACCTGCTCGTGCGGGCCGAGGGGTACGCCAGCGACCTCCAGGGGCTCGTCCGGGCCTCGGACGGGGCGCACCTCGAGGGGTACGAGGTCGAGGCGGCGGCGCGGGCTCTGGGGCGCCGGGGCTTCCTCGACGTGCTGCGGGACCGCCACTGGACCCGCTACGGGCGGGAGGTGTACGCCGTCCCCCGGGAGCTGGCCGAGGCGGCCTCGGTGCTCCTCATGGAGGATCGCCGGGGCCCGCGGCAGGTCTTCACGCTGCAGGGGCACGTCGAGGCCCTCCCCCCGGTGCGCCTCCGCAAGCTGCTCCGGGCGCGGGGCCTCGACGAGGGCCTCTCCGGGGAGCCGGCCGCGGCGCTGGTCGGCCGCATCCTCGGGGACGCCCGGGG
>Ga0247727_10010189_pt1 | contig 16730 bp, 18 predicted proteins | sample WisWelCaveWW1625_FD_202498 | JGI IMG/M metagenome (GOLD analysis project Ga0247727, IMG submission 202498) | Biofilm microbial communities from Wishing Well Cave, Virginia, United States - WW16-25 | ecosystem: Environmental > Aquatic > Deep subsurface > Groundwater > Cave microbial mat | place...
GGGCCGCGACACGATCATCGACCTGCTGCTGCTCGGCGGCTCGACGCTCCACAACGACTACGGCGCCATCCAGGCCCTGCTGCTCGAGCGCCTCACCAGCATGACCCGCCGGCGCGTCCGGGTCTTCAACCTCGGGATGCCGGCGCACACGTCGCGCGACAGCTACTTCAAGTACCGCGCCCTCGCCGGCCTCGGCTTCGACCTGGTCATTCTGTACGACGGCGTCAACGAGGTCCGCGCCAACAACGTGCCGCCGGCGCTGTTCCGCGACGACTACTCGCACTACGCCTGGTACCAGCTCGTCAACGACGTGCTCGACCGCCACCGGCTGCGGCCGCTGGCCACCCCGTACACGCTCCTGCACCTCAGCCGGGAGCTCGCCGAGCGGCGCGCCGCCCGCACCGGCCACCGGCGCACCGTGCCGCCGGACGACCTGGGGTCCATCTGGACCGAGTACGGCGGCGCGATCCGCACCGCCGCGCCGTTCCGGCACAACGTCGAAGCGACCCTCGACCTGGCGGCGGCGCGCGGCGACCCCGCGATCGTGATGACCTACGCCTACTACCTGGCCCCGGGCTACACGGCGGCCGCGTTCCGCGACCGCCAGCTCGACTACGCGCGACATCGCTCGCCGATCGCGCTGTGGGGCCGGCCCGCCAACGTGACCGCCGGCATCGACGCCCACAACACGGTGATCCGCGGTATTCATGCGGCCCGCCCGGACGTCGGCTTCGTGGACATGGCCGCCGCGATCCCGCATAGCCGGGTGTTCTTCGACGACGCGTGCCACCTGACCATCGCGGGTTCCGCGCGGTTCGTGGACGCCCTCCTTCCCGTGATCTTCGCTCAGCTGGACACCACCCTCACCCACGTGACGCGACCCCCCTCAGGTGCTCCACGGCCGCCGGCGCCTGCCGCACGGCATCGGGCGGCGTGACCGGGGTCGCGTCGATCAGCACCTTGAATGCGGATGCTCTTCAGCTGCTGTGGAACAGCCCCAGCCTCGCCAGCCGGGGCTCGGCCACCGCATCGGTGACTCGAATACGGACCCTTGAGGAGGCCAAGGGCGCGAACCGGTCGCACGTTCGGTGGCCCACCGTGGTTCCTCGGGCGACCTGCCGCCATGCGCCGTCCACCAGGGCCTCGATCTCGTAGCCCGACACGGACTGGCCGTGGCGGATGTCTTCCTCTACTACCGCCTCGTCGAACGGGGCGGGACGAGGCAGCTCGAGCGTGAGCGCGCGGCCCTCGCGACGTTGCCGGGCGCCCGTCGCGAGGTCCGCGCCGTACACGGCCTCGCGGCGCTCCCGGAACGCCATCAGGGCCGCGACGTCCGCGTCGTGCAGGAGCCCGTCGCGCGTCGGCGGCACGTTGAGCAGCAGCTTGCTGTTGCGGCCGACCGACGTGCGGTAGAGCTGCAGCAGATCGTCGGCGCTGCGCACCCGCGCGTCCTCCGCCGGGTGCCAGAACCAGCCGGGCCGGATGGACACGTCGGTCTCCGGCGGGCGCCACACCGAGCCGTCGGCGTGACCTTGCTGGAGGATGCGGCCGGTCTCGTCGCCCTGCCAGAATCCGGGGTGCGGCACCGCCGCCGGGTCGAATGTGGACCAGCAGGTCTCGCCGGCCACGCCGCGCTCGTTGCCCACCCAGCGCACGTCGGGCCCGGCATCCGAGAACACCACCGCCTCGGGCTGAAGCCGCCGCACCGTAGCGAACGTGCGCGGCCAGTCGTACACCTGGCGCCGTCCGTTCGGCCCCTCGCCGTTGGCGCCGTCGAACCACACCTCCACGAGCCGCCCGTACCCCGTGAGCAGCTCGGTCAGCTGCGCGATGAAGACGTCGTTGTAACGCGTGGAATCCCCGTACGCCGGGTGGTTGCGGTCCCAGGGTGAGCAATAGAGCCCGAGACCGAGGCCTTCGGCGCGGCAGGCATCCGCCACTTCGCGCACCACGTCTCCCTGACCGCCGCGGAACGGCGAGGCCGCCACCGAGTGGGTCGTGGTGCGGGTGGGCCAGAGGCAAAAACCGTCGTGATGCTTGGCGGTCAGGACCAGCGCCCGGAACCCGGCCGCGCGCGCGATGCGCGCCCACTGCCGTGCATCGAGCGCCGCGGGGGCGAAGATCGCGGGATCCTCGCGCCCGTCGCCCCACTCGCGGTCGGTGAAGGTGTTGACGCCGAAATGGAGGAACAGCGCCAGCTCGTCGCGCTGCCACGCCAGCTGCGCGGGGCTGGGCCGCGGGCGCGCCGCCCCGGCGGAGCGACTTCTTCCGAGTGCGCAGCCACCCAGGACGCCCGACGCGGCCCCGAGGAACGCCCGCCGCCCCAGGTTTGGCATTCGCCTTTTCGGTCCCCCGGTCCCCCGGTCCCCCGCCTCTTACAGCCTCCACCCAGCCCGATATGGCGGATCGACATACTCCGATGGCACTGAACTGACGAATTGCCCCGTCACCGGGTTCACTTCGAGGCTCGTGCCCATCCGCTGCGCGATACAGCCCAGCAGGATCATCTCCGTCAGCCCGGTCGCGTGGTTCTGGAAGTCCGAGCCGCACCGCGTGTTCGTCGTTATGGCGTTGATCCACTCCGGGTAGACGCCGCGGGTGCGCGGGTAGCGCTGCTCGAGCGGATGCTCGGTGACCTGGCGCATCCGGTCGGCGTTGAGCAGCCGCGGGTTCTCGGCGTACACGCCCGCGACCAGCTTCCCCTCGTCCCCGATCCACAGCTGCCCGCCGTCCTCGGCGAACGGCCACAGCTGGTCGGCCGGCCACTCGACGGGCTTCGGCGGCACCAGCGCGCCGTCGCGCCACACCACCGTGACCGCGGGCCGGGTGCCACGCGCCGGGTACTGGAACGTCACGCGCGAGCTGCGGGGCGCTGTTTCGAGAAACAGCTGGCTGCATTCGGCGTCGATCCGGCTCGGATACCCCAGATCGAGGATCCAGTACGCCGCGTCCATCAGGTGGCACGCCATGTCGCCCAGGGCGCCGGTGCCGAAGTCCCACCAGCCGCGCCACCGGAACGGGGCGTAGGCCGGGTTGTAGGACCGCTCGGCCGCGGGGCCGAGCCACAGGTTCCAGTCGAATGTGGGCCGCGGCACGTGCAGCTCGGTCGGGCGCTGAATGCCCTGGGGCCAGATCGGGCGATTGGTCCAGAAGTGGACCTCGCGCACCGGCCCGATGAGCCCGGCCTCGATCCACTCGCGCAGGATGCGCACGCCCTCGTTGGCATGGCCCTGGTTGCCCATCTGCGTGATGATCCGGGGCCGCTGGCGGGCCGCCTCGCGCACCGCCCGCGCCTCGGCGAGCGTACGGGTCAGCGGCTTCTGGGTGCGCACGTGCTTCCCCGCGCGCAACACCGCCATCGTGATGGCCGCGTGAGTGTGGTCCGGCGTGGAGACGGTGATCGCGTCCACGTCGCGCTCCCGTTCGATCAGCTGGCGCCAGTCCTTGTAGCGGCGCGCCTGCGGGTGGGTCCGGAACGCGTCGGCCGCCGCGTCGTCGTCCACGTCGCACAGCGCGGCGATGTTCGCGCCCGCCTGCACCAGCCCGCGCACGTCGTTCCGGCCCATCCCGCCCACGCCGATGCACGCCACGTTCACCGTGTCGCTCGGGGCCTGATAGCCGCGGCCCAGCGCGCGCCGCGGCACGATCGTGGCCGCGAGACTGGTGCCTGCGACCTCACGCACGAAGGTGCGGCGGGAGACGCGCCTGCTCATCGGGGAACTCCTCCTCGGGAATGGCGGTACGGCGGTTCGGGGCGAAACTACGCCCCTGCCGCGCCGCGCGCCACCGGCCGCGGCCGGCCTCTTGACGACCTGCCGATCGTATGCTACCGTAGTAGCATACTGCTAGTGTGGTAGCACTCAGGAGGCGTTCCATGGCGGGACCGACGCTCCACAATCTGGGCCGGCGCGAGCGGCAGATCGTCGAAGCCATCTACCGGCTGGGCCGCGCCACGGTGGGCGAGGTGCTGGCCGGCCTGCCCGATCCGCCCAGCTACTCGGCGGTGCGCGCGATGCTCAGCAAGCTGGAGCGGAAAGGGTACGTGCGGCACGTGGAGGACGGACCCCGCTACCTCTATCTGCCCTCGGTATCGACCGAGCGGGCCCGCCGCACGGCGATGCAGCACATGGTTGACACGTTTTTTCAGGGCTCCGTCGAGGCGGCGGCGGCGGCGCTGCTCCGGATGGCCGATGCCCAGGTGGATCGGGCGACACTCGAGCGCCTCGCCGCGCAGGTGGCGGAGGCCCGGAAGGAAGGCCGGTGATTCCCATGCCCTTCGCACTCGACGTGGCCATCAAGGCCTCCCTGCTGCTCCTGCTCGCGGCCGCCACGGTGGCCGTCGCCCGCCGCGCGGCGGCGGCGGAGCGGCATTTCGTGTGGACGCTGGCCCTGGCCGGTCTCCTCATCTTGCCGGTGCTCGCGGTCGCCCTGCCGTGGCGCCTGCCCATCGTCCCGGCCCGCGTGGTGCGGCCGCCCTCGCAGCCCGTTGAGATGAGCGCCGAAGTCCCGGCCGCCCTCACCGCCACGCGCGTGGCCCCCCGGACGGGGGTGGCCGAGACGCCGCCCCCGGCCGCGACGCGCGCCGCCGGTCCGGAACCGGTGCGTCCCGCGTCAGGGGCGCACGCGCTGGGCGCCTGGTCGCTCGAGCGCGGCCTGCGCGCGGTATGGATCGTGGGCCTCGCCCTGGTGCTCGCGCGCCTGATCGTCGGCGTGCTCGCGTGGCGCTGGCTGTTGCGCGGCGCGCGCGAGGTCGGCGACCCGGAATGGATCGCGGCGCTCGAAGCGGCGTCGGAGCGCCTCGACCTCACGGCTCCGGTCCGCCTGCTCGAGAGCCCTCACGCCAACATGCCGATGGCGTTCGGCATCCGGCGGCCCGTCGTAATCCTGCCCATGGAGGCCGACGCGTGGCCGGTCGAGCTGCGCGAGACCGTGCTGCTCCACGAGCTGGCGCACGTGCGGCGCGGCGACGTGCTCTCGAATCTGCTGGGGCAGGCGGCGTGCGCCGTGTACTGGTTCCACCCGCTGGTGTGGGGCGCCGCGCGGCGGCTGCGGATGGAGGCCGAGCGGGCGTGCGACGATCTGGTGCTCCGGGCCGGCGCGCCGCCCTCGGCGTATGCCGGACACCTGCTGGAGATGGCGCAGACGGCGGGCACCATGCGCGCCTTGGCGTTCTCCGTGCCGATGGCGCAGCGCTCCGAGTTCGAGGGCCGCGTCCTGGCGATCCTGCAGCCCGACCTGGCGCGACGGCCGCTCAACCGTCATGCGTTCGCGGTCGGCGCGTTCCTGCTGGCGGCGGTCGCGGTGCCGCTCGCGGCGCTGGGGCCGGCCCGGCCCGAGTCGGCTCAGGCTGAAGCGCGCGCGACGTCCCGCGCCGAGGTCGTCGCCCACGAGGTGGCGCGTGTGCAGGCGACGCCAGTGGCGCACGCCGAGGCCGTGCGTGAAGCCGGGGTGCAGGCGTCGAATCCCGATCCCGACCCGAAGCCGCGCAATGATCCCGATCCGAACGCCAACCCGCAGGACGAGGCGCGGCTGCAGGGTGGGGCCACCGCCACGGCGGGGCTCATCGCTGCGCTCGCCGACGACGATCCGGCTGTGCGGCTGGCGGTGGCGCGCGCGCTCGGTGAGCGGCAGGACACGGCGGCGATCAACGCGCTGCTCCAGGCGCTGCGGCGTGATCCGTCGCGCGAGGTGCGGAAGATGGCAGCCTGGGCGCTGGGTGAAATCGAGGACGCGCGCGCCGTGCCGGGCCTGGTGGCGGCGCTGCGCGACGAGCGCGATGTGGACACCCGGCGGCAGATCGCCTGGGCCCTGGGCGAAATCGAGAGCGCCGACGCGGTGAGCGGGCTGGGGTCCGCGCTGCGCGCCGAAGACGACGCCGAGACCCGGCGGATGATCGTGTGGGCCCTCGGCGAGATCGAAAGCGCCGAGGCAGTCCCGCATCTGACGCCGTTGCTGCGCGATGCCGACGTCGAGCTGCGCACCAAGGTCGTGTGGGCGCTGGGCGAAATCGAGAGCCCGACGGCGGTCGAGCCGCTCGCCGCGTTGCTGGCCCAGGAGCGCGTAGTCGAAGTGCGCGAGATGATCGTGTGGGCGCTGGGCGAGATCGAGGACGCCCGCGCCGCGCCCGCACTCGAGGCCGCGCTGCGCGACACCGCGCTGGCCGTTCGCCGCAAGGCGGTGTGGGCGCTGGGCGAGCTGGACGGCCTGCGCGCCGCGCCCGCCGGTCTGATCGCGGCCTTGCGGGACGCGGATCGCGAAGTGCGCCGCGCCGCGGCCTACGCGGTGGGTGAGCTGGAAGACCCGGCAGCGGTGCCCGGCCTGGCCGCCTTGCTGCGTGACCCTGACCTTGAAGTTCGGCGCACCGCGATCCATGCCCTGGGCGAGATTCGTGGCGTCGCCGCCTCCGAGGCGCTCGTAGCGGCGCTGCGCGACGAGGATCCCGAGATCCGTCGCCTCGCCGCGCAGGCGCTCGGGAACCGGTGAGCCCCATGCGTCTCGCCGCCGGCTTGGCGCTGGTCGCCGCGCTGGTCCCGGCGCGGCTGCCGGCGCAGGGCGTCCGGCGCGACGACGCGGCCGCGGTGGCCGCCATCATCGCGGCGGGCCGCGGTGCGCCTCCCGTGCTGTGCGAGCTGGCGGCCCGAACGGTGGAATCCCAGTGGGGTTGGGGCGGCGGCGGGGACATCCGGGCACCGCGCGACGCCACGGTGCGCGCGGCGCTGCTCCTCGCGAACCAGCGGATCACCGACCCCGCGGTCGTGCCGGTCCTGAGCGCCGCGATCGCGGACGCCGACGCGTGCGTGCGCCGGCTCGCGGCGCCGCTGCTCGGGCGGCTCGATCACCCGTCGGCCCGCGCCGCCCTCCGCGTCGCGCTGCGCGACGAGAATCCGACCACGCGCGAGGCGGCCGCGTTCGGTCTGGGCTTCGCCGAAGACGCGGCGATGATCCCCGCGCTGCTCGGTGGGCTGCAGGATCCGGTCAGCCGCGTACGCGTGGCCAGCGCGTGGGCTCTGGGCGAGATCGAGGATCCGCGCGCCATCGGCGCGCTGGTGCGGCTGCTACGGGAGGACGGCGACGCCGAGGTCCGCGCGGCCGCGGCCTGGGCGCTCGGCAACATCGAGGGCTAGCCGCGCCGGGCGTTTGAACTAGCGAGACTCACCTTCCTCCCGGAGCGCCTCGAGTTCGGCGATCACCTCGAGGTCCTTGGGGCGCCCTGCCGCCCGCTTGACGTGGATGAGCCAGGGCAGGTCGAGTAGCCGCGTTTCCCTGCCAAACAGGGTCACCGGTGAGGAATGGGGGAGTAGGTCTTCGTAGCGGCCCCCACCCACGATCTCGCCCAGGAGGTCGAGCGCCCCGGCGCTCGTGCTGAGCGTGAAGTTCAGGCCCGCGCGCAGGGCCCTGGCCGACCACTCGAAGGGGAGCCCGGGAGGCGCGCCGCGCAGGTACGGTTTGAGCGGCGCGAGCGCATCCACCAGGCGCTGGAGGTTGGCGGGTTCCCGGGCGTACGAGACATCGAGGTCGTCGGTCAGGCGGGCGCTGCCGTGCGCGCGGGCGGCAACTCCGCCGATGATGATGAAGGCGACGCTGCCGTCGTGCAGCGCCGCCAGCAGGCGCTCGAGCGGCGTCACCGGCGCCGCCGGGCCTCGCGGGCTGCCCGTCGCAACTCCGCGGCCGCCTGCTGCCAGTCGGCCAGCGACCTGATCCGTTCGTCCACGCCCTTCGTGAGGTTCTCGCGCAGCAGGGTGCGATCCACGTCCTGCTTGTAGCGCTCCACCACGGGATCCGGTGGATCGTCCGGGACGAACTCCAGCCGCAGGGTGTGCCCGGTCGCCGCCGCGCAGCGCCTCAACGTCTCGATGGTGGGGTTCGCCATGCCGGCCTCGAGGCGCGCGATGGCGGACTGTGACGTTCCCACGCGCTCGGCCAGCTCGCGCTGGGTCAGGGAGGCGCGCCGGCGGGCGGCCTCGACGAGGGATGGGGCGGGAATATCGGGCATGAGCTCAGTATATCGCAGAATATATCACGCGGCAAGACCGGCGCCGTTCGCTGCTGTAGCCGCCAACAGGCTCCAGGCGCGCGCAAGCGTTACCCGGCGCTTCCGGCGGTGCCTCGAAGGCGCTCCCAACAGCCACGCGGGTCAACGATAGACGATTGCCCGGCGACCGCCAGGAGGTCCTGGTCGCCGGTGACCAACAGCTGCGCTTCGCCTGCGACCGCGGATGCCAGGACCCAGCGGTCGTCGGGGTCCCGGATCGGCAGCGGCGACGGTGCCGCGGGTTTGGGGACGATGGTCTGGGCGCGGAGCTCCGCCTCGACTGCCGCCACCTGCTCCGCCGAGGCCCGGAACCGCCGGCGCAACACCCTGCGCAGCTCCAGCAGGTTCACTTCGCCCGTCATGAGCTCGTGTTCGGCCAGCAGGAAGCGAACCAGGTCGCTGCTGATGCCGCGGGCGGTGTAGGCGCTGACGAGAACGTTGGTGTCGACGAAGATCTTCACGACACGAGGCGAAACACATCCTCGTCCGTGAGGATTCCCTGCGCTTCCGCGAGGGGCAGCAGGGCCCGGCGGGTCCGTTCAAAGCGGAGGAGGGCGATCTGCCGGCGCACGGCATCCCTGACGATGTCGCTGCGGCTGCGCCCCAACTGACGACTCAGCCGATCGAGCTCGCGCTGGATCTTGGGGTCGAGGCGGACCGTCAGGGTGGAGCCCTTCATGTAGGACATTGTAACACAGGAACGCGCTTGGTGCAAGTCACGCGCGTGTGATCGAGGGCGCTGATGAGTCGCACAGGCGCCACTACAGGTGCAACGAGGACCGCTATCTGCGAGTGGCGCGAAACGTCACGAACGGGCGAATCCACGTCGTGCCGCCGTCATACGACCGTTCCAGGGTAAACGAGAACGACCGGTCCGTGATGTCGAAGTACCTCCCGCGCTCCACCAATTCTCCGCCGGGGTCCCGACCACGTCCGGTCGTCCGGACTTCGCCCTGCAGGAGCTCTGCCGTCAGCTCCGAATAGCCCTCGACCCCCGCCATCATCCAGATGACATACCAGTGGCCGGTCTCGGGGACGAAGGTACGGAACGCCGACCCTCGAAAGACGATGTGCTCACCTGCCTGGTCTAAGTGGCGTAGTTCGTCGAGGATCGCCGTGCCGTCGAGAAACCGGGACGCCCGCAGCGTGGCGCGCCGTCCGATGGTCGCGCCCTGTGGCAGCACCTGCATTTCTACGTCCCAGTCGCCGAGCAGAAAGTCGAAGGCCGACGCCGTGGGTTCCACCGGTGGCTCCTCCGCGCGCTGAAGTGTCGTGCAGGCCGGAAGCACAGCGAGGCTGACGAGGCTGGCGGCAACCTGGACCACACGGGTCACGATGCGCACGCTTCGCCCGGCGCCCACTTACTGCGGTTGGCCGAAATACAACGTATGTCCCTGGTCGTCGTGGATCACGAACTCCCGCGTTCCCCAGGCCGTCTGGTGCACCTCTTTCGCCAACGGCACGCCGGCCCGCCGGACGGCGTCGGCCGCCGCCATCACGTCGGGGGTTTCGAAGTACAGGTGCAAGTGCTCGTCGCGGGCCACGACGTCGATTGACGGATCCTTCGTATCGACGAGTTTCAGATGAAAGAGGTGAGCCCCAACGCGAATGCCCGCGTAGAAGTCCTCGTATTGGAAGGCCAGCGTGAAACCCGGCAGCGCCGTGTAGAATCGGATGGACGCTGCCAGGTCAGTGGTCCGCAATTGTGCTACGACGTTCGATATCTGCATCTGGTCTCCGGCGTTTACTCCGGGTCACTGCCCACGCAGGCATCGTTATGGCAAGGGCCCGAACGCGCTCCGCTGCCTGTTGCTGCATGAATGTTGATGGACGGTCGGGCGAAGCCCCGTCCACATGCAGAGCCACAACAAGGCGGCAGGCAAGCGAAGCGTGCCAGCCGCCCTCGAAGCAGGCGCCGCTTGCAGCAGCGCCCGTTAGGGCGTGGCGAATCGGGGCGCACGCGACTACGGAGCCCATCCAATGGCGGCGAGCTCTTGTCGGAGGGAGGAAAGCGCCTTGAGTTCTTGGTCGGTGAGGGAATCATCTTCCGCGGCTTCACGCAACCGATCAGCAAACACGCGAGCATGCACTGACCGGATCTGCTCTTGCGACAGCGCCATGGCTGTCTGCATGTCACGAAGCGACGTGAGTTCAGATTCGGCGAGTACCCCATCGACGAGGGCGTCCACCAGCGCGTGCCAGTACTGTCTGACGCCGGCAAACGCCGGGCGCGCGGAAGGCGCGCGCGGCTTCAGCGCTGCAACGCCCCGTTGTCCGCCAGCGTCCGAGAAATCGCCGGCTCCGTAGAAGGGATACCGCAGCGACATGAGGTATTTGTGACTCCCGGCTCGCGCCAAGTCACCGAGGGTGCGAATGCCCCTTTGCTCGGCCGCTTCGACATAGCGAGGCCACATTAGTGCACCGGCCATTGCGTCGCCGGCTGCCCGATGACCACCCGGTGAAACCCCCTGTTCCTTGCACGCAATGTCAAGCGAGCAGCGCTTGCCGATGCCAAGGAGCGGGCGCAGCCACATTAGGCATACGTGGGGCGGTGGAGCCCGGAGTTCACGCGAATGCCCCGCCCACCCCAGTTCGGCGCGCAAGAAGCCCATGTCGAAGCTGGCATTGAACGCTCCAACGAGTGCGCCCCCAAGTGCTGATACGGTGTCGCCGACAATGTCGGGAAAGGTCGGTGCTCCCACCACATCGTCGTCGCTGATCCCGTGTATGTCGGTGCAGTAAACAGGCCCTTGAGGATTGACCAAGGTATCGAGTACCACTCGCGGCTCTTGGCCAGGATCGACCCGAACAATCGATACCTCGACGATTCGCGCGCCTGAGCTCGCGGACAATCCGGTGGTTTCCAGATCAATGACCGCGAGCGGGACTTCACGAAGCGGAAGTGAGGCGAGAGGGCCAGTCCCATCGAGCTCGGTTCCTGACGACCGCTTGGCCGTTCGCCTGGGCGGCGTTGGGGAGGAGGACGCCTGTTGTGCGGCGACCTCGATCTCCGCTGCAACGTCGTCGATCGACTTCAGAACTTCCGTGAGGTTGGTGAGCGAAATGAAGGGGAACTGCGTTGCAAGCGACTGCAGCTCGGCGAGCGTGCTCCGCGCCAAGGCAAGACGCGCGATTCTTGTCTTAAGGCTCTTGGACTCGTTCGCGATCCGCAGGGAATCGTTGAGTATCTGTACCAGGCGGCCCGCCTGTTGCCCGATGACATCGACCAAGGCCATGTCAGTCATGGTGCCGGTAGGTTAGGAGTGCGGCCGACAAAGGGGCGCGAGAGCGCGAAGCCATATTGAACACCAACACCATTGGATGTCCCAGGCGGCTGTTCGTCGCGCTAGCGCCTTGGAAATGGGGGCGAGCCGCGGCGCCCACTGGCGCGGCGACCGGTGACACGGAATATCGGGCGCCGCGGCTCGTCCGCGCCATTTTCGTGTTAGCGGGCCTTCGGCTTGTTGAGAGTCTGCTGTTGCTTACGCCGGATTCGGGTGATTCGTCCTTCGAAACCCGATCGTGTTCCGTCCTCCAGGCCGTAGCCGAGAGCAAGTTCACACACCTCGATGGCCTCCTCGAAGGCCCCGTCCTCAGCAAGAACCGTTGCCAGGGTCTGGAACGAGGGCACACGCGGCAAGGTGCCATGGAATTCGCGCTTGAGCGCTGGAGCCAACATCCGGAACTCGTCGAGGTGTTGGCGAGCATAACCCAGGAACTTCGCGCGCATCTGGGGTTCAGCGCGGCGCTTGTGCGTCTCGGCGCATAGATGCAAGAGCAAGAAATGTCTGTCGCTGGGGTTGGTCCTGTGGCCAATCGCCTTCTCCATGCGGGTTATGTCGCCCGATGTCCACGCCTTGAACACTTCGTCGGCGTTCCGAAGAGCGCCTTCACGGTGAACGTACACCTCTTCGTTCTCAATCACTTGGGCCTCGCCGCGGGACCTTGCCCGGGGTTGTCACCAATGCTCTCACGCCCACCACCAGCCCCTGCTACTTGCGCTCCTGTGGAGTTCATATACGTAGTTAGGCGTTGGGAGCCACACGCTTAGCGGCCACAGATGGCTTAGGCGTGCCTCCCGCCAGAGCAACAGGCGTCCCAAGCAATCGGCGAAAGTCAAAGGTCGGCTCGCGTGAGAGGAGCTCATCCAGGTTCTCGAGGGAGGTGGAAAGGCCAGAGAGCGATGCGACGATAGCCCGATGATTCACGTCAACAAAGGCGACGGCGTCTCCAACTGCGCGTTCCCGCTCCTTCCGCTCTAGCTTTGCCTCAAGCCGAGCAAGCAGGCTAGCGACAATTGCCTCCGATTCCTCGGCCGGAACAGATGACTCGGTCTTGGGTTGGGGCTGTTCGATTGCCGCCCGAGTCTCGTCTCTTACTTCCCTTAGCCTACTCACGAAGAGGGCCTGGTTACCCAGGAGTAGTTCGAGATGCATGAACTTGGCAAGGATCACTGGCTCACTCTGAGCGACATCGACGATGCAGCCGCTCACCCAAGGATGGATCCCAGGGATCGCGGCGCGATTTCCTAAGATGCCGGTATCAATCCAGTGACTATCTGATCCGCCAAGTTGTGCTCGAATGCGACGTATTTCGGTCAGAAGGGCTCTGACGGTTCCCCGCTGCCGGCGGATATGCTCACGATCCTGTAGAAACGTGGACGCGGCCATTCCGGCAACCCAGCTAAGTGCCCCGGTCAGAAAGCCGAGGAGGTACGGCAACACGGCTTTGAGACTATCGTCCATCGCACTCCCAACGCCTAACGACCTGCCGCTCAGCCGCGAGCGGCGTGCTCGATGTTCACTCTACCTCGGTCCTCCCGCCGCTCGTCGGCTGCAGCGGCTGGTTAGGCTGCGTGTCACGGCGAAGAACGAGGCTGCGTGAACCGAAGCGTATTTCCGTCAGGATCTTCGACGTAGAACTCCCGGGCGCCCCAGGTCTGATCGATCGGTCCTTCATGGACCTGCGTCGGCGCATCTGGATTGCCTGGCGTCTGCAGTCCGCGCTCTCGGAATAGCCGAAAGGTGGCATCGACGTCAGCCGTCGCGACGACAACCACTGTGCCGAACACGCCGTCGTCATGCGAGAGCGCAAGACGATCGCCGCCCCGGCCGAGCGTGATGAAATCATGTTCTGCCGGATCGCCATCGGCGTCGGTGCGCTCGAAGTCAAGAATGCCCGTGTAGAACGCGACCGACGCTCGCATGTCGCGGCAGCGCATCATGGGAATCAGCGACATGCAGCCTCCGGTGCAAAATGTCAGGGTTCGCAGCCTAACTGTTAATGGACCCGCGGGGCGGAACCCCCGCCCCAATGCATAACCACGAACCACTGTACTCCCTGCGGCCTAATCCGGGAAGACTGCAGAAGCGAAGGCGGCCAAACCACTGGCGTCATGGAACTTCCGCAGCAGCTACGCGACAGCGCTCGGAGAATGCGCGCATCGGAGGCGACACCAGGGGCTTGAACCGGGCGCCAGGAAGGCAGCCCGAGCTGATTCGACCGCCGAGAATGCAGCACGCTCGTTTTCGGCTGCACGAGCGCCGGGGCGCGGCCCAGCCGCTCGCTCAGATCGGAACCGCAGGCGGCTAGGCCGCCTTCGCCACCGCCGGCTCCGTGGGCGCCTCCCCGGCGGCCCGCGGCCGGAACAACAGCGCGAACAGCACCAGGATCGCCCCGGCCAGACCCGCCGGCACCAGCCAGATGGCCTTCCAGTCGTGCCCGTCGGGCGTCACGTACGCGTCCACCACCCGGCCCGCCACGAACACCGCGCCAATGAAGTACCCCAAGCCGTTGGTGACGAAGTTGAGGAAGCCCTGGGCGGCTGCTCGGATCTTCGGGCCCGCCTGCTCGTCGGCATAGATCTGCCCGCTCACGAAGAAGAAGTCGTAACAGACGCCGTGGAGCAGGATCCCCCCGTACAGCAGCCACACCTCCGGCCCCACGTCGCCGTAGGCGAAGAATACGTAGCGCAGGCTCCACGCCAGCATCCCACCGAGCATGATCGCCTTGATGCCCCAGCGCAGCAGCAGCCACGGCAGCACGATCATGAAGAGGATCTCGCTCATCTGCCCCAGGGTCATCTTGCTCGCCGCGTTCTCGAAGCCGATCTCGTTCAGGAACAGGTTGGTGAACGCGTAATAGAACTGCAGCGGGATGCAGAGCAGGAACGACCCCAGGACGAACACCACGAACGCCCGCCGCCGGAGCAGCTGCAGCGCATCCAGGCCCAACGCGTCGCGCAGCGAGAACGGCGCGCCGGCCGCCCGGGGAGGCGTGTGCGGCAGCGCGAACGCGAACAGCCCCATCGCCGCCGAGGCCCCCGCGGCGAGCCGCATCGGCGTGGCGCCGGCCTCGACGTCGAGCCAGCCCACCAGCTGCCCGGCCACGATCCACCCGATCGTTCCCAGCACCCGGATGAGCGGGAAGTCCCGGGTCGCGTTCTCGACGTGGTGGAACGCGACGGAATTGGTGAGTGACAGCGTCGGCATGTAGCACAGCGCGTACAGGATCAGCATCGGGTAGAAGCCGGCCCACTCGGTCTGCGTCGAGACGGCCCACATGAGCACCGCGCCGACGAGGTGGAGCGCCGCGAGCAGCCTCTCGGACGCGAAGAACCGGTCGGCCACCATCCCCATGAAGAACGGCGAGACCAGCGCCGCGATTGCGGTGGCGCCATACGCCAGGCCGATCTGCTGGCCGGAGAAGTGCAGCGTCTGGCCGAGGTACGTGCCCATCGTGACGAACCAGCTCCCCCAGATGAAGTACTGGAGGAACATCATCGCCGACAGCTTGAAGCGGGTGCCGCTCACGGCAGGACGCGGATGCGCATCGAGCGGTACTCCACCCGCGCGTCGTGATCCTGCAGGTCAATCCGGCCGCGCCGGCTCATGCCGTACGCGGGCCACTGCGCGAACTTGCTGGCGTTGACGAGGCGGCGCCATTCGTCGGTCCACAGCTCGTACTCGACCACTTTGACGCCGTTGAGCCAGTGCTCGACATGCGCGCCGTTGACGATCAGCCGCACGGCGTTCCACTCACCGGCCGGCCGCACCACGCCCGCGGGCGCCGCGTAGACGCTGTGACAGCTGCCCGCCGCCGTGAACCGGGAGCGGCCGTCGGAATGCCGCTCGTCGTCGAGCACCTGCATCTCGGGTCCGCTGTGGTACGGGGCCGCGTAGTCCTCGCTCACGCGGTACATGATGCCGCTGTTGCCGCCCGGCGGCACGCGCCACTCGAGCCGCAGCTCGAAGTTGTCGTACTCGTCAATGGTGACGATGTCGCCGGCGGGACCGACGCGCGTCAGCGCGCCGTTGACGGCGCGCCAGCCGTCCGGCATCGTGGCGCGCCGGTAGCCGCGCCAGCCGTTCGTGGTCACGCCGTCGAACAGCAGGCGGAAGCCCTGCGCCAGCTCGTCGCTCGACAGGATGTTGGGCGGGGTGATGTCGCCGGTCGGCCGGGCCGGCGCGGGGCGTTGCTGGCCGAGCGCGGGCGTCGCCGCGGCCATGAGCGCGGCCGCAACGAGCGCGATGGGGGAGTGTCTCATGGTGGCACCTAGAATGCGCGGCACCGTGGAGCGCGGCAAGGTGGCCGTGCCGGGGGAACCGCGGGCGGACCTGGACGAAGAGCTTCGCGGGCGTGTATCGTCCGCGCCCATGAGCACCTTCGATCTCGCCGAGGCGGTGGTCGTCCTCGAGCGCACGCCACTCCTCCTCGACGCGTGGCTGCGCGATCTGCCCGAGGCGTGGCTCACCGTAGACGAGGGCGAGGGCACTTTCAGCCCGCGCGAGGTCGTCGGGCACCTGATCCACGGCGAGCGCACCGACTGGATTCCGCGCTCGCGCATCGTGCTGGAACACGGCGAGACCCGGCCGTTCGATCCCTACGACCGGTTCGCGCAGCGGCGGGAGATGGCCGGCAAGACCACGCGGCAGCTGTTGGACGAGTTCGCCGGGCTGCGGCGCGACAACCTCGCGACCCTGCGCGGCTGGCGACTCGGTCCGGCCGAGCTTGATCGGCGGGGCCGGCATCCCGAGCTCGGCGTCGTCACGCTGCGCGAGCTGGTGGCGACCTGGGCGGTGCACGATCTCAACCACGTCGCGCAGATCGCCCGCGTGATGGGCAAGCGGTACCGCGACACGGTGGGTCCATGGCGGGCCTATCTGCCGATGCTGGACCGATGACCGCAGGCCGCTGACCGTTGGCCGCAGGCCGCCATCGCTCCGTAGCGATTGCGGTCCGCGGTCTGCGGCCCGCTGTTTCGGCGCGCCACCTGCCATCCGGCCTTGCCGAGCGTTATCTTCTCGTTGCCCCAGGCCCCCCGGGCTCGAGCTCACGAACTGCGTCAGGGCCCCGAAGGCAGCAGCGCTAAGCGATGTCTCGTGTCGCGGACGGTGTCCTGGGGCATTCCTCCCGCCGAGAGTCACTCTCGACTCTCGACTCTGAACTCTCGACCCCACGAGGGCCGGCTGTCCGATGCACATCGCGCTGGCCCGCAAGTACCGCCCCCACGCCTTCGGCGACCTGGTCGGCCAGGAGCACGTAGCGCGCGCGCTGCGGGGGGCCATCGAGCAGAACCGGGTGGCCCACGGGTACCTGCTGTGCGGGCCGCGCGGTGTCGGCAAGACCACCGCCGCGCGCATCCTCGCCATGGCGCTCAACTGCGAGGCCCGCCACGCGGGGAAGGCCACCGCCGCCC
>Ga0247727_10010190_pt1 | contig 16729 bp, 22 predicted proteins | sample WisWelCaveWW1625_FD_202498 | JGI IMG/M metagenome (GOLD analysis project Ga0247727, IMG submission 202498) | Biofilm microbial communities from Wishing Well Cave, Virginia, United States - WW16-25 | ecosystem: Environmental > Aquatic > Deep subsurface > Groundwater > Cave microbial mat | place...
CTTCAATTTTGTTTTTATGGCACGATGGACGCGGCGGCTGTCACTCATGGCGATGCTCCTCTTCTGTGGTAGGAAGGTGAGCATAACACGGGTGTCAGCCGTCATTCAAAAACTGTCCGGTAGTGAAACTGGGGTGAGAGTGTGCCAGATTGCCATCTTCTAAACCCTTCTCTGAAAACGCGGAAAAAGAAATGAGGTTCGCTTTTTGTATTCGAGGTAATCCACGCCAAACCGCTCCGTTAGTTCGCGCGTCTCGCGGGCATGGATGTAACTCAACAGCAGACTGAACACAATCAGCGTCAGGGCTATGATCGCGCCCGAACCGAGCCAGACCCCGATTCCGAGATACATGAACAGCGCGCCCAATGTCATCGGGTTGCGGGTGTAAGCATATGGGCCTCGTATCACCAGCCTTTGCGTGGGGACCATTGGCGCGGGCGTGCCTTTGCCGAGCGCATATTGGACGCGGACCGACCAGCCGACGAGGACGAATCCGCCCACGGTCAACGCGGGACCGAGGGCCTGATTCAGCCAGCCGAGGCGGATACTTCCCCAATCCCCGCAAGCCCAGCCAATCCCAACTGCGATGACCGCCATCAACAGCAAGCCTAAAAAGAAAAAGAAGATGAAGACTACCCGCCGCCTGACAGCCTCCGCATATCCGCACGGTTTGTTCACGTTACCCGCCAATCCCCTTCAACAGCGCGCCGACGAGATAAGCCACGCTCGCCGCCAGCCCGCCGACGATCAACATTTCCAATCCGCTGCGGATCGGGTTGAGTTTGGTCACCGTCACTTTCGCCGCGCCCAGCCCAAAGAGCGCCAGACCCGAAAGCGCAATTGCAACAGGGAAAGTAACCTGCGACGGGATGGGAAATGCCAGCCCCAGCAGGTAGATGAGCAACGGCACCACGCCTGCAACCACGAACGAGGCAAACGTTACCAGCCCGTTGACGAGAGGGTTGCCATCGTCTTTCATCATGCCCAGTTCGTCTATCATCATGGCCTTCACCCAGCGTTTCGGCTCGCGGCTTTGAATATCCACCAACTGCCGCGCTTCCCCTTCCTCATATCCGCGCTTGCGATAGACTTCATACAACTCAGCGCGCTCGCCATCAGGAAAATGTTCCACTTCCCAGGACTCACGCGCCCATTCCTTGCGATAGTATTCCTGCTCGCTTTTGGCTGAGAGGTACGCGCCCGTCGCCATTGAGAAACCATCGGCGAACAGATTGGCCAGGCCCAGGATCAGGATAACGGGCGTGCCGAGTTGCGCCCCGGCCACCCCGCTGACGACGGCAAACGTGGTGATGATGCCGTCCAACCCACCATACACCATCTCGCCGAGGTACTGGCTACCCGCGCCGCCGTGCTCTTCGGCGGCTTCGGCAATGCGCGCGGGGTCGTGCGCCTGCGCCGATGCCTGCGTATCGTGCCGGGTAAAAGCCTTGCGCGCTTCTTCGAGTCGTTTCGACATGCTCATGTTCAGCCCCCGTGTTCCGCAGTCGAGGCACGCTTTGATGCGACAGCCTGCCGCAGGATTTGCAGGAACTCGTCCAGCGGCACGCGATGGACGCGCGCCGCCCATTCGACGGTGAGCGCTTTGGCGAGAAACATTCTCAGCGAGTAACGCCCCACCCGCTTGACGCCGAAGACTTCCATCACTTCGGCGATGTCGCCGTGCTTTTCAAGAATGTCCGATACGCGGGTATCTTTGGTGATTTGCATTGTGATCCTCCACAGACTAACCGGCCAGCGCGGCCAGTTTCGGGCTGACCGAGAGCAGGCGGTAGGCTTCGTTGATGTCGTCGGCGGTGAGCAGGCCGACCAGTTGACCCGCCTCGTCCACCACCGGAACAGCCCGCACCTTGCCTGTGAGCATCGCGTGCTGTGCTTTGAACAGCGGTTCGTCGGGCGTGACGGTGGGGAATGTTGACCGCAGCACTTCGCGGATCGGCGCTGTCTCGCCCTGGCCTTTCAACCCTCGAAGCAGGTCGGCCTCGCCGAGCAGGCCCACCATCTTGCCGGTGCCCCATTCCATCACCGGGAAATCAGACTGCGCGGTGGAGAGCGTGAGTTCCACTGCTCTGGACAGTAAATCGTTTGCTCGCAGGGTGTGTGGGGAACGGGTCATGGCCTGCCCCACCGTCATCTCCCGCAGAACGCTCTTGACCTCGACCTGCTTGCCCTCGCCGCCTGCGCCCATCCAGACGAAGATAGCGATTAATACCAGAGTCCAACTGCCGTTGGTGAAACCCCACAAGCCCAGAAGGAAGGCAAATCCCTGCCCAATCCTGACCGCGATGGAAGTTGCTTTGTTGTAATCCATCTTCATCGCCAGCAGAGCGCGCAGGACGCGCCCACCGTCCATCGGAAAGGCCGGGATCAGGTTGAACAGACCCAGCATCAGGTTGGCTGACGTCAAATAGGCCAGCAGGCCGGCCCAATTGGCCTCGCCCAGCGAGCGATAGAGTTCAGGCAGAGTGAGCACCGCCTGAGTTTGCAAGAGGACGCCGAGGCCGATGAGGAGGGCGGCGATAGCAAAGTTCACCAGCGGCCCGGCGAGGGCAATCGCCAACTCCTGCTTCGGCTTTTCCGGCATCTCTTCCATCCGCGCCAGCCCGCCCATTGGCAGCAGGGTGATGTCGCGTACCTTCACCCCGTATTTGAGCGCCTGAAAACTGTGGCCGAGTTCATGCAGGGTGACAGCGGCGAACAGCAACAGCGTGGCGACCACGCCGAATAACGCGCCCTGTATCCCCGCGCCGGTGTCGCCGCTCCAGCGCCAGGCCGCCCAGATCAGAATCAGCACGAACGTCAGGTGAACCTTGACGTCAATACCTTTCACGCGAAACAATCGAATTGACCAACTCATGGCAAATACCTCCTGCGTAAAAAACGCAAATCGCTCAAGTGCTGGCTATAGATTAGCACCTGAGCGATGGAATGTCTCCGACTTTTGTCGGACGGGCATTGAGACATCGCCCGCCATTTACCCTGCGCCAGGGCGCTCGGCAATGATCACTGGCACGCGCAAGCCCTGGCCCTTTCGGGCGAGGACGCGGACGCGCAAACCGGCCTCCGCCGCGAACCGTTCGTATCGGCGGAGGTCGTCTTCTGTCAAAACGCCGAAGGCGCGCGCCAGCCGCCGCAGAAAGTCGTTGCCCGTGAAGAGGCACATATCCACGATGATGAAACGCCCGCCCGATGTCAGCAGGCAGGCCGCCTCGCGTAGCGTCGCCGGATCGAAAATGAAATCGGCGGGGAAAGTGGCGATGAGCGTGTCGAAGGAACTCTCTGCGAAAGGCATGGCCTGCGCGACGCCTCGCACTCGCGGCGCCCACACACCCTGCCGGGCCATCTTGCGCGCCGTAATCCGGTGCATGGCAGGCGAGAGATCCAGCCCGCACACATGCAGGCCGCGCCGGGCCATCTCAATGAGCAACTCGCCCGTCCCGAACCCCACTTCCAGCACGCGCTGACCGGCCACGTCATCGAGGGCCAGCCGACGCCACTTTGCCCAATGGCCCAGGCTGACAAGCCAGCTCACCGCGTCGTAAGCCGGAGCCAGCTCGTAATACAGCCGGTCTTCGAGGCCGGTGTAGAGGCGGGCCAGCCGCCCCAACGCACCTCTCGGTTCACTCATTCAACTCTCTACGTTTAGTCCGCCGTGCTCTTGTGTCGGTCAGCGGCGCTCTGATTTTCCAGCCGCTCCATTCATTGCATCAACCCCGCCTCGATCAGGCGGTTGTGAATATTCTCGAACGCATCGGCCTGCGCCTGTGTGATCGCGTCGGACTTGACCAGCTCGGCCAGCATCGCCGCCTGCCGGTCAGCCGGGCTGTTGCCATCGGAGGTGGGCGGATGGGTGGCCCGGTATTCATCGAGCGCGGCGTGGACGGCGTTGAACGTGTCGGCTTCGGCCTGGGTGATAATGTTCTGCTCCACCGCCTGCGCCAGCATCTCGGCGCGTTGGGCGGCCTCGATGGTCGGGTCGAATATCGCGCCACCCATGCCGCTCCCCGGCTGAACCTGGCCCTTGCCCAATGCGCGCACGTAGTTGATTACGTCCCAGCGCGCCTGCTCGTCGAGTGTGCCATTCCACGCGGGCATGGCGGTGTTGAACGAGATGCCGCCCTCGCTGACCCGCCAGAACAGGTAATCGTCACCCATCATCTGACTCGTGTGGGCAATGGGAGAAGGCGCGGGATCGAGGCTCGCCGCCGTAGGGCCGTCGCCCATCCCGCCATCGCCATGACAGACGGCGCAGTTGGCCGCGTAAAGGATCGCGCCGCGCTCAAGTGACTCGTCGTCAGTAGAGACGGGATTGGTCCGCCCGGTATATTCGTCCGGGATGGTCGCGCTATGCCGCGTGTGCATACCGCTCCCCATGCCCATTCCCATGCCGCCGCCCGGCGGCGCTTGGGTTGCGGGCGCGGGCGTGCTGCATGCGACCAACAAGAAAATCAAGGTCAGTCCCAACAGAACAATTCGTTTCATCTTCTCTACCTCGGGTTCGTCCCTCTTCAACTGGCGCTTTCAGCGGATGGACCGTCAGAAAATGTGGGGGCTGACTCGACGCGGTTTAGCCCGGCGCGCGCGATGCGCCACAGGTCAATCACGATCGGGACGATGGAAACCACCCAAAGCGCATAGGCCGTTCCATGCAGCACCGCCTGATAATCCGTGACGAAGATACTGACCCAGAGGAACACACCGCCGAGGTGGGCCGTGATCAGGCTGAACCAACTGCCGCCGAGTTTCGCGGACTGTTCCGGCAGAAAGCCGCGTGTGAACAGATATGGGATCAGCGCGAACCCGAACTGCATCACCCAGCCGTAGATCAACGCCTGCGGCGCGTTCTGCTCGATGCCCGCGCCGGGGAAGCCGGGGACTTTGAGCAGGATCAGCGGCGCAACCAGCACCGGCGCGATAATCCACACGTAGGAAGTGACCAGATGCCACAGGCCCGGCCCCCACGCCCCGCGCTCACCCTTGAGCGGTGTAATCACGTTTGCCAACAGCCAGCCTGTGGCGCTGAGGTGCAGAATGATTCCGGGCACCGAGAACAATTCGTTTTTCACCCACGGGCCGATCACCAACAGCAGCGCGCCAGTGGTCATCATCCAGAAGATGGGCGTGATGGAGCGCGGCCACGCCAGTTGGCGTTTGGCGAAGCCGGGATACAGGTCAACGAGCAACCCGGCGAAGACGAGCGACATGAAGCCCCAGTTGTTGGCGTGGATGTGGACTTCAATCGGGACTTTGATCTGGAAGAGTTGCGGCCAGCCGATCCACAGTCCGGTGCCGACGAAGATGCCGAGCAGAAGGTAACTCAATCCGGCGATGTAGAACTCCCTGGCACCGCCCGCCAGGGCAGGTGTGCGCCCTGTCCCGGTAGGCACATTGCTGGCAGAAGCAACGGGCCGCAGGTCGCTCAACTGCTTCATCAGCAGGGTGGCCGCGATGAAGATGAGGGTGCCGCCCGCAAGCATGAGCGCGCCGTTGGCGAGCGGGACACCGACGATGAGCGTGAGCAGGCCGGCGTTGAGCGTCAGCCAGATGTCCCAGCGAGTCTTGGGTCTGGGCTGGCCCGACCGGGCCGCAACCAGCGCCGCCAGAAGGCCGAAGATAACTTCGGTGAGAACGCCGAGGGTGATGAAGTGCACCCTCAGCCAGCGCAGGCCGTTGAACCACGGCAGAAGGTTGAGGCTGGCCGCCGAAGCGTCCACGGCGGCCAGCACGGCCAGGAATGCGTACAACAGGGTCATCAGAAAGTAGGGATTGAACATCATCGCTCCTATTTGCGAATTAAGTTTCATCTGCACGACGGCCACGCCCAGCAAAATCGTCGCGGCTAGGATGGAGAGGCCGCCGACAAGCACGAAGTAGAACGGCAGGCCCAGATACACTTCGCCCAGAATGCCGAGCGGCATCAGCAATCCGGTTCTGTTCATTTCGATAGTCCTTTCGAATTCCGGCGCAAGGATGACTTTGAAGGGTCGCGTGATCGCCTGCGCCGGGCGGCCGTGAGGCGCTATTTCTGTTTCATTTGCCGCTGATAGCCGATGATCAGCACGGCCACAGTAATGATGCCCGCCACCACGTGCAAGAACGCGGTCACCGTGCTCGCCAACAGGGTCTTGTTCGCGTCGGGAATGACGTAGTCGGGGATGATGCTGGCGAGCAGGACGACGACCGAAATGGTGATGAACTTCGAGACGGGCTGCTCAGTGCGCCCTGCCAGCCAGGCAAAGACGGCTGTGGCCCCGATCACCGGGACAAGAACGAAGAGGGCTGAGCGCGCGTAGCTATCCAGCGGCTTGAACAGCGCGATGTCCGGCCAGGCGGCGAGGGCCAGCGCCTGCACGAGCAGTACAGTCATAATGCTGACGACTGCGGCCATCAGGCCGATTTGGGCCCACGCTTTCGTTTCAATGTGGGCAGTGGGTTGCCGACGAATAGTGGATTGGGTTGTCATGGATTGGCTCCTTTGTCTGAGAGAAAAGTAAGTCAGGTTGGTTGATGGACGGCCAAACCGTCCACGTCCTGGCTTTGAATTTGTAGCATTACTGTTTGCCCGGTCACTTGCGTCATCAGGTCCAGCGGCAGCAGCCGGTAATCTGGCGATTGAGGCAGGCGGCAGAGGAGGATGTAGGCAACTTCCTGAGTGACGGTATCCACCACCACTGCGGCCACCTTGCCTGCCTCCTGCCCGTCACGACACACAACGACCATCCCGCGTACTATTTCAACAGACGAACCAGCCGCCGCCGACAAATTGACCCATCCGCTCACCAGCAACTTTTGCTGTTGATTGGCATGAGCTTGCCTGCGACTCGCTGCGGGGTTGTCCATGCGCAAGCCTGTGAGCGCTTTTCGGTGAAGACTATGCCACTCGCGCGGCCAGAAAGGCCAGCCGCGCTTCGGCTTCCACCCCGCGGACGGCTCCCTGGGGAGTAATCACGGTTGTGCCCGCTTCAACAGCCAGGCGCTCGCCATCCACGATCATCGCGCCGGTTCCTTCGAGAAAGTGGTACATCGCTTGCGCTTCAGGATGGGCCGGTATCTTCTGCCCGGGTTCCAGTCCGGCAAGGATGACCTTGAACTTGTCATTTTCCACCAGCAGTTGTGGCTGGGGGCCGTCAGGGGAAAAGACGATAGTCTCTTTCCAGTTGGGGTACAGTTGGTGCGTCATGTTCTTCCTCCAAAAAGCAAATCGCTCAAGTGTTGGCCGTAGCCTATCACTTGAGCGATTAGTTGTCTCCGACTTAAGTCGGATGGGAGGGAGGAGTTTTACCCCGCCAGTTTCTCCAGCGCCGCCCGGTCGCGGATGTGGATTTCGTGCTTTTGCACTTCAATGGCGCCTTCGCTTTCGAGGCCGCGCAGCGCCCGCTGGACCACGTCGGGCACGGTGCCGAGCCGCGCGGCCAGTTCGGCCTGAGTGTGCCAGCGCGGGCGGTGGAGCACGTCGCCGCTGGCCTCGTCGAGCAGCAACCGCGCCAGCCGCCCGGTGACGGGGCGGAGTGACAGATCGGCCACCAGGTTGACGAGGTCAATCACGCGGCCGGCCATGTTCTCGATAATGCGTTGAGCTAGGTCAGGCTGGTTGTGCAACAGGCGCATCATGGCTTCGCGGCGCAACAGCCACACTCCCGCCGCTTCGAGGGCGATGGCGGTGGCCGGGCTGGGGCGGTTGGCAAACGCGCCAATCTCGTTGAACGTTTCGCCGGGGCCGATGAAGCGCAACACCTGCTCCCGGCCTTCGGGTGAAATCTTGACGGCCTTCAGCCAGCCGCGCCGGAGCAGGTAGAGGCCGGCGGCAGCCTCGCCCTCCAAAAACACAACCTCGCCCGCCGCGTATTCGCGCCACAGAGCATGGCGGGCCAGTTCGGCCAGCGCGGCCTCATCCAAGCCTTTGAAAAAGGCCATGGCGCGCAGGTGTTCGATCAATTCGCTCACTTCGCCTTGGCCCGCCTGTTCTTTGGTGGAAGTTGAGCCTCCAGCAACACGGTTGCCGCCTGGGCGATGCTTTGGGCCGGGTTCTTGCGGCCAAACATCCGCTTGGCGATCCAGGCGCCGTCCATCAGCAGGAGCAGTTGATCCGCCAGGACCTCGGGTTCACGCGCGCCAGCCTGTGCGGCCAGGTCGCGCATTCGGCCACGCACGGCTTGTTTGTGAGCCAGCGCCACCTGATGGCCGGGATGATCGAGAGCGGGGAACTCCGCCGCGGCGTTCTGGAACGCGCAACCGTGGCAGGCTGGCGCGCTGGCGAGCCTGGCCGCCGACTCAAACAGGGCGACGATTTGATCATGCGGTGCGCCTTCGTGGGGCCGGATGGCTGCCTCAAACCACGCCCAGAACTGGGCGTCAGCTTCATTTAGATAGGCAACGATCAGCTCATCCTTCGACGAGAAGTGACGGTAGAGCGTCATCTTCCCGATGCCCGACTCGGCCACGATGGCATCCACGCCGATGGCGCGGTAGCCGTGCTCGTAGAAGAGGCGGGCGGCGGTCTCTAACAATTGTTCCCTGGACGTATGGGTAGTTTCTGCCATCACACTCCGACTCCCTCTTGACATGATACAGGCCTGTATCGTATCATGCGCTCTGACGATACAAGTTTGTATCGTAGCACATCCCCAATTCAGATGCAATAGTCTGTATTTCACAACAAGGAGATAAAGAAATGAAAATCGGCGTCCTCGGCACAAGCATGGTTGGTCAAGCGATTAGTGGAAAACTGGCAGAACTTGGACATGACGTCATGGTCGGCACGCGCGATGTGGCCAAGACATTGGCGCACACCGAACCCCATCCCTACGGCTTTCCAGCTTTCAGTGTCTGGCAGAAAGAACACACGAGCATTAAACTCGGAACCTTTGCCGATGCCGCCAAACACGGTGAAGTTGTGTTCAATGCCACGAACGGTACAGGTTCGTTGGAGGCGCTCAAGCTGGCCGGCGAGGCCAACCTCAATGGCAAGGTGCTGGTAGACATTGCCGTCCCGCTTGATTTATCAAAAGGCAGCCCGCCATCGCTGAGCGTGAGCAACACAGACTCGTTGGGGGAGCAGATCCAGCGCGCCTATCCCAACGTGAAGGTGGTGAAGGCGCTCAACACAGTGACGGCGTTCCTAATGGTGAATCCCGCTCTGGTTGGCAACGGCGACCACACGATCTTCGTGTGTGGCAACGATGCAGCCGCCAAAGCCCAGGTGACCGAATGGCTCAAAGACTGGTTCGGCTGGAAAGATGTGATTGACCTGGGCGACATCACCAGCGCGCGGCACCGAGATGTACCTGCCCATCTGGCTGCGGCTGTGGGGGGCGCTGGGCACGGGGATGTTTAACGTAAAGATCGTGAAGTGAGGCGGCGATGAAGGGCTGTTCACTTATGACAGACCCGGGAAAGGACGGCAGGAAGAATGGAACACAAAACATCGTTAGGTCGCAGTGATCTTCAAGTGCCCCGACTCGGAGTCGGAGCGATGACCTGGGGCGATGCAAAAGGGCTTGCTCGTTTGCACCCCGCAAAGACTGCCTACGGAGGCTCGCACGGATTTGAAGAGGAGAAGCGCGCGCTGGAGGTGAGTCTGGAAGCGGGCGTGAACCTGTTTGATACAGCCGCGATGTATAGTCTCGGCGCGTCCGAACGTCGTTTGGGGGAATTAGCCCGCGGACAGGATGTCTTGATTGCGTCAAAATTTCCGTCTGGTTTTTCTTTTCGGGCGGAAGGGTTGCCAAAGGAACTTGAAGCGAGTCTTGCGCGCCTGGGACGCGACTCGATTGACCTCTATCAACATCACTTTCCTTCCAACAGAGTATCAATTCCAAAATTGATGGAATTATTGGCGGATGCTGTTGAAGCGGGAAAAGTCAAAGCCGTTGGCGTGAGCAATTATTCGGCGGAACAGATGCGGGAGGCGCATGCGGCGCTTGCCAAACGCGGCATTCCGCTCGCGTCGAATCAGGTCGAGTATTCGCTCCTGCACCGTCAGCCGGAAGTGAACGGCGCCCTGGATGCCTGCCGCGAGTTGGGGATCACGCTCATCGCACAATCTCCGCTGGGAATGGGCGCGTTGACTGGTAAATACTCGGCTAAGAACAGGGCGGGCGGATTCTTCAGGCGCATTCTCCCCAATTTCAGCCGCAAGGCAATGGATGCCGTACAACCCGTCATACATCTTTTGCGACAGATCGGTGAACGATATTCGAAGACTCCGAGCCAGGTTGCCCTGCGTTGGCTGATCGAAAACCCGAATGTGCTTCCCATCCCAGGCGCGAAGAATGGCAAACAGGCAATTGATAATGCAGGCGCGCTTTCGTTCTCGTTGACTACGGAGGAAGTTGAAATGCTCGGTCAGGCGACGCTGGCCTGGCGGGGCTAAGCCATTGGGCGGGAGGTCATCCCGGCGGTGGCAGAATTTTAGATTCAGAGATTATTTGGAAAGCAAGAACAATGACAGGCACAATCATCGTCACTGGCGCGTCCGGCGCGGTCGGCCGCGAAGTCGTTAAACAACTCGCCGCGACCGGCATGAAAGTCCGGGCGGCTGTGCATACCGCCAGTAAAGGCGAGGTGTTCGAACGGCTCGGCATTGAGACTGTTGAGATGGACTACGCCAGATCGGAGACCTGGGCGGCGGCTTTTAACGGGGCCGCGAAAGTGTTTTTTGTGGGATTCGCCGGGCCAACGTTCGCTGAACTTTCCAGGAACTTCGCGGAAGCGGCCCGGAAGGCGGGTATCACACACTTCGTGAAGCTCTCAGCCTTCGGCGCGGATTTTGCCCCACAGTTCTATATCGCAAAGTCGCATCGTGAGTCGGAGCAGGCTATCGAAGCAACCGGTATCGCCTACACCCACCTGCGGCCCAACGTGTTCATGCAGAATCTAATCAACTACTACGGGCAAGCGATCAGGGACACGGGCCGATTTTATCTGGCGCAAGGCGACGGCAAGGTGAGTTTCATTGACGTGCGCGACGTTGCCGCCGTTGCGGTCGAGACGTTGACGAGCGGCGGTCATGAGGGCAAGAGCTATACCCTGACCGGCTCGGAAGCCCTTTCCTACTATCAGGTCGCGGAGATTCTGTCCCGGGCCACCGGCAAGACAATCGAATACGTTGCGCTCTCGGAGGAGCAGGCTTTACAACAAAGCAGAGACAGGGATCTGCCGGACTTTCTCATCGAAATTCACAAGAGCATGGACGCTTTCGGCAGGGGTGGCGGCTTCGCGCCCGTTAACTCGGTGTACAAACAAATCACGAACCGCCAGCCTGTCCGTTTCGAGCAGTTCGCCATGGATTACGCGGAAGCATTCAAGTAATCTGCTTCAACGATCCCCGTCAGTATCAACTTGTGGAATGCAGGAGATAAAACGATGCGATATAAATTGTTAGGCCATAGCGGCCTGCGCGTTTCGGAACTCGCCCTCGGCACGATGACCCTTGGCGAAGATTGGGGCTGGGGCGCGTCGAAAGAAGAGAGCAAGAAAGTCTTCGATGCCTATGCAGAAGCGGGCGGCAACTTCATTGACACCGCCAACCGTTACACCAACGGTACCAGTGAGAAGTTCGTGGGCGAGTTCGTCGCCGGCGACCGGGAACACTTCGTCGTCACCACCAAGTACACGCTCCAGATGCGCGAGGGCGACCCGAACCTCAGCGGCAATCATCGCAAGAACATGATGCAATCGGTGCACGCCAGCCTCAAACGGCTCAACACCGATTACCTTGACCTGCTCTGGGTTCACGCCTGGGATTTCACCACGCCGGTCGAAGAAGTGATGCGCGGGCTGGATGACCTGGTGCGGCAGGGCAAGGTATTGTACGTTGGCGTATCGGACACCCCGGCATGGATTGTCGCTCAGGCAAACACCCTGGCCGACTTGCGCGGCTGGACGCGCTTCGTGGGCCTGCAAATCCGCTACAGCCTGGCCGACCGCGCCGCCGAGCGCGATTTGCTGCCCATGGCCCGTGCCCTTGACATCGCCGTGACGCCGTGGAGCGTGCTCGGCGCGGGTGTGCTGACCGGCAAATACAACGAGGGCAAAGAGACGGAAGGCCGCGCGGCGCGCTGGGACTCCATCCCCGAACGGAATCTGGCGATTGCGCGCGAAGTTCAAAGCGTGGCGACGGAAATCGGCTGCTCACCCTCACAGGCGGCGATTGCCTGGGTGCTGGCCCAACAACAACCGCACAGCGCGCCCATCGTCCCGCTCATCGGTGCGCGCAAGGTGGAGCAGTTGCAGGAGAACCTCGGCGCGCTGGACGTCACGCTCTCGCCGGAGCACCTCGCGCGCCTCGACGCGGCCAGCGCGATTGACCTCGGCTTCCCGCACGACTTTCTCGCCGGTAGTGAAATCCGCGACATCGTGTTCGGCGGCACGTATTCGCAGATTGACAACCACCGGCGGGTTTAGCCGCGTCATCTTGCGAAAACCAGCGAGCCGCCTTCAGGTGGCTCGCTGTGCTCTTGACCGAGGGAGAGTCAACGGTGAAAACGAAACCGCGCACCATCGTCGTCACCGGCGCGAACCGGGGGCTGGGGTTGGAGACGTGCCGCCAACTGGCCGCACTGGGGCATCGTGTGGTGCTGACGAGCCGCGACACGGCCAAAGGGCAAACGGCGGCGGAGCAACTGCGCCGGCAAGGCGGCAACGTCGTCTATCATCCCCTCGACGTGACCAGCGCCGACAGCATCCGGCAGCTGCGCGACTTTGTCGTCCATGAGTTCGGCGCAGCGGAGGGGCTGGTCAACAATGCGGCGCTGTACCTCGACGAAGGCCGCGATGTGCTCGACGTGGAGATAGAGACATACCGTCTCACGCTGGAGACGAACACCATCGGCCCGTTGATGTTGTGCCAGGCGTTCGTGCCGTTGATGGTCAGGCAAAACTACGGGCGCGTGGTCAACGTGTCGTCGGGCGCAGGGCAGATCGCCAGCATGGCCGGCGATACGCCCTCGTATCGCCTCTCCAAACTGGCGCTGAACGGCCTCACACGGATGCTGGCCGACTCGGTGAAAGGCGCGAACGTGCTGGTGAACGCCGTCTGTCCCGGCTGGGTGCGGACCGACATGGGCGGCCCGTTTGCGCCGGTCAGCGTGGAGGCCGGCGCGGACACCATCGTCTGGTTGGCGACGTTGCCGGATGGCGGCCCCAGCGGCGGCTTTTTCCGCGACCGGAAGCCGATTGAATGGTGACGGCTTGGCTGGAGCAAAGGCATCCTGCCGCGCGGCTCGCAGGCCGACATATTGGCCTATCTGAAAGGCTAGGTTGACCCAGGCAGGCGACCGTCGTAAATTATTAGTCGGCTAACCAATAGAGGCGTATGGCAAAAAGGACACTCACCGAAGCGTTGAGCTACCAGTTGGTGCAGGTGTGCAAGGCACATCGCAACAAGGCCGAGTCGTTGCTCTCGGAGATCGGGCTGCATGCCGGGCAAGAGGTGATTCTTCACCACCTGTGGCACGAGGATGGGCAGACGCAGAGCAATCTGGTAGATGAGTTGTGCGTCCAGCCGGCCACGATTACCAAATCACTCGACCGATTGGAGAGCGCCGGTTTTGTGCAGCGCCGCACCGATGCGGACGACCGGCGCGTCTCCCGTGTCTATCTCACCGACACCGGACGCTCACTGCACCGGCAGATTGAAGACATCTGGCTGGAGGTCGAGGCCGCCAGTTTCGGCGCGCTGACGGCTGAGGAACAAGAGACGATTCGGCGTCTGCTCCAGAAGGTGCTCGAGAAGCTGAAACAGTAAGCGCCTCTTTTTTTGATCCGTTAGTTAGTCGGCTAATAATTAGCCCTAACGCTCTTGACAAGGAGAATGACATGTCCACTTCATCAATTATCAGTTCACCAATCGAGCGCGTCGCCTTCCGCAAACTGCTGTGGGTCGGCCCCGTGGCCGCGGTCGCCGCTTTTGTCGCCGTCGTCGTGGTCTTTGGCATTGCCGGTTTGTTCGGTGTGCCGCTGGAAGTAATGGCGCCGCCCACATACGAGACGCTCAGCCCGATGGAAGTGTCGTTCATCGCGCAGGCCACCTTCCCGCCAGCCATCGGCGCAACCATCCTGCTGGCGATTCTGGGCCGCTTCACCCGCCGCCCGTTCCTGAACTTTCAAATCATCGCGCTTGTGGTGTTTCTGTTGCTCACGTTTGGCGGCCCGTTGAGTCTGCCGGTGAGCGGGCTGGTGAAACTGGTTTTGGCCGCCATGCACGTCGTTGCCGCTGGCGCCATTGTCGGCGTGCTGTCCACGCTGGGCCGGGTGAAGTAGGGCAAGCCACCTCTGGAGGAAGCATGAAACTCATTCTCTTTGGTGCTACGGGCCAAATCGGGCGGCAGACGCTGACGCAGGCCCTGGAGCGCGGCCACACGGTGACGGCCTTCGTGCGCGATGCGGCGAAGTTGGATGTGACACACCTTCACCTGACGGTCATGGTGGGGGACGCGCGCGACGCCCGCGCGGTGGCGGCGGCCATACCGGGGCACGATGCCGTCATCAGCGCGATGGGGCCGGGCGGACCTGACGTCTCCGACAAATATCTCGATGTCCTCACCGACGGCATACGCCATCTCCTGCAAGGAATGCACGAAGCGGGCTTGCGACGGATTGTAGTGCTGGGCAGCGTGGCCACGCTAAACGCCGCGCCTGACAAACTCCTGCGCGACCTGCCCAACTTCCCCGACTTCGCCCGCAACATCTCCGGCGCACACCTCGAGGCGTGGAAGACGCTGGAAGCCTCTGGCCTCGATTGGACGGTCATCTGCCCCGCGCCGATGGTGGAGCCGGGCGAGCGCACCGGGCAATACCGCACACAGGCCGACTTATTGCTCGGCGGCGGGCCGCAGTTGAAGATTACGACCGGCGATGTCGCCGACCTTCTGCTGAACGAAGTGGAGCAGGGCAAACATATCGGGCATCGCGTCAATATCGCTTATTGACTTGTGTATCGGAAACCTTGAAGGAGCCGAACGATTGGCTATGCCAGTTACAAAAAAAGACCCGCCGTGAGATTCCGCTGGTAATTCTGCGTCCGGTGCGGGCATGAAATTTATGATTGGAGAAAAACATGTCTGAAGAAAAACTGAATCGAGTCTTGGTTATTGGCGCTACCGGGCACCTCGGCGGAAAAGTCGTGCGCGCCCTGCTGGATCGCAACAAGAGCGTCCGCGCCCTGGTGCGGCCGGGCAGTGATGCCAGCGCCCTCGAGAAACTGGGCGTGGAGGTGGTGCGCGGCGACATGATGGACCTCGCCTCGCTCAAACCGGCGATGGAAGGAATGGATGCGCTCATCACTGCCGCCGCCGGGTATATGCGCCGACGCAAAACCGATACGCCAGAAATTGACCTGAAGGGCAACTTCAACCTCGCAGACGCCGCCCGAAACGCCGGGCTGTCCCGGTTTGTGTTCACAAGCATCCTCAACGCCCATCAGGCAACTTACGTTCCGCACTTCTGGAATAAGAAGCTCGTCGAGGACTACCTGGAGGAACACGGCATTCCGTTTGTCTCACTGCGGCCCGGCGCTTTCATTGACCAGGGGCAGGATTGGGGGGCAACCAACGGCGTGCGCAAAGGGCAACTGATGGCTTACGTCAAACCAGATGCTCGCTTCACCCATGTGTTGACCGAAGACCTGGCGCGATACCTTGCGATGGCGGTGGACACGCCGGAGGCGGTGGGCAAACGGATTGACATCGGGTCTGACCGCCCTGTTTCGCTTGCCGAAATTGCGGAGGTCTTATCTGCCTTGCTCGGCAGGCAGGTCCGCGTAGGCAATCCGCCCTGGTGGGTTTTCAGCGCCATGCTGGGTGTGATGGGTCTGTTCTCAGAGAGCATGCGAGATCTTCGCGCGATGGCTCGTTACACACAGACTGGCCAGTACGTTGCGGACACCACCCGGCAGTCCAAACTGTTTGGCGACGTGCCCCGCATCGAAGACGGTTTTCGCCGTTGGCTCGTCAACATCGGCCTGCTTGAGACCGGCCGCGCATCCTCGCGCTGATCCGCAGACCCGTTCGAGAGTTGTGAACGATGCCAAAGTGGCTATTCGCGCTGACCAAACACCCATGGAAACTGGTCATGGCAATTCATGCGTTTCTATACCGACGGAGTGGTGGAGTGGTCGGAGGCCAGGACAGAAACATGCCCATCCTCTTGCTGACGACCATAGGGCGCAAGAGCGGGAAGAAACTCACCCGGCCCGTGATGTACATCAAGGATGGTGCAAACTATGTGATTGCTGCTTCCAACGCCGGTTTGGACAGACATCCAGCCTGGTTTTTGAACCTGCGGAGTAATCCGCAGGTGACCATCGAAGTCGGAGGCATGAAGAAAACCGTTATGGCCGTGCAGGCGAGCCCCGAGGAGAGGGAGCGGCTATGGTCACAATGGGTTGCCAAAGCGCCCTTTTACGGTGATTACCAGAAACGCACCACCCGTCAGATACCTATGGTGATTCTGCGGCCGGTGCAGGCGCGAAGCTGATTGACAGGAGGAAATTATGTCTGAAGAACGACTCAATCGGGCGACGCTGGCCTGGCGGGCCTAGTTGAAGGGTTGGCGCGCAGTTGGGCGATTAGATGGGCAAGGTCGAGGCAGTCGGGCATGTCGCCAAAAAATTATGCTGGCTTACGCGGCCAAAACTTTTTGCTGATCATGTGGCCACTGGCACGGTGAACCAGAAGCGGCTCCCGCGCCCCGGCTCACTCTCGACACCGAT